>Ga0153956_1001453_pt1 | contig 20561 bp, 20 predicted proteins | sample TSFL040MetaG_FD_104704 | JGI IMG/M metagenome (GOLD analysis project Ga0153956, IMG submission 104704) | Attine ant fungus gardens microbial communities from Florida, USA - TSFL040 MetaG | ecosystem: Host-associated > Fungi > Mycelium > Unclassified | place: USA: Florida, Wekiwa Springs...
CGAGGTCAGCGTGCCGGACGCATCGGAAATGGCGGTGGCGCTGCCGGTCGAGCCGGAAGAAGAGGCATAGATACCCGAACTGGCGCCGATATTAAGGACGGGCAGGGTTGCGCCGGTTGCGATTTTGAGAGCCGTGGCTGTGCCGACATTGGAGACGGTATAGACCGTGTTGCCGTCATCGTCTTCCGACGAGGTCAGATATCGCGTGGTCGTGGCGGTAACCGTGCCGTTAACATCGAGCAAGGGAGTGGTGGCGCCGCTGAGCAGGGAAATGGCGGTGGCGTTTCCGCCGTAAGAACTGGCGGTGATGCTGCCGGCATTGCCGATGCCGTTTTCAACTGTGGTGGTGTAGCCCGTACCGCCCATTTGCAGGGCGGTCGCGTCGATGCCGGGATGAACACCATAGGCCACTATGGCCCCACGATTGAGCAGGCCGTAATTGACGGACGGCGGATCGATGGCCGTTGAGGCGTAGGTCAGGCCGCCCAGCGTAATGTCGCCGGTGGCTGAACCGATGGCCAGGGCAGGGGCGGAGCCGTATTGCGCCAGGCTGGCCGTGGACTGGTCCGTATCGGTCAGGCCGTCGCCATCCTCGTCGGTATTGTCGTCATCCGTGCTGGTGACGGTGGACCCCAGCAGGACGCCGTTGGCGACATTGCCGGCGATACTCACCAATGGGCCGCCCTGAAGCAGGTTGTTTGCCGGGATCAGGTTTTCATAGATCGCCTGGGTGAGTGCCGAGGTTGAGCTATAGGCGGTGCCGCTGTATGAGCCATCGATGATCAGGCTGCCACCAAGATCGCCGGTAAGGCTGATAGCTGAAGCGTTTTCCCCGATGGCACCGATTGAACCGGACAAATAGACATTACCGGTGACGCCCTTTTCCAGTGAGATTCCGGTCGAATTGTCACCGATCAGGGTCATGCTGCCGTCATAGGTGAAGGCGCCGTCAATCCGGTTCTCGAAACGGATGCCGTAGGATGCATTGCCCTCGACATCGATGGCCGAGGCGCTGGTGATATTGATATCGCCGGTAAATGGAGAGACGCCCGTGGAATGAATACCGTAACGGGCCGTTCCTTCGGCCCAGGGGGCGTCGACATAGCCGTCTTCCGTTCCGTCAAGGCTGGTGCTGTCCGAAGCCGTGTAATCGTCGGTGACGGTGATATCCCCGGTCAGGGTAAACCCCTGGGTGCGGTCGGAAAAGTCGGTGATCAGGATGCCCGTCGATCCCGATTCGGAACCGGACATGGCGATGCTGCCCTCAAAAACGAGGCTGTTGTCGCTATCGACCGTGATCGCCGTACCGCTGGTCAGGGTGATCGATCCGTCAGACGTAACGGTCAGATCGCCGGCGGAACTGGTGAGAACAGGGGAGGTCGTGGCTGTCGAGATCGATGTTTCGGCAAGCGCCCGCGAAACAAGTCCTCCGCAACCAAGAACCAGTCCGAGGGCTGTGGCGGTCAGGAGGGCATGTTTACGCATGATGTCGGGATTCCATTTTCGTTCAACGGCCTGTGCGGCCTTTGCGGGTTGGGCGAAAATGAAAAATCAGAACGGCTCTATTAAGTCTGCTTTGATGCAGGCCTGACGCTTTGCAACAAGTTTGAAATGAGCGGCGCAATCATCATGAAAAAGGCGCCCCGGAGGAGCCCTGATTTGGCGCGCTTTAATGATGCGCGTGGCTATGCGACCTGCTGCCCTTTTTCGGAATATGGGCTTCGTGCATGGCGATGGCGGTCGCCTGCTTGCGGCTGGTGACCTTTTTGCCGCTGCCGCTTTTCAGATCGCCTTCCTTGTATTCGTGCATAACTGTCTCGACCTTCTTTTTCTGGCCGGAGGTTTCCTTTGGCATGGTTAGTCTCCTGTGATGCCACCCCATCCGGCACTAGACAACCTGGCCGGTAAAAATACCATGCGGACACCAAACGCAGCGGCAAAATAGTTATTGGACGAATGGTCGAAAACGGGCAATGACAGGGCATGACCTTGATTCTTTACGGCATACCGAACTGCGATACGGTGAAAAAGGCGCGTGGCTGGCTGGCGGCCAATGGCATTGCTTACGATTTCCATGACTACAAGAAGGCCGGAATCGATGCTGACCATCTGAAAGCGTGGTCTGAAAAGATCGGCTGGGAAAAGGTGCTCAACCGCGCCAGCAGCACTTTCAAGGCCTTGCCGGATGAGGCGAAGCAGGCGCTGGATGAAGCGAAGGCTATTGTTCTGATGATCGCGCAACCATCGATGATCAAGCGTCCGATTTTCGAGAGAAACGGCCAGGTCGTCGCCGGTTTCAAACCGGAAAGCGCTGAACTGAAAGCCTTGTTCAATTAACGCGCGTCCAGGTTTCGGAGCGGCAGATACGATCGCCGAACAGGCATTCCCGGCTGGAAAGCGTTGTGCCTTCCAGTGTCAGGGTCGCGGAATAGGTCTTGCCCTCCTTGGGGCTGTAGGCCTTGCCTTTCCAACCGCTGGCGCCATCGCGGATCAGATCGTAGAAGATTCTGTCACCGACACGCGCTTTACTTTTCATGCCGGGATTGATCCAGGCGATCTTGCCGCAGACGCCGCCGGGGCAAGGCGCGAAGACGATGCGCACTTGCCCGTTGCTGCGCTGCCATGTGCCGGGCAGGTCCGCCGCCTGAGCTGCCACCGGCATGAGCGCGAAAACAAGAATAAGTAACGTCAGTAAACGCATGACTGAGGCCCCAGGTATTTGGCTGCATTATACGCGCTGTTGCCTTCGCTTTGGTTAAAAAAAATCAGTCGCCGATTGTATCGTGCGCGCCGGCTTGGCCTTTTCGCCAGTAGCCTGACGCCTTGATCCATCTCGGATTGACGCCATGATCCTCGATCAATTGTTGACGGATCAGTTTGGCCTGAGTGCTTTCGCACGCCACCCAGACGTGGACGTCACCCTGCGGCATGTGCATCGCCTTGAGCGCCTCATTGAGGCTGTTGGCATGACCGGACTGACGGTAGACCCAATGGATGGAAGCATCGGCCCTTGTCTCGAAGCGCAGGCGATCCTCCAGACTATCCACTTCAGCCACCACACAAACCTTTGTACCGGTCGGTAATTCTTCAAGCCGCCGTGCGATAGCTGGCAGGGCGGTATCGTCGCCGATCAGCACATAGCTGTCATAAGCCGTGGGGATCAACATTGATCCACGCGGGCCGGCGATATTCAGGATATCGCCAATTTTAGCGTTCAACGCCCAGGCCGTCGCGGGGCCAGCGTCATGCAGGGCGAATTCGATATCCAGAGTCTGGCCGTCGAAACGCCGGGGCGTGTAATCGCGCATGACGGGCTTCGGGCCGTTGCCGGGCGGCATACCAAGGTCCGGCAAGGTCAGGATGCCGGTTTCCGGATCGGGGAAGAACAGCTTGATATGGTCGTCGAAGCCCAGGCTCTGAAAGCCGGCGAAGTCGCCGGTCAGACTGATGCGCAGCAGGTGCGGCGTGAGGGACTGCACCTGTGTAACCGTAAGCGCCCGGCGCCGGGTTTCATAACGGACGCGGGTGATCGCGCGTCCGTCGGCTTCCCCAAAAACTGGTAAGGCCATGATTACAGTCTTTCGATTTTCCTGGCAGTATCGTCGATCAGATCGACCACGGCTTCGATTTCGCTCTTGTCCATCGGACGCATGCCGCGGGTGCGTAACGCGGCCTTGAGATTGGCCATGGCGCGGAAGAGGGGGGCGTAATCGCCGTGCTCGCTGCGCTGGCCATCCATCATTGCGAATAACTGATCGACCTGTTCGGCCTTTTCCGCCAGATGAGCGATGCCGGCCTCGGTGATGGTGGCGGATTTACGGCCATCTTCATTGGGAGCAATGGTGATGAAGCCTTCGTCCTCCAGCCAGCTCAGAGTAGGATAGATGACACCGGGAGAGGGGCTGTAGGCGCCGTTGAAGCGGTCCTCTACGGCCTTGATCAGTTCGTAGCCGTGGCTCGGCTTTTCGCTGATGAGTTTGAGCAATACCAGCCGCAGACCGCCGTGGCCAAAGCCCCCACGTCTACTAAAATGCCCATCGCGGCCGCCGCGCATCCGATCGAAAGCGCGCTCAAAACCTTCGCGGCCGCGACCGCCGAAACCGGCGCCAAAGCCGCGATGACCGGGGCCGCCAAAACCGTCACGATGGCTGTGAGTACGATCAGGGTCAGCGCTTTGTCCGCGACGGTGAAAAAACATGCCTCGCATATGAGGGTTTCCTTTGTTATATAGTTTGTAACTCGATATATCGAAATTGTAAATCCGCCTCATTGGTGCATTATTTTCGATGTTATTTAGATATATCTAATTAATATCTGATGCAAGGGCTGATGCGAAAAAAATTGATTACGGAAACTTAATGCGAATCCCTGCATCCGAAAGACAGGGTTCGGGCCTCTTATCTGCAAAGGGCTTATGCAGGCCCCGTAATAACCAAGGAGTGTTTTTAAATGGATATGGACAGCTTAACCGGCATTCTGGCCGTTGTTCTGGCGCTCAGCATGCCTGTCGCCATTGTCGCCATTGTTTTTTATTTCCGCCACAAGGGGCGCACCGAAGTGCAGAAGACCTTGCGCATGGCGATTGAAAAAGGGACGGACCTGCCGCCGGAGTTTCTCGAAAATCTCAAAAATATGCAGGCTCGCAAGACGCCGGCCAATGACATTCGCTCCGGCCTGATCCTGATTGCAATTGCCCTGGGCCTTGTCGCGCTTGATCTGGCCAATCACAGCTTCATTCTGGGCAAACTGTCGGGCGTGGCGGCCATTCCGGGTTTCATCGGCGTTGCTTTGCTGATTCTCGGCATTATCGGCAATCGCAAGAAATAAACGTCTCGCGGCAACCCGGAGCAATACTGAACCATGGGCCTGGCAAGTGAAAAGCCTGACCTGACGCGGCAATCCGATGTCGATCTCGTACGCCTGTGCCTGGGCGGCGACAAATCGGCTTTCGCTGAGCTGGTGCGCCGTCACGGCAGCCTGTTGCGGACCCATATCCGCCGCATGGGCGCGCAGGGTGCCGATGCCGACGACATGGCGCAGGAGGCTTTCATGAGCGCTTACGAACACTTGTCGGAGTTTCGTTTCGATGGCGCTTTTGTCGGTTGGTTGAAGCGAATTGCCTCGCGCCGTTATCTGAAAAGGATGCGGGCGAATCAGAAATACCTGCTGACCGACGATATGAGTCCGTTCGAGCCTGAGCCGTCGGCCAATGAAGGCGACTTTCGCGCCCATAATCTCGATGCGGCCTTAAATCGCCTCAAACCTGTGGAACGTCTGTGTGTGACGCTCAATTTCAGCGGTGACCTGTCTCACCAGGAAATCGCCGATGAACTCAAACTGCCGCTCGGTACGGTCAAAAGCCATATCAAACGGGCCATGGATCAATTGAAAGCGATTCTGAATGCCGGATCGACTGTCGTAATGGAAACCGGAACATGAGCGATATGAAACTGGATGACGGCGATATCCGTGATTTGTTCGCGGTGACTCCTGTTTATAATGACGCCCCGGCCTTCGAGGCGCGCGTGATGCGCGGCCTGAGGCTGAAATTGTGGTTGCGTCAGGGATTTGTTGTACTGGCGGGGCTGGTCGGCGGGCTTTATGCGTTGGCGCAGTTTGTACGCGTTCCCAACTGGACTTTCGGCGAAGCGGTCATGAGTGGCAGTCAGGCGGCACGGGTCGAAACCGGCCAGACCTTCCGTGCCGGCGTCGAATTCTTCGATGTGATCGGCAGGAAAGCCGTCGATTTGTTCTATTCGTCAGTGCATTATCTCGGTATCATGCAGACCCCGATTTTCTTTTGGGTCAGTTTTTCCCTATGTTTAGCCTGTCTGGCGCTGTATTACGCCTACTCCCAGGAGGAAACTATCTAGCGTTTCGATATGCCGGGTAGTTCCAAGCGCTAAACGAGAGAGTTACCCTTGAGCAGCCAAACCGCCCCCAGCCGCGCCAAACGCCTGACCGCCCCTGAAATCCAAGGTCGTAAGGGTCAGACTCCGCTGGTCGTCCTGACGGCCTATACCACGCCGATGGCGCGGATCATGGATCCGCACTGCGATATCCTGCTGGTCGGCGACAGCCTCGGCATGGTGATCCACGGTCTGCCCAATACGATCGGGGTAACCATGGAAATGATGAGTCTGCACGGTCAGGCCGTCATGCGCGGATCCGAAAAAGCGTTTGTCGTCGTCGATATGCCGTTTGGTTCTTATGAGGCGGGTGTCGAGCAGGCCTTCGCCAATGCCGTGCGCCTGCTCAAGGAAACCGGCGCGCAGGCGGTGAAACTGGAAAGCGGCCCCACCGTCGCCGCCACCATCCGCTACCTGACTGAACGCGGTATCGCCGTGATGGGCCATGTCGGTCTGCGGCCGCAGGCGGTCAATGTCGATGGCGGGTTCAAGGCAAAGGGACGCACCGAAGCCGAACGGCAGAAGGTCATCAAGGAGGCGCAGGACAGCGAAGCCGCCGGCGCCTTCTCCATCGTCATCGAAGGGGTAGCGGCGGACTTGGCGGCGGAAATCACCAGGCTGGTCAGCATCCCGACCATCGGCATCGGTGCTTCGGCCGATTGCGACGGGCAGGTTCTGGTGACCGACGATATGCTGGGTCTTTTCGACTGGACGCCCAAATTCGTTCGCCATTACGCCGACCTGCGCAACCAGATTGATGCCGCGGTGGAAGCTTATGCGAAAGATGTCAGGGAGCGTAGCTTCCCCGCCCCAGAAGAGACATATTTTGCTAAATAAGGTGCGTTAAGAGATTTTTGGGGGAGGGCTTCACGGTCGTGTCGCTGTATCCGGTTGCGTTAGGCCGTGCCAAAGGTTAGGTTCGCGCCGAATTGGAGCGCCTGACGGGCATTCCCCCGAAGATCAAGATGAATAAAGGATTCGCCGTGAGCGACATTTTTGACGAAACCGAAGAGAACCTGCGCGCCGATAAATGGATCGGCATCGTCAAGAAAACCTGGCCCTGGGTGGCCGGCGTCCTGATTCTGGCCCTGATCGTCGCGCTTTGTTTCTGGGGGTATGAAAGCTGGCGGGCGAATATCGCCGCCAAGGCCTCTGAAAGCTACGGCCAGGCCGTCGAATCGCTCGGTAAGGGCGACAAGGCCGTGGCGAAGACGCAACTCGAAGCCACCGTGAAGGCGGGGAACCCGACCTACAAGGCGCTGGCGCTGCAGCAACTGGCCGGTCTGGCGCTGGAAGACAACAAGACGGCCGAAGCTATCGCCAATCTCGATCAGGCGGCCAAGGCCTCGAACAGTGCGCTGATCAGCGATGGCGCGGCGCTCAAGGCGGCCTTGTTGGCCATGGATACCAACAGCCTCGCTGATACGCAAAAACGCCTGGAGCCGCTGATGAAGAAGGATCGCCCCTTCGCCGCCATGGCCAAGGAAGCGCTTGCCATGGCCAAGCTGCAATCCGGCGATATCAAGGGCGCCCGCACCGACTTACAGGTGCTTTCCGTTACGCTCGGCACGCCGGAAGGTGTGAAGCAACGCGCGGCTGCCTTTGTCGCCGCCATCGATTCCGGCGCCATCGGCACGGCTCAGGCCATGATCAAACTGCCGGAAGCACCCGCTCCAGCGATGCCGCAGATGCCGGCCATGCCGCAGACTGCGCAACAGGCGCCGGCCCAATAATATTCTGGCCGGATGTTCACCGGCCATATTCAGAAGTCTTGTTATGGAAACCCGCATATGAGCTTGTCGATGGTTGATTTCAAAGGTGCCAAACGGAAGGGCGCCAGCCTGTTGGTCCTGGCGGCGGTGGCGGCCATAGGCTTGAACGGTTGCGCCACGGCGAGCAAACTCAATCCGTTCAAAGATCACAACAGCGATCAAGGCGCTGTCGCCTCACGGGGACAGCGTATCTCCATCGTGGCCTTCGATCAGAAGCTGCAACCGTCCAAAAGCCTGAAAGGCATCGGTTACTATCTGCCGCCGGCGGCGCCCGTGCCGAACTGGCCACTGGCCAGCGGTCCGGCGACCCTGGTGCAAAACGCCGCTGCCGCCAAGGCCTTCAAGGTGGCTTGGAGCCGCTCTATCGGTGCGCCGAGCAAAGGGGTGACCGAGGTTCTGGCGCAGCCGGTTTCAGATGGCCGGTTGATCTATACGATTGACGGCGAAGCGCGTGTTTCGGCCCATGATGTCACGAGCGGCAGTCAGGTGTGGAGCGTCGATCTCAATCCGCATAACAAGCGCGACAAGACGGCCTTCGGCGGTGGTCTGGCCCTGGCCGACGGCAAGCTTTACGTCACTTCCGGCTTCCGTTTCGTCGAGGCGCTCGATGCCGCCACCGGCGCTGAAATATGGAAAAAGGTGGTCGATACTCAGCTTCATGCCGCACCGACCGTCAATGCCAGTTACGTTTTCGCCACCGATGTCGATAACCAGATTTTCGCCTTCGATCGCGCAACCGGTGAAATGGTCTGGACCTATCAGGCCATCGCCGAACCGGCGCGCCTGCTGAAATCCTCCACACCCATCGTTTCCGGCGATGTCGTCTATGCGCCGTTTTCCTCCGGCGAACTGGTGGCGCTGAGCACCACCGCGGGCGACCCGATCTGGCAGCAGGTGCTGGCGCAGTCGAACCGCACCAATGCCCTGTCGGAAATCCGCGATATTTCCGGCCGTCCGGTACTTTATAACGGCACCCTTTTCGCCGCCAGTCATTCGGGTGTCTTCCAGGCCATGGACGCCCGGACGGGCAATCCGGCGTGGAAGGTCGATACGGACAGCATCAATACGCCCTGGGTTGCCGGGGACGTGGTTTTCCTGGTCAGCCTGCAAGGGGAATTGATCTGTGTCAGCCGTGAGAGCGGCCAGGTCTACTGGATCAAGGATCTGAACGCCGGCCTGCAAAAAACCAAAAAGGGTTTCTTCGGTCTTGGCCGTGAAAAGAAGGTTGGCAAGATTCCGTTGTGGGCCGGGCCGATTCTGGCGTCCGACCGGCTGGTGATGGTCAATTCGCTGGGGGAGGCCGTGGCCTTCGATCCCAAGACAGGTGATCGTCAGGAAACGATCAAGCTGGGCGGTGCGGCCTTCATCGCGCCGATCGCGGTCGGCGACAAGATATTTGTCGTGACCGATGACGCCAAGCTCGTCGCTATCCAGTAATAGCCGCACATGCCCGGCTTTCCCTTTAAAGGCTGGGAATTTGACCTGGCGGTCAGGTATCTGCGAACGAAGCGGAAGAATGGCGGTATAGCTGTCATTGCCATCCTGTCTTACGTTGGTGTCGCCTTGGCGGTTACAGTGCTGATCGCGGTCATGTCGGTGATGAATGGCTTCCAGGGCGAGATTATGGGCCGCTTCCTGACCTTCAATAGCCACGCCGATATCACAGGTCCGGTGATCAATGACGGCCATATGCGCGACGCCATGCTCTCCCGTCTCAGAGTGGTTCCGGGTGTTGTGGATGCCGCGCCATACGTCGAATCATCGGCCCTTGCCGAAAGCCGGCTGACCAGCGCCCCGGCCTTTATACGCGGCGGCAGTCGGGAAAAGTTTGCGGCGGGCGGGGATAGACCAGGATCTGATTGCTGGTTCTTTCGATGCCTATATCGATGAGGCTGTGCTGATTGGCGAAGACGTGGCAGCTAATCTGGGCCTCAGGGCAGGCGATCAAATCGGATTGACCGTGCCGGGTGACCAATCTGCGGGTAATCTGGCGGCGGTGCGCCGGGTCTATACGGTAGCGGGAATTTTCAGTTCTAAAGTCGCCAAGATCGATCAAACATATATCTATATGCCGCTGACCGAGGCGCAGACCTTTCTGGGGCGCGGTGGCAAGTGGGATATGATCGAGATTCGGGTGCGCAACCCTTACCGTATCGAATCCGTCATGTCGCGCCTGAAAGCAGCGGCCGGGAAGGATACGAAAATCGAGGATTGGAAATACCGTGACAGCGTGGTTTGGGGCGCCCTGAGATTCGAGGCCACAGCCATGCGGGCGATCCTGTTTTTCGTGACCGTCATTGCTGCCATGAATATCGTCACGGGCATCGTTATGCTGGTGAAGAACAAGACGCGCGACATCGCCATCCTGCGCACCATCGGCGCCGGCAAGGGTTCGGTTACCCGGATATTCTTTCTGGCGGGCGTACTGGTGGGCGCCGCCGGTACATTTACCGGCCTTGTCGCTGGTGTGGCGATCGTCACCTTTATCTACCCGCTTCAACGAGGTCTTGAATGGTTTTTCCATTTCAGCTTCGCAATGGGGGACATGGCCTATCTGCCTGCCAGCCTGCATGTCGGGGAAACTCTGATCGTGGCCTTCGGCGCATTTATCGCCACCAGCCTATGCACCCTGATCCCGGCGCTGTCGGCGGCACGTTTGGAGCCGGTTGACGCCCTGAGGTACGAATAACGGTTTTAGGTGGCTATTCAGGTGTTTTTCGCTATAAGGCGGCCATGCCTTTAAAAATCGCCATTGTCGGCCGCCCGAATGTCGGCAAATCGACCCTGTTTAACCGCCTCGCAGGCAAGAAGCTGGCCATCGTCGATGATCAGCCCGGTGTTACGCGCGACCGTCGCTACGCCACCGGCCGTATCGGCGACATCGACCTGGAACTGATCGACACCGCCGGTTTTGAAGACCTGAGCGATCATTCGCTGGAAGCCCGGATGCGCGCCCAGACCGAGCGCGGCATCGAAGAGGCCGACGTGGCCTTTTTCGTGGTAGATGCGCGTGAAGGCGTGACGCCGCTCGATCGCATCTTCGCCGATATCCTGCGCAAGAAAGACAAGCCGGTGATCTTGATCGCCAACAAAGCTGAGGGCCATCAGGCCGCGGCCACCGCAGAGGAGGCACGCGTCCTGGGCTTCGGCGAGCCGATCCATCTGTCCGCCGAACACGGTGAAGGCATATCCGAACTTTACGAAGCCACCGAAACCTATCGCCAGATGTTTGAAGGCGACTTCATGGAAAGCGACGATGAGGAAGAGGACGAAGACACCAAGCCGATTCGTATCGCCATCATCGGCCGTCCCAATGCCGGCAAATCGACTCTGATCAACAAGCTTCTGGGAGAGGATCGCCTTCTAACCGGTCCGGAAGCCGGCATTACCCGTGATTCGATCAGCGTGGACTGGGAATATGAAGGCCGCACCATCCGTCTGGTCGATACCGCCGGACTGAGACGCAAGGCACGGGTGCAGGAAAAGCTGGAAAAGCTTTCCACCAGCGACACCATCCGCGCCATCACCTTCGCCGAGGTGGTGGTTCTGGTGATGGACGAGGCCAATGCGTTTGAGGTCCAGGATCTGCAAATCGCCGATCTGGTGGAACGCGAAGGCCGCGCGCTGGTCTATGCCGTTTCCAAATGGGATCTGGTCGAAAATCCGCAATCGCGCCTCAATGAGATTCTGGAAGTCTCCGAGCGTATGTTGCCGCAGTTGCGTGGTGCGCCGCTGGTGACGCTTTCCGGCGCGACGGGCCGGGGACTGGAGCGGCTGATGCCGGCGGTGCTCAAAACCTATCGCAACTGGTCGGCCAAGATCAAGACGCGTGACCTCAATGACTGGCTGGCCCTGGCGATCCAGCGGCATCCGCCCCCTGCGGTCAGCGGCAAGCGCATCAAGCCGAAATATATGGCCCAGACTAAGGGACGCCCGCCCACATTCGTGCTGTTCGCGGCGCGCGCCTACGCCATGCCGGATCATTATACGCGCTATCTTATCAATAGTTTGCGCGAATCTTTTGATATGCCGGGGGTGCCGATACGTCTGACGGTGAAAGCCAATTCGACCACCAATCCTTATGATGAAGGGGGGGCGTCCGAAACCTCCGGCCCCCAGCGTGTACGCTCCAAACCGAAGACGAAGCCGGGTGAAAAGCCGGCGCACCCGAACCGCGTGCGTCAGAAGCCGAAAGGTGCGCCGCCTGCCAAGCCGAAGGTCGTGGTCAAGGATCGCGCCGAGGTCAGCAAGGCCAAGGCCGTGAAGGCGCGGGCAATCGGTCCCAGCACCAAGCCGGGCGCGGCTGGCCCAGGGGGACGCGCAAAGGCCAGGCCCAAAAGGTAAAAGCTACAATTTTTCCAGCACCCGCGCCAGCTTGGCCAGCATGGCGTCGATATCCGCCAGGGTCACATCGAGCGGGGGGCGGAAGCGAATACTGTCAGTGCCGGCGCCCAGGATCAGCAGATTTTCGCTTTCCAGCGCCAGGTCGATCAGGCGGCCCTTGTTGCGGCGATCATTGACCGAGAAGCCCTGATAAAGGCCCAGTCCGCGCACATTGCTGATCAGATCGGGAAACCGCTCGACAAGTTGGTTCAGGCGATCGAACAGATAGCCGCCCTTGGCGGTTACCTGATCGAGCAGGCCTTCGTCCTCGACGATCCGCCATTCCTGGACGAAGCGCACCATATCGGCAAGCGTGCCGCCCCAGGTGGAATCGAGGACGCCCACATCTTCCATCGGGTTCAGCATATAGACCGCGCCATTGCCGAACTTCTTGGCGACGGCGATGGCCTGCGGCGGATAGGGAACGTCGAACAGGTCGATGGAGAAGATGGCGCCGGTCTGGCCGCCGGAGGTCTGCACCTCGTCAAGGCCCCAGCCGACATCATATTGATGGCAAAGTTTCGACAGGCCCTGATAGAAGCGCGGCAAGGCGAGACGGTGGCCGCCGGCGCCTTGGAGGGGTTCAAGGATGACGCCGGCGATTTCATCCGGGTGTTCGCGCATGAAGGACTCGATCAAAGCCAGGCAGCGGTCGACTTCAAGTTCATTTTCGGCGTTGGAACGGCGTGCGTCATATTCCGGGAAGGGCACCTGAAGGTTGCCGTGGATGATGTCGCGGAAGTCCTTCGTCGCCACCGGATCATGCGTCAGATTGGTGATGTTGAGCGCAAAAACCGTACGTCCGTGAAAGGCTTGCTCGAAATAGATAAAGCGATGGTTGAGGGCCGTTTTACCCTTGGCCTGCTGCTTGTGATTATGCAGGTTGATGAGGTACTTCATCATGTTTTCGACAGCTTCAGCCCCCGAATTGACGGCGTACACCTCGACATGTTGGTCCCGCATACAGACGGGCGCCAGGCGGTGCAGCAGACGGTAATAGGCCAGGCATTGCGGGGTCAGGAAATCCGGATTGGCCATTTTGTTATTGGCGGCCAGAACCAGTTCGCGGACATAATCCGGCTCGAACAGGCGCGGATGATTGTAGCCCAGTAGTTTCGAGCCATAAAGACCGCACCAGTCGGTAATGCGGTCGCCATCCACGGTCGCCAGGGTCATGCCCTGACTGTTGGCCAGATCGACAACAAAGGGATAAGGCTCGGCGATGACGTATTTGCCGAGTTCTTCAAGCAGGGAAGCGCTTTGGGCTTTCGGATAGGCGGGGGGGGTATGGCTGTTCATTCAGCCATTTTGAACCGGTTATTGCCAAAATGGAAGCTAATTTACCCAAAATGATCGTAATTTAAATCAAATTGATTGGCAGCTTCAGGCGTATTGCGCGGCCTTGAGCTTCCAGTCGGGAAAATGAACTGTTTCAAGCGGTGGCGTCCTGCCCGGATCGGCCAGTTCCAGAATGAGCGGAGCGATTTCATCAGGCAACGGTACGGTTGCCGGATCTTCACCCGGATAGGCCGCGGCACGCATACGGGTGCGCATGGCGCCGGGCGAAACAATGGCGGCGCGAATAGGTGTAATCTCGATTTCGTCGGCCCAGGCTCGCACCAGTGTTTCCATAGCGGCCTTGGTGGCGCCGTAAGGCCCCCAGAAAGCGCGCCCCTGGGTGACGGTGGAACCGGTTGTCAGGAAGATGGCGCGACCGGCGGCCGATTGGCGCAGAAGCGGCTCCAGAGCGCGCAGGATACGGTAGGTCGCCCCCAGATTGACGGCGACAATCTTGTCGAAGTCCTTCGGCTCATGGTGCGTGACGGGGCTGAGCGTGCCGGTAATCGCCGCGGCATGGACCAGAACATCGATACGGCCAAAGCGCTCGAAAAGTACCGAACTCAGGCGGTCAAAAGCGTCCGTATCGGTGATGTCGAATGGAATCAATGTAGCATGTTGGCGGGTGGCGGCAAAGATTTCGTCGTCCAGCTCTTCCAGCGCCGCCTTGGCGCGTCCGCAGGCGATAACCTGAGCACCAGCTTTTGCCAGTGCAAGCGCACAGGCGCGGCCGATGCCCCTTGAAGCGCCAGTGACAAGGGCGATGCGGCCGGTCTGTGCGGTCATCTCAATTCCTGTATCTAGTAGCTGTTGGCGAGCAGGGAAAGCTGGGCCCCGGCGTTTTCGCCTTCGGCCTCAGCACCTTCACGATCGGTCAGGCGTGTCGGGTATTCACCGGTGAAATAATGGTCGGTAAACTGTGGATTGGCATTATCGCGGCCCTCATGCCCCATGGCCTTGTAGAGGCCATCGACCGATAGGAAGCCTAAGGAGTCACACTCCAGTTTCTGGCGCATTTCTTCCAGGGTGTGATTGGCGGCCAGCAGTTTTTCACGATCGGGCATGTCGATGCCGTAGAAGTCGGGCCACATGATGGGGGGCGACGCCGAGCGCAGGTGGACTTCTTTGGCGCCGGCAGCACGCACCATGCGAACGATCTTGACGGAAGTGGTGCCGCGAACAATGGAGTCATCGATCAGGATGACCTTCTTGCCTTCCAGAACGATACGATTGGGGGCGTGCTTCTTGCGGACGCCGAGATCGCGGATGCCCTGGGTCGGCTGGATGAAGGTGCGGCCGACATAGTGATTGCGGATGATGCCCAACTCGAACGGCAGGCCGGATTGTTCGGAGAAACCGAGCGCCGCCGGTACGCCGGAATCGGGTACGGGCACGACCAGATCGGCATCGGCCGGATGCTCAATGGCCAGTTGGCGGCCCATGCGCTTACGGACGTCATAGATAGACTTGCCGTTGACGATGCTGTCCGGACGAGCGAAGTAGATATATTCAAACAGGCAGGGGCGGGCGGATTTCTGACCGAATGGCTTGTAGGACGTCAGGCCGCTTTCGTCGATCTGGACGACCTCGCCGTGTTCGACATCGCGCACGAAGGTGGCGCCGATCATGTCCAACGCACAGGTTTCAGAGGCGAAGACGTAAGAATCCCCCAGTTTGCCGATCACCAGCGGACGGATGCCGAGCGGATCGCGCGCACCGATCAGCATATTGCGTGTCAGGGCCACCAAGGCGAAACCGCCTTCGATATGGCGCAGGGCGTCCATGAAGCGATCGATGATCTTGATCGAGCGCGACCGGGCGATCAGGTGCAGAATAACCTCCGAATCGGAGGTTGACTGGAAGATGGAGCCTTCGCTGACCAGTTTGGTGCGCAGGTGCATGAAATTGGTGAGATTGCCGTTATGAGCAAGAGCGATGCCGCCGTCATCCAGATCCGCGAACATAGGCTGGACATTGCGGATAAAAGCGCCGCCGGCTGTGGAATAACGGGTATGGCCGATAGCGGCACGGCCCTTGAGGCGGGCCACCACGTCAGGCTGGGTGAAGACATCGCCGACCAGGCCGTGTTCGCGTTCGGTATAAAAGCGCTTGCCGTCGGAGGAAGCAATGCCGCACGCCTCCTCGCCGCGATGCTGCAGGGCGTGCATGCCGAGAACCGTGATGGCGCTGGCGTCATCTATGCCGAACACGCCGAACACGCCGCATTCGAGGCGGGGGCGGTCATCGTCGGAGTCGCGCTGATGGGCTTGAGGATCGGTGAGAGCAGACAGTTCAGGCTGAGACAACAGCATGGAATCTCTTTTCTAAAACGCAATGACCGACCGCTGGGGAGGGTCAGGTTACTGATTGTCCTCGACCACCTTGTTGGCGACACCCGTACTTGCCGGAATGAAGGCCTGGATGATCTTGGCGCATTTGACGCTGAGCGGATAAACCTTGGCGGCGCGGAACCAGTGAGGTTGCCGCTCAATAGGCGTCACCGCGGAAAAAATCAAATGGAATACGCCCAAAACCACCAGTGTACGGAAGATTCCAATACCGATGCCCAGAACGCGATCGAAGGTATTCAGGGCCTTTTGTTGCTGTATCCTGTCCGAAAGGGCATGGCCCAGATAACGGACGCCGAAATAGATCAAAAGGAAGATGACGAAGGCGGCGATATAGCCGGTAACGGTGTCAAGGTGGAAATTGTTGGTGATAAAAGGCTTGGTGACAACGGAAACGAACAGCGCCAGAAAAAAAGAGATCAGATTGACCAGTTCTTTGGTGCCGCCGCGCACGAAGCCCGCGAAACATGATATGGCGAGAATGGCCAAAAAAATGAGATCGTAGGCTTGCATCTTATCCCCCATATGTGATGGCGCCGGCCGTTTTCCAGTCCCCACAGCGTTTTTATTGAGGATTGAATGCGGTCCGCGGTCTGCGTGCCTTCATATCATTTGCATTCAGGCTTAACAACAAGGGTTAACCGCGTTTGCAGGCTATCCCTGCGGGAAGAGGCTTGTGACGGCATCGACCAGGGAGGTGAAGCCGCGCACCTGCAGTGGCGCGTTTTCGCTGGTGGATTGCGCGGTGACGGCGCTGGAAAAGCCCAGCTTCAAGGCTTCCTTCAGCCGGCTTTCGGCGCGGGAAACCGAACGGATATCGCCAGACAGGCTGATCTCGCCGAAAACCACGCAATCGCGCGGCAGCGGCACGTCGGTCAGGGCTGACACCAGGGCCAGGGCGGCGCACAGGTCACCCGCCGGTTCGGAAATACGCAAGCCCCCGGCGACATTGAGATAAACGTCCTTCTGACCGAAACCGACTCCGCATCGGGCTTCCAGCACGGCCAGGATCATGGCCAGGCGACCGGAATCCCACCCCACCACGGCGCGGCGCGGCGTGCCATAGGCGGAAGGGGCGACGAGGGCCTGCACCTCGACCAGTACGGGCCGCGAGCCTTCGATACCGGCGAAGACGGCGGAACCGGAGGCGCGCTCATGACCATCGCCCAGGAACAGGGCGGACGGGTTGGGCACTTCGCGCAGGCCGGAATCGCCCATCTCGAACACGCCGATCTCGTCAGTGGCGCCGAAGCGGTTCTTGGCGCCGCGCAGGATGCGGAACGGATAGCCGCGCTCGCCTTCAAATGACAGGACCGCATCGACCATGTGCTCGACGACCCGCGGCCCGGCGATCTGGCCTTCCTTAGTGACGTGGCCGACCATGATGATCGAGGTCGATTGCTTCTTGGCCAGCCGTACCAGTTCGCCGGCGCAGGCCCGGACCTGTGACACCGAGCCTTGCGCCGCCTCGACGGCATCCGACCACAGGGTCTGAATGGAATCGATGATGACGAGATCGAATTTCTCGCGTTTCAATGCCTCAAGAATGGTACGCAGCGCGGTTTCGGCCGCCAGATCGACAGGCGCCCTGGAAAGGTCCATGCGGGCGGCGCGACCGCGGATCTGTTCGACGGCTTCTTCGCCAGAAATATAGGCCACTTTCAGGTTTTTAAGCGCTGCGCTGGCAGCCACTTGCAAAAGAAGAGTCGATTTGCCGACGCCCGGATCGCCGGCGATCAAAATGGCCGAGCCGGGCACCACGCCGCCGCCACAAACGCGATCGAACTCATCGATGCCCGTCACCATGCGAACGGGAATCGCATCCTCGCTCTCAAGCGTTTCAAATTGCAGCTTGTTCAGACGAGAGATTTTACTTGCAGATTCCGGTTTCAAACCACCGGGTGGCGCGCTGTAGGTTTCCTGAACCAGGGTGTTCCACTGGCCGCAGCCGCCGCACTGTCCGGCCCATTTGTTATGGACATTACCGCAGGACTGGCAGACATATATAGCAGAATCGCGGGCCATGGGATACTCACATGAAGTTATTTGTTCTTCATATGTTCCGATTTGGCGGCACTGTCAAGCGTGGCTATTCGTAGCTATCGTAGCGATCACTGTTGGCCAGATTACCGAAGCGGACGGTATTGGCGTCGAACGACACGCGTACGGTGCCAATGGGGCCGTGACGCTGTTTGCCGATAATGACTTCGGCCACATTGCGGCAGCGGTCCATGTCTTCCTGCCAGGTCAGATGCTCCGGCGTGCCTTCGCGCGGTTCGGCGCGGCCGAGATAGTAGCTTTCGCGGTAAACGAACATGACGATATCGGCGTCCTGCTCGATCGAGCCGGATTCACGCAGGTCGGAAAGCTGCGGACGTTTGTCGTCACGGCTTTCCACGGTCCGCGAAAGCTGGGAGAGGGCGATGACCGGTATGGCCAGTTCCTTGGCGAGCGTTTTCAGCCCCATAGTGATGGTCGAGACTTCCTGCACGCGGTTCATATTGGCGCCGGCGTCGCCGATGGTCACGAGCTGAAGATAGTCGACGATCAGGCAATCAAGGCCGGAGGTCCGCTTCAGGCGGCGCGCGCGGGCTGTCAGCTTGGCGAGGGTAATGCCGCCTGTGTCGTCGATATAAAGCGGGCAGGCACTGATCTCCATTGCCGCCTCCTTGATTTGCATGAATTCGCCGGGATTTATCTCGCCTTTGCGGATCTTGTCGGAGGGAACGCCCGACGCATCGGACAGCAGACGGCCGGCCAACTGATCGGCGGACATTTCCAGCGAATAGAAGGCGACGACGCCGCCGCGCACTGTCTTGCGCGTGCCATCGGCTTGCGGCTCATAAGCATAGTTCTTGGCGATATTCATGGCCACATTGGTCGCCAGGGCGGTTTTTCCCATGGAAGGGCGGCCGGCCAGGATAATCAGGTCGGACTTGTGCAGGCCGCCGATCTGTCTGTCGAGATCGACAAGGCCTGTGGATATCCCCGCCAGGCCGCCGTCACGATGGAAGGCTTCCTCGGCGTGTTGCAGGGCGCCGGCAACAGCGTCAGAAAAGCTGACGAAGCCGCTGGAGGAACTGCCGGTCTCCGCCATGGCGAAAAGTTGGGCTTCGGCGGATTCAATCTGTTCGCGGGCGTCCATTTCCGTGGTGGCGCCCTTGGCGATTTCGCCGCCCAGGCGGATCAGGTCGCGGCGCAAGGCCAGGTCGTAGATGACGCGGGCATAATCGGACGCATTGGCGGCGGGCGGAGCACGATCGACCAGATCGGCGAAATAGCGGATGCCGCCGAGATCCTGGAACGCCTGGTCGCTCTTGAATTTATCCAGTAAAACAATGGGTTCGGCCAGATGCCCGATGCGGATTTGTTCTTCGATCACCGCGAACAGGCGCTGGTGGAAAGGCTCGTAGAAATGACGTGGCTGCAGCCCGTCGAACAGGCGTTCGTAGGCGCCGTTGTCGAACAGCAGGCAGCCCAGCAGGGCCTGTTCCGCTTCGAGATTATGCGGAATGGTGGCGGGTGTTTCGGAAGCGGTGGGGGACGGGGAGAGCGTGTCGGGCATGTCGGTCATAAGCAGAGTTAAGACAGGAAAGGCAAGAGCTGTCCCATTGGATTTCATGATGGTGCACAGCTATCCACCTGAGGCCAATTCACAGCCTGTTAAGTCTGTGGATGGATTCAGGCTGCCAAGGCATAAAAAACCCTTCGCCGGTAAACCGGCGAAGGGTATCATTAGTTGTTAAATCACAACACGCTGTCATGATTTCGGGGGCGATCATGATTACCAGGATTGTGTGAGCCTGGCGTAGAGGTAGCGCCCGTTGAAACCGAACGGCGAGAAGCGGGTGAAGGCAAGTGCGCCCACGCCATTGCCGCTGGTGACGTTCAGGTCGGCGCGGGTGGTGTTCGGGTATTCATCGAACAGATTGTCCGCGCCTAGCGTAAGCGTGGTGCCGGTGCCGAAACGATAGCTGGCCGACAGATCGATCAGGGTGTGATCGCCCGAATGGATATCCTTGGCCGGATCGGCATTCGGATCGATGACATCGCCGTAATAGGTGGCGCGGCCATTGACCGTCCAGTGGCCGGCATTCCAGTCAACGCCCAGGGTGGCCTTGTCTTCCGGTGACGAATTGGTCAGGATGACCTGACGGACGCGAGCGAACAGCACCGGTTGCGGATCGAGCGGCGAGTTGTTCAGAGCGTTCAGGCTGTCGATCTCTGTCTTGTTGTGGTTATAGGCCAGCGAGAAGTTGAAGCGGCCCAGGCTGTCGGTCGGCAAGCGATAATTGGCGACCAGATCGACGCCGTTGGTCGTGGTGTCGGCGCCGTTGATGAAGAAGCGGGCGGCAGACACGCCATAGGGGGCAAGGATTGGCGTAATGTTGCTGCCGCTCAGTTGCTCCGATAGCACGATGCGGTCATCAATCTTGATGCTGTAAGCATCGAGCGTCAGTTCAAACGGTCCGCTTTTCCAGACGCCGCCCAGGGTATAGCTGGTTGACTTTTCAGGGTTGAGCGGTTCCGCGCCCAGGGTTTTGGCGACATCACTGGTGGCCGGGAAGGTGCCGGTTTCGACAATCTTGCCGACGCTGCCACTAGTATCGAGAACGCTGGCGGTTGAAGTGAAGTATTGCTGGGGTAGCGATGGCGCACGGAAGCCGGTGGATACCGAGCCGCGCAGGGCGAAGCTGTCGGTCAGCTTGTAGCGGGCAGCCAGCTTGCCGGATACATTGTCGCCGAAATCGGAGTAGTTTTCAGCGCGGATGGCGGCGTCGAAGCTGAAACGATCGGTGATATCGGCGGCG
>Ga0153956_1001454_pt1 | contig 20561 bp, 15 predicted proteins | sample TSFL040MetaG_FD_104704 | JGI IMG/M metagenome (GOLD analysis project Ga0153956, IMG submission 104704) | Attine ant fungus gardens microbial communities from Florida, USA - TSFL040 MetaG | ecosystem: Host-associated > Fungi > Mycelium > Unclassified | place: USA: Florida, Wekiwa Springs...
CGATGCGAACTTCGGAATCAAAGGGACACTAGCAAGTTTATGATTCTCGTGTGGTTTAGGTTCAGAAGTTCGCTTGAAAAGCGTGTCGAGAAAATGAAGCGAACTTCTGAACCACCACACTAGTGTCCCGAATCCGAAGTTCGCCTGAAGAACACCGCGGAGAAAATGAAGCGAACTTCTGAATCACCACACTATTACGGCTTGAGGATCGCCGCGCCCGTGGTGGCGCGGCCTTCCAGGTCGATGTGCGCCTTGGCGGCATCCTTCAAGGCGTAGGCATGGTTGATCGGAACATGCAGTTTGCCGTTGATGACGGCGGCAAACAGCGTGTCCGCGCCCTCGAGCAGTTCCTTGCGGGTCGCCACGTAGTCGTTCAGTTTCGGCCGCGTGGCAAACAGCGAGCCGTGGTTGTTCAGTTCGGCGAGCGCGAACGGCGGCACCGGACCTGAAGCGTTGCCGAAGCTGACGAACAATCCGCGCGGTCGCAGACAGGATAGCGACCCCGGAAACGTGGTCTTGCCGACACCGTCATAAACCACGTCGCACAGCTCGTTGCGGCTGATCTGCTTCACGCGCGCCACGAAGTCTTCGTCGTTGTAGAGGATGACGTGATCGCAGCCGTTGGCGAGCGCGAGGTCCGCCTTCGCCTTCGACCCGACGGTGCCGATGACATGCGCGCCGAGCGCCTTCGCCCACTGACAAGCGATCAGCCCGATTCCGCCGGCCGCCGCATGGATCAGCACGCGGTGTCCGGGCTCGACCTTGAAGGTCTTGTGCAACAGATACCAGACCGTCAATCCCTTGAGCATCAGCACCGCGCCCTGCTCGTAGGTGATGTGGTCGGGCAGCTTGACCAGCTTGTCGGCCGGAATGTTGCGCTCGGTCGCGTAACCGCCGAGGTTGAAATAGTAAGCGACACGGTCGCCGGGATGGAAGTCGGTGACGCCTGGCCCGACCGAGACGACCTCGCCGGATGCCTCGTTGCCGGCGACGAACGGCATGGTCGGGGCTTTGTAGAGCCCGTTGCGATAGTAGACATCGATGAAATTCAGGCCGACGGCGTGCTGCCTGATGCGAACCTCGCCGTGTCCCGGCGCGGGTATATCGACGGCCTCATAGACCAGCGCCTCGGGGCCGCCGACCTGATGAACGCGTACTGCCTTGGTCATCGTTTTGTCTCCACGTCGTTCGCTTTCGAGGAGCGAAAAGCATTGGATTGACATTGTCAACTGAGCCGCCGTTCCTGGCTTCAAATGGCTCAGCCGCCGGCGGTTTTGCGGTTGCGCCTGGCCAGGACATTGAACAGTTCGACCGCGGCCGAAAACGCGATGGCGAAGTAGATGTAGCCGCGCGGAATGTGGAAATGGAATCCGTCGGCAACGAGTGCCACGCCGATCAGCACCAGAAAAGCCAGCGCCAGCATTTTTGTGGTCGGATGCTCCGTCACGAACCGCGCGACCGGCCCCGATGACACATACATGATGAAGCAGGCGATGATGACCGCCGCGATCATGATTTCGAGATCCTGCGCCATCCCGATCGCGGTGATGATGGAGTCCAGCGAGAACACCATGTCGATGACGACGATCTGGACGATCACCCAGAAGAACGCGCCCGGCTTCGAGCTTCCATTGTCCCCGGATTCGCGCGCGTCCACCTCGCCGTGAATCTCGTGGGTGGCCTTGGCGATCAGGAACAAGCCGCCGCCGATCAGGATGATATCGCGCCATGAAAAGGCGAAGCCTTTAACCTCAAGCACCGGCGCGGTCAGCCCGATCAGCCACACCAGAATGCTCAGCAGGAGAATGCGGAAAACCAGAGCCAGCGCCAGGCCGATCCGGCGCGCCCGCCTTGCCTGCGCCTGCGGAATACGTGAGACGATGACCGATAGAAAGATGACGTTGTCGATGCCGAGCACGATTTCGAGTGCCGTCAGCGTCAGCAACGCGGCCCATGCTTCCGGACTGCTCAACAATTCTATCATCGGTTTCCCGGCCTCAGGCGGCGGATCGCGGCATCGCCGCAGACAACATATAACGCGATCGCGCAGAGCACGACGGTCACAAGCGTCGACACATTGAAGTCTTTTGCGATGGTCAGGATCGCCAGCCCGGCCCATATTGCCATCAACAGCAGATTGAGCCTCCGCAGCCGCTTCACCCGAACCGGGTGCAGCACATTGAGCGGCACGAACGTCAGCACGATCAGCGCGACGATGCCGAGCGTGGACAGCACCGGGGAGAGGTGCAGCAGGAACAGATAGAATGCCGCGACATTCCACAATGCCGGGAAACCGCGGAAGTGATTGTCCGCCGTCTTCATCCGGCGGTCGGCGAAATACAACGCGCTGCTGATGACGATGCCGACGCCGAGCAACGGTGCCGCGAGCGGCAACAGAAAGCCGCTTGCGGCGATGGCATAGGCCGGAACGAAAACATAGGTCACGAAGTCGACCACCAGATCGAGCACATCGCCCGACCAGTCCGGCTGGAGCGCCTCGACATTCAGCCGCCGCGCGATCGGTCCGTCCAGACCGTCGATCGCGAGTGCAACGCCGAGCCAGCCGAACATGGCCGCCCAGTGCTCACGGACGGCTTCAAGCAGCGCCAGCAGCGCAATGCCGGCGCCCATCGCCGTAAAGATATGAACGGAAAATGCGGCGGCGCGCGACGTCCGGGATACGGGGCGCTGATCCTGCGGGCTTGACTCGCTCATCACCCACCTTGCTATCAGGAATTCCCCCGGTTTGCATATCGAACCTTGCGGCCTTCCGCCGCGCTGGCCGCAGGGAACACCCGTCGGCGTCCGCCGTCGAATTCGCATCCGGGCTTGAAAATGCCCTGGCGAATGCCGATTGTCGGTCCATGACCGAGACAGAAACGTCCATTTTCGATGCGGTGGTGGTCGGCGGCGGGCCTGCCGGACTTGCGGCAGCGATCGCCCTGGCGGATGCGGGCGCCCGCACGGCGCTGGTGGCGCGCCGCGTCCCCTACGGCGACAACCGGACAACGGCGCTGCTCGGCGGCTCCGTCGAATTGCTGCGGCAGCTCGACATATGGCCTCGTTGCGAGGCCGATGCGGCGGCGTTGCGCATGATGCGGCTCGTGGATGACACCGGCCGTCTGATTCGTGCGCCGGAAGTGCGATTTTCGTCGGATGAAGTCGGCCTCGACGCGTTCGGATACAATATCGAGAACCGTCTTTTGATGGAGGCCATGGAGGCGCGGGCGTCCGGCATTCCGGGCCTTGCGCGGATCGACGACGAGGCCGAACGCGGGGCTCCGGAAGAGTCCGCTGTCATCGTCACGACGCGGCAGGGACAGACCATAACCTCCCGCCTCGCTGTCGGCGCCGACGGGCGGCAATCGCTCTGCCGCGACGCCGCCGGCATCGGCGTCACACGCCGTGCGCTGGATCAGGCCGCGCTGACGTTCAATGTCACCCATACCCGGCCGCACAAGAATATCTCGACTGAGTTTCACACGCCGCATGGCCCCTGCGTGTTCGTACCGCTGCCGGGCGACCGCTCCAGCGTCGTATGGGTCGGCTCGCCGAAGGACGCCGAGCGGCTCAAGGCGCTCGACGATAACGATCTGTCCGAGGCCGTCGAACGGCAGTCGCATTCGATTCTGGGACGGATGCAGGTCGGGCCGGGACGGCATCTGTTTCCGCTCGCGATCGAGCGCCCTGCGCGCTTCGCCCACAACCGCATCGTCCTGGTCGGCGAAGCCGCGCACGTGCTGCCGCCGATCGGCGCGCAGGGTTTGAACATGGGCTTGCGCGACGCCGCCGATCTCGCCGGCGTTGTTCGCGACGCGCTGTCAGCCGGCGAGGATCCCGGCGCGCCGCACGTTCTTGCGCGGTTCGAGACGGCACGGCGCAGCGACGTGCTGAGCCGAACCTTTGCGATCGACATGGCCAACCGGTCGCTGCTCAGCGATTTCCTGCCGGTGCAGACGGCGCGCGCCCTCGGCCTGCACCTGATCGGCGCGGTCGGTCCCTTGCGGCGTCTTGCCATGCGGGAAGGACTTGCGCCGTCATGGCGCAAGACGCGGCCTCAGATCAGTAGAACGTAATCTGGCCGGTTTTCAGCAGCCACATCGCAGTCGTCAGCGTGACGACGGACGCAAACGTCCCGATCAGCACCGCGACCGACGCCGGTTCGACCCAGGTGTCGTACTGCCGTGCGATCACGAACACATTCAGCGCCGGCGGCAGCGAGGCCATCAGCACCGCGGTCGCAGCCCATTCCGGCGTGAACGGCCCGAGCAGCAGCATCGTCGCGAGCACGATCAAGGGATGCAGCAGCAGCTTGACCGCGATGACGCCCGGCACTTCCCACGGGATGCGGCCGAACGGACGTAATGCGACGGTGACGCCGAGCACGAACAACGCCACCGGCGCCGCCGCGTTCTGAAGAAACTGCAAGCCGTTGTTGAGCGCGACCGGCAGTGGAATGCGGAGGGCCGCCGCCAGCGCACCGAGACACGCCGCCATGATGAGCGGATTGGACACGATCTGGTTCACGACAGAGCCGACGGTTTGCAGCAGCGGCCGCCGCTCTCCGGTCAAGGCGATCAGCAGCGGGACGATGGAAAACAGGAAGATGCTGTCGCAGCAGAAAATCAGCGCGACCGGCGCTGCCGCCTTCGCGCCCAGCACCGCGAACGCCAATCCCGGTCCCATGTAGCCGATATTGCCGTAACCGCCGGACAGTCCCGCCAGCGTCGCCTCCCGGAACGACAGCCGTCCCATCAGACGGCCGACCAGCACCGCGATCACAAACGCACTCGCGGTCGCGGTCGTCGTCGCGATCAGGAACGGCGGGTTGTTCAGATCCGCGAACGGCGTCTTCGACATGATCCCGAACAGCAGCGCCGGGAGCGAAACGTAGAGCAGGAAGAAGTTCATCCAGGCCAATCCCGATTCCGGGAGTGCCTTGACTTTGCCGCAAGCGAATCCAACGAAGATCAGGCCGAAATACGGGAGCGACAGGTTGAGAATATCGATCATCTGTATGGGTCGTTTTTTCCGGTCTTGCGGTTCCGGCGAACCGTCGCCGTTATCGGCCCCGGGCGGCCCGATTCATCGGTTTGCCTCTAGCATCGGCCACAATCCTGGTCTATTCGACGAGCCATGATTAAAGCGCGTACCGCCAGGTTTCAGATCGGCCAGATCGTCCGCCACCGGATTTTTTCGTTCCGTGGCGTGATTTTCGACATCGATCCGGTCTTCAATAACACGGAGGAATGGTGGCTTGCCATTCCGGAAGATGTCCGGCCGCACAAAGACCAGCCGTTTTATCATCTGCTCGCCGAAAACGCGGATTCCGAATACGTGGCCTATGTGTCCGAGCAGAACCTGCTGCCCGACGAGTCCGGGGAGCCGATCCGGCATTCGCAAGTGGCCGAGATTTTCATCAAGGACAAGTCCGGCGGCTACCGCCCGCGCAATCCCTCGCTGAACTGAAGCCGGGCTTCCGGCACTTCTCGACCGGCACATCCCGACAAAAAAGGCGCCCGGAAGGAGCGCCTTTTCCGATTGCCGATCGAGACGGCTACTGTTTGGCAGCCGGAGCTGGCGCACCCGGAGCAGCACCGGCGGCGCCCTGCTGGGTCGCTTCGAGCTTTGCACGGGCTTCAGCCGCCCGCTTCTGCAGCTCTTCCTGCAGTTTCTTCTGCGTTTCCTCGAAGACCTTCGGATCGGTCGGCGGGCCGTCATAGGCCTTGGCGAATTCAGCCAGCGGCAACGGCAGCGTCAGCGGCGCGCCGTTGGAATTGATCGCCTGAACGATCAGGTTCTGGCCCTTCTTGAGCGAAGCGAGCATGTCGGGCGTCAGATCGTAGTCCGACATGCAACCGTTCGCGAAACAGATCACGTAGGGGCTCTGCTGCGGCGGATTGCTGTCGATGATGATGCGCGTTCCGTGGACCAGTTGCATGCCGAGCGGCAGCGTCACACGGAGGATCTTCTTCGGTTCGCCTTCCGGCTCGATGACAACGGCCGCGATGACGGGCTGGCCGGACTCGATCCGTCCGTCCTTGCCGGTGAAACAAACCTGCTTGGCTTTCGCATCCTGTCCCTTCAGGCAGAACTTGGTCCAGGGCGCGTAGATCAATTGCACCTGCTGGTCGGCCGGCGCGGCGCCAGCGGCTGGAGCTGGAGGAGCACCGGCGGCGGGCGCCTGAGCCGTGGGAGCAGGCGCCGCGGCCTTGGGAGCCGCCTTGGGGGCCTTCTTGGCCTTCGGCGTGGCGGCAGGCTGCGACTGAGCGACGGCCGGCGACACGAACGGAGCGGCCGTCAGCGCCACCGCGGCAGCCAGGGCGACAGCCCTCCCGCGCGGCATGGCCAACGCGGCCAAGAGACGAAAATTCATTGCAGAAAACCCTTTCTGAACGCGAGCGAACCCTGCGACGCTGGCACCGGCACCCAGCCTTTTGGTGGCTGTCTCGAAGTCAAATGAGGCGGTTACGTGACAGGTCGCGCCGTCCTGGTCAATTGCCCGCCTTCAATACAACGGCGGACGAAAAGATCAATGGCAACAGCCATTTTTGCTACCCATTCCCGGCCCGATCGCGGTGGCTATGGTAAAATCCGGTCGTGCGCCAGCCCGAATCAAAACGCCCCCCGAGAGTGCGACCGGCAATACGGCGGCGCGGCCGGACCGGGATTTGCCTGGGGCTCGTCCTCGGACTTCTCGCGGCGGGGTGCGGCGGCGTTTCCGCGAACCCGCGCCACGGAATTGCAATGCACGGCGAACCGGCCCTCCCCGCCGATTTCACCCATATGCCATACGCCAATCCGGATGCGCCGAAAGGCGGGCGGCTGGTCGAGGGCATCCTGGGGGCTTTCGACAGCCTTAACCCCCTGATCGTCAAAGGGCTTGCAGTCCAGCAAATCCGCGGATTCGTGATCGAAAGCCTGATGACGCGGGGCAACGACGAGCCCTTTACGCTCTACGGACTTCTGGCTGACGGCATCGAGACCGACGACGCCAGGGACGACGTCACGTTCCATATCAACCGGCTGGCCCACTTCTCCGACGGACAGCCGGTTCGGGCCGACGATGTGTTGTTTTCCTGGCAGTTGCTCCGGGACAAGGGCCGCCCCAATCATCGTCAGTTCTATTCGAAAGTCGCAAAGGCCGAGGCGCTCGACGCATACACGGTTCGTTTCGATTTCGGCGGCGTCAACGACCGTGAGCTTCCGCTCATCCTCGGGCTGATGCCGATCCTGCCAAAACACGCGGTGGATGTTGCCACCTTCGAGGACACCTCGCTGACGCCGCCGATCGGTTCGGGAGCGTACCGGGTCACCGCGGTGCGGCCCGGAGCCAGCGTCACCTTGACACGAGATCCCAACTATTGGGGGCGTGACTTGCCGGTCAATCGCGGCTTGTGGAATTTCGACGAGATCCGGCTCGATTTCTATCGGGAGGCGAACGGCCAGTTCGAGGCCTTCAAGCGCGGGCTGTACGACTTTCGCCTGGAAACCGAGCCACTGCGTTGGCACGACGGCTACAATTTTCCCGCCGCCCGCAACGGCAAGCTCATTCGCGATCACATCAAGACAGGTTTGCCGAAGCCATCGGAATTTCTGGTGTTCAACACACGGCGCCGGATATTTTCGGATATCCGGGTGCGCCAGGCGCTCACGCTGCTGTTCGACTTCGAATGGATCAATCGCAATTATTTCTTCGGCCTCTATAGCCGCGCCGGCGGTTATTTCGCCGGCTCGGAGCTGTCGGCCTATGCCCGTCCTGCCGACGAGAGGGAACGGGGATTGTCGAAGCCGTTTGCGGCAGCCATGCGAAAAGATATTCTCGACGGCACCTATCGTCTGCCGGTTAGCGACGGTTCGGGCCGCGACCGCCCTGCTTTGCGTGCCGCGCTCGCGCTGTTCGCGCAAGCCGGTTACGAGCTCGACGGGACGGTTCTCCGCAACCGGGCAACCAGGGCGCCTTTCGCCTTTGAAATCCTGGTGACGACCCGCGATCAGGAGCGCATCGCTCTCACCTATGCCCGCGATCTCAAGCGGGCCGGCATCGAAGTGTCCGTACGTTCGGTCGATGCCGTGCAGTTCGACCAGCGGCGGATCAATTTCGATTTCGACATGATCCAGAACCGCTGGGACCAATCGCTGTCGCCCGGAAATGAACAGTCCTTCTATTGGGGCAGCGAGGCCGCCGACATCCCCGGATCGCGGAACTACATGGGCGTACGGAATCCGGCGATCGATGCCATGATCGCGGCCATGCTCGAAGCAAAGAGCCGGCCGGAGTTCGTGGATGCGGTTCGTGCGCTCGACCGGATCCTGATGTCCGGCTTCTACGCAATTCCGGTCTACAACGTTCAGGAGCAATGGATCGCGCGCTGGAATCGGATAGAACGGCCTACAGCGACTGCGTTGACCGGATATCTTCCCGAAACCTGGTGGCAAAAGCCATCACCGAAGCCTGGCAAGTGATTTCGTGATCCAGAACAACACCTCACCTACTCTGGATGGATTGTTCAGCCGTATTCTCGCACGGCAGCCGGATCGGCTGGCGCTGATCGACCCTCCGGACAAGCTGCGCATTACCGGACAGGCGCCGACACGTCTGACCTTTGCGGAAGCCGACCGGATCGTGTCGGCCCTGGCGACCCATTTCGTCGAAGCTGGATTGCCGGCCAATTCAGTCATCGCCGTTCAATTGCCCAACACGGTCGAATTGGCCCTGACGATACTCGCGGCCTATCGCGCGGGTCTGATCGTGGCCCTGCTTCCGCAACTCTGGCGGCAAGCTGAATTGACCGTCGCGATCAACCGCACGGGCGCGCGCGCTATCGTGGCCATGGGGCGGATCGACGGCGTCGATCATGCCGATCTTGCAATGAACGCGGCGGCGGAAGCGTTCTCCATCCGCCACGTCTGCGGCTTCGGCATCAATTTACCGGAAGGCATGGCTCCATTGGATCTGGCCGTGCGTGCCGCGAAACCTGACACCTCGCGCATGGTCATTCAGGATTCCCGCCGCGCGGCGCTGGTGACGTTCGAAGCCTCAGGCTCGGGCTTTCGCGCAGTGCCCCGGACCCATCTCAACCTGATCGCCGCCGGCCTTGCCATGTTCCTCGAGAGCGAACTGCCTCAGGGCGCGGCAATTCTATCGGCCTTCGCGCCGTCGTCGTTCGCCGGGTTGACCTCCTCGTTCGTGATATGGCTGCTCAGCGGCGGTACGCTCGCGCTGCATCATCCCTTCGACGACCAGGTGCTGGTTCAGCAGATCGAAGCCGAGCGCTGCGACACGCTCGTCGCGCCAGGTCCGCTGGCGTTACGGATGGCCGAAGCCGGTCTTCTGTCATCTATGCCGAACCTGCAGCACGTCGTCGGTCTCTGGCGAGCGGCCGAGCAGGTCAGGTCGAGCGCGCTCTGGCCGGATCGCGCATCCCGGATGACGGACGTGTATCTGTTCGGCGAAGCCGGTCTTCTTGGTGCCCGCAGGTTGGATGACGGGTCGCCGGCACCGATCATGCCGGGCCCGTATAGGGTACCGCCCGACGTTCCCACATCATCGACCGCGGGCGAGGTCATCCTGACACCCAAGGGAACACTCGGGTTACGCGGGCCGATGGTTCCGCTCGCGGCCTACGTCACATCCGAGCGGCCACCCGACGCTCTCTCCGCGCAACCCCGGCCGGACCATGTGGATACGGCGTATGCGGCGCGCATTGACCGCGCCACGGGCGCAATCGTCATCACGGCTCCGCCCTCCGGCATCACGGCCGTTGGAGGCTACCGTTTTCTCGCCCACGATCTGCAGGAATGGGCGCGGCGGATCGGGCAAAACACGATGCTCACGGCCCTTCCCGACCGCCTGAGTGGCTATCGGCTCGCCGGCCGGTCGAGCGACAACGCAAAAGCTCGTGAAGCACTTACGGAACTGGGGCTCAACCCTTTGATGGTGGAGGCGTTTCGTGATCGTCAGATTGCTGACTGATCGAATTCGGACGAGGTCATTGACGCGACATTAAGGGCGCCGAACTACGATGACGCCCTCGCGATCATCCGAGTTCAAGAACTATGTCCCAGCAGGGTCCGCTCATCGTCGTCGCATCGGGCGAGCACCAGACGCTTGTAGCCTCCCTCTCCGGGCTGAACGTATTTCCGGTCGTCGACGCCGATTGGACGGAGGTGTCGAACGCCGTCGAGCGGCTGCATCCAGCCGCCGTGCTGATCGCGACGACCGACGGCGCCGGCGAGGCATTCGAGAGCCTCGCGAAGCAGATCGCGGCAATGCGGCCGTATGTTCCGCTCGTCGTTGTCGATCCCACGATGCCATACGCCGACAACGCGCTTCCGTTTTCATCCTCGGACGGCAATTTTGATCGGCTTAGCGCCCGCCTCAACGCGGCCTTGCGGGTTCGGTCGCTGCACACCACCGTCCTCCGGCGGATGGCGAGCGATCCCTCCGCGTCGGCGCGCACCCCCGACAGCGACCCGATCCAGGACGCGACCATTCTCCTGATCGGCCGCGGCGCCGCTTATCCGATGCTCTCGGTTGCATTCGGCGAGCGGCTGGGTGTGGTCGGCGCTCTCAGCATCGAAGCGGCGGGAAAACATCTCAACGCGCGCGATGTCGACGGCATCGTCATCGGAGAAGGATTCACCCCGCGTGTGGTTGACGCGTTCCTGACGGTCCTGGCGGAAGACACCCGGTTTCGCAATTTACCCATTGCGGTCACAACCGGTACCGTCGTTGCGACCTACGATCTCCCCAATCTCGAGACGATCTCGGGAGACTCTGCGCGGATCGCCGCGGTGTTTCTGCCGTTGATCCGGCAACACGCGCTCGAAGCGCGCCTCTTTCGAACGCTGAAATCTCTCGAGGCGGGCGGCTTGCTGGACCCGCGAACCGGCCTGCTCACAACCGAGGCTTTTCACCGCGAACTGGCCACCGCGATCTATCACACAAAGTCCCACGGCGGGACATTGTCCGTCGCCCGATTTATGCTCGGTCAGAAACAGGAACGTCCGCTGCTCGATGCAGGACGCATTCTGAGCCGGCTGATGCGTCGCGTTGATTTTGGCGCGCTTGAGAACGACGGCTCGATCCTCGTGGCTTTTACCGATACCGATTTGCGCAACGCACACACGATCGCGCGGCGGCTCTCGAGCGTGATGAAGCATACCGCGCACAGCACCAAACGGGAGCTGCGAATTGACCCTCGCGTCGTCGTAGCGGCCTCGCTGCCGGACGATTCCGCAAAATCCCTTCTCGCACGATTGAGCGACGAAGCGCGCCGCGCAGCATCATAGCTTCGCTACGCCGCCTTGCGGTCTTCCGCCAGATTGGCGAGCTGACGCATGATTTCGGCGGTCCCGATCAAGCGTTCCTCCGGCGTCGCCCAATTCTGGAAGAACACGACCTTCATGTCGGGGCGAACCTTTGCTGCCTCTCCGTGCTGGCGGATGAAATAGACCAGCCGGTCGGGTTGCGCGAACTTGTTGTCGCGGAAGGTAATCACCGCGCCCTTCGGACCTGCATCGACCTTTTCAACGTTGGCGCGGCGGCAATAGGCCTTGATGGCGGCGACCTTGAACAGATAGCGGACTTCATCGGGCAACGGGCCGAAGCGGTCGCGCAGTTCGGCAGCAAAATTGTCGATCTCGTCATCGGTGTCGAGGTCGGCCAGCCGGCGGTAGAGCGACAGCCGCACCGCAAGATCGGCGACGAAATCCTCCGGAATCAACACCGGCATTCCCACCGTGATCTGCGGCGACCAACGATCGGCGGCCGGCTCGGCAACACCGGCCTTCAGGTTCAAAATCGCTTCTTCGAGCAGCGATTGATAAAGCTCGAAGCCGACTTCCTTGATGTGGCCGGATTGTTCCTCACCGAGCAGATTGCCCGCACCACGGATGTCGAGGTCGTGCGAGGCGAGCTGGAATCCGGCTCCGAGCGTTTCCAGCGACTGCAAGACCTTCAGCCTGCGCTCGGCCTGAGCCGTGATCTTGTGCGTCGAAGGCAGCGTGAACAGCGCGTAGGCCCGCAGCTTCGAGCGCCCGACCCGGCCGCGCAGTTGATAGAGCTGCGCCAGACCGAACATATCGGCGCGATGAACGATGAGCGTGTTGGCCGACGGGATATCGAGCCCGGACTCGACGATCGTGGTCGAGAGCAGGATATCGTATTTGCCATCGTAGAAGGCCGACATGATGTCTTCGATGACGGCCGGCGCCATCTGACCGTGCGCGACAGCCACCTTCATCTCCGGCACATGCTTGTCGAGAAAATCCTTGACGTCGGCAAGGTCGTCGATGCGCGGCACAACGTAAAAAGCCTGACCGCCGCGATAACGCTCGCGCAGCAGCGCTTCGCGGATCATCAGGGGATCGTGAGGCGCGACAAAGGTACGGACCGCGAGGCGATCGACCGGCGGCGAAGCGATGATCGACAGGTCGCGCACGCCGGTCAGCGCGAGTTGCAACGTACGGGGAATCGGCGTCGCGCTCAGCGTCAGCACATGCACCTGCGCGCGCAACTGCTTCAATCGCTCCTTGTGGCTGACGCCGAAATGCTGCTCCTCATCGACCACCAGAAGCCCGAGATCCCGGAACTTGATGGATTTTCCCAGTAGCGCGTGAGTCCCGACCACGATGTCGATCGATCCGTCGGTGAGCCCCTTCTTGACCTGGGAGAGCTCCTTCGGAGACACCAGCCGCGACGCCTGCGCGACATTGACCGGAAAACCGCGGAACCGCTCGGTGAATGTCTTGGCATGCTGACGCGCCAGCAATGTGGTCGGCACCACGACCGCCACCTGCTTGCCGTCCAGCGCGACCGCGAAGGTCGCGCGCAACGCCACCTCGGTCTTGCCGAAACCGACGTCGCCGCACACCAGACGATCCATCGGCCGTCCGCTTTCAAGATCCTTCAGCGAGGCGTTGATCGCGCCGAGCTGATCTTCGGTTTCATCATAGGGAAAGCGCGCGCAGAATTCGTCATACAAGCCGGCTTGCACCGGCATCTTCGGCGCTTCATGCAGATGCCGTTCCGCGGCGATCTTGATGAGTTCGCCGGCGATCTCGCGGATCCGGTTCTTGAGCTTGGCCTTGCGCGCCTGCCAGCCGCTGCCGCCGAGACGATCCAGTTCGACGTTGGCGTGATCGGAGCCGTAACGCGACAACAGCTCGATGTTTTCGACCGGCAGAAACAGCTTCGTCTCGTTCGCATAACGAAGTTCGAGACAATCGTGCGGCGCCCCCGCCACTTCGAGCGTCTGCAGACCGACAAATCGCCCTATGCCGTGCTCGACGTGGACGACAAGATCGCCCGCCGAGAGACTGGTGACCTCCGAGATGAAGTTATCCAGCTTGCGGCTCGCCTTGCGCGGCCGCACCAGCCGATCGCCAAGAATATCCTGCTCGCTGATAATTGCGAGGGAGTCCGTTTCGAACCCGCTCTCCATGCCGACCACGGCCAGCATGGCTTCGTTGCGCGGCGTAGCCTGCACCGTGCGCCAGGTGTTGACGCTCGTCAGGTTGAGCAGCTTGTGATCCCGGAGCATGCTCGCCATGCGGTCGCGCGAACCCTCGCTCCACAACGCAATGACGACTTTCTTCCGCGCGCTCTGCAAGGCCTGCACGTGAGACACCACGGATTCGAATACATTGACCGATGTATCCGCCCGCTCCGGCGCAAAATTCCGGCCCTGCCGCGCACCGGCGTCGAAGACATTGGTATCGTCGCCGGGCACCGCAAAAGGCGTCATCCGAACCAGCGGCGTATCGCCGACGCGTTTCGCCCATTCATCCTGCGCGAGGTAAAGCCGGTCGGGCGGCAGCGGCTTGTAGAGGGCGCCTCCACCGGGATGCTCGAGGGCCTCACGCCGCGCGTCGTAGTAATCGACGATCTGCTTGAAGCGCTCGGCCGCGGCGTCTTCACCTTGCGGCTCTATCGCAATCGCTGCACCGTCGAGATAGTCGAACAGCGTATCCATCCGCTCCTGAAACAGTGGAAGCCAGTGTTCCATGCCCGGATGACGTCGGCCCTCGCTGACAGCTTCGTACAAGGGATCGTCCCGCTCCGGCGCGCCGAAAGCCGCGACATATCCCATGCGAAACCGCCGGATCGTTTCGGTCACGAGCTGGAATTCGGAAATCGGCACCAGATCGAGCGAACGCATATCGAGCAGCGTGCGCTGGGTTTCCGCGTCGAACGATCGGATCGACTCCAGCGCATCGCCGAAGAAATCGAAACGCACGGGCTGATCGAGTCCTGCCGGAAACAGATCGAGAATTCCGCCGCGCACGGCATATTCCCCCGGCTCGCGAACCGTCGAGGAGCGGTTGTAGCCGTTGTGCTCCAGCCACGCGACGATCGAGTCCATCGGCACCACATGGCCCGGTGCGACCGACAGGGCCTGGGACGCGACAATTTCGCGTGCGGGGACGCGCTGAAGGATGGCGTTGACCGTGGTCAGAACAATCAGCGGCGTCTCGCTGCCGGTCAGCCGGGACAGCCGTGCCAGCGTCGTCAACCGCTGGGCCAGGATGCCGCCATGCGGTGAAACCCGGTCATAAGGCTGACAGTCCCAAGCGGGAAATTGCATCACCGACAGATCAGGCGCGAAGAACTCGAGGGCTCGCGCCAACTGCTGCATACGCGGACCATCCCGGCAAACCACGGCGAGACTGACCGCCGCTGCCCGCCGCCCGGCCCTGGCTTTAATGGCACGGGCGAGGTCCGAGACAATCAGCCCCTCAGCACCTTCGGCGATGTTGGCAAGCGTGAGCGGACGGCCGGGCGACAACAACTCCGCCGGAGATCGTACGGGGGTCATCATATACCCGGCTCTGACGGACGAAACGATTTGATGCGGGCAAACAGGTTCGTCCGGTATTCCGGCGCCAACTGGATACCACCGCTCAGTGCGGCATAGAGGTCGGGATCGGGAACGTCGATCAGGCTTTCGAGATCGGTCAATTCCGTGTCGGTCAGTTCGGCGATTTCCGCGTCGGCGAACCGGCCCAGGATCAGATCCATTTCGCGCGTACCCCGGTGCCAGCAGCGAAACAGCAGCCGCTTGCGGCGGTCATCGAGGCCACCGCTTGATCGTGTCGATCCCGTCATTCCAATTCCCATCCGAACGCCAAAAGCCCGGACGTGCCGGGCCTGGACGATATAGCGTCGGCAATTGAGGATGTCAGTACCCGTTCGCGCATTGCATTATCCGCAAATTGCATTCAAGCCTGCACCGATCCGATATCGGCCAACCCCGCGAGTCCCGTGATGCGGCCTCCCCTTCTCAATCCGCTGTTCGCTCCGGTCACGAGCCTCACCGGCGTTGGCCCGAAGCAGGACAAGCTGTTCCGGTATCTGCTCGGGCGCGACGAAACTCCGCGGCTGGTCGATCTCGTGCTTCACCTGCCCGCGAGCGTGATCGACCGCAGGGCGCGTCCGAAAATCCGCGATGCTGTTCCCGGCACGATCGTGACGCTGGAAGTGACCGTCGACCGGCATCGCCCCGCTCCGCCCGGACGTTCACGCGCCCCTCACCTCGTCTACGCCAGCGATGAGACCGGGGACGTCGTGCTGACCTATTTCCGGGCCCAGCCCGGCTATGTCGAAAAATTGCTTCCGGCCGGCAGCAAGCGTTATGTGTCCGGTACCGCTCAGATGTTCGACGGCACTTTGCAGATCGTGCATCCCGATCGCGTGGTCGACGAGGCGGGGCTCGCCACGCTGTCGGGAATCGATCCGGTCTATCCCCTCACCGAAGGGCTGGCGCTGGGGTCGTTGCGACGCGCGGTTGCCCAGGCGCTGCAGAAGCTGCCCGAATTGCCGGAATGGATCCCCCCGGAGATTTTGCGCCGCTGCAACTTTCCATCATGGTCGGACGCCCTTCATCGCGTTCATGTCCCCGTGGACCTGACCGATATCCTGCCGGAAAAACCGTTCTGGTCGCGCCTTGCCTTCGATGAACTGCTCGCGGGCCAACTCGCGCTGGCACTGGTTCGCGCACAACTGCGGCGGCCGGCCGGAAGCCGTCACGCTGGCGACGGCCATCTCCGCAACAAGATCATCGACGCGCTTCCCTACGCCCTCACCGCTTCGCAGCAACAAGCGGCGGCCGCGATCAGCGACGACTTGCAGCAACCCATACGGATGCTGCGGTTGCTGCAAGGCGACGTCGGCTCCGGCAAAACCGTGGTCGCGCTGCTGGCCGCGGCCGCGGCGGCCGAAGCCGGAAAGCAGACCGCCCTGATGGCGCCGACCGAAATCCTGGCACGTCAGCATGTCAAGACCGTCGCCCCGCTCGCGGAACGTGCGGGGTTGCGGGTGGCGATCCTGACCGGCCGCGAGAAGGGCAAGGAGCGGCGCGAGATCGTCGCGCGCGTCGCAAGCGGCGATGTCGATCTGCTCGTCGGCACCCATGCCCTGATTCAGGACGATGTCGTCTTCAAGGCGCTGGCGCTGGCGGTCGTGGACGAACAGCACCGTTTTGGCGTGCGCGAGCGCCTTGCGCTCACCGCCAAGGGCGAAGCCGTGGATGTGTTGGTCCTGAGTGCCACTCCGATCCCACGCACGCTGGTGCTGACGTATTTCGGCGACATGGATGTGTCCGAATTGCGCGAAAAGCCCGCCGGCCGGCAGCCGATCGATACCCGCGCCGTCCCCGATAGCCGCCTGAACGAAGTCATGGATGCCGTTGGCCGCGCCTTGAAGGCCAACAAGCTGGTCTACTGGATTTGCCCGTTGGTCGAGGAGTCCGAGACCGTCGATCACCTGACCGATGCCGAACAGCGCTTCGACAGCCTCAAGGCGCGCTTCGGCGACAAGGTCGGCCTTGTCCATGGCAAGATGCGCGGCGCGGACAAGGACCGTGTGATGGCACAGTTTGCCGCCGGCGATATCAACCTGCTGGTGGCAACGACCGTCGTCGAGGTTGGCGTCGACGTGCCCGCCGCGACCATCATGGTGATCGAGAACGCGGAACGGTTCGGTCTCGCGCAACTGCATCAGTTGCGCGGCCGGATCGGCCGCGGCTCCGAGCCCTCGACCTGCCTGCTGCTGTATCGCGAGCCGCTCGGTGAAATGTCCGCAGCCCGGCTGCGCGTCATCCGCGAAACCACGGATGGCTTCCGGATCGCCGAAGAAGACCTGAAACTGCGCGGCGAGGGCGATGTACTCGGCACCCGCCAGAGCGGCCTGCCCGGCTACCGCATCGCGCGTTCCGATGTGCATGCCCAACTCATCGCGCAAGCGCGCGACGAGGCTTTGCGCATTTTGAGGGACAACCCGAAGCTGGCGGGCGAACGCGGCGAGGCTCTGCGTTGTCTGCTCTATCTGTTCGAGCGGGACGAAGCACTGCCGCTGATCGGTGCGGGTTGAACGTCAATCGACCTTTGCGGGAGCCGGCGCAAGCGGAGACGCATTCGCCGCGCGCGCCGCGTTTGCCATGCCGGCAAGGGCCGCGATCTTCTTCTGGGGATCGGAGCCGGGCTGGACGACACCGGCGGACATGATCAGGGTGGCCGCATCTTCCGTGCTCATCTCGATCTCGATGATCTTGGATTTTGGAACATAGAAGAAAAAGCCCGTGGTCGGGTTTGGAGCACAAGGCAGAAACACCGAAATGTGCTCCTCCTGTCCCGGCAGGCTCGCGGCAATGTCTTCGCTCGGCACCTGCGAAATCAGGACGATCGACCACATGCCGGGCGATGGAAATTCGACGAGGCCCACTTTGCGAAAGCTGGATCCTGAACCGGAAAACAGGGTTTCAAAAACCTGTTTCAGGCCGCGATAGATCGCGCGCACCACCGGCATGCGCCCCAGCAGCTTTTCACCGAGGTCGACCAGCGTCCGTCCGATCAGGTTATGCGTGAGGAAGCCGAGGAGCGTCAGCGCGAAAACGGCAACGACGAGGCCGGAGCCGGGCAAGCCGAACGGCAGGTACGTCTCGGGACGGTAGGATACCGGGACCAGCGGGCGCACCAGGTTGTCCACCCAGTTCACGAACCACCACGTCAGATAAAGCGTGATCGCAACGGGGCCTGCGACAATCAGGCCAGTGAGAAAGTAGTTCCGGAACCTTGCCATAAATCCGCGCGGCAGCCCGGGAGGAAGCTCGCCGCCGGGCGGGACTGTCGAAGACGGTTCGTCACGGGTCATCGCGGTTCCAGGTCGTTCAGACAAAGGCAATAAAGGCCTGCCGCCCATCATATAGGGGCATCTTCGCAGGTTTTACACGGACCGCACAGGGGAGACCCCCAGCGCAGCCGCCTCTCTTATTCGACTGTAACGGATTTTGCCAGATTGCGCGGCTGGTCGACGTCTGTGCCCATCACGACGGCGGTATGATAGGCCAGCAATTGTACGGGAACCGCATAGACCAGGGGAGCGAAAGTTGCCGCCATATCGGGCAGAATAATCGTTATCAGGGACTCGACGGCCGCCTCCGCCGCCCCTTTGGCGTCGGTCATGAGAATGATGTTGCCGCCCCGCGCCGCCACCTCCTGCATGTTGGATACAGTCTTCTCGAACACACGGTCGTAGGGCGCGATCACCACCACGGGCATGTTCTCGTCGATCAGCGCGATCGGCCCGTGCTTGAGCTCGCCGGCGGCGTAGCCCTCCGCATGAATGTAGGAAATTTCCTTTAGCTTCAGCGCGCCCTCCAGCGCCAGCGGATAGCTGGTGCCGCGGCCGAGATAGAGCACGTCGCGCGACTTGGCGATCTCGCGAGCGAGCCGTTCGATCTGCACCTCGGTGCTCAGGGCCTCCGACATCAATCTCGGAACTTCCACGAGACCATGCACGAGCTTGCCTTCGTCCGTATCCGACAACTCACCGCGCGCCTTGCCGGCGGCTATCGCCAGCGCGGCAAGCACCATCAGTTGGCAGGTGAAGGCCTTGGTTGAGGCAACGCCGATCTCCGGACCGGCCAGCGTCTGCAACACGGTTTCGCTCTCGCGCGCGATCGTCGAGGTCGCGACGTTGACAACCGACAGCGTGTGAAGCCCCTGCTCCCTGGCATAGCGAAGGGCGGCGAGCGTATCGGCGGTTTCTCCGGATTGTGAAATGAAGATTGCCAGGTCGCCCTTGCTGAGCGGGGCTTCGCGATAGCGGAATTCCGATGCCACATCGATCTCGACCGGAAGCCGGGCGAGCCGTTCCAGCCAGTATTTTCCGATGTAACCGGCATAGCTCGCGGTCCCGCACGCGACGATCGAGACGCGCTGGATGTCGCGGAAATCGAACGGCAGTTTCACCGGCATTGCGACCCGTTCGGCCGCCATATCGACATAGCGGGCGAGCGTGTGACCGACCACCTCGGGCTGTTCGTGAATTTCCTTGGCCATGAAATGGCGGAAATTGGCCTTGTCGACCAGCGAGGTCGAAGCGCTGTGTTTGATCGCGTCGCGCTGAACGAGAGCGTTCTGCTTGTCGTGGATCGTGGCCCCGCCGCGTGTCAGGACGGCCCAGTCACCGTCCTCCAGATAGCTGATCGTATCGGTGAACGGCCCGAGCGCGATTGCATCCGATCCCAGATACATTTCGCCGTCGCCGTAGCCGATCGCCAGCGGCGGCCCGTTGCGCGCGCCGATCAAAAGATTGTCGTCTCCCGCGAAGATAAACCCGAGCGCGAAGGCGCCACGCAACTGCGACAGGGCGGCCCGAACGGCTTCGACCGGATGAATGCCCGCAGCGAGGTAGCTGTCGACGAGGTGCAATACGGTCTCGGTGTCGGTCTCGGTTTTGAAGATCGCGCCTTTCTTGCCAAGCTCCTCGCGCAACTCACGGAAATTCTCGATGATGCCGTTATGCACAACGGCCACGCGTTCGGTGGCATGGGGGTGCGCATTGTTCTCGGTCGGCTTGCCGTGGGTCGCCCAGCGCGTGTGCCCGATTCCAGTGTGCCCGGTCAGCGGTTCGGCCCGCAGGCGTGCTTCGAGATTCCGGAGCTTGCCCTCGGCGCGCCGCCGCCCGAGGCTGGCCCCCTCAAGGGTAGCGATGCCGGCGGAATCGTAACCGCGGTATTCGAGGCGCTTGAGCGAATCGACGAGTTGATCGGCGACCGGGCCGCGTCCCAAAATTCCGACAATGCCGCACATGCGGATCAATATCTCCGTGATCGTGGAAAAATCGCAGAAAAAGCGCGCGCCCCTCTTAACGACAATCAGGGAATGCGAGGACTCAATAATTATTGCCGATTGAGACAGGGTTAAACCGCGAAAGAGCTCCGTTCGATGCCGTGAACCCTACCCCGCCGTTGTCGATATCGAGGGCTTTCCGGTTAATCCGCCGATAACCCCGATGCCGGCTGATCACCGATCAGCGCACGACGCGCGCCCCCGGAAAAGCAAACATCGTTAGGGATCTTTCGCCGCGCGACAATCTGCTGCGTGTCTAGTGTCCCGATTCCGAAGTTCGCATGTCCTTGCGGCGACCTTTAATGCGAACTTCGGAATTAAAGGGACACTAGCAAGTTTATGATTCTCGTGTGGTTTAGGTTCAGAAGTCCGCTTCACCGACTCGCTGCGATAGTGTGGCGGACTTCTGAACCACCACACTAGCG
>Ga0153956_1001455_pt1 | contig 20506 bp, 20 predicted proteins | sample TSFL040MetaG_FD_104704 | JGI IMG/M metagenome (GOLD analysis project Ga0153956, IMG submission 104704) | Attine ant fungus gardens microbial communities from Florida, USA - TSFL040 MetaG | ecosystem: Host-associated > Fungi > Mycelium > Unclassified | place: USA: Florida, Wekiwa Springs...
GACGGCGGGGGTGACCCTTCCCTCACGAACTGCGGGGAGGTTCGTCCAGGGTCACCCCCGCCGTCCCTCCCGGGCCATCCCGGGGGGAGAGGTGGAGGGACCGTGCCGGGAGGGTCACGGGAGGGCCACGGAGCCTTCACGGCTGCCTCACGGCAGACGGACGGACCCGTCACCGATGCGTGACCCGTGACGAAGACGCCGGGAAGGTGACGTTTCTGTCCGTGTTGTCCAACAGTCACGATCGCGCTGCAGCTCTTGTGGTGGCCATGGCGACCACAAGAGCTGCAGCGCGATCCGGGTCCTCGGGACAGGCTCGGGATGTGCCCCGGAGGGCCGGGAAGCGTGAGGTCCCCGGCATCTTCGTCACGGACGGGGCCTCCGGCGCGGCCCTTCCTCACGGAACCGTGACGGAAGTGTGGACCTCCTCACGACCTGTGACGTCTTCCCGCGGGGACCCTCACGTCCCGGGGATATCTGAACGGTCAGGGATCTGCGTGGTTCGAAATGGTCGTATAGCGACCATTTCGAACCACGCAACTTCCTGATCGCCCGGATCCCTCCCACCGCCCGGATCTCTCCCACCGGGCGGATCCCTCCCACCGGGCGGAGAGTCGTGACGCCGCCTCCCGGAGTTCGTGGCGGACCTTTGACCCTTCCCCCCACGGAAGCCTCACGTCCTGGGCGCCTCATGGGGGTCACAGCCCGCCAGGACCCCCATGAGGCGCCCAGGACGCACGGGACCATCTCGGACGGCCGCCCGGCCCACGGGCCCCCGCCCCACGAGCCCGCCCGTCCCTCCCCGGCCTCCTACCGAATCGCCAGCGCGTGACCACGGAGCAGCTCGGCTGAGCGCTCGGGCTGCTCCCACCAGAACATGTGGCCGATGCCTTCGAGGACCTCGAGCCGGGAGCCAGGGATCAGGGAGGCGATCAGCTTGCCGTTGGCGACCGGGATCATCTTGTCCTCGGTGCCGTGGACGACGAGGGTCGGGGTGGCGATCTCGGCGAGGCGTGCCTGGGTGTCGTGGCCGCCGATCGCGCCGATCTGGAGTTGGACGGTCTGTTGGCGGGCGGGCAGTGCCTTGGCCATCGCGGTGAAGTCGGCGAAGTGGGACTCCTCGGCGCGGAAGTCGGGGGAGAGGTTCACCGCGTACATCGCCTTCAGCGTCCGGTCGAGGTCGCCGGAGCCCATCGCCTCGAGCAGCGGTCCGGCGTCCTCCGGCGCGATCAGCGAGGAGCCCAGGCCACCGCAGTAGGTGCAGCCGAGGGTAAGGCTGCGGATGCGGTCGGGGTGGGCGAGGGCGAGCTCCTGCGCCGTCATCCCGCCCATCGAGATGCCGAGCACGTGCGCCGTCTCGAGGCCCGCCGCGTCCATCACCGCGACCGCGTCGGCGGCGAGGTCGGCGATCGTGAAGGGCGCCTCGACCTCGTCCGAGTTGCCGATCCCGCGGTTGTCGAAGACCACGCAGTCGAAGTCGGACCGCAGCCGCGCGAGGAACGGCTCGCCCCAGGTGAGGTGGGTGCCGCTCATCCCCTGGATCAGGAGCAGCGGCTCGCCCGCGCCCGAGCGCTCCCAGTAAAGCTCTGCCCCCGCGTCCCCAGTCTTCGGCACGGCGGCATCGTAGCCGAATGCTGGCTGCCTGGCCGGCCCGGCGCCGCCGCCGTCATCGACGGCCGGCGTCGCGCGTCCCCGGCCGGCAGGTCAGGCGGAGGCGCCCGCGGCGGGCCGCTCGTGCCGCCGCTCCGCCGCCCCGGCGACCTCCCGCGCGACCTGCTTGGCGAAGGCGATGATCGTCATCATCGGGTTGACGCCGAGCGCGGTGGGGAAGAGGGAGGCGTCGGCGACGTAGAGGCCGGCGGTGCCGTGGAGCGAGCCGTCCGCGGCGCAGGCTCCCTGGCGCGGGTCGGCGGCGATCCGCGCCGTGCCCATCGGGTGGAAGCCCTCGAGGCGGAGCTCGGCGGGCTTGAAGGCGGTCGCCTCGAAGCTCGCCAGGTCGCCCGGCTTCAGGACCTTGACCCGGGCGAGGTTGGGGTAGACCTCGGTGGCGCCGGCGGCGAAGTGGACTTCGGCGGCGCGGGCGATGCCGAAGACCGCGCGGGCCGCGTCCGCGCGGCTGAGGTCGTAGGAGAGGCGCGGCGTGCCGCCGAGGCCGAGGCGCACGCGGCCGCTGGAGCGGTCGGTGAGCTGGACGCCGATCGAGCCGACGTGGGCCAGGTCGTGGAGCGCCCGCTGGTGCTCGGCGCCGGAGCCGGGCAGCCAGGCGCCGCCGAAGGAGGGCGGCGTGAAGGTGGCCTCGAGCAGGATCCCGGCGGACGCCCACTCGTCGACGTAGAAGCTCTGCATGACGCCGTCCCAGCCGCGCACCTCCTCCGCGTAACGGGCGCCGACCCAGCAGGCGGGGTGGACGTGGAGGTGGCGCCCGACCGCGCCGTTGCCGAGGCCCGAGCGCCGCAGCAGCTCGGGGGTCCCGAGCGCCCCGCCGGCCACGATCACCGCGCGCCGCGCCCGCGCCGTGTACTCGCGCGCCGGCCCGTCCCCGCCGCCGACCCGGCAGGTGACGCCGACGGCGCGGCCGTCCTCGACCAGGACCCGGCGCGCCTCGACCCCCGCCCGCACCCGGGCCCCGGCCGCGACCGCCCGCGGCAGGTAGGAGACGTGCATGCCGCGCTTGGCGTCGAGCGGGCAGCCGTAGGGGCAGGAGCTGCACTGGTCGCAGCCTCCGGCGTTGCGGGCGATCGGGCCGCCGCTCGCGCCGAGCGCCGCCGCGCCCGCCATCGCCAGTTGGCCGTTGCGGCCCATCGTGGCGGGGTCGAGCGGCGTCACCCGCAGCATCTCCTCGGCCTCGGCGAAGTCGGCGTCGAGGCCGGGCGCCCAGTCGATGCCGAAGCGCCTGGCCCAGTCGTCGAGCACCGCCTCGGGGGCGCGGAAGCAGGTGCCCGAGTTGACCACGGTGGTGCCGCCGACGGCGCTCGCCACCGGCACGACGATCGGCGGCCTGCCCGCGGCCACGGTCAGCCCGGCGCCACGGTAGAGGGCCTTGATCGCGTCGAGCCGGTCGGCGGGGTAGGAGTCGCGGTCGTAGTGGCCGCCCGCCTCGAGGACGAGGACGTCGAGGCCCGCCTCGGCGAGCGTCGCCGCTGCCACCGCGCCGCCCGCGCCGGAGCCGACGATCACCACGTCGGCTTCCTCGCCCTCGCCGCGCGGCGCGGTGTCCCCGAGGCCCCCGGTGGGCTCCGGGGCGCCGCCGTCGGCGAGCGCGCAACGGATCTCGTTGCCGAGCCGCGTCTCCACCGCCGGCGCCGCCGCGTAGCCGAGGGTCGAGAAGAGCTTCCCGATCAGCAGCAGGTCGTGCTTCAGCGGGGAGCGGGAGGCTTCGAGGCGCTGGAGGACGCGTTCGCGCCCGGGCTGGTCGAGGCGGCTGAAGCGGCGCGGGAACGGCAGCCACTCGAAGGCGAGCAGGCCGAGGCGCAGCTGCCGCAGGAAGGCGGGCGGGACGGAGCGCAGGAACTCGGCGACCGGGGCGGCGACCTCGACGTCACGCTCGGCCGCCGGCAGGCCGTCGACCCCCGGCGCCATCGCCGCGCAGATCGCGCCGAGGGTGCGGCGTTCGGTCCTGCCGAGGCCGCGGCGCCCGGCCGGGTCGAGCGGGCGGTCCACCCGTCCCACCAGCCACCAGAGCCAGGCGGCGAGCGCGATCAGCGAGCCGTCGACAAGGAAGCCGAGCAGGTAGGCGAAGACCTGGCCCTGGAGCGCGAAGAAGGCGAGCGAGGTGAGCGAAGAGGCGGCCTTGCCCGCGGCGAGGAGCAGGATCAGGGGCCGATAGCGGACCACGTCGGCCTGGGCGATCAGGCAGATGCCGGTGATCACCGCCATGTAGGCGAAGCCGAGCGAGAGCCACATGTACTCCTGGGTGTGCGGGGCGCGGGTGTGGTTGCCGAGCAGTTCGCCGACGTCGGAGATCAGGTCGAGGGTCGGGCTGGGGACGATGAGGTAGAGGAGGCCGACGACGGCGAAGGCGAGCGCCAGCACGCGCAGCCCGAAAACGACGAATCTCTCCGCTGTGTCTCCCCGCACCTGGGCGAGCCTAACTGGCCGGCCGGCCAAGCGCCAGTGCCGGGCGTTATGTTCTGCGGCGTGGAGGAACGGGCGCGCTTCGCGAGTCTCGCCGCCAAGGCGGGCCACTACGAGAGCTTCTACGTCAAGGCGTGTCGGCCGGACGGCGGCCAGGGGATCTGGATCCGGCACACCGTCCACAAGCGGCCGGGGGCGGAGCCGACCGGGTCGATCTGGTTCACGCTCTTCGACCGGGCGGCGGGGGCGCCGCGGGCGACCAAGGTCACGGTGCCCGCGAGCGGGCTCGCGGTGCCGGCGGGATCGTGGATCGCGGTCGGTGAGGGCACCGAGGGCGGGGCGGGGCGGGGCGAGATCGGCCCGGCGCGGGCCGAGGGCTCGCTCGACACCGAGGCGCTCAGCGCGTCCTGGTCCCTGCGCTTCGACGGCGACCGTCGTCCCTGCCATTACCTGCCCGCCGACTGGCTGTACGAGGCGCCCCTGCCGCGGACCAAGTTCGTCGCCCCGTTCCCCGACGCGGTCTTCGACGGCACCCTGGCGGTCGACGGCGAGCCGCTCGAGATCGCCGGCTGGCCGGGGATGATCGGCCACAACTGGGGGACCGAGCACGCCGAGCGCTGGGTCTGGCTCGAGGGCACCGGTTTCGCCGCCTCGCCCGGCACCTGGTTCGATGCCGGCGCCGCGCGGGTCAAGCTCGGCCGCCGGGTCAGCCCCTGGGTGCCGTCCGGGTTCCTCGCGCTCGACGGTGTGCGCCACCGCCTCGGCGGCCTCGGCGCGATCCGCTCCTCACGGATCGAGGAGACCCCGACCGGCTGCTCCTTCTTCCTGCCCGGCAAGGACATCGTCGTCCACGGTCGGCTCGAGGCGCCGCGCGAGGCCTTCGTCGGCTGGGTCTACGCCGACCCGAACGCGCGGGGCGGCGAGCACCACACCGTCAACTGCTCGGTCGCCGACCTGGAGCTGACCGTTGAACAGCCGGGACGGCCGGCGCGGCGCCTGTCCCTGCCCGGCGGTGGCGCCTACGAGCTGGGGATGCGGGAGACCGACCACGGCATCCCGATCCAGCCCTTTCCCGACGGTTACGCGACAATGCCGCCGAGCCCCCGTAGCTCAGCTGGATAGAGCATCGGACTTCTAATCCGACGGCCGCTGGTTCGAATCCAGCCGGGGGCGTGCGGGCCGCGGCGCTACAGGCCCGGCGGGTGGCGGGCGACGAAGCCTTCGGGCGAGGCGGGGGCGAGGTGCCAGCGGGGGCCGGTGCCGCGGGCGTCGCCGACGGTGTCCCAGCGCAGGCCGGCGATCTCCATGAAGGTGTGGCCGGCGTTGGCGTAGACGGTGATCCACTTGCCGGGGCCGGGCGCGCCCCAGCCCTCGAGCGCGCCGGAGGTGAGCGGTTCCGGGATCAGGCCGCCGCCGAAGAGGGCGAAGCTGACCGAGCCCGAGCAGTCGTAGCCGTAGGAGTAGAAGGAGCCGTGGCCGCCGCCCCAGACGTAGGGCCGGCCGACGATCGTGTTGGCGGCGTTGATGACTTTCTGCACCTGTTCCGGGGCGTCCGGCGGGGCGAGGGCGATGCCGGAGAGGAGGATCGCGGTCGTGCCGTCGGCGGTGGTGCGGGTGTGGGCGAAGAGGCGGCCGCCGCCGGAGTGGGGGACCGTGGTGCCGTTGCTGCCGGCCGAGGCGGGCGGCATTTCGGAAGGGTCTTTGACTTCTTCGACGGGCGGCGTCGCTTCGACTTCCGCTTCCGCTGCGGCGGCCGCTTCATTGGCGAGCTTGCGCTCGGTCGCGGCGATCCGCTTCTGCGCCTCCATCATCGCCAGGCCGTGGCCGATCGCGTTCACGGCGCGTTCGGCGGGGTCGGCACCGAGCGCGACGATCAGCGCTTCGACGGCGCTCAGGTTGGGGGAGTCGGCGGCTCCGGAGCCGCTGTCCGCCGCCGCGCCGCCCGCCAGCGGGCCGAGGAGCGCGAGCGCGGCGAGGATGCAGGCCAGCGCCGCGACCGGCCCGCACGCGCGTGTCCCGGCTCCGTGCCGGGTGGTCGTCTTGCCGCTGCTCTCGATTACGTGCTGGGACCGCATTGCCTGTTCCAGACTCGGAAACCTTAGCCCGCGCCGGGGTCGCGGATGTGAAGCGCCCGTTAGCTTCTGTGGGCCTTGAAAGTCCTGCTCATCCCAGTCGCGATCATCGCGTTCATCGTCTTCATCATCGTCCTCGGGGCGATCGGGCTCGGCGTCGCCTTCCTCGTCATCGCCACGGTCGGCAAGTTCTTCTCGCTGCTCGGCGGCGCCGGGCGGCGGGTCAGCAGGGTCGGGCGGCGGCAGCGGACCTGACGACTTCGAGCGTCTGCATTTGTTCCCGGATAGCGGGAACAAATGCAGACGCTCGAAGTCGTCAGGGGCGGTTCTGGTCCGGAAGGCCGTCGCGGACGGTGAGCTCTTCGATCTCCAGCGCGCCGATCGCTTCGGCGCCGCGTGCGTCGACCGCGCTCGCCGAGGCGCCGCGGGCGACGGCACCGCGCGCCAGTGCCGCAAGGGCGTCCGTGGACTGTCTCCTGGGACGGGGCGCGCCGGGCCAGTTGCGAGCCATGCGCCCAACCGTACCCTGGCCTCGCGCCGCGGTCGACCTAACGTCCGCCTCCCGAGGCGTGGTCGTCTTAAGGTCCGGTAGACGGACGAAGGGTCGACCGCGCCTCGGCCGGCGGACCAAAGGTCGACCGCGGTTGGAGGCGAGCGGACCTTAGGTCGACCGCGGCGCGGTGTGGGCGTGGGCGTGGGCGAGGCGTTGGTCGAGTTCGTCCTGGCTGGTGAGGAGCTCATTGGGATCGATGTCGTCACGGGGCGGCGCCACCGTGCCTTCGATCCCGTCGAGGAGCCACTCGAGGCCCGGCTCGAAGCCGGAGTCGGGGGGGACGCCGAAGGGGTGGGTGCGGTTGCGGCGGCCGGTGATCTGCTGGATCAGGGGCAGTTCGCCGGCCTCGAGCGCGGCGGTGACCTCGGGATCGGGGTCGTGGTGGAGCCGGTGGAGGGCTTCCTTGCCCGTGGGGCCGAGCGAGGCGAGCATCCGCTGGCGCATCCGCTTGCGGGCGCAGTAGCCGATCACGTAGTCGTCGATCGACATCAGGACCGCGCGGCCGGTCTGTGGGGCGACCTCGAGGCGGACCATGATCCCCACCGACTGCTCGATGTGGCGGAGGCGGTTGATCCGGGCGCGCGGCCGGCGGGAGGCGATGTCGAGGCTCCAGGGGTGGGCTTCGAAGGCGTCCCTGGTGCGGTGGGCGATCGCGCGGAGCGCCTCGCGCCAGTCGGCGGGGATCGGCTCGGGGAGGATCATCTCGGCGGCCACCGCGTCGCGCATCAGGTCGATCAGCTCGTCCTTGGACTCCACGTGGGTGTACGGGGTCATCGTCGCGACCCCGAGCTCGTCGGCGAGGCGCCGCATCGAGACCGCCTCGACCCCCTCCGCGTCGGCGATCCGCACGGCGGCGGCGACGATCTCGGCGCGGCGGCAGGTGGTCGGCTCGTCGCCCATCCACCGTACAGTGTACAGTGGCGACCGTACAACGTACAGTCGGGGCTGCCCCCCGGGGCTCAAGGGGTTGGCGGCGCCGTTCTCTCCCCATCATCCATGCCCACTCCCGCAATCTCCGTCAAAAACCTCCGCAAATCCTTTGGCGACTTCGAGGCCGTCAAAGGCGTCGGCTTCGAGGTTGCCACGAGCGAGGTCTTCGGCTTCCTCGGTCCCAACGGGGCGGGCAAGACGACGACGATCAACATGCTCTGCACGCTGACCAAGCCGACCTCCGGCCACGCCGAGGTCGCGGGGTTCGACGTGGTCACCGCCCGCGACGACGTGCGCCGCCACATCGGCCTCGTCTTCCAGGACCAGACCCTCGACGGTTACCTCAGCGCCGAGCAGAACCTGCGCCTGCACGCCGAGCTCTACGGCGTCGAGTCCAAGGCGGTGAAGCCGCGGATGGAGCAGGTGCTCCGCATGGTCGGCCTCTGGGGGCGCCGCGACTCGCAGGTGCTCACCTTCTCCGGCGGCATGCGGCGGCGCCTCGAGATCGCCCGCGGCCTGATGCACTCGCCGCGCGTCCTCTTCCTCGACGAGCCGACGATCGGCCTCGACCCGCAGACCCGCGCCTCGATCTGGGGCTACATCCGCCAGCTCCAGCAGAGCGAGGCGATCACGATCTTCATGACCACCCACTACATGGACGAGGCCGAGTTCTGCGGGCGCATCGCGATCATGGACGGCGGCGAGATCGTCGCCCTCGACACGCCGGGCGCGCTGAAAGAGGCGGTCGGGGCGGACCGGATCCGGATCGAGACCGCCGACGACGAGCGGGCGATCGCCGCGCTGGGCGAGCGCTTCGGCCTCGCGGCGACGATCTCCGAGGGCGCCGTCAGCTTCGCCGTCGCCGACGGGGAGGAGTTCGTGCCGCGCCTCTTCGCCGAGCTGGCGGTGCCGATCAAGGCGGTCAACCTCTCGCGGCCGACGCTCGACGACGTCTTCATGTCCCACACCGGGTCGACGATCCGCGACGCTGAGGAGTCGGCGTCGAAAAACAAAAACCGCGCCGTGATGCAGGCGATGGTGGGGCGGCGATGAGCACCGACGCGCTCACCGTCCCGACCGTCAAGGTCCACGTCCCGCCGCGCAGCTGGCGCTCCGAGGTGCGCGCGGTGAAGATCGTCTGGCGCCGCGAGTTGATCCGCTTCCAGAAAGACCGGATGCGGATCGTCACCTCGCTGGTCCAGCCGCTGCTTTTCCTCTTCGTGCTCGGCTCCGGCCTCCAGCAGCTGTCCGCCGCGAGCACCGACGGGGTCGACCTGAAGACCTTCATCTACCCCGGCGTGCTCTGCATCTCGGTGATGTTCACGGCGATGTTCTCGGCCGCCTCGATCGTCTGGGACCGCGAGTTCGGCTTCCTGCGGGAGATGATGGTGGCGCCGGTGCGCCGCAGCTCGATCGTCGTCGGCAAGGTCTTCGGCGGCGCCACGGTCGCCTCGCTCCAAGGGGTGATCCTGCTGGCGCTCGCCTGGGCGGTCGACGTGCCCTACAGCGTCGGCCTCGTGCTCGGCGTCTTCGCCCTGCAGCTGCTGCTCGCCTTCAGCATCACCGCGTTCGGGGTGATGGTCGCGGCGCGGATCAAGCAGATGCAGTCGTTCATGGGCGTGATGCAGATGATCGTCATGCCGATGTTCTTCATCTCCGGCGCGCTCTTCCCGTCCGGGGACCTGCCCGGCTGGCTCGCCTTCCTCAACCGCATCGACCCGATCACCTACGCGGTCTCGCCGATGCGCACGCTGGTCTTCGACAACCTGAGCCTCAGCGCCGAGGCGACCCAGACGCTGAACCCGCCGATCACCTGGTTCGGCTGGGACGTGCCGATCGCGCTGCAGATCTTCACCGTCTTCGCGCTCGGCATGGTGATGCTCGGGATCGCGATCGCCGAGTTCAACGCGGGGGAGTAGCGCGGCGACGATACGCTGGGTGCGACGCCGTCAAGCGAGAGGAGCCGGACATGGAGAGCAGCGGAATCGACCAGGGGCGGATCGCCTTCGTCCAGTCGTTGTGGCATCGGGAGATCGTCGACGAGTGCCGCGACTCCTTCCTCGCCGAGGCGGGGGAGCGCGGGGTGCCCGCCGACCAGATCGACCTCTACGAGGTGACCGGCGCCTTCGAGATCCCGCTGCACGCCAAGCGCCTCGCCGAAAGCGGCCGTTACCGCGCCGTGGTCGCCGCCGGGCTGGTCGTCGACGGCGGCATCTACCGCCATGAGTTCGTCGCCGAGGCGGTCATCGACGGCCTCATGCGCGTCCAGCTCGACACCGGCGTGCCGGTCTTCTCCGCCGTCCTCACCCCGCACCACTTCCACGAGCACGCCGAGCACCAGCACTTCTTCCGCGACCACTTCCAGGTGAAGGGGCGCGAGGTGGCGATCGCCTGCACGCAGACGGTCGAGGCGCTCGATCGCCTGCCGGTCGCGGCGTAGCCGCTTGACTCAGGCGGCGGCGCCGGCGGCGCGTTCGAGCACCCGCCGCGCCGCCCGCTCGATCGGTTTGTCGAGCAGCTTGCCGTCGAGCGCGACCGCGCCGGCGCCGCCTGACGTCGCCGCCCGCTCGAGCGCCTCGACGACCCGCTGGGCCTGCTCCACTTCGCTTGCCGTGGGGGAGAAGGCCTCGTTGACGAGCGCGATCTGGGAGGGGTGGATCACCCACTTGCCGTCGAAGCCCAGCTTGCGACCGTGGGCCACCGCGGCCCGCATCGGCGGGTCCGGGGCGATCCCCATGAACGGGCCGTCGATCGCTTCGAGGTCGTTCGCCTTCGCCGCCATCAGCAGCTGGTGGCGCGCCGGGTCCCAGGAGGACTGGTCTTCGGCGCCTTCGCTGGTCCGGCCCAGGGACACCGCCAGGTCGGCGTAGCCGATGACCAGCGCGACCAGGCGCTGCGAGCAGGAGGCGATCTCGTCGAGCCGGGAGAGGCCCGCGGCGCTCTCGACCAGCGCCTGCAGCCTGATCTCGCGGGCGCCCGGCGCGGCGCCCTCGACCCCTTCCAGGAGCCGCTCGACGAAATGCACGTCGGCGGCGCTCTCGACCTTGGGGATGACGAAGGTCGCCGGGGGGCCCGGGATCGACGCGAGCCGGACCACGTCGTCGTGGGCCCATTCGGTGCCCGCCGGGTTGATGCGGACGCTCACCGTGCCGGCGAACGGCAGGCCGGGGACGCGGGCGACGAGGTTCTCCCGCGCCGCCTCCTTTTCCGCCGGGATGACGGCGTCCTCGAGGTCGAGGATGAGCTCGTCGGCGGCGAGCTTGGCCGCACCCTCCAGCTTGCGCGGGGAGGAGGCCGGGACGGCCAGGGATGAACGGCGGGGAGGGATGCTCAACGGTCCTTCAGGAAGTCGAAGGGGTCTTCCTCGGGGGCGCTCCCGGTGAGGTGCTTGATCAGGTCGCGGAAGCTCCGGCCCAGGTGGCGTTCCATGCTTTCTCCCGCCTGTCGCGCGTCACCGGCTTTCATGAAGTTCACGATCGCGGCGTGATCCTTCACCGACTGCGAACCGCTCGAGTCGAGGACGTCAAGGGTGTCCCACGGAAACGCGGCCCAGGGGCCCTCGATGAATTTCACCAAGGAGGGGACTTCGCTGCGGTCGTAGAGGAAGAAGTGGAAGTCGCGGTTGGCGTTGCGGACGCCGGCGGCATCGCCCGCCTCGCCCGCTTCCTGCTCGGCCTCGATGATGCGGTCGGCGCGGGTCAGGTCTTTGCGCGACATGTTCTCGGTCGCCAGCTCCACCGCGAACGGCTCCAGGCGGCGGCGGGCGATGTAGATGCCGAGCTGCTCGCGGGGGTTCGCCTCCGAGACGCGGACGCCCCGGTGCGGCTCGCCGACCAACAGGCCTTCCGCCTCGAGCTGGCGCAGCGCCTCGCGGACCGGCGTGATGCTGGTCTCGAACCGACTCGCCAGCTCGTCCTGGTGCACGCGTGTCCCGCGCGGCAGGTCGCCCGAGGCGATCATCGCCCGCAGCTCGTTGACGACGAAGTCCCGCTTGGTCACCCGCTTGCCATCCGTACCGTTGGTCTTCCCCGCCTTCCCCTTGCCGCCCCCGGCTTTTTTCTTCTCTTTTGCCAATGTCTCAGCTTTCTCCGGTGTTACTGGTCGGTGGCGAATCCGAACGCCCCCAGAACGGCATCCGTGTCCTCGCCGAGTGCCGGGGGTCGGTCGCGCTCCGGTAGCGGCCGGTCGAACGCTCGCTCGGCGATCCCCCGCAGGTGCCTCACCGGCCGCCCCGCCATCGTTTCACCGTCGACGATGATCTCGCGGTCAGCGACGACGTCGTGGTCGGTGACGGCCGCCACGTCGTTGACCCTGGCGTAGGCGAGGCCGGCGGCTTCGAGCGCCGCGGCCATCTCGGTCGAGGAGGTCGATTCGAACCGCCGGGCGAGGGTGTCGCGCAGCTCCTCGCGGTGGGCGAGGCGATCGTGGTTCGACCGATAGCGCTCGTCGGCGGAGAGGTCGGGATCGTGGAGGACCTGCTCGCAGAGGCGGTGCCACTCGCCGTCCTGCTCGATCGCGATCAGGATCCGCTCCTGGTCGGAGCAGGTGAAGACGCCGTAGGGGGCGATGGCGTGGTGATGATCCGGGATCCGCGGGTAGACCGAGCCCGCGTTCAGATAGCTGGTCATCATCGGGCCGAAGAACTCCAGGGTGACGTCGAGCATACCCACATCGAGGTGACGGCCACGACCGGTCTTCTCCCGCTCGATCAGCGCCGCGAGCACCAGCAGCGCCGAGTAGAGACCGGTCGACACGTCGGAGATCGAGACGCCCACCCGCATCGGCTGGTCGGCTGTACCGGTGAGGCTCATCACGCCCGCCTCCGCCTGGATCAGCATGTCGTAGGCCTTGCGCGCGACCCCCGGGCCGGAGGCCCCGTAGCCGGAGATCTGACAGTTGATCAAGCGCGGGAACGCGGCCGCCACGGTGGGGCCGTCGAGGCCGAGGCGGGCGGCGCTGAGCGGCGCCAGGTTGTGCACCAGCACGTCCGCCTCGCCCATCAGCCCGCGCAGGATCTCGCTGCCCCGCTCGGACTTCATGTCGAGCTCGACGCTCTGCTTGAAGCGGTTCAGCCACCAGAACTGAGCGCCGTCGCCGGCGACGTTGTGGTCCCAGTGGCGGGCGAAGTCGCCGGAGCCGGGGCGCTCGATCTTGATCACGTCGGCCCCGAGTTCGCCGAAGACGCGGGTGGCGAGGGGGCCGGCGACGGAGTGCTCGATCGCGAGGACCTTGATTCCGCTCAGGGGGCCAGGGCTGGGAAGATTATGTTTGTCCGAGGAAGAATGCATCTTCTGGCAGATCATACATGAGTTCGCTACTATGGCGCCATGGCTACCAACGTGGTTCTAGAGGCAGTTTCGGAGGAGTTGGAGTTCGCGAGCGTCAACCGCTGGCTGCGCCAGGAGGGTGACTCCGTGACCGAGGGAGAGGCCCTGGTGGAGGTGGAGGGAGACAAGGCGACCTTCGAAGTCGCGGCCCCCGCGACCGGCGTCCTCAGCAAGATCCTCGCCGTCGTCGGCGACGAGGTCGAGGTCGGCGGCACGCTCGCCGTGATCGAGCCCGCCTGATGACGGCCGCCACCGACACGGCGCCGCGGCTCGGCACCGAGGAGCTGATCGAGCTCTACTCGAGCATGCGGCTGATCCGCGAGTTCGACACGCGGATCGTCGAGCTCTTCGAACGCAAGCTGATCCGGGGCTCGGCCCACCCTTACGTGGGGATGGAGGCGATCGCGGTGGGCATCTGCGCGGCGCTCGGCGACGCCGACTACATCACCTCGACCCACCGTGGCCACGGGCACTGCCTGGCCCGCGGGCTCGACCCCGAACGGATGATGGCGGAGATCCTCGGCCGGGAGAGCGGTTACTGCCGCGGCAAGGGCGGCTCGATGCACATCACCGCGATGGAGCACGGGATGCTCGGCGCCGACGCGATCGTCGGCGGCTCGCACGGCCTCTCGGTCGGTGCCGCCTACGGCGCCCGGCTGCTGGGACGGGAGAGCGTGGTCGCCTGCTTCTTCGGCGACGGCGCCGCCAACGAGGGCAGCTTCCACGAGGCCTGCAACCTCGCCGCGGTCCTCGACGCGCCGGTGATCTTCGTCTGCGAGAACAACCAGTGGGCGCTCTCGACCCCGACCCACTCCTCGATGCGGATCGAGGACGTCGCCGATCGCGCGATCTCCTACGGCTTCCCCGGCGTCGCGGTCGACGGCAACGACGTGCTGGCGGTGAAGGCGGTCGCCGACGAGGCGGTCGCGCGCGCCCGCCGCGGCGAGGGCCCGACTCTGATCGAGGCGAAGAGCTACCGGATGACCCCGCACTCGGCCTTCGCCACCGGCGAGACGAGCACGGCGGCCGAACTGGAGGAGTGGAAGGCACGCGATCCGCTCGGCCGGCTGGCCGAGCAGCTCGTCGCCCGCGAGGTCGACGCCGCCGTGCTCGAGCGGATCGACGCCGCGGTGGCGGAGCGGATCGACGGCGCGGTCCAAGGCGCGATCGACGCGCCACCACCACCGCCGGAGCAGGCCATCGAGGACGTCTTCGCCCCTGCCGCGTGGCTGCGTCCAGGGAGGTTGGCATGAGCGAGCAACGTGAGATCACGATGGCCGAGGCCTTGAACGAGGCGCTCCACGAGGAGATGGCGGCCGACGGGTCGGTCTTCATGATCGGCGAGGACATCGGCCGGACCGGCGGGCTGTTCAACGTCAGCGCGGGCCTGCTCGATCGCTTCGGCGCGCAGCGGGTGATCGACTCGCCGATCTCCGAGGCGGCGATCTCGGGGGCCGGCGTCGGCGCCTCGCTGGTCGGCTGTCGCCCGGTGGTCGAGCTGCAGCACTTCGATTTCGTCACCCTGGCGATGGACCAGATCGTCAACCACGCGGCCAAGTGGCGGTACATGTCGGGCGGTCGCGTCCACGTGCCGCTGGTGGTGCGCGGGCCGATCGCCAACGGCGTCGGTCTGGCCGCGCAGCACTCGCAGTCGCTGGAGGCCTGGTTCGTCCACACGCCGGGGCTGGTCGTCCTGATGCCGTCGACCCCGGCCGACGCGAAGGGCCTGCTGAAGAGCGCGATCCGCGATGACAACCCGGTGGTGATGCTGGAGAAGCGCCTGCTCTACACGCGCCCGGGCCCGATCCCGGAGGGCGACCACACGGTCCCGATCGGCGTCGCCGACGTCAAGCGGGAGGGCGGCGACGTCACCGTCGTCGCCACCGCGTACGGGGTCGGCATGGCCTTGCAGGCCGCCCGCGGGCTCTCGGAGCGCGGCATCGAGCTGGAGGTGATCGACCCGCGCAGCCTGAAGCCGCTCGACCTCGACGCGATCCTCCGCTCGCTCGAGAAGACCGGCCGGCTGGTCGTCCTCTCGGAGGGCCCGCGCACCGGTGGGTTCGCCGGCGAGGTGATCGCCCGGGTCAGCGACGAGGCCTTCGACCTGCTCAAGGCGCCGCCGCAACGGGTGGCGGCGCTGGACACGCCGATCCCCTACGCGGCCAAGCTCGAGCGCGCCGTGCTGCCCGACCTGAACGATCTGCTCGACGCGATCGGGAAGGTCACCGGCGAAGCGGTGCGGAGCGGATCGTGAGCGACTCGCGGGCCGCGGCCGTGGTGGGGAGCACCCGCCTGCTGGTCGGCGGCGAGGAGCTGGAGGCGAGCGGCGGCACGACCCTGGAGACGCTCGATCCGGCCACCGGCAAGGTGCTGGCGACCGTCGCCGCCGCCGGGCGCGCCGACGTCGACGCCGCGGTCGCCGCGGCGCGGGCGGCGCGGGCGGAGTGGGGCGCCCGCCCGCCGGTCGAGCGGGCGCGGATCCTGCAGGCGATCGCGGGCGCGATCGGCGCCGCGGCCGACGGGCTGGCGGAGCTGGAGAGCCTCGACACCGGCAAGCCGCTGCGCCAGGCGCGCGCCGACGTCACCGTCGCCGCCCGGTATTTCGAGTTCTACGCCGGGCTCGCCGACAAGCTGGGCGGCACGACCATCCCGCTGGGGCCGGACTACGTCGACTACACGGTCCGCGAGCCGCTCGGCGTCTCCGCCCAGATCGTGCCGTGGAACTACCCCTTGCAGATCGGCGCCCGCGGGATCGCCCCGGCGCTGGCGGCCGGCAACGCGGTCGTCGTGAAGCCCGCCGAGGAGGCGCCGCTGTCGTTGTTGCGGCTGGGCCAGATCTCCGGCGAGTGTGGGCTGCCGGCCGGGACCCTGAACGTCATCCCGGGTCTCGGTGAGATCGCGGGCGCGGCGCTCGCCTCCCACCCCGACATCGACCAGCTGACCTTCACCGGCTCGGTCGAGATCGGCAGCGAGGTGATGAGCGCGGCGGCCAGGAACATCGTGCCGGTGACGCTCGAGCTCGGCGGCAAGTGCCCGAACGTGGTGTTCGCCGACGCCGACCTCGACCGGGCGCTGCCCGTCCTGGTCAACGCGATCGTCCAGAACGCGGGGCAGACCTGCTCGGCGGCCACCCGGCTGATCGTCGAGGAGTCGATCCGCGCCGAGGTGGTCGAGCGGCTCGCGGCGGCGCTCGGCGCGGTCAGCCTCGGGCGTGGGGTCGAGGACCCGGGCATGGGGCCGCTGATCTCCCAGGACCAGCTCGAACGGGTGGCCGGCTACGTCGCCGGCGCGGCCGGGAACGGCGCCACGGTCGAGGTCGGCGGCGCGATCGCGCCGCAGGCGGCCGGCCTCGGTGGGTTCTTCTACGAACCGACCCTGGTGAGCGCCGCGCCCGACAGCCCGATCGCCCGCGACGAGGTCTTCGGCCCGGTGCTGACCGTGATCCCGTTCACGACCGCGGAGGAGGCGGTGACGATCGCCAACGCGACCGATTACGGCCTCGTGACCGGGGTGTGGACGGGTGACGTCGGCCGCGCGCACCGGCTGTCCCGGGACATCGACTCGGGCCAGGTCTACGTCAACGGTTATGGCGCCGCCGGTGGGGCCGAGCTGCCCTTCGGCGGCTACGGCAAGAGTGGGTTCGGCCGCGAGAAGGGCCTCGAGGGGGTCAACTCCTACCTCCAGACCAAGAACGTGTGCGTGTGCCTGTGAGCGCGGCGAACGAGGCCGGCTCGGTGAAGGGCGCGACCACCACCGTCCCGCTCACCAAGGCGCAGAAGGTGGTGGCGCGGCGGATGAGCCAGTCGCGCGCCGCGGTGCCGGACTTCACCCTGCGGACCTCGGTCGACATGGGCGCCGCGGTCGCCGCGCGGGCGGCGCTGAAGGCGGCGGGCGAGGAGGTCGTCCCCTCGCTGAACGACTTCATCGTCAAGGCGAGCGCCCTGGCCTTGGCCGAGTTCCCGGAGGCGAACGGCTCCTACAACGGGGACGACGGCGCCTTCGAGCTGCACGGGCGGATCAACGTGGGCGTCGCGATCGCCGCGCCGGGGATCCTGGTGGTGCCGGTCGTCCACGACGCCGACGCGAAGTCGCTGGCCGCGATCGCGGTCGAGACCCGGGCGCTCGCCGCGCTGGTCCGGGAGGGCCGGATCGAGCCGTCCCACCTCAGCGGTGGCACCTTCACCGTGTCGAACCTCGGCATGTTCGGGATCGAGGACTTCGACGCGGTGATCAACGCGCCGCAGGCCGCGATCCTCGCCGTCGGCCAGGTGAAGCCGACGGTGGTTCCGGGCGCGGACGGGGTGGAGGTGCGGCAGCTCGCCCGGCTCGCCCTCTGCTGTGACCACCGGATCCTCTACGGGGCCGACGCGGCCCGCCTGCTGGGACGAATGAGGGAGTTGCTCGAAGAGCCGGGTTGGGCCTCGGCCGTGACTCCCGTCTGAAAAGTAGACAGCAACTACCGGGATGGAGATCGACGAAACCTATGAACGCGAGCACTGAGCAACGAGCGGGGAACGAGCGCGGGGGCGGCATCCTGCGGAAGCTCCTGCCGACCTCATCGACGGCCATCGACAATCCCGAGGCCCTGCGGCGCAACGCGCGCCGCCGGGCCTTCATCGGCAGCATCGGCGTGCCGATCATGGGCATCCTGATCGTCCTCGTCTTCGCCGTCATCGCCGAAAACTTCCTCACCGGCGGCAACATCAAGAACATCTTCGCCGAGGCGGCGCTGCCGATGATCGCGGCGATCGGGCTGACCGTCTGCCTGGCGATGGGCGAGTTCGACCTCTCGCTGAACGGGGTCGCCGGCGTCGCCACCGTGCTGGTCGCGGTGCTCGTCTCCCGCGACGGGGTCGGGACCGTGCCCGCGGTCGCGATCGGACTCGGGGTCGGCGTCCTGGTCGGCCTGATCAACGGGATCTTCGTCGGCTACTTCGGCGTCACCGCGCTGATCGTCACGATCGCCGTCAACTCGATCCTCTACGGCTGGGAGTTCGTGATCTCCGGGAGCTCGCAGGTGTTCGGCAACTTCCCGCCGGGCTTCGTCAACTTCGCCCGCGGCGAGGCCGCGGGCATCCCGAACCTCGTCATCGTCGCCGTCGTCGTCATCCTCCTGGTCTGGGTCATCCTCGAGCGGACCACGCTCGGCCGGCAGGTCCGGGCGGTCGGCGGCAACGCCGAGGCGGCGCGGATCGCCGGGGTCAACACGGCGCGGGTCCGGGTCGCCGGGTTCGTCATCTGCGCGGTCTGCGCGGCGCTCGCCGGGGTGCTCTTCGCGGGCAAGCAGTCGAGCGCCTTCCCGCTCAGCGGGCTGGACTTGCTGCTGCCGTCGTTCGCGGCCTGCTTCATCGGCGCCGCGATGTTCAAGCTCGGCGAGTTCAACGTCCCCGGGACGGTCGTCGGCGTGATGATCACCGAGGTCGTCTCCAACGGCCTCACCCTGATGAACGTGCCGACCTACGCCAGCTACTTCCTCCAGGGCGCGATCCTGCTGATCGCCCTGCTGTTCGCCCGGGCGGTCGCGGGGAGGAGCGCGGCATGAGCGGCGGGGCGACCGCGATCGAGGTCGTCGACGTCTACCAGACCTACCCCGGCGTCCAGGCCCTCAGCGCCGTCGACCTGCGGATCGCCGAGGGCGAGGTGGTCGGCCTGGTCGGCCACAACGGCGCCGGCAAGTCGACCCTGACGCGGATCGTCGCCGGGGTCGAGCGGCCGACGATCGGCAAGGTCCTGGTGCGCGGCGAGGAGATGGCGTTCGCCGACCCGCAGGACGCGATCAACGCCGGCATCTGCGTGGTCCCGCAGGCGCTGAACGTGGTCCCGAACCTGACCGTGCTCGACAACATCGCGCTCGGCACGCCGGTACGGGGGCTGATCCCGCGCCGCGGCGCGCAGAGCCGGCGCTCCTTGCAGCGGCAGATCGAGGAGGTCGCGGTCGCGCTCGGGATCGAGGACGAGCTGTCGCTCAAGGCGGGGTTCTGCTCGCCCTCGGTGCAGCGCCTGGTGATGGTCGGCAGGGCGCTGCTGCGCCGTCCCGCCGTGATGCTCCTCGACGAGCCGACGGCCGCCCTCCACCCGGACGAGGCGGAGCGGATGTTCTCGGCGGTGGAGAGCCTGCGGGCCGAAGGGATGGCGATCCTGTTCATCAGCCACCGGCTCGAGGAGGTGCTGCGGGTCTGCGGTCGGGTGGTCGCGATGCGCCAGGGCAAGGTCGTCACCGAGACCGAATCCTCGCGGCTGACCAAGACCGGCCTGGCCGAACTGATCGCCGGCGAGGGGGTCGACGTCACCGCCGCGGGGCGTCGCGAGAGCGCCGCGCCGGAGGATGACGGTGACCGCGAGGTGGTCCTGCGGTGCGAGGACCTGCGGGTGGCGCCGCGGGTGCACGGGGTGTCGCTCGATGCCGCGCGCGGCGAGATCGTCGGGCTCGCGGGCCTCGATGGGTCGGGCTGCGCGGACGTGCTGCGGGCGATCGCGGGCCTCGACCGGCCCGCCGGGGGGAGGCTGTACCTGCACGACAAGCGGCTGCCGCACTCGCGGCCGGCGGCGGTCGACATGGGCGTCGCCTACCTCCCCGGCGACCGCGTCCACAACGGGGTGATCCCGGAGATGAGCGTCGCCGCCACGGTCACGCTCTCCGACGACCGCGCCTTCCGGCTCGCGCGGCGGATCCCGCTGCTGCGGGTGCGCAAGGAGGCGGCCGCCGTCAACACGCTGCTGGAGAAACTCGACCTGCACCCGCGCGGGGCGGCGACGCGGAAGATCAAACAGCTGAGCGGCGGCAACCAGCAGAAGGCGCTGATGGCGCGCGCCCTGATCTCCGGCGCCGACCTCTACCTCTTCGACCAGCCGACCGAGGGCGTTGACATCGGCGCCCGCCACGAGATCCACCGCCACGTCCGCTCCCTCGCCGCCGAGGGCGGCAGTGTGCTCGTCACCTCCTCGGAGCCGGAGGAGCTGGTCGAGCTCTGCGACCGCGTGATCGTGATCCGCGACGGCAAGATCGTCAGCGAGATGGCCGACGCGACCGAGGCCCAGATCGTGCAGGCCTCGCTGGTCGGGTGAGCGGTAAGGGGCGGGAGGCGGGAGGCGGGAGGGAGGGACGGCGGGGGTGACCCTTCCCTCACGGGCAGCGGGGACGTTCGTCCAGGGTCACCCCCGCGGTCCCTCTCCGGGCCGGACCCGGCGGCGCGGCTCGCGTGGGCCGCGAGGGCAGGAGGTTCGTCGCGCGGGCGCCTCGGGTCCAGGGCCTCCGAGGGTCGGGAGGTGTGGCAATTCACGCAGGGACGGGATGCCCGGGGACGCCCCCTCCCTCCGGCCCTAGATGAGTAGTTCCACGAGCATGGCGAGGGCCCAGACCCCTGGAGCTGTCGCCCGGGAGGGTCCAGGCCCCTGGGGCCGGAGCCGGGGAGGCCTGGAAGGGACGGCCGAGGGACCCGGCCCTCTCGTGGCGGCCCGGGCAGGCTGTGGCCGCCACGAGAGGGCCGGGTCTCGTGGGGAGGGGTGGAGGGTGCGTGACGCCGCAGGGTCACGGGAGCGCCACGGGAGACGCA
>Ga0153956_1001456_pt1 | contig 20490 bp, 14 predicted proteins | sample TSFL040MetaG_FD_104704 | JGI IMG/M metagenome (GOLD analysis project Ga0153956, IMG submission 104704) | Attine ant fungus gardens microbial communities from Florida, USA - TSFL040 MetaG | ecosystem: Host-associated > Fungi > Mycelium > Unclassified | place: USA: Florida, Wekiwa Springs...
CGCAGCCGGTCGGGCCGAGCAGCATGATGTTCGACTTCTGGAGCTCGACGTCACCGTCGCCCTCCTCGGCCATGCGGACCCGCTTGTAGTGATTGTAGACCGCGACCGAGAGGGCGCGCTTGGCGGTTTCCTGGCCGACCACGTACTCGTCGAGGACCGAGTTGATCTCCTGCGGACGGGGCAGGCGATCGAGGCTGAGACCGGCCGGAGCGGCGGCGGACACCGATTCCTCGTCGATGATCTCGTTGCAGAGGTCGATGCACTCGTCGCAGATGTACACGCCCGGGCCGGCGATCAGCTTCTTCACCTGACGCTGCGATTTGCCGCAGAAGCTGCAGAGCAGTTGCTCGTTGGTATCGGTCGGACGTGCCAGCGGTCTACCCTCCGGGGTCGTGAGTGGGCTCGCTGTGTCCCACTCTAGAAGAAGCGCCGCCGCGGCCATCGAACTTCACCGCAGACGACGTTGCCCCTCACTACGTCGCCGTCCACCTCAGACCTTCCCCGGCAAGAACACCTGCAATGTACGCTCGGCCCATGACCGAGATCAGGCCTGTCTCCGAAGACGAGTTCCCCTCCTTCGAGCCGTTGTTCAGGCTCTACCAGGAGTTCTACGAGGTCGAGGAGATCGATCCCGACCGGAACCGGAAGTTCTTTTCGCGCTTCGTCGGCGGTCAGAGCGGCTCCGCGGACGGCTGGCTCCTCGGCGCCTTCGACGGGGACGAGCCGGTCGGCTTCGGTTGCTTCTACCGGCACAAGAGCTCGCTTTCAGCCACCGACGTGGTCTTGATGAACGATCTCTACGTCACCGAGTCGGCCCGTGGCAGAGGAATCGGCCGGATGCTGATCGAAGCCGGAACCGAGCTCGCCCGCGAGTGGGGCGCCTCTCACCTGAGCTGGGCCACCGCACCGGACAATCGCCGGGCCCAGGCCCTCTACGACACGACCGGCGCCGAGAAGTCGACCTGGCTCGAATACGAGATCGAGATCTGAATCGCCCCGGGCGCAACCTCTCCTCTCCTTCCGGGTTCTTTGTGACAGTAGAAACAAGGAGCTTCATGGGAGGGGCTCGGATGATTCAGGTCAAGCGCATACCTTCGGGTTCGGAGAGAAGTCCGGTCAGCATCAGGTACACGGTCATCGCACTGGCATTCGCCGGGACGCTCTGTGCTTTCAGCCTGCTGGCGCCTGGGGTTTTCGGCTAGGAAAGGAAAAGGGCCGCGGGCACAGTGCCCGCGGCCCTTTTTCCTGAAGTGCGCTGACCCGGGGGCTCCCACCCGGACCGGCGCAGGTTGACCGCCCGCTATACAGCGGGCGGGGGACCGGCGTCCTCCTCGACGATCACGGTTTCTTCAACCGCGACCACGCCGCCCTCCTTGAGCTCGACGAGGCGGAAGTAGAGCACCGTCGTGAGCATGTAAACGTAGGGGTAGAGCAGAATTCCCAGGACCAGACCGACCAGCGCGCCGAGGATCGGGGTGACCGCGGCCAGCAGGCTGGCCACGAGGCTGACGCCGATCAGGATCAGGATCAGAAGGATCCCGACCGCGAGGATCCTCATCCGGTTGTCCCTGGTCAGCTCCGCGCTGCGGGACATCGCGTCGAAGACGCCGATCCCTTCGACCACGAGGGCCGGCAGGGACACAGCCAGGATCAGGGCGAGGATGATGCCCGGGATGATGATCAGGATCAGCCCGATGCCGACGATGATGCCGACCAGGATCTCCAGCCCGATGATCGCCAAGAGGCGCGGCCAGACGGAGCCGAGCAGGTCGCCGATCGAGTAATCGGCCTGACCATCCTCTTCGACGTCCTGGACGATTCGGATGACCGAACCCGCGAGCCAGGCCGTGGCGACTATCTGAACGATCCCGGCGATGAGGCCGCCGATGCCGTCGTTGCCAAAGATGAGTTGCAGGATGGCCGACGGGATCAGCAGCACCAGGGCCACGATCCAGAACGTTCCGAAAGCCTTCGAGTAGATGTCTCCGGTCGCTTCGAACACCCCGCCGATGTCGAGGTGGCTCCCGGTACCGCTTGAACCGCTCATGAGTCGTTCCTCCTTCGGATTCCGATCGGGAAAGCCCCGGTCTTCCCCCGGCATTGCACAATGCGAGCCGGATACCTCCCCGCGAAACATCAGGTTCATCCGCAGATCCGGGCGGAGACTTGACTGCGGGGCTATGGTGCGGTCATGAAAAGCGCTTCAGGTACGTCGACGCTGACCCAGGACTCTCCGCACCTCACCGGCAAGGAGTTGAGGAAGAAAGCTTCTCGGGAGAGTCATGCCGACTGGGAGCCCGCCGCCGGCCGCGACCCGGTGGGAATCCTCCTGAAGCAGGCAGAGACCCGAGTCCAGGATCTGCTGCCGATCAGGTACGGCCGCATGTCCGCCTCGCCTTTCGCCTTCTACCGAGGCGGCGCCGCGATCATGGCCGCCGACCTCGCCCCCACGCCGTCGACCGGGGTCCGGGTCCAGGCATGCGGCGACGCCCACATCTCCAACTTCGGCGGCTACGCGGCCCCGGACCGGCGGCTGGTCTTCGGCCTGAATGACTTCGACGAGACCCTGCCCGCCCCCTGGGAATGGGACGTCAAACGGATGGCCGCCAGCGCCGTGATCGCCGCCAGGGAGAACGGGGCGGGCAAGAAGCCCGCACTGAAAGTCGCCCTGGCCGGACTGGAGCAGTACCGCGAGATGATGCGGCGGCTGGCGCAGATCAGCTACCTGGATGTCTGGTACGCCCGCCTCGACGTCGAGCAGCTGCTCGAGATCCTCGAGCAGGCCCATGGAGCCGACTCCGGGATCAATCTGCGCCGCGACATCGCCAAGGCGAGTCGCAAGGACAGCGGCCGGGCGCAACGCAAGCTCACCGAGGAATCGGCCGACGGCGAACCGCGCTTCGCCAGCCGCCCGCCGCTGCTCGTGCCCGCGAGCGAGCTGGCCGAAAGCCTCGGCGTGGAGGACGCCGAAGCGGTCAGGCACCTCCTCGACGGGTTGCTCGACCAGTACGCGGGAACCCTGCCACCGGACCGGCAGCATCTCTTCGGCCACTACCGCTTCGTCGACATCGCCCGCAAGGTGGTCGGGGTCGGCTCGGTCGGAACCCGTGCCTGGGTCCTGCTCTTCCTTTCCAACCGGCGCAAGGACCCGCTCGTGCTCCAGGTCAAGGAAGCCCAGAAGTCGGTCCTCGCTCCCTACGCCGGCCCCTCGAAGTTCCGGCTCCAGGGCCGGAGGGTGGTAGACGGCCAACGCCAGACCCAGGCGGCCAGCGATCTGTTCCTCGGCTGGGTCCACGCCCAGGCGCCGGACGGTGTGGAGCGCGACTTCTACGTTCGCCAGCTCTGGGACGGGAAGATGTCGATCGACATCGATTCGCTCGACGAGGCGGGGCTGACCGAGTACGTGCGAGCCTGCGGCGGCGCCCTGGCCCTCGCCCACGCGCGGACCGGAGACCGGGTCGCGATCGCCGACTACCTGGGCAAGAAGGACACCTTCGATCAGGCGATCGCCGAGTTCAGCCTTCGCTACGCGAAGCAGAACAAGGAAGACTTCAAGGCCTTCATGGCCGAGATCGAGTCCGGCACGATCGAGGCCACCCCGGGGATCTGACCTTCTGCATAAGTGCGTCGACCAACCTTCCGATATGACGGGTTGGTTGACGCACTTATTACGATGCCGCCGTGAAGTTTCGTCACGCACCGGCGACCAGCTGCCGCTGACCGCCGCGCTTTCCAACACCCAGCTCTGGGACCAGATCCTGGCCGCCTGGTCGATGCGCAACTTCAGGCCCGACGCGTTCTCCGGACACGATCACTTCTTCGCCACCTTCGATCTCTTCGGCGGCGCTTTCGGCGGCCGGCAGGGCGACGGGCTGGCCGAGGTCGCGCAGCGGGACGCCGGGCAGACCGCAAGCTCGACCCTGCGGCGGGAGTCCGATCTGCTCGGCTGCGCGACCGCCGACCCCAAGCCGGGCTGCGATGTTCTGGTCCACTTCGACGTCCAGGTTCTCCGCAACCAGCCGCCGGCGGTGGTCTTCGCTCAGCTCCTGTTCGGCTTCGAGCTGATGAAGGCGGATCCGAGCTGGGCCGGCCTCAATATGGTCCAGCCCGAGGATGCCGCCTACGCGACCGGCGACTATGCCCTCCACATGAAGATGGTCCGGTACCTGCGGTCGGTCTATCCCGGCGAGCACGTGACCCTGCACGCGGGCGAGCTCGTCCCTGGCCTGGTGCCGCCTTCTGATCTCCGTTTCCACATCCGCCAGGCGGTAAACGTCGCCGGGGCCGACCGGATCGGTCACGGGGCCGACCTTCGCTGGGAGAAGGACCCCGATCAGATCCTCCGCTCGATGAAGAAGAAGGGAACCTGCCTGGAGGCGAACCTGTCTTCGAATCAGCAGATTCTCGGGCTGTACGGCAAGCGCCACCCGATCCGGGACTACGTGAAGGCCGGGGTCAGGGTGACCCTCTCGACTGATGACGAGGGCGTCTCTCGGACGGATATGACCTCCCAGTACGTCAAGGCGGTCCTCCAGCATCATTTCGGCTACCGACGGCTGAAGCAGTTCGCGACCGACGGCCTGCGCTGCTCCTTCCTCACTCCGTCCGAGAAGAAGGCGGCCCTGAAGGACCAGGCGAAGCGGTTCAGGAAGTTCGAGTCCCGTTTCCCCTCAAGCTGAGCCAAGCCGGCTCGGTCGGTCCAGGATCGCGACCACTCGGGCCGGAGCTGCGCTTCCACCGACCAGCTTGAGCGGGAAGCAGGCCACTGTGAACCCCTTCGGCGGCAGCTGGTCCAGATTGGCCAGGCGCTCGATCTGCGAGTAGGGGATGTCGGCCTGATGGGCCTCCCAGAAGATCCCGGCCTCCCCCTTCTCCTTCGCTTCCTCGGCCTGCATCCAGAGCGGCCGGTCCCAACCCCAGGCGTCGATGCCCATGACCCGTACCCCGCGGTCGTAGAGCCACCGGGTGGCGGCCGCGGTCACGCCCGGGCCGTGGGCCATGTACTCGACGGTGCCGAGGTAGCGGTCGCAGCCGGTGCGAACCAGGCAGATGTCCCGTTCGGCGATCTCATGGCCGATACGGTCGAGCTCGGCCTCGACATCGGTCACGTCGATCGCCTCTCCGTCGGCTCGATCGTGGAAATCCAACAGGAAGCCGGGCCGGAAGAACCAGTCGAGCGGCAGCTGGTCGATCGTCTCGGCCGGCTTGCCCTGGATGGTCGAGTTGTAATGCCAGGGAGCGTCGACATGGGTCGAGCTGTGGGTCCCGAGCAGGGTGAAGGTGTCGACCGCCCAGCCCTCCCCGTCCTTGAGCAGGTGCGGCCCCACTCCGAACAGCGCCTCGATCTGACGGGCGCCCTCCTCGTGGGCGGTGTATTCGACGTCGACCCGGACCACATCGGGGGCGCCTTCCGGCCCAGGTTCTATCGGAGCGGAGAGATCGACGATTCGGCCCATGCCGGCAGCGTAGACGGTGCGCCGGGCGGCACCTCTCGGGAAACAGGCACTGCTCCGTGAACGTGGATGTCGGATACGTACATGTCTCCTGAGTACCGTCTGTTACGATCCGGCTCCCCGGCCAGGTCGGGGAACTTTCAGGGAATTTTTCAGGCACATAAGGGGGCTAGCCTTGTCTTTGGGTGGATTTGTCGCGGAGTCGCGCGCTGTCGCGACCAAGTGGGTGCTGTTCACGGTCGCCGTTCTCGCGGCCCTTCTCGCTGTCGTCCTGCCGTCGGGAAGCGCCGACGCGGCGACTCCGACCATCGCCAACGGCTCCAACTGGCTGCTGCAGAACTTCAGCCTCGGTGAGACCAACAACGGCGGCAATCACGTCTGGCTCAGCCTCGCGGTCAAGCACGACGTAGGGCGCAAGGTGACCGGCCTCAAGATCGACGACGACTGGGACGGGACCGACAACACCACGTCCAAGGCAGTGAAGACCGTCACCGCCCAGCAGCCTTCGCTGCAGGGCGGCTACGACTACTCGAGGGTCAATTACGACTACGCCTTCCCCACCTCCGGCACCGGCATGAGCTGCGGCGCCTTCGGCATCGGCGGCACCAACAAAGCGACCAAGCCGATCCGGGTCCGGGCGATCCTCGACGACGGCACCGAGACCGCGACCAGCAGCACCAACATCAACTTCACCCGCGCCGATTGCAGCGGCGGCGAGGATTTCCCCTACATCTACTCCCGCTCCCAGACCGCGACGTCGGTGGCTCCGGGCGGGTCGGTCACATTCACCTTCAAGGGTGACGATTCGGATTCCACGGGCAATGCGGATTTCGCCGGCGTCAACTGGCGCCTGCGGCGTGTCAGCGACGGCGCCACCACCGCTGCCCAGGTGAAGTGCTACTCGTCCCCGTTCGACAACACCGACAAGACGCTGGCGGTGACCTTCCCCAACCGTGGCCGTTGGGTCGTGGAAGCCGAGCTGCTCAACAACAGCGGCTGTGGCACCAACAACAACGCCGGCTCCTGGGCCTACATCGGCGCGGTTGACGTCAACACCGCCGCCGCGACCAGCCCGACCGCCACGCTCAGCGCGACGCGCCCGCAGCTGAACGGCAACACCACCGTCTCGGCTAGCTTCGCCGACGGCTCCGACAACGGCCAGGGCGGCCGGGTCCAGGACCTCGAATGGGACCTCGACAACAACACCACCAACGGGGTCGGCGGCTTCGAGGCCACCACCCTGGGCGACTGGAGCAGCGGACTCACCTCGCCGCAGACCAAGACGGTCAGCACCTCCGGGATGGCTCCCGGCCTGCATACCGTCCGGGTCCGGGTCGGAGACAACGGCGCCCTGGTCGGCGCCGACACCGTCCGCGCCACCAAGATCGCCACCGCCACCTACCTGGTCGACACGCCACCGGTCGCGGAGGATCAATCCGTGATCGCCCGAGCCGGCACGGCCAAGCAGATCACCCTGACCGGGACCGATGTCGACGGCGACTCGCTCACCTACTCGAACCTCACCCAGCCGGCTCACGGCACCGTCACCTTGTCCGGCTCCGTCGCCACCTACACCGCGGATCCCGACTACGCCGGGCCGGACTCGTTCAGCTTCCAGGCCAATGACGGCTACGGCGGCAACGACACCGCCACCGTGAGCATCGACGTGGCGCCGCAGACCGTGATCGACGACCCGGCCCCCACCGCTGTCGCCGTCGACCACGCCGAGTTCAACTTCAGCTCGCCCACCGCGGACGCCAGCTTCGAGTGCCGCTTCGATCCCGGCGAGGATACCGAGTGGGAAGCCTGCGAATCACCCTTCGAGGCGACCGGCCTCGCCGCCGGGCCGCATGTCTTCCAGGTCCGGGCGACCGCGGCCGGCATCACCGACCCAAGCCCGGCCACGCACACGGTCTCGGTGTACCTCACGCCGCCCCGCACCACGATCGACTCCGGCCCAGAGGGAGCCACCGGCAGTGACCATCCCGTTTTCCAGTTCAGCTCCGACGTGGCCGGCACCGGCTTCGAGTGCCTGCTCGACTCGGGCGCCGGCGAAGACTGGGAGGACTGCGACTCCCCGATGGCCTACGCAGACCTGGGTGAGGGCACCTACACCTTCAGCGTCAGGGCGGTCGACCCGGTCGGCCACGTCGATCCCGACCCACCGAGCCATGTCTTCTCGGTCGACCTGACCGGCCCCGACGTGACCATCGACTCCGGTCCCTCGGGTCCGATCAATCAGGCGAGCGCGGACTTCGCCTTCTCCTCATCTGAGGCCGGAGCCGACTTCGAATGCAAGTTCGACGACGGTGGCTGGGAGACCTGTGAGTCCCCCGCCCACTACGGAGGCGTGGATCCCGGAGAGCACAGCTTCGCGGTACGGGCCGTCGACTCGGTCGGCAACCCGAGCGAGACTCCCGCGAGCCGGACCTGGACCGTGGACCTGACCGATCCGACCGTCACGATCACCTCCGCCCCGCCCGCTTCGACCACTCAGGACGAAGCCGAGTTCGAGTTCGAGGCCGACGAGACCGTGGACTTCGAGTGCCGGCTGGACGGCGGCGACTGGGAAGCCTGCGAGTCACCGCTTTCGACCACCGTCACCGGCGAGGGTTCCCACACCTTCCAGGTCCGGGGCACCGACCCGGCCGGCAATGTCGGCGCGAGCGACGAGTTCGAGTGGTTCATCGACACGATCGCCCCGCACACCACGATCGACACGGCACCGGCGCCGGTCAGCAACGTCGCCTCTCCGCAGGTCGAGTTCTCGGCCGACGAGGCCGGGGTCGCTTTCGAGTGCCGGATCGACTCCGATGACGACGCCGACTGGCAGGCCTGCGCCTCGCCGCTCCAGATCGACGACCTGGCCGACGGTGAGCATGAGATCGAGGTCCGGGCCACCGATGCCGCCGGCAACGTAGAGCCGGCCCCTGCGACAGCCGGCTTCACGGTCGACACCGCGGCGCCCGACGTGAGCCTCGACACCGCGCCCCCGGCCGCCACCGGCTCGCCTTCGGCCACCTTCGAGTTCTCCTCCACCGATGCCGGTGCCACCTTCGAGTGCCGGATCGACGGCGAGAGCGGCGATCCGTTCAGCGAATGCGAGAGCCCCAAGGCGTACCTTGGCCTGACTGACGGCCAGCATCATTTCGAGGTCCGCGCAAAGGACGATGCGGGCAACCGGTCCGAAGCCGTCGATCACAGCTGGACCGTGGACGTCACCGCCCCGGCGATCGACATCACCTCGAAGCCGGCCGACCCGACCGCCGAAGGCTCCGCGACCTTCGCCTTCGAGGCCGATGACGCCGGTGCCACCTTCGAGTGCCGGATCGACTCGGCCGACGAAGATGCCTGGGTTTCATGCGAGAGCCCCCTCGACCTCACCGACCTGAGCGAGGGTCGTCACACTTTCGAGGCGCGGGCCGCCGACACTTTCGGCAACGTCACCCCGGAGCCGGCCGCCTGGTCCTGGACCGTCGACCAGACCGCTCCGAGCGCGACGATCGGCTCCGCCCCGCCTGAGATCGGCAACTCGCCGCAGGCAAGCTTCGAGTTCAGCGCCGACGAGAGCGGATCGAGCTTCGAGTGCCGCGTCGACTCGACCGAGGAATCGGACTGGGCGAGCTGCGGCAGTCCCTTCGAGGCCACCGGCCTCGGTGAGGGCCAGCACCGCTTCCAGGTGCGGGCCACCGACCAGGCCGGCAACCAGGGTCCGGCCGAGTCGCACGAGTGGACCATCGACCTCACCAAGCCGGTCGTGACGATCGACGACCACCCGGTCGCGTTCACCAACGCGACCACGGCCGATTTCGACTTCAGCTCCGACGAGGGCGACTCGGTCTTCCAGTGCGATCTCGACAACGCCGGCTGGGAGGATTGCGCCCCGCCGACCGCCTACGACGACCTGACCGAAGGCGTCCACGCCTTCCGGGTGCGCGCGATCGACGTCGCCGGCAACGTCAGCGATGCCAAGTCCTTCAGCTGGCAGATCATCCTCACCCCGCCGCAGATCTCGATCGACAGCGGACCGGATGCGCTGACCAACTCACCGTCAGCCGACATCGAGTTCTCCTCCAACGACAACCAGGCCACCTTCGAGTGTCGCCTGGACTCGAGCGCCCCGGAGGGTTGGAACGATTGCTCCAGCCCGTTCCACGCCGACGATCTGACCGATGGGAGCCATCGCTTCGAGGTCCGGGCCACCGACGGCCTCGGCAACGTCAGCGACGAGGCCTCCCACGAGTGGACCGTCGATCTCACCGCTCCGGCCGTGACCGTCGACTCGGCACCCTCGGGCGCGGTCAACTCCGCCGCCGCCACGATCGCCTTCTCATCCGATGACGAGGACGCGACCTTCGAGTGCAACCTGGACGGCGCCGGGCCTGAGGACTGCACCTCCCCGGTCCATCTGACCGGCCTGGGCGAGGGCAGCCACACCTTCCGGGTCCGCGCCATCGACCCGGCCGGCAACATCAGCGCCTACACCGGCCAGACCTGGACCATCGACCTGACCGACCCGGTCGTCACGATCGACCAGGCCCCGCCCGCGCTCGGCAACTCGGATACGGCCACCATCGCGTTCTCTGCCGACGAGAGCGTCACCTTCGAGTGCGATCTCGACGGCGCCGGATGGCAGCCCTGCTCCTCACCTGCCGTCTTCGACTCACTTGCCGAAGGTGAGCATCGCCTCGCTCTGAGGGCGACTGACGCCGCCGGCAACCTCAGCTTCATCGCCATCCGCGAGTGGACGATCGATCTCACGGCCCCGACCGCGAGCATCGACTCGACGCCGCCCGCACTGACCAAGCAGAGCGATGCCACTTTCGAGTTCTCATCCGACGATGACGACGCCGTCTTCGAGTGCCGTCTCGATTCCGGCAGCTGGGACGAGTGCGCCTCTCCCAGAGAGTTGACCGGCCTGAGCCACGGCGATCACCGATACGAGGTCCGCGCGATCGACCAGGCCGGCAATACCGGCCCGGCGGCATCTCACGACTGGACGGTCGACCTGGTCGCTCCTTCCGTCTCGATCACGGCCCAGCCCGATGATCTGACCAACCAGACCACGGCCGGGTTCGAGTTCTCGTCCGACGACGAAGACGCGACGTTCGAGTGCCGTCTCGACGATGACCAGCCGGGCGAGTGGTCCGCTTGCGCCTCGCCGGCTTCCTTCGAGGATCTGGGCGAGGGCAGCCACACCCTCCGCATCCGGGCCACCGACCCGGCCGGGAACACCGGCCTGGAGGCAAACGGCCAGTGGACGATCGACGTCACCCCGCCGACCCTGTCCTTCGACAGTGCCCCGCCGGCCGCTAGCGGCCTCGCCACAGCGCACTTCGAGTTCAGCTCGAACGAGCCGGGAACCGGGTTCGAGTGTCGCCTCGACGAAGATTCGTGGTCGGAGTGCGACTCGCCGGTCAACCTGACCGGGCTGAGCGACGGCCCCCACGGGTTCGAGGTCAGGGGCACCGACCCGGCCGGCAACCCGACCGAGATCAGCCGCGACTGGACCGTTGACACCGCCGCCCCGGTGGTTTCGATCGACACCGCCCCCGCGGCCCTGACCAACCAGGCGACGGCCGATTTCGAGTTCAGCTCCGACGAGCCCGGTTCGACCTTCGAGTGTCGCATCGACGATGGAGGCTGGGACGCCTGTACCTCCCCGGCCCACGTGACCGGGCTCGGCGAGGGCAGCCATACCTTCCGGGTCCGCGCGAGCGACGCGGTCGGCAACGTCAGCGAGGTCGAAAGCCACACCTGGACAGTCGATCTGACCAGCCCAGTCGTGACCATCGACCAGGCCCCGCCCGCGCTCGGGAATTCCGCCACGGCCGGCTTCGAGTTCTCGGCCGACGAGGACGCCACCTTCCAGTGCGATCTCGACGACACCGGCTGGGAGGCATGCACATCCCCGGTCAGCTTCGACTCGCTCGGCGAAGGAGGCCACAGCCTCGGGATCACCGCGATCGACGCGGCCGGGAATGTGAGCGAGGTCGCGACTCGCCAGTGGACGGTCGATCTGACCGCCCCGACCGCGACCATCGATTCGGCTCCCCCTGCCCTGACCAAGCAGGCTGATGCGACCTTCGAGTTCTCGGCCGGCGAAGCGGGCTCGACTTTCGAGTGCCGCCTCGACTCGGGCAGCTGGACCGCCTGCACCTCGCCGCGGCAGCTGACCGGCCTGGGCGACGGCAGCCACCGGTTCGAGGTCCGCGCGAGCGACCCGGCCGGCAACGTCGGCCCGGCGGTCTCGAAGGACTGGACCGTCGACCTTGTCGCCCCGTCGGCTTCGATCACCGCCGGTCCGGCTGCTCTGGGCAACCAGTCCACGGCCGACTTCGAGTTCGATTCCGACGATGCCGATGCCACCTTCGAGTGTCGCCTCGACGACGACGGCTGGGATTCGTGCGTCTCGCCGGCGCACCTGAGCGGGCTCATCGAAGGCCAGCATCAGTTCCGTGTGCGCGCCACCGACGAGGCCGGCAACACCGGTACGGAGGCCGCCCGTCAGTGGACGATCGACCTCACCGCGCCGACGCTCGGCTTCGACAGCGCCCCGGCGGCCGCCACCGCGTCTGACAGCGCCGAGTTCACCTTCGACTCGGATGAGTCCGGCACCGCTTTCGAGTGCCGGATCGACGATGGCGACTGGGGCAGCTGCACCTCCCCGGTCGACCTCACCGACCTGGGCGACGGCGACCACGAGTTCAGCCTGAGGGGCACCGACCCGGCCGGCAACCAGACCGTGGTCAGCCACGGCTGGACGGTTGACACCGTCGCACCCGTCGCATCATTCGACGCCGCTCCCGGGGCGATCGTCAACCAGGCGAGCACCGCCTTCGAGTTCAGCTCGAACGAGAACGATTCGAGCTTCGAGTGCCGGCTCGACGACCAGGACTGGGATGCCTGCACCTCCCCGGTCCACCTCAGCGATCTCGCCGAAGGCAGCCATACCTTCCGGGTCCGCGCCACTGACGCGGTCGGCAACGTCGGCGAAGCCATCAGCCACACCTGGACGGTCGACCTGACCAGCCCGGTCGTCACCATCGAGTCCGGCCCGGCCGCCTCGACCAACCAGACCGGCGCCGAGTTCACGTTCTCGTCCGACAAGCCGGACTCGACCTTCGAGTGCCGGATCGATTCGGCCGATCCCGGTGGCTGGGCGGCCTGCTCCTCTCCGCAGGCATACGCCTCGCTGAGCGAAGGCCAGCACCGGTTCGAGGTCAGGGCAGCCGACGATACGGGCAACCTCAGCCAGACCGTTGCCTACGAGTGGACGATCGACAGCGTGGTCTCGACCGCCGCGATCACCGGCGGCCCGGAAGGCGCCGTCGCCTCGGCCAAGGCCACCTTCACCTTCACCGCGGGTGGCCCCGGCGCGATCCAATGCCGGACCGATTCAGATGACGAGGCCGACTGGAAGCCCTGTGCCTCGCCCCTGAAGCTGGCCGGCCTCGATCAGGGGCCGCACCGTCTCCAGGTCCGCACCGTCGGCCAGGTCAGCGGACCCGGCCCGGTGGCGACCCGTCAGTGGACGGTTGACACCGTCGCTCCCCAGGTGACCGTTTCAAGCGGCCCGGATTCCCGCATCCGGACGGACAGCGCCCGGTTCGAGTTCGCGACCGATGACGGTTCGGCGGCTCTGAGTTGCCGAATCGACTCCAGCGCCGCCGCCGACTGGAATGCCTGTACCTCCCCGTTCGAGATCACCGGCCTCGGCGACGGGCCGCACACCCTCGAGATCCGGGCGACCGACGAGGCCGGCAACTATTCGGTGACGACCCGCCAGTGGACGGTCGACACGCTGCGTCCGACGGTGACGATCACCGCTCACCCGCAGGCCTCGACGACCGATACGGCGGCCGAGTTCACCTTCGTCGCCAACCGCGCCGGCAAGTTCGTCTGCTCCCAGGACGACGGCCCCTGGATCGCCTGCGCTTCGGCCTTCCGGATCGCCGACCTCCAGGTCGGAGGCCACAGCTTCCGGGTCAAGGTCACCGACGAGTTCGGAGAGCAGTCCGAGGTGGCGAGCTACCAGTGGTCCGTTGCCGCCACCGGCCTCCCCGGCGAGCCCAAGGCCAAGCCGACCATCAAGGTCCGCAAGACGACCAAGGTCAGCCGGTCCGGACTGGCGACGGTCGCCTCGGTCACCTGTCCCGACGGGACCTGCCAGATCAAGGTCCCGAAGGCCGTGAAGGTCAAGATCGCCAACCGCAGGTACTCGCTGAAGGTCAAGGCGCCGAAGAAGCTCGGCACCGGCAAGACGGCCACGATCAAGCTGTCACTGCCCAAGGCCGCCCGCAAGGCCCTCGGCAAGCGCCGAGCCACCGCCCGACTCACCCTCAAGGTGACGTCGAGCAACGGAACCTCAGCCCAAAAGAAGATCACCGCCAAGCTAGTCGGATGAGGCGAGGGGGAACTGAGCGTGGAAACGTCCGGATCCGGACGTTTCCACGCTAGTTCCCTCTCCAGTCCCAGGCCCTCAGGAAGGGCTCGGGATCGAGGAGATGGCCCCTGGTCCTGATCTCGATATGCAGGTGGCAGGGTGTTCCGGCGGCGTTGCCGGTCTGACCGACTGAACCGAGCCGGCGTCCGGCTCTCACCTTCTGCCCCTCGTAGACCGGCGCCGGGCGGATCAGGTGGGCGTACTTGTAGGTGCGCCTCTCCCCTTCGCCCTTCAGCACGACGTAGTTGCCGTAGAGCTCGGGGTCATATGCCTTCTTGAGGATGGTCCCCGCCCGGACCGCGACCAGCGGGCTGCCGCAGGCGGCGGTGACGTCGAATCCCTCGTGGGTGCGGCCATCGACTCGCGGAGCGCCGAACTGGCCGATGTATCCACGGGTGCCATGCGGAGCGTCGACCGGGAACTCGTGGCTGTGAAGGCGGATCCTTCCCAGCGTCCGCAGCGGCCCCCCGATCGGTCCGGCAACGATCCGGTAGCGGCCCGGCGGGGCGAGCCGGCCACGCTGGGTGCGACCGTCCCAGCCCAGGTGATGCCAGCCGGTGGGCGCGATCCTGCCGGTGACGATGCGCCGGACGGTCCTGCCCGAGCCGAGCTCTTCGGCCCGGATCGAGAGGCGCAGCGGCCTTCTCGCCGTGAAGCTCAGGTGGAATCGGATCGGCTCTACCGAGGAGGCGATCTCCTCCTGGGGAGTGACCCCGGCTTTGACGAGCCTGAACCCGCTTCCCCCGTCACCTGCCCTTTCCGAGGGAACCGTCTCTCGACCGCTGATCGAAGCTCCGGCCGGCCCTGCAAAAAGCAGAGCCGCCGCCAGAAGGGCGACGGCTCCGGAAAAGCAGGTAGAGGGCTTCCTAACGATGTTTGATGACCCGGTCGATCAGCCCGTAGGTGGTGGCCTCCTCGGCGCTCATGAAGTAGTCGCGCTCGGTGTCGTGGGTGATCTTCTCGAGGTCCTGGCCGGTGTGCTTGGAAAGGATCTTGTCGAGGCGGCTGCGGGTGTCGATGATCTCGTTGGCGTGGATCTCGATGTCGGTCGCCTGGCCCTGGAAGCCGGAGGAGACCTGATGGATCAGGATCTTCGAGTTCGGCAGCGACATCCGCTTGCCGGCAGCGCCGCCCGCCAGCAGCAGGGCGCCCATGCTCATCGCGATGCCGACGCAGATGGTCTGGACATCGGGCTTGATGAACTGCATCGTGTCGTAGATCGCGAGGCCCGCGTAGACGGAGCCACCGGGCGAGTTGATGTAGAGGCTGATGTCCTTCTCCGGATCCTCCGCATCGAGGTGGAGCAACTGGGCCACCACCAGGTTGGCGATGTCCTCGTTCACACCGGTGCCGAGGAAGATGATGCGCTCGTTGAGGAGCCGGGAATAGATGTCGAACGAACGCTCTCCGCGAGAGGTCTGCTCGACGACCATGGGGACAAGTGGACTCATGCCGCCAATCCTATAGATGCTCCCACTCCGACTTATTCGTGCGTTGCCTGCTACGTCTGGGCCGGCGTACGTGGGGGGTCCTTGGTGCGGGACTACGCAGTCGGACCCCCCACATACGCCGGACACCCACAATCGGGCCAGCCTTCCCGGCAGCAGGAATAGTTGAGCTGCCACCACCCCCCGAGGGCAGGTGGTCAGCTCAACTTCACCCTGCTACCAGGAAGGCCGAACAGTTCGTAGGCATCTCGGTGTTGGGGGTTTTGCCGACTGCGTAGTCCCGCACCAAGGCAAAGCCCCCAACACCGACCCAACGCAACAGGCACACCCGGACCAAGCGCAACAGGCATATCCGCATTGCCCCAAGGCCACAGGCACCACGACTCACAAGCAACCGGTACTACTCGTCCGACTCGGTGGTTTCGTCGGTCTCGCCAGACTCGGTCGATTCCTCTTCCTCGTCGTTACCGAGGCCCCACAGCTTCTTTGCCGTGTCCTCGGCGGACATGTCGGTGGCCTTGGCCGATTCGGCGATCACGTCCATCGCCTTGCGGACCTTGATGTCGGCGGCGACCATCTCGTGGCGACCATCGCGCTTGAGTCGCTCGAGGAGCTTCTCGCCCGTGGTCCGCTCGTGTGAGGCGGCGTGCTCTAGCTCCTCGGCCATCTCCTCGTCCGTGACCTCGATGCCCTCGGCATCGGCGATCGCGACCAGGACGGCTTCACGGCGGATCTCCTGATCGGCGTCATCGAGTGACTCGCCGATGATCTCGTCGCGGGTCTTGCCCTGCATCTGGAGGTAGGTGTCCGGGTTCATGCCCTGAGCGGCCATCTGTCGCTCGACCCGTTCCCAGCGCTCCTCGCCCCGGGCCCGGAGGATGTCCTCGGGGATCCCGACGGTGGCGTTGGCGACCGCGGCATCGACCGCGGCGACCCGGAAGTCCTGTTCGATCCGCTGCTCGGCGGACTCGCCCAGCTTCTCGGCGATGTCGGCGCGCAGCTCGTCGAGGGTGTCGAACTCGGATGCCTCGGAGGCGAAGTCGTCGTCGGCGTCAGGCAGCTGCTTGACCCGGACTTCCTTGACCGTGACCGCGAAGTCGGCGTTCTGCCCGGCCAGCTCGGCGGCTCCGTACTCCTCGGGGAAGTTCACGTTGACCGCGACCTCGTCCCCGGCCTTGGCGCCGACGATCTGCTCTTCGAAGTCGTCGATCAGCTGTCCCGAGCCGATCTCGATCGTGTGGTCGGTGGCGCTGCCACCCTCGAACTCGACCCCGTCGAGCGACCCGACGAAGTCGACCAGAACGTGATCGCCTTCCTCCGCGGCACGGTCGACCACATCGAGACTGGCCATGCCTTCGCGCAGGCGTTCGACCTCACGGTCGATGACCTCGTCCGGCACATCGGTGCCGGCCTTCTCAACCTCGAGCCCCTTGTACTCACCGAGCGTCGCGGCCGGCCGGACGCCGACCTCGTACTTGAACTCGACGGTCTCGCCCTCGCGGGTCGGGGCTTTGGTGATCTCGACCTCCGGGCTGCCGATCGGGACCACTCCCGACTCGTACACCGACTGCTGGTACCACTCGGGAAGCGCTTCCTGGATCGCCTCCTGGAAGACGGCCTCGAAGCCGATCCGCTGGATCGCCAGCGAGGGCGGAGCCTTGCCCTTGCGGAAGCCGGGCATGCGCATTTCACGGGCCAGGGCCCGGGCGGCCCGCTGGACCTGGACGGACACGTCGTCGGCCGGAACTTCGACCTCGACCCGTGCCCTCGAATCTTCTAGTTCAGTAACAGTGGTCTTCAAGGTGGATTGAGCCTAGCGGGGAGCGGCTTTCCTCTGTCTTCAGGGATGGAGCTTCTCGCCCCGTTTGAGCATCTCGCAGAACTCCCGGATCTTCCTTTCGCGAGTCTCCTGACGCTTGACGGTCTGGATCCGGTGAAGGATCGAGTACCGGTTCCGCGAGTCCAGCCCGGCAAAAGTCTCCTCTACGCCGGCCTCTTCGAGAGCCAGCTTCAGATCCTCCGGGACCGCCGCCGTCGCCGAGCTGTCGTAGGCCGCGTCCCACCGACCGTCGGCTTTGGCCTTTTCGATCTCGGCCAGTCCCGCCTCCCTCATGCGACCCTGGGCGATCAGCGCTTCGGCCTTCTCCCGGTTGACCTTCGACCACTTGCTGAGCGGCCGCCGGGGAGTCAGTCGCTGCCGGTACCGGTCGTCGTCGATCCGGCGGCTCTGACTGTCGATCCAGCCGAAGCAGAGCACCGACTCGACGATCTCGGCCCATGAAAGCGACTTCACGCCGGTGTGCTTCTTGTAGATCTCGACCCAGAGCTCGTCGGCGGTCTCGCCGTTTTGCTCCAACCAGGACTCGAGCTGTTCGCTGCTCTCGAAATGCCTGAGCGGTGGTTCCTCAGTCAAGTTCGCTCCTTTTGGGTTCGCCGGTGGGCTTTCAGAGCTTTGGCGAAGTCAAGCACGAAGCCGACGAAGCGTCCGATCGGCCCCGTGACCAGCCAGGCCCGGAAGGGCGACCTTTTCAGCCCTGGTTCGATTTCACTCATTGGCGTAGTCCAGCAGCGACAGATCGACCAGCCACTCGACCGGCGCGTGGTCGTCGGTCCAGACATCGCCGCCGGTCAGGGGCGAGCTGGTCCGTAATGACGTATCCGCTGCGATTTGTCTGAGACCCGCCGGAATCGGTGCGTCGGCGCCCTGCGATCCACGTGAGATGTTCCCGGCCTCGATCGGGTCGGCCGAGCCGACCAGCATCGTGTTGGTGTCTGTCACCGGGTTGCGAAGGACGTGGGGCAGAGCCAGGGAAAGGGTCGCTGTCAGATTCTTTTCCAGGTCATCGCTGTTTTCGGGATGCCCGACGTTGATCAGCACCACTCCACCCGGTCTCAGACGCTCGCCGACCAGCTCGAAGAACTCCTTCGTGGCCATGTAGAAGGGGATGTACGGCTGGTGATAGGCGTCGACCATGATCACGTCGTAGACCTGGTCGGCCGCTCGCAGCCAGGGTCTCGCGTCCTCGCTGAAGACCTCCATGTTCGGATTGCCCAGACCAAAGAGCTCCCTCCCCACTTCGGTCACCTTGCCGTCGATCTCGACCGCATCGATCTCCGTCCGCGGAAAGAAGTGGCCGTAAGCCCGGGCAACCGTCCCCGCCGCGTTGCCGAGGATGGCGATCCGGCCGGGCCATCCCGGCCTTCGCCCCGGTCCAGCGGCTCCGGTGACCTCCGGTGCGCCGACGAACGGGAGCACCAGATGCTCGTCCCAGTAATCGCCGACCAGGTACTCACCTGGCCTGTAGATCGAATGTATCGCCTGTCCTTCGTTCAGCTCCAGGCGCCGTTCGCCGCTGTCGGTCTCGATCACCCGGATGTACTGATGCGGAGTCTCCGCCTCGTAGATCACCTCGCCATCCGGCGAGGCTTTGATCGTGCCCACCGGGATCAGCGCAGCACAGGCCACGGCCGCCGGGACCAGCGCCGGCCAGATCCGGCGCAGACCGATCGAGGCGATGACCGCCACGGCGAGCGCGAAGACGATGAAGGTGCGCTGGGTTCCGAGGAGCGGGATCGTGACCATCGCCGAAACCAGGGTGCCGAGCAGGGAACCGGCCGTTGACAGCGCGTACAGCCGACCGGCGAGCTGACCGGCGTGCTCGACGTCGGAACCGTCCATGGCGATCCGGAGCGCCCAAGGCGATACCGCTCCGAAGATCATCACCGGGATCGCGAGCAGCACCAGCACCCCGACCAGCGAGCCCGCGAAGACGCTTACGGAAAGGTCATCGAACGCGTCGACCGAGGCGCCCAGGAAGGGCCGGGCGAAGAACGGGACGAGAGCGACCAGCACCGCGCCGCCGAGCACGGTGCCGCAGAGAGTGCGGAGATCCGGATGGCGGTCGGCCAGCTTGCCGCCCAGCCAGTACCCGATCGAGAGCGCGACCAGGACGATCGCGATCGTGTTGGCCCAGACGATCGTCGAGTCGCCGAAGTACGGAGCGAGCAGCCGGGCACCGGCGATCTCGGCGCCCATGGTGCAGGCGCCCGTGGCGAAGACGAGCAGGCTGACGTAACCGCTACCGACGCGCCGCATCGACTCCCGCATCCTCACGCAGGATCCGCTTTTCGAGCAGGTCCCCGTGACCGGCCTTGACCGCCCGCTCGATCCGGGCCTCGTCGATCTCTACTCCCTTGTCGAAGGCCAGGTCCATCAGCTCCTGCTTCTGCATCGACTGCTTCGCGGCTTCGAAAAAGGTCCAGGCGAGGACGCCGAGGATCAGGAAGGTGCCCTCGACCATCATGATCACCCCCGCCGTGCTCTGATCCTGGACCGCGGAGATGCCCCACTTCAAGTGCCCGGCGCCGTAGTTGTCGTAGAGGGTGAAGTTGGTCCACATCAGGATGTTGCCGAGGATCGCGGCGATGAACCGCACGATGATCACGTAGACCACCTTCCAGCCCGGTCCGAACCAGGCCGGGGTCGGAAGCGGCCCGAATACCGGCATCCACATGAGGCAGCCGAAGAAGAGGAACAGGCTGTGTTCGAGGCCATGGAGGATGGCGCCGCCGTAAGCCGCGTCGTACATCGCCGGGATGTGCCAGAAAAATAGGTTGATCGCCCAAAGGGGGATCGCGACGAACGGGTTGGCCAGCACCTGAAGCCGGTTGAAGAAGGGGACCGCGAGGATCGGCTGGAGGATCGAACGGGTCAGGCCGAGAACCAGGAACAGGGCCGCGATGTCGCCGATGACCAGATGCTCGATCATGTGGGCGATCACCAGTTCCTCGGCCAGGTAGCCCCAGGGGCTGAAGAGCACGAAGCAGGCGAGGAAGAGCCCGAAGCCGAAGGAGATCTGCCGCCAGGCCGGGACCGGACGGCCGGCCCAGGAGAGGACCATCGCCCGATGCCAGTAGAAGACCACCGCCGCGGTCAGCGGAATCAGCTCCAGCATGGCCACTACGGTCGGGCTCAGCTCGGCGAAAGGGGTGTTCGGAAGCAGATCCACGGCCTTTCAGGGTACCGGCGGGTGAATATGGCGGACCCCCGCCCTGGCCGCTGGTAGGTTCACCAAGATGACTCCTGGAGACGGCGCGCACCACTTCCCGGCGATCGGGAGCTACGGCGTTCTGTCCGACTGCA
>Ga0153956_1001457_pt1 | contig 20465 bp, 17 predicted proteins | sample TSFL040MetaG_FD_104704 | JGI IMG/M metagenome (GOLD analysis project Ga0153956, IMG submission 104704) | Attine ant fungus gardens microbial communities from Florida, USA - TSFL040 MetaG | ecosystem: Host-associated > Fungi > Mycelium > Unclassified | place: USA: Florida, Wekiwa Springs...
CCCGACCCGGCATACAGGTCCAGCACCGCGGCATCGTCGAAATCGACCCGGGCTTCCAGCACGTTGAACAGCGACTCCCTGACCCGATCGGTGGTGGGACAGGTCCCTTTGGGCGGCACCGTGATTCGACGTCCGCCAAATCTCCCGCCGATGATCCTGGTCAGGAGATCACCACGAGCAGATCCCCGCCCTCGACCCCGGCCGTGGGAGTGACGGCGACCCGGGTCACCGTGCCGGCCTTGGGCGCGGTGATCGCCGCCTCCATTTTCATCGCCTCGATCGACGCGATCGGTTGTCCGGCACCGACCTGTTCACCCACCTCGACCGAGACGGTGACCACCCCGGCGAACGGTGCGGCCACGTGATCGGGATTGGCGCGGTCGGCCTTCTCGGCGGCCGGGACGTCGGCGGCGATGTTGCGATCGCGCACCAGAACCGGGCGCAGCTGACCGTTGAGCAGGCACAGCACGGTGCGCATACCGCGTTCGTCGGGCTCGGACACCGCCTCAAGTCCGATCAGCAGCTCGACGCCCTTCTCCAGCACCACCCGATGCTCGTCACCGTGGCGCAGACCGTAGAAGAACTGATTGGCACTCAGTCGCGACGTATCACCGAATTCCTCACGATGCGCCAGGAATTCACGCGTCGGACCGGGGAACAACAGCCGGTTGAGGGCGCCCTGACGAACCGCTCCGGGCCGAGCCAACTCGGCCTCGTCGTCCGCCGACAGCGGCTGTTCGGGACGGGCAGGGCTGCGGCCCTGTAAGGCCTTGGTGCGCAACGGCTCCGGCCAACCCGCCGGTGGATCGCCGAGCTCACCGCGCAGAAATCCGATGACACTGTCCGGGATGTCGTACCGCTCCGGGTCGGAGGCGAACTCCTCGGCGCCGATCTCGGCGCCGACCAGTGCCAGTGCCAGGTCCCCGACCACCTTGCTGGACGGGGTGACCTTGACCAGGTGGCCCAGGATGCGATCGGCACCGGCATAGGCGTTCTCGACATCCTCGAACCGGTCCCCCAATCCCAGCGCGACGGCCTGCTGACGCAGGTTGCTCAGCTGTCCACCGGGAATCTCGTGGGTGTAGACCCGGCCGGTCGGCGCCGGCAGGCCCGATTCGAACGGCGCATAGACCCGGCGCAGCGCCTCCCAGTAGGGCTCCAGATCGCATACCGCGTCCAGCGACAGGCCGGTGTCGTAGTCGGTGTGCGCGGCCGCGGCGACGATCGAGCTGAGCGCGGGTTGGCTGGTGGTGCCGGCCAGCGGGGCGGCCGCTCCGTCGACCGCGTCGGCACCGGCGTGCCAGGCCGCCACATAGGTGGCCAACTGACCGCCGGGGGTGTCATGGGTGTGCACATGGATGGGTAGATCGAACCGGGATCGCAACGCGGACACCAGCTTCTGGGCCGCGGGCACCCGCAACAGTCCGGCCATGTCCTTGATCGCCAGCACGTGTGCGCCGGCCGCCACGATCTGCTCGGCCAGCCGCAGCCAATAGTCCAGGGTGTACACCGTCTCGGCCGGATCGGACAGGTCTCCGGTGTAGGACATCGCGACTTCGGCAACCGCAGTGCCGGTTTCGCGCACCGCATCGATGGCGGGCCGCATCGAGTCCACATTGTTCAGGGCATCGAAGATCCGGAAGATATCAACACCGGTCGCCGTCGCCTCCTGCACGAACGCCGAGGTGACCAGCTCCGGATACGGCGTGTAGCCCACGGTGTTACGGCCGCGCAGCAGCATCTGCAGGCAGATGTTGGGCAGTGCCTCGCGCAACGCGGCCAACCGGTACCACGGATCTTCCTTCAGGAAGCGAAGTGCCACATCGTAAGTCGCGCCGCCCCAGCATTCGACCGACAGTAGCTGCGGTGTGGTGCGCGCGATGTACGGCGCGATCTCCAACAACCCGGTCGAGCGGACCCTGGTGGCCAGCAGCGACTGGTGGGCATCACGGAAGGTGGTGTCGGTGACCCCGACTGCCGTCGATTCCCGCAGCCGGCGGGCGAAACCCTCGGGTCCGAGTTCGGCCAAGCGCTGGCGTGATCCCGGTGGCGGTGGGGCTTTCAGGTCCACCGCCGGCAGCTTGTCGCGCGGATACACCGCTGCCGGACGCGGCCCGTGCGGCTGGTTGACCGTTACGTCGGCCAGGTAGTTGAGGATCTTGGTGCCGCGGTCGGCGCTGCTGCGTGCGGTCAACAACTGCGGCCGCTCGTCGATGAACGAGGTGGTGACCCGGCCGGCCAGAAAGTCCGGATCGTCCAGCACTGCCTGCAGGAACGGGATATTCGTCGAGACGCCGCGGATCCGGAATTCGGCCACCGCCCGCCGGGCCCGGGCCACCGCGGTGGCGAAATCGGCGCCGCGACAGGTCAATTTGACCAGCATCGAGTCGAAGTGCGCCGAGACATCGGCGCCCAGATGGGTGCCGCCGTCCAAGCGGATACCCGCACCGCCGGGCGTGCGGTAGGCGGTGATGCGGCCGGTGTCCGGGCGGAATCCGTTGGCCGGGTCCTCGGTGGTGATCCGGCATTGCAGGGCCGCGCCGTGCGGACGGATCGCATCCTGGGTGAGCCCGAGATCGGTCAGCGTCTGCCCCGAGGCGATGCGCAGTTGTGCGGCAACCAGATCCACATCGGTGATCTCCTCGGTTACCGTGTGCTCGACCTGGATGCGCGGATTGCATTCGATGAACACGTATCGGCCGTGTTCGTCGAGCAGGAATTCGACGGTGCCCGCACAGGAATACCCGATCTGCCGGGCGAAGGCCACCGCGTCATCGCAGATCCGTTGGCGCAGTTCGGGATCCAAATTCGGTGCGGGCGCCAACTCGATCACCTTCTGGTGCCGGCGCTGCACGCTGCAGTCCCGCTCGTAGAGGTGGATCACGTCGCCGTGGGTGTCGGCGAGGATCTGTACCTCGATATGGCGCGGGTTGATCACCGCCTGCTCCAGGAACACCGTCGGATCACCGAACGCCGACTCGGCCTCACGGGATGCGGCCTCGATCGCCTCGCGCAGGTCCTCGATGACGCTCACCCGGCGCATACCGCGGCCACCGCCGCCGGCCACCGCCTTGACGAACAGCGGGAAGTGCATATCGGCTGCGGCGGTGACCAATTCGTCGACCGAGGCCGATGGCGCCGACGAGGCCAGCACCGGCAGGCCGGCCGTGCGGGCCGCCTCGATCGCGCGGGCCTTGTTGCCGGTCAGCTCCAGCACATCGGCGTCGGGCCCGACGAAGGTGATGCCCGCCGCGGCGCACGCCGCCGCCAATTCCGGGTTCTCGGAAAGGAATCCGTAGCCGGGATAGATCGCGTCGGCGCCGCACGACAACGCGGTGGCAACGATCTCGTCGACGTTCAGATAGGCCCGTACCGGGTGGCCCGGCCGGCCGATCTGATAAGACTCGTCGGCCTTGAGCCGGTGCACCGAGTTACGGTCCTCGAACGGGTACACCGCCACCGTCGCGATACCCAGTTCGTAGGCCGCACGGAAGGCCCGGATCGCGATCTCGCCGCGATTGGCCACCAGCACTTTGGAAATCACGACGCTCCCCCGCCTAGATCAAGGTCGACCAGTAGGTCCAGAACCGTTCCAGGATCATCAACGCGATCGCCGTCACCCACAGCGCGTACAGCGGCCAGCGCCACTGGTACAGCGCTTTCAGCGCAGGATTATCGGCCCACGGCCGCAACGCGATCGATGCCACCACCACCAGTAGCGCGGTGGTCACCACCCAGACCACGATGCAGTACGGGCACAGCGCATTGATGCGGTACAGGCTCTGGAAGATCAGCCAGTGGATGAACGCCACGCCCAACAGCGTTCCGGCGGCCAGGCCCGACCAGTACCACCGGGGCAGTTCGATGCCGCCGACCGCCAGCACGCCGGTGACGATGACGATGGCGAAGGCCGCGATACCGATCAACGGATTCGGGAACCCAAGGACCGAGGCCTGCTCGCTCAGCATCACCGAACCGCAGGACAGCACCGGGTTGATGCTGCAGGACGGCACGTAGGTCGGGCTGGCCAGCTGGCGGATCTTCTCGACGCTCAGGACGAACGAGGCCATCTCGCCGATGATCCCGGCCAGCAGCACCCAGAGCGCGGTGCCGCGGCTGATCACTGCGCGGGGGCCGCGGGCTGGGCCGGGGCACCGGGCGGCGGGGCGTTCAGCCCGGCCTGGGCCGGCAGGTTGACCGGCGGGACGGCCACCAGGTCGGGCAGATCCGGCGCGATGGCCTTGATCTTGTCCACCAGTGACTTGGGGTCACCGACCGGGCTCAGATCGGCGTCCTTGCCGTTGATCCTGATGGTCGGGGTGCCCTCGATACCGGCGTTGTGGACCATATTGTTGACCATGTCGACGTAGATGTTGTTCTTCACGCACTTGCCCACCGGATCCTGCTCACCGACGGCCACCCCGGACTGGCGGGCGGTCTCCAGCAGCTTGGTGTTGTCCGGGAACACGTGCGCGGTTTCCTCCGGCTGGTTGTAGTACAGCGCCGAGTGGAACCGCCGGAACGCTTCCTTGTCGGTGTCGGCGATGCAGTAGGCGATGGCACCCGAACGCGTCGAGTAAGAGTTCTTATCGCCGCGGCCGATGATCGAGACCATGTGGTAGTCCACGGCGATGTCGCCATCGTCGATCAGCTTGTTGATGGTCGGGCCGTAGGTCTTCTCGAACATGCCGCACATCGGGCACAGGAAGTCTTCGTAGACGGTGACGGTCACCTTCGGGTCCTTGGTCCCCGGATTGGTGATCACGTTGTCGGCCGCGATGTGGATCGCCTTGACCTGATTGGGATCGGCCTTGGTCTGACCGTTCATAACGATGTACAACACCAACGCCACCGCGAATGCGATGACGACGGCGGTGAGCCCACCCTTGACCAGCCACTCACGCCTGCGGTCGGCGGCCTTGAGGCCGAAGCTGGCGTTGTTTTCCTTTTTCGACGGCACGGCGTCAAGGGTACCGGCGCCCACCGGCGATTCATGCCGAGCCCGTACTCAAACCTTCAGCGCCGCCGCCAGCGCGCAGATCATGTCGGCGGTGGCGGTCGCGCTGCCGCCGCCCAGCGGGAAGAAGTTGACGAAACCGTGCACCAATGCGCCGTAACGACGGTGGTCGACGGGCACGCCGGCGGCGGCCAGCGCTTCGGCGTAGGCGGTGCCCTCGTCGCGCAGCGGATCGAAGCCGCCGGTCAGCACCAGCGCCGGCGGTAGCCCGGACAGGTCGGCGGCCAGCAGCGGCGACACCCGGGGATCCGACGGCGCCAACGCCGACCCGGACAGATAGCAGGCCCGGAACCAGTCCATATCGGCCTTGCGCAAGAAGAAGCCGTCAGCGAACAGCACTTTGGAGCGGGTGTCGCTGACCAGATCGGTGACCGGGTAGATCAACAGCTGCAGCACCGGCGCCTGGGCGCCCTCGTCGCGAGCGGCCTGCGACACCACGGCGGCCAGGTTGCCGCCCGCACTGTCACCGCCGACGGCGATGCGCGCCGGATCGGCCCCCAGCTCGGCGGCGTTGCGCACGGCCCACAGATAGGCGGCGTAGCAGTCGTCGCCGGCGGCCGGGGCCGGGTGCTCAGGGGCCAACCGGTAGTCGACGGAGATCACATGGACCCCGGCGTCGCGGCAGATCAGCCGGCACAGTTCGTCGTGCGAGTCCAGGTCGCCGATGACGAATCCGCCGCCGTGATAGAAGACCAGCAGCGGTGCGCCGTGCCCGTCCGCCGGCCGGTAGTGCCGGGCCGGGATCAGCCCGTCCGGACCCGGGATGCACAACTCACGGACGTCGGCCCGGATCCCGGAGGTCAGATGGGCCGACAGTCGGTGCAGCTGCTCGCGCGCGTCGTCGACATTGCTGCTGGCGATCAGTCCCCCGGCGCGGGCCAGTTGCTGCGAGGTCAGCATGAATTGCAACGTGGTGTCCAGGGTGTTGCCGTCGATGGTGACCCGTCGGCCGCCCAGCAGCACCCGTTTGACGGCGGTGGGGATCGACGGCATCGTGCGCAGCCCGACGCCACTGAGAGCGGCGAGGATCTTCAATCGGGTACGGCTGGGCCGGCCGGCCAGCGGATGTTCCATCGGTGCGTTCGATCGATTGGGCACCGCGTCACCTGGCATGCTCGTGGTCATGGCTCACCCTTCAGATGTATCCGGTCCCTCGCTGACGCTCAACGATGGAGCTTGCATTCCCGCGGTGGGCCTCGGTGTGTGGCAGACCCCTGCCGAGGACACCGAGCGCGCCGTCACCGCAGCATTGCACGCCGGCTACCGCCACATCGACACCGCCGCGGCCTATCGCAACGAGACCGAGGTCGGCCGCGGCCTGAAAGCCTCCGGCGTACCGCGTGCGGACGTGTATCTGGTCACCAAGTTGTGGAACTCCGAGCAGGGCTACGACAAGACGCTGGCCGCATTCGACGCCAGCATGAAACGGCTCGGTCTGGACGGCGATGACGACTACCTGGACCTGTATCTGATCCACTGGCCGATGCCCGAGGTCAACCTGTTCGTCGAAACCTTCAAGGCCTTCGCGCACCTGCGTGATCAGGGCCGGATCCGGTCCATCGGGGTCAGCAATTTCGAACCCGACCATCTCGGTGTGCTGATCGACGCCACCGGCATCGTGCCGGCGGTCAACCAGATCGAGCTGCACCCGATGTTCCCGCAGCACGAGCTACGCCAGACCCACCGCCGACTCGGCATCGCCACCGAGGCCTGGAGCCCGCTGGGACAGGGTTCGCTGTTGGCCAATCCGACGCTGGCGACCCTCGCGCAGGCGCATGGAAAAACGCCAGCCCAGGTATTGATTAGGTGGCATATCCAACTGGGTAATATCGTCATTCCCAAGTCGGTGAACCCGGACCGGATTGCGAGTAATTTCGACGTGTTCGATTTCGAGCTGAGCGAGCAGGACATGGCGTCCATCGCGACCCTCGACAACGGCACCCGGCTGGGCCCCGATCCACGCACATTCAACTTCACAGGGTAGGTGAAATGGCCTCCGCGGCAGACATTCCCAACGTGGCACTGCACGACGAGAACACCATGCCGACACTCGGCATCGGCGTCGGCGAGCTGTCCGAAGACCAGGCCGAGCGCGCGGTATCGGCGGCGCTGGAAATGGGAGTGCGGCTGATCGACACGGCGGCGTCCTACCGCAACGAGGCCGCCGTGGGCCGGGCCATCGCGTCGTCGGGGATCCCGCGCGCGGAGATCTTCGTCACCACCAAGCTGGCCAACGCCGACCAGGGTTTCACCAGCGGCCAGGACGCCTTCGCGTCCAGCCTGGAGCGCCTCGGCCTGGACTACCTGGACCTGTACCTGATCCACTGGCCGGCCGGCGACACCAGCAAATACGTGGACAGTTGGGGTGCACTGATCAAGCTGCACAACGACGGCACCGCCAAGTCGATCGGGGTGTGCAACTTCTCCGATGAGGACCTGTCGACCATCATCGACCTGAGCTACGTCACCCCGGTGGTCAATCAGATCGAACTGCACCCGCTGCTCAACCAGTCCGCACTGCGCGCCGTGAACGCCGGGCACAACATCGTCACCGAGGCGTACAGCCCGTTGGGCGTGGGCAACCTGCTGAGCAACCCGACGGTCACCTCGATCGCCGGCGAATACGGCAAGACCTCCGCCCAGGTGCTGATCCGCTGGAGCCTGCAGCTGGGCAACGTGGTCATCCCGCGCTCGTCCTCGCCCGAACGGATCGCCGAGAACATCGACGTGTTCGACTTCGAGTTGGCCGAGGCACACATGGACGCGCTCAGCGCCCTGGACGACGGCACCCGATACCGCCCGGACCCGGCCACCTATACGGGCGTCTAGCCGGTGGGGCAGGTGCTGGTGGCCTCGCGCAGCACCGGCACCGACGGCTCGTCGACGGGCAGGTCGTAACCGCGCAGCACCGCGATGTACTGCATGGCGTACTGGCACCAGAAGGCGTGGTTGGCCGGCATCCAGGTCGCGGGCTGCTGATCGCCCTTGGTCTGGTTGGACTTGCCACCGACCGCCAGCAGATTGGCCGGATCATTGGCGAATCGCACCCGTAGATCGGCCGGCCAACCGCTGGCGCCCAGGTCCCACGCCAGCGCCAGCGGCACGATGTGATCGATCTGCACCGACGCTCCGACCTGATTGCCGCGGGTGAAGGCGATGGTGTCATTGCCGTACGGATCATGCAGCACACCGGTTTTCACCGCCTGCGGGCAGCGCTTGATCGACACATAGGTCTTGTCGACCAGGTCGCGCTCGAGGATGTCGTTGCGGGTGTCGCAGCCGTTGTGTCCACCGGGTGCGGAGTTGTCGTCGGTCCACGCCTCACCGAAAGCATCCCGGTGATAACTGTGGTCACGCACCCGGTGCGGAATCACCGCGATACCGGCCAGCACATCGGTGCCCGGCGTCACGATCGGCACGGCCGCCCCGTCGGCCACCGCGGCGGGCTGCTCGCTGGTGCTCACCTGTACCGCGACCACCACCGCCAGCACCGCCGCGGTCACCAGCCACACCCAGCGCTTCACGCCTTGTCCAAGTATTCGACGCGATCGGTGTTGGTGAATTGCGCTGCCAACAAACCCATTCCGTCGTCGCCGGGCAACTGCTCATAGACCGCCTCACACAGCGCCCGGGCATCGGTGATCACCTCGAGGTGTTCCTGCAGCGACAGGAACCGCAGGTTGATGGTGCGGCCGGATTGGTTGAGGCCCAACACATCCCCTTCCCGGCGCTCCTGCAGATCCAGATCGGCCAGCGCGAACCCGTCCAGGGTGGCGGCGACGGCCTTGATCCGCTCCCCCGCCTTGGAGATCTCCGGCCGGTGGGTAGCCAGCAGGCAGAGGCTGGGATGCTGCCCACGACCGATCCGGCCGCGCAGCTGATGCAGCTGGCTGATACCGAATCGGTCGGCATCCATCACCACCATGACGGTCGAATTCGGCACGTCCACACCGACTTCGATCACTGTGGTGCAAACCAGCACATCGATCTCACCGTCGCGGAAGGCTCCCATCACGGTGTCCTTCTCGTCGCCGGAGAGCCGTCCGTGCATCAGGCCCAGCCGCAGCCCGGCCAGTGGCCCGGCCTGCAGTTTCTCGAACAGGGTGATCACCGTGATCGGCGGCGGGCCGTACTGCTCCTCGTTCGTGTCCTTGTCCGATTCGTCGATGCGGGAGGCGACCACGTAGGCCTGACGTCCGGCCTGCACCTCTTCGCGGATCCGCGCCCAGGCCCGGTCCAGCCACGCGGGTTGTTTGGCGACGAAGATGGTGTTGGTGGTGATGGGTTGACGCCCACGCGGCAGTTCGCGCAGTGTCGAGGTCTCCAGATCGCCGTACACGGTCAGTGCGACGGTGCGCGGGATCGGGGTCGCGGTCATCACCAGCAGATGTGGGGTGATACCCGCTACGGCCTTGGCCCGCAAGGTATCTCGCTGCTCGACACCGAACCGGTGTTGTTCGTCGACCACCACCAGACCGAGGTTGTCGAATTCGACGGCATCCTGCAGCAGCGCATGGGTGCCGATGACGATGCCGGCCCGGCCGCCGGCCACCTCCGCCCGCACCTGCCGCTTCTGTTGCGGCGTCATCGATCCGGTGAGCAGCGCCACCGACGTCGCATTGTCGTCAGCGCCGAGTTGGCCGGCCATCGCCAGCGAGCCCAGGGTGTCGCGCACCGACAGCGCATGTTGAGCGGCAAGCACTTCCGTCGGCGCCAGCAGTGCGCACTGATAACCCGCGTCGACCATCTGCAGCATGGCCAGCACCGACACGATGGTCTTGCCCGACCCCACCTCGCCCTGCAGCATCCGGTTCATCGGCCGGGTCGAGGCCAGCTCACCGGAGATCACATCGAGCACCTCGCGCTGACCTTCGGTCAGCTCGAACGGCAACCTCTCGGCCATCGCATCGGCCAGTCCGTCCGGCCGGGGCGGCGCCGCCGGGCCGGATGCACTGAGTTCGCCGTGCCGGCGGGCCACCAGCGCCCACTGCAGGCCGACGGCCTCGTCGAAGGTCAACCGCGCCTTGGCGCGCTCGCGATCGGATTCGCGCTCGGCAAGATGGATATCGCGCAGCGCCTGATCCTCGGATACCAGATTCCGTTGCCGCAGAACAGCTTCGGGTAGCGGATCGGGAATCGGGTCGAGTACCGCAAGCACCTGCAGCACGCAGGCGTAGATATCCCAGCTCTGCACCTTGGCGCACGCCGAGTAAATCGGGAAATACTCCCGCTCGAACACCGACATGTCCAGCTCACCGTCGGCGCCCGCGGTGGCGTCGGCGATGGTCTTGAGCGACGCCGACCCGTAGTTGCGGCCCGACGAGGAGTTGAGCACCAGAAAGGCCGGATGGGTCAACTGCATCGTGTTACGGAAGAAGCCGACCTCGCCGGAGAGCATTAGGCGGGTGCCCTCGACGAGCGATTTCTTGGTGTACTTGGCGTTGAAGAACGTCGCGGTCACCTTGGGATTGCGGTGCCCGAGGGTGACCACCAGGTACTCGCGCTTGGGTGCCCGCTTGGTCCAATGCACATCGGCTTTGGTGATGACGTCGACGAAGGTGATGTGATCGCCTTCCTCCGGTAGCTCCGAGCCCTCGCCGAGAATCGTGTTGCCCTGACTGTACTTTCGCGGATAGTGCCGCAGCAGATCGTTGATCGTCCGCATGCCGAAGTGTTCCTCGAGCTTGTCCGCGGTCTTGCGGCCCAGCACGTACTCCAGCCGGTCGGACAGGGTGGCCACTACTCGACCCCGATCAACAGCGCGTCGCCGCGATGGCCGGTGGGATAGGTGACCAATTCGGCGCCCAGATGTTCGCAGCGCACATGTTCGGCCAGTGCCGCACCAACCGCGGGGTCGACGCCGGCGCCGGTCAGCACCGTCACCAGCTCACCACCGGAGGTCAACATCAGATCGATCAATCCCTTTGCCGCACCGGTCAAGTCGCCGCTGACGATGAGCACTTCGTCACCGGCGATACCCAGCCCGTCGCCGGGTTGGCACATACCGGCCCAGGTCCAGGCCGCTTCGGTGGCGATACGCACCGAGCCGTGCCGGACCCCGGCCGCGGCGGCGGCCATAGTGTAGCCGTCGTCGACGGCCTGACGCGCGGCATCGTGCACCGCAAGTGCGGCCAGTCCCTGCACCATCGATCCGGCCGGTACCGGCACCACGTCCATACCCCAGCTGATCGCGGTCGCGCAGCCCGCCACCAGTTCCTCGGCCGCGACAAAACCGTTGGGCAGCACCATGATCTGCGCCGCGCCGGTTCCCACCAGCCCGGCCAGCAGCTGCTGGGCACTGATCGGCTCGTCGGCCGGCGCCAGCACCTGGGCGCCCTCGCCGGCGAACAGTTCCGCAGCGCCGGCGCCGTCGGCGATGGCCAGCACCGCGCGGTCGCGGCTCCACCCGCCGGCCGGGCGAGCCGCGCCGCCGGACAGGGCGGTCACCTGGATGCGGCTGGGCGTCCCGAGGTCCAGTGCGGCCTCCACCGCGGCGCCGGCATCGTTGGCATGGACGTGCACGCTGTATTGCCGGGCCACCGTGGACGCGGCGATCGCCACCGAATCACCGAGTCGGTCCAGCCGGTCGCGCAGGACCTCGAGGCCTTCGGGGGTGCAGCGATCGAGCAGGTACATCACCTCGAATTGCGGCGCCGAGGCCGACTCGTGGTCACAGGTGTGCGACGCATCGACCGGCGCGGGCCGGTACAGCGGCCGCGACGGCAGCACCCCGGTCAGGGTCGCGGTCATCGCATCGAGCAAGACCAACAGTCCCCGGCCGCCGGCGTCGACCACCCCGGCCTCGGCCAGCACCTCGAGTTGCTGCGGCGTGCGCTCCAGGGCCTCCGCGGCGGCGTCAGCGGCCACGGCCACGGCGCCGGCCAAATCCCGTGCCCCCTCGGCCTCGGCGGAGGCGGCCTGCAGCACCGAGACGATGGTGCCCGGAACCACCGCGCCGACCGAGGCCACCGCGAGCACCACGGCCCGCCGCAGCGCCGCGGTGAACACCGCGGCGTCGATCTCGGCGAGCCCACCGGCACGCGTGGCCGCCTCGGAGGTGCTGTCGGCCAGGCCGCACAAGATCTGGGACAGGATCACCCCGGAATTACCGCGGGCCCCATGTACCGCCCCGGCCGCCAGTGCGGTGGCGACCGCGACCACGTCGCCGCCGGCCATCAGGGCGTCGTGGGCGCCCGCGCCGGCCGAGCGCATGGTGAACAGCATGTTGGTGCCGGTGTCCCCGTCGGGTACCGGATAGACATTGAGCGCATTGATCTCGTCGGTGTGCGCGATGAGTTGCAGGACCGCGGTATGGGTCCAATCGTGCAGGGCGGCGCCGTCGAACGGCCGGGACGACGTGACCTCACCAGCCCCCATGCGCCCTCCATAACGTCGTGCCGGCCAGCCACCGGTCAATGGCGCCAAGCCTAACCATTGGCTCCGACAGACCACCCGCCTCGGCGTGGGCCGATCGTGGCTTGTGGATGGCCTGTGGACACTCATTTTGGCGATACTCACTTGTGTCGGTATCCTGGTCAGGTTGCCTGTTCGGCGCGTCAGTAATTCGTCGCCGGCCGGCTCAAACCCCAAGTACTGATTTCGAGGAGTTCTACATGGCCGCCGTGTGCGACATCTGCGGAAAGGGCCCCGGCTTCGGCAAGTCGGTTTCGCACTCCCACCGCCGGACCAACCGTCGCTGGGATCCGAACGTGCAGACCGTGCGTGCCGTCGACCGTCCGGGCGGTAACCGCAAGCGCGTCAACGCCTGCACCTCCTGCCTGAAGGCCGGCAAGGTAACCCGCGGCTAGTTCCCCGCACAGCTTCGCACTCCGCGAGCGACCGGATCTCGGTCGCTCGCGGAGTTTTCTGTCACTGCAGTGCCCAGTCGATCGGTTCGGCGCCCAGTTCGGTCAACAGCGCGTTGGCCCGGCTGAACGGTCGCGATCCGAAGAAGCCGCGCGAAGCCGACAACGGTGACGGATGCACCGACTCGATGCTCCGGCAGCGATCACCGTCCAGCATCGGTTTGAGGGTCTGCGCATCGCGCCCCCACAGCACCGCCACCAGCGGCTGCGGACGCGCGACCAACGCCCGGATCGCACATTCGGTCACCGCCTCCCAGCCCTTGCCCCGGTGCGACGCCGGGTTGCCCGGTCGCACGGTGAGCACCCTGTTCAGCATCATCACGCCCTGCCGCGACCATGGGCTCAGGTCCCCGCAGGCGGGCTTGCTGCCACCCAGGTCCGCGACGAGTTCGGTGAAGATGTTCTCCAGGCTGCGCGGCAGCGGACGGACGTCGGGGGCCACCGAGAAGCTCAGCCCCACCGCATGCCCCGGCGTCGGATAGGGATCCTGACCAACGATCAGCACCCGTACCTCCTCGAAGGGAAAGGTGAAGGCGCGCAAGACATTCTCACCGGCTGGCAGGTAGCCATAACCGGCGGCGTTCTCGGCCCGCAGGAACTCGCCCATCGCGGCCACCCGATCGGCGACCGGCTCCAGCGCTCGGGCCCAGCCGGGATCGATCAGTTCATTCAAGGGTCGGGCAGTCACGCGGATACCTTACTGGCCGAACGATTCCCAGCCACCGGCTCCATGCCATACCGCACCGTCGAGGGTCACCACGGGGGCACCGGACAGCACCCCGCCGATGACGCGCCAGCCCGGCGGCGGCGGGCCGTCGAACGTGGCGACCAGCACGTGGTCTTCCCCGCCGGTCAGTACCCAGTCGCGGGCGTCGGCGTCCAATGCCGTCGCCGCGGAGGCCAGCGCGGCGAGATCGCCGCGCAGCGCCTCGGTGGACAGCTCGATCGACACCTGCGAGGCCCGCGCCACCTGTCCCAGGTCCGCGAGCAGCCCGTCGGACACATCGGTCATCGCCGTCGCACCGGCTACGGCGGCGGCCGCGCCCTGCCCGTAGCGCACATCGGGCACCAAGTGCCGGCTCCGCAACTCAGGGAATTCGTCGATCCCCTTGTGCCACAGCACATATCCGGCCGCCGACCAGCCCAGGTCGCCGATGACCGCCACCGTCTGGCCCGGCCTGGCGCCGCTCAGCGGTACCGGTGCGCGGCCGGCCAGATCGCCCAGCACCGTCACCGAGATCACCCACTGCGGTGCGGCCACCAGATCACCGCCGACCACACCGGCGCCGAATCTGCGTGCCTCCGACCACATTCCGTCCGAGAGTGCGACCGCGGCCGCCGCCTCGGTATCGCCCGGCGCGCCGAAACCGACCACGAACGCATAGGGCCGTGCACCCATCGCCTCGATATCGGCGGCGTTCTGGGCGATCGCCTTGCGCCCGATATCTTGCGGAGTCGACCAGTCCAGCCGGAAATGCCGATCGGCCACCAGCATGTCGGTGGACACCACGACCCGGCCGTCGGCGGCACGCAGCACTGCGGCGTCGTCACCGGGTCCGAGCAGCACCTCGTCGGGTTGGCGGCGGCCGGCGATCAGTTGCTCGATCACCGCGAACTCGCCGACCTCGGCCAAGGTCGGGTCGGGTTGCGCGCCGGTCATGGTCGGCCAGTCTAGAGTTTGCGCATGACCGAACCCGACGGCCCACCCCGCGCCGCCCTGATCGCCGCGATCGCGGTGGTTGTGGTGACGATCGTCGGCGGGTTGTCCTACATCGCGTTTCGGCAGACCGGCGCCCCGGCTCGTCGGGTCGCCATCGCCGCGGCGCCCGCACCGCTGGCCGACAGCCCGCAATGCCGGGCGCTGGTCGCCGGGCTGCCGGCGACCATGGGCGAATTCCACCGGGCCGACGCCATCGAGCCGGTTCCGTCCGGCGCGGCCGCCTGGGTGACCGGGGCTGCCGGGGATCCGGTGATCCTGCGCTGCGGGGTGGAGCGGCCGACCGATTTCGTGGTGGGATCACCACTGCAGATGGTCGATACGGTGTCGTGGTTCGCCGCCTACGGCGACGGGGCCAGCACCTGGTATGCCGTCGACCGCGGTGCGCCGGGAACCTATGTGGCACTGACCTTGCCGCGGGGTTCGGGGCCGACACCGATCCAGACCATCTCCGAGCTCATCGAGAAGGTGATGCCGGTCCGGCCGCTGGACCCCAACCCGGCGCGTTAGCGCAGGCCGATGCCGCGCGCCAGGGCGGTTTCGACCATGACACCGAGCAGCGTCGGGTAGTCGACGCCGGTGGCCGCCCACATCTGTGGGTACATCGAAATGGTGGTGAAGCCGGGCATGGTGTTGATCTCGTTGATCACCGGGCCGTTGTCGGTGAGGAAGAAGTCCACCCGGGACAGGCCCTGACCGTCGACGGCGCGGAACGCCCGGATGGCCAATTCCCTTATGGTGTCCGACATCTCGTCGTCGACCTTGGCCGGCACGTCGAGTTCGGCGGCGTCTTCGAGGTATTTGGTGGCGAAGTCGTAGAAGCCACCGTCCGCACCGTCGGTACCGGCGGTGCCGGTGACCCGGATCTCGCCGAGGATGCTCGCCTCCACCCGGCCGTCCGGGTATTCCAGCACGCCGCATTCCACTTCGCGGCCCGGCATCGCCGCCTCCACGATCACCTTCGGATCATGTTGGCGCGCATAGGCAATCGCCTGATCCAGCTGGTCCCAGGAGGCGACCCGGCTGACACCGATCGAGGATCCACCGCGGGCCGGTTTGACGAACACCGGCAGCCCCAATCGGTCGCGCTGATCCAGGCTCAGCGTCTCGTCGCGCGCCCGCAACACCACCTGATCGCCGATCGGCAGTCCTTCGGCGGCAAGCAGTTTCTTGGTGAACTCCTTGTCCATACCGGCCGCACTGGCCAGCACCCCGGCGCCGACGTAGGGCACCCCGGCCAACTCCAGCAGCCCCTGGATGGTGCCGTCCTCCCCGTACGGGCCGTGCAGCACCGGGAAGACGACGTCGACGGTGGCCAGCAGATCGGCGGCGCCCAGGGACAACAGTTCGCCGCGACGGGCCGGATCGGCGGACAGGGTCAGCGCGGTACCGGCGTCGGCGGTCACCTCCGGCAGTCGGCCGTCGGTGATGGCCAACTGATCGGTGCGACCGTCGGTCAGCACCCACGACCCCTGCGGGGTGATACCGATGGCCACCACCTCGTAGCGCTGCGGGTCCAGATTGCGCAGGATGCTGCCGGCCGATACACAGGAAATGGCGTGCTCCGAACTACGTCCGCCGTATACAACGGCGACCCGGGTCCGCTGAGGGGTGCTCACAACCTAGAGAGGCTACCGGTCCAGCGCCCGCTCGAAGTCCAGCAGGAGGTCCTCGGTGTCCTCGATTCCCAGCGATATCCGGGCAAACCCGGCGCCGACCGGATCACCCCAGCGGGCCCGCCGGTCCACCGAGGTGTGGATGCCACCGAAGCTGGTGGCCCGCACCAGCAACGCGCTGCGCGCCACCAGGTCGTGCACCGCGGCGGCGTCGTCGAGTTCGATCGACACCAGCGATCCGAAGCGACTCATCTGGCCGGCCGCCACCGGATGTGAGGGGTCGGTGGGCAGCCCGGGATACCGCACCGAGCGCACCGCCGGGTGCCCGTCGAGCGCCAGCGCCAGTGCCAGCGCGTTGTGGCACTGGCGTTCGTACCGCAGTCCCGCGGTGCCCAGGCTGCGCAGCGCCAGCCAGGCCTCGAAATGCCCCAGAACGGCACCACAGAGCAGCCGATCACGTTCGATGGCGGCCAGGTGTTCGGGGTGCGAGCCGGCGACATAGCCGGCCAGCAGGTCGCTGTGACCGGATAATCCCTTGGTGGCGCTGGCCACCACCAGATCGGCGCCGAGGGCCAGCGGTTGCTGACCGAGCGGGGTGGCCGCGGTGTTGTCCACCACCAGGGTGGCGCCCCGGCTCCGGCAGATGGTCGACAGCCGGTGGATGTCGACGACGTCCAGGGTGGGGTTCACCGGGGTCTCGGCGAGCACCACGTCGGCCGCGACGGCCGCCTCGCAGAGCTGTGCAGCCGTCGCTTGGATGACGTTGACTCCTTGCGGTGCAAGGTATTCCGTCGCATATCCACGGACCTGGTAGTAGCCGTCGGCCGGCACCACCAGCGTGCTGCCGGGTTTGGCCAGCACGCGCAGTGTCGAGGCGATGGCGGCCATCCCGGAGGCGAAGGTCAGTGCCGAACGGGCACCCTCCAGGTCGGCCAGCGCCGATTCGAGTTGTCGCCAGGTCGGATTGGAGTTGCGGCCGTAGAAGTCCAGCGGCGCCTCGTCGTCCTCCGCGAGATGATAGGCCGCCACCGGAATCGGCGGCGGTGCCACCGGTTGTCCCGGAACCGGTTGTGACGCGGTGGCTTTGACCGTGCGGGTGGAGTCGCCGAATTGACCGTCCACGATCTACTCCGGTTTGGTGCTGCGCCCGAGCACCAGGGTGAAGGCGTCGTCGACCGACAATCCCTTGTGGCACACCCGGTAGACCGCGTCGGTCAACGGCATCTCGACGTCATAGCTGGAGGCCAGGGCGAGCACCGACTGGCAGGAGGTGACCCCTTCGGCGACATGGCCACCGGCCGCGGCCAATGCCGATTCCATGGTGCCCCCGCGCGCCAGTCGTTCACCGAAGGTGCGGTTGCGCGAGTGTGGTGAGGTGCAGGTGGCCACCAGGTCTCCGACACCGGCCAGTCCGGCCAACGTTGCACCCTTGGCGCCCAGGGCGATTCCCAATCGCATGATCTCGGCCAGTCCGCGGGTGATGATCGCCGCGGCGGTGTTCTCGCCGAACCCGACGCCGCTGGCCATCCCGCAGGCCAACGCGATGACGTTCTTGCAGGCGCCGCCGATCTCCACGCCGATCACATCGGCGTTGGTGTAGGGACGGAAGTATCCGGTGGCGAAAGCACGTTGCAGGGCAACCGCGCGACCCGAATCCGTGCACGCCACCACGGTGGCCGCCGGTTGCTCGGCGACGATCTCGCTGGCCAGGTTGGGGCCGCTGAGCACCGCCACCCGTGCCGGGTCGGCGCCGGTGACCTGCACGATGACCTGGCTCATCCGCAGCAGTGTTTCCAGCTCGATGCCTTTGGCCACGCTGACCAGCGTGGTGTCCTCCCCGATGAACCCGGTCCACTGGGACAGATTGGTCCGCAGGGTCTGCGACGGCACCGCCAGCAGTACGGTGCAGGCGCCCGAGAGCGCCTCGGCCGGATCACAGGTCGCCCGGATCGACGCCGGTAGCACCACGTCGCCCAGATAGCGGGTATTCCTGTGGGTCTGATTGATCTCCCGCGCGAGGTCCTCGCGCCGGGTCCACATCGTCACCGGATTGCCCGCGTCCGCCAACACCTTCGCCAGCGCGGTACCCCACGCGCCGGAACCCATCACTGCCGCCTCCACCACGGGTTCACCCTAGCCCGATCCGCGCTTTGGCAGGATGGCGGTCATGACCGGCAATACCGACCCCTCCGAGGTCGGCGTGATCATCGCGGTGAAGCTGCTGACCGCAGCCAAGACCCGGTTGGCGCCTCTGCTGTCGCCGAGCACCCGGGAAGAGGTGGTGCTGGCGATGCTGGTGGACACCGTCACCGCCGCCCAGGCATCACCGGCAGTCGGGTCGGTGACCGTGGTGACCCCCGATCCGTTGGCCGCACAGATCGTCACCGGATTGGGTGCTGCGGTATTTGCCGACCCCACTCCCACCGGGCATCCGGATCCGCTGAACAACGCCCTGGCCGCCGCGGCAGCCCAGATCCGTACCGATGTGGCCAATATCGCTGTGCTCCAAGGTGATCTACCCGCACTACGACCCGACGAACTGACCGAGGCGATCGCCGCCGCGCGCGCCCATACCCGCAGCTTCATCGCCGACCGGCACCACACCGGAACCGCCGCACTGTTCGCCTTCGGGGTGGCACTGGATCCGCGTTTCGGTTCCGATTCGGCTCGGCGCCACGCCGATTCGGGTGCCGCCGAGCTGATCGGCAGTTGGCCGGGGCTGCGGTGCGATATCGACACCCCGGACGATCTGCGCGCCGCGTTGGCGCTCGGCATGGGCTCGGCCACCGACGGCGTGATGGGCCGGACCGCCTGAGGATCTCCCGGGTCGCTGGTCTGCACCCCATCGATAGGGAATGATCGTCGGGGTGACCGATTCCATCACCGATGCCGAGCCCGAGGCTCCCCCGGCGGCCACCACCGCTTCGACCGACGACGCGCTGCCCGAGGATCGCTATCTCAATCGTGAATTGAGTTGGCTCGACTTCAACGCCCGGGTGTTGGCCCTGGCGGCCGATCCGTCGCTGCCGCTGATGGAGCGGGCCAAGTTCCTGGCCATCTTCGCCACGAATCTCGATGAGTTCTACATGGTGCGCGTCGCGGGTCTCAAGCGCCGTGATGAGACGGGGCTATCGGTGCGTTCGGCGGACGGGTTGTCACCGCGTGAGCAACTGCGCCGTATCGGTGAACGCACCCAGCAGATCGCCACCCGGCACGCCTCGGTGTTCGGTGAGCTGGTCCGTCCGGCGCTGGCCGCCGAGGGCATCGTGATCGTCAACTGGAATGAGCTCGAAGCCGATGAGCAGTCCAAGCTGTCAACCTACTTCCACGAGCAGGTATTTCCGGTCTTGACGCCGTTGGCCGTCGACCCCGCGCACCCGTTCCCGTTCGTCATCGGTTTGAGCATCAACCTGGCCATCACCGTTCGCAATCCCGAAGACGGCACCCGGCACTTCGCCCGAATCAAGGTGCCCGACAACGTCGACCGCTTCGTCGAGCTGCCCGGTGGTGCCGGCGCGGCGGACACCGGCAAGGCCCGGGCCCGCTTCCTGCCGATGGAGGATTTGATCGGCGCGTTCCTGCCGGTGCTGTTCCCCGGTCTGGAGATCGTCGAGCAGCACGCCTTCCGGATCACCCGCAACGCCGATTTCGAGGTCGAGGAGGATCGCGACGAGGACCTGCTGCAGGCGCTCGAGCGCGAACTGGCCCGCCGCCGCTTCGGTTCGCCGGTGCGCCTGGAGGTCGTCAGCGGCATGACCGAGAACATGCTCGAGCTGCTGTTGCGGGAACTCGATGTGCATCCCGGCGATGTGATCGAGGTGCCTGGGCTGCTTGATCTTTCGTCACTGTGGCAGATCTACGGCGTCGACCGGCCCGATCTCAAGGACCGGCCGTTCGTGCCGGCCACCCCACCGGCGTTCGGCGAACGCGAGACTCCCAAGAGCATCTTCGCGACGCTGCGTGACGGCGATGTGTTGGTGCATCACCCCTACGATTCGTTCTCCACCACCGTGCAGCGGTTCATCGAGCAGGCCGCAGCCGATCCGAATGTGTTGGCCATCAAGCAGACCCTGTACCGCACCTCCGGTGATTCGCCGATCGTCAACGCGTTGATCGACGCGGCGCATGCCGGCAAGCAGGTGGTGGCGTTGGTGGAGATCAAGGCGCGCTTCGATGAGCAGGCCAATATCAAGTGGGCCCGCAAGTTGGAGCAGGCCGGCGTGCACGTGGTCTACGGGTTGATCGGGCTC
>Ga0153956_1001458_pt1 | contig 20464 bp, 22 predicted proteins | sample TSFL040MetaG_FD_104704 | JGI IMG/M metagenome (GOLD analysis project Ga0153956, IMG submission 104704) | Attine ant fungus gardens microbial communities from Florida, USA - TSFL040 MetaG | ecosystem: Host-associated > Fungi > Mycelium > Unclassified | place: USA: Florida, Wekiwa Springs...
CACGAGGTCGACGTCTGCGAGCTCCACGACTGCTTCAGCGCCAACGAGCTGATCACCTACGAAGCGCTCGGGTTCGCCGCGGAGGGCGAGGCGCACAAGCTGGTCGAGGCGGAGGCGACGACCTTCGGCGGCCAGGTCGTGGTCAACCCATCGGGCGGGCTGATCTCCAAGGGGCATCCGCTCGGGGCGACCGGCCTCGCGCAGTGCTCGGAACTGACCTGGCAGCTGCGCGGCGAATCCGGGCAGCGGCAGGTCGAAGGTGCGAAGGTAGCGCTGCAGCACAACATCGGCCTCGGCGGTGCTGCCGTGGTCACGGTCTACAAACCGGCGTCCTGAGAGGGGTCGGGAGGAGGAGTCCCATGGCGAAGCAGCGACGGTCCCTGAACGGGAGGGTGGTGGCGATCACCGGCGGCGCGCGGGGGATCGGCAAGGCGACGGCGGAAGCGCTGGTGCGGCGCGGCGCCCGGGTGGCGATCGGCGACCTTGACTTGGAGCTGGCCGAGCAGACGGCGGCGGCGCTCGGGGGTGGCAGCGTGGCGACGCGGCTCGACGTGTCGGACCGCGAGTCCTTCGAGGCGTTCCTCGACGAGGCGGAGCGCCAGCTCGGCCCGATCGACGTGGTCGTCAACAACGCCGGGATCATGCCGACGACGCCCTTCGTCGAGGAGTCGGAGGACTCGTTCCGACGCCAGATCGAGATCAACCTGATCGGCGTCATCCACGGCACCCAGCTGGCGATGGCCAGGATGATGCCCCGCGACAGCGGCCATATCGTGAACATCGCCTCGCAGGCGGGCAAAACCGGCGTGCCGGGGATCGCGACCTACTCGGCGACCAAGCACGCGGTCGTCGGCCTCAGCGAGTCGGTGCGCGGTGAGCTCCGCGGCCGCAACGTCGAGATCTCCTGCGTGATGCCGACCGTCGTCAACACCGAACTCACCGCGGGCGTCGGCCAGAAATGGGTCAAACCGGTCGAGGCCACCGACGTCGCCGAGGCGATCGCCGAAGCCCTCGAAGTCCCGCGCTTCGATGTCTACGTCCCGAAATCCAACGGCGCCCTCCTGCGCGCCGCGTCCCTGATGCCGCGCTCCGCCGCCGAGGCGGTCGGCCGGGCGATGGGCACCGACAAGCTGATGACCGAGGTCGACCACGCCGCCCGCGCGGCCTACGAGGATCGCGCCGCCCACAGTACCGACGGCGATCGGGACACCGCCGCGCACTGACCCATGGCCGCCGGAGCCATGGGCAAGGCCTACGACGCCACCTGGGGACGGCTCTTCGCGTCCTTCTACGACCGCGCGCTGAAGGCGAGCGAGGAGAACGGGCTCGGCGACATGCGCCGGGCCCTCTTGGCCGACGCGCGCGGCCGGGTGGTGGAGATCGGCGCCGGGACGGGCGTCAACCTCGACCTCTACGGCGGCGGGGTCGACGACCTGACGTTGGTCGAGCCCGACCCTCACATGGGCGCGAAGCTGCGGGAGCGCTTGGCCGGTCGCGCCATCGCCGAGCCGCCGCGGGACGGCGACGCGGAGCCCGCAGGGCCGGGCGCCGCGCGCCCGGAGTCACCGCCGGCGCGCCTCGTCGCCGCGCCCGCCGAAGCGATCCCGTTCCCTGAGGACACCTTCGACACGGCGGTGGCGACGCTCGTGCTCTGCACCGTACCGGACCCCGTCGCCGCGATCGCCGAGCTCGCCCGCGTCCTCAAACCCGGCGGCCGGCTCCTTTTCATCGAGCACGTCCGCGCCGCCGACCCCGGCAGCGCCCGCTGGCAGGACCGCTTCGAGAAGCCCTGGCGTTTCATGGCCGACGGCTGCCACTGCAACCGCGACACCGAGGCCAACCTTCGGGCGTCGTCGTTTACTGTGGAGGCGGTAGAGCACGGGAAGTTGCCGAAGGCGATGCCGATCGTCCGCCCGCTGATTTGTGGGAGGGCGGTGGTGGCCGCAGCCGGCTGAGGCCCGGCGCCCTTTACGCGGGACGCAAGGGTTGGCGGCCAGCGCGGCCGTCTCGGCCACGGCCCTGGCAGGCTGTGGCCGTGGCCGAGACGGCCGGGTTATGTGGGGGATTGGGTGGGAGCCCGGGGCGTGCGGCGCGGGTGCGTCACGGGGGGAGGGACGGATGCGTGGCGGGAGGGGCACGGATCGGTGACGAGACTCGCAAGTCGTGAGGGAGACGCCGGGAACGTCACGCTTCCGTGCGTGTTGGGAAACACGCACGGACGCGAGTGGTGAGTTGACCACACCATGGTGTGGTCAACTCACCGAGCGCGTTCTCGGGCCCTGATCCCGGGCCCGAAAACGGACCGAAGACGCACGGAAGGGTGGAGTTCCCGGCGTCTTCGTCAACGGATCAGGCCCTCCGGGGCTCTTCGTGACCTCTCCCGCACGGGACTCCCACGGAAGCGGGGGATCTTCCCGACCTCGGCCGGCCGGCGGGCGGTCCGGCGGCCCGGGGGTCCCGGGACCGCCCCGACCCTGCCCGGGGTCCCTGAATCGCACGGACCCGTGTCATCTCCCCACCGCACCCCTCACGTCCTGGGCGTCTCATGGAGGTCACGGCCTGCCAAGGACCTCCATGAGACGCCCAGGACACCGCCAAAGACTGCCGCCCTTCCCGACGTCAAAAATGCTCCAGCCGGCGCCGCGCATATCCGCGAACTCGAGATTCCGGGGCCTTAGAACGCCTTACAAGGCGTCGGTTTCCGGCCGGACTCAGATTCAACGCACGATAATCTTGGTTCGCGCCGCCGTTGTGGTCTAGCTTTTTGGCGTGCTTAAGACCACTTGGCGAGGGTACGGTATCCGGCTTCCTGTCTGCCTTACTGTGACCCTCGCCTCAACTTCGGGAGGCGCAGATGCGTACTTCTTTTCCGGTTCAGTTCTCCGGCAACCTGCTAGGTAAAAGTAGGCAGGGCGGCGACTTCGTCGACCGCAGCACGGGCGAGAAGATCGAATACGGCGATGCCTATGAGATCGCGTTCGAGAACAGTGACGGCCTGACGCAGACGGTGAGGTGCGCGCTCCGCGCTCTGGAGGAGGCCGCCGACTTCGACGTGACCAAGGCGCCGAAATTCCAGCCGGTGACGGTGTTGGGCGAGGTCGCGATCGGTGACGGTCGAGCGGGCACGTTCCGGCCGACTCAGGTCCGCGTCGCCAAAGCCTCCTGACGCGCCCTGTGGGCTTCCGTGCGTCCTCTCCGTGCCCTCGGCCTGGTGATCCTTGTGATCGCCTCGTCCGCGCTCTCTGCGTCCTCTTCGGCGTTGGCGGACGAACCGGCTACCTATGCTCCTGATGAAGCCGAAGTGGTCGCTCCGGTCCCTTCTGGCGAACGGCCGGGCTGCCCTGCGGCTCCGGAACCGGCGCCAGAAGGGGCTGACCCGTCCGTCGTCGAACAGCGCCTCGCCCGCATCGAAGCCGATGCGGCCTGCGCGGCGACTGTCGACCGCCTCGGCGAAGTCAGCGAACGGCTCTGGTGGGTCGTCAGCGAGCAGCTCCGTGGGCATGCTCAGGGGGTCGCCTCGCTCGAACGTCAGGCGGAAGCTGTGAGCATTCTCGGGGAAATCGATCACGCGTTGTCGGTGGAAGGTCCGCTGCCGGAATCCGTGCGCGGCGAAGTCGTCTCTGACTTGCAGTCGATCGAACGCGCCCTCGGTGCGGAAGGTGTGCTGGCTGAACGCCTGACCGGTGGCGCCAGTGAAGGTGTCACCGAAGCCACCGAAGGCTTACAGGCTTCTGTCGATGCTGGGGCCGAATCGACCCGGTCCGCGCTCTGGTACCTGATCGGCGTCGCCGCTGGTGGGCTCGTTGGCTACTTCTTCTACCGGCAGGTGATGCCGCGTGCCTAGCGGGTCGATGTTCCTGCTGGGGTTCGTCCTCGGTCTGGCGTCGATGGCGGTCGTGTTGTGGTGGCACCTGCCTCACCTTCTCGGACTGAGGCACGGTCAGCGTTGATCGGTGTCGTCTCAGACCAGCCGGACGTAGGCGCCTTTATCGCCGGTTTTGAGCTATCGCTCGGGATCGCGTTTGCGGTGATCGTCGCCCTCGTCGGTCTTTCGATTCTTCGTCGGATGGTGAATACCTGATGACGGGGTCAGTGCAAAACAAACAGAAAGGAAGTGGTCCTGGTGACCAAGTACATGGGCCGTCTCGGCTCCCTCAAGACCAAGATCGGCGTGACCCTCGGGCTTGCGGCGTTCTTCGCGTTCGCTCTCGTCGGGTCGGCCTTCGCGGCTGGGGAAGAACCGACCGTCGACTACAGCAAAGTGACCGACGGGGCCAGCACGCAGATCAGCGCGGCGGTGCCTATCGCTCTCGGGGTGGTCGGTCTCTTCCTGGGCATCATGATCGCCTACAAGCTCCTTCGGCGGATCGTCCGCGCCTAACGCGGTACGGCCATGGGTCCGTGCCAGCACCTATTGCTCTGCTCCTCGTCCTGGTCGCCATTGGTGTGGCCTGGGCGGCGGTAGGTGCTGGCTCGGCCTCGGCCGCCGAAACGTTCTCCTGGCAGCACGTCGAAGTTTCGTCGGATTGCGGCGGCCTCTCTTCCTGCTGGCTCTACGTCGAAGAGGAGGGGGAGGTCTGGAAACACGGCTTGATCCTGAGTGAAGCCCAGATGGAAGAGATCGGCGGACCGCGGACCGCCGATGTCGTGCTTGAAGGCAACACCCTGACCCCTGAGGCTCAGGCCGTTGTCGAGGACCCTGCGACGGCGGCGGAGGCCATCAGCAGTGAGGAGGCTCTTGGTGGCGGTTCTACCGTCGCCGCTGGCGTAGAGGCTGGCGGCGAGGCCGCGGCCGCCTTTGAGGTCGGCGGTGTACTTCCCGTGCTGGCGCCCGCGGCCGTCGCCTTCGGTGTCGGATACGGCCTTGGCAAGCTCATCTGTAACTCCGTCTTCAGCCTTTTTGGCTCGTCTAGCTGCTTCGGGGAGGAAAGCGAAAATACGCAGGAATCGTTCGCTGCGGGTGGTTGGTCGCTCGTCGAAAAAGGCGGCCTTGTCAAATTTGGTGAATTGTCGGCCGGGCCCGTTCCACCGATGTCCTACGTGTGGTCGGTCGGCACCCAGTACATCGGCAATTGGACCGACGAAAAAGGTCAGTGTGGCCTCACGGCTCCGGTGCCGCCGGGTGAGGTCGATCACTGGTACCCCGGGACCCCGGCTAGTCCCTGCGCGGCGACGGGAACGAACGTTGGCGCTGCGGTGCAGGCGGCTACCCATGGTCTCCGCGTGTCAAGCACTACGAAATCTGAAGCTTCGGCCAAAGGCTGGCCGAGCGTCCCCTCGTCGTCCCAGAACTACTGCACGGCCGGGCTCGCGACCGCCTGCAATTCCCACTCGCCGCCTGTCGACTGGCCGGAACGTATGGCACAGAGCCTGGCGGAACCGGTGGTCGATCCGCATGTCGCGGGTCGGGTCGCGCATTATGTGGCTTCACGGGTCCCGGAATCAGGCGTCGGCAATCCGTACAGCAAAGAAGCGACCGTGCCTAACTGCGTCGGCCGGAGCTACGAAGAATGCGTGGCGCTCCTCGAAGCTGACGGTCTCGTTCCGGTCCGCAACACGCTCGGCTGGGAAGCGGCCGACGTCTCTCGTCCGGCCTCTGCCGTGACCGCCACCGCCCCGGCCGCCTCGTCGGTGGTCGAAAAAGGTGCGACCGTGACGGTGACTGTCAACCCCGCGTTCCTCCCGCTCGTCGTCCCGGCCTTCTCCGAAGGCGAGTCCTATTCGGAATACGTTGCGTCCCTCCCTGCTGGCCTCAAGCCGGAACGGGTCGACCGTGGCGAAGCGGCTACTGATCCGCATGTCGGCCCGAATGCCGTACTTCACGTGGCCCCGGCGCCGCAGACTCGTCTCGACCCGGCGACCGAACATGAGCTCGAAGTGCAGACGAACCCCGCCAACGCACCGGCTCCGTCGACTTCGTCCTGGTCGCCGCCCGGAATCGATCCGATCGACCTCTCTCCGATTACCAGTCTTCACGTGGGCTGTGGTGAGTTCCCGTTCGGCATCTTCTGCTGGCTCAAGGACGGCCTGACCAGCTGGGGTCCGGGTGGCGAATGTCCCTCGATCGACCTCCCGTTCGCACACTTCAATCAGGGGCCGGAGGTTGGTGAATTCAAAGAAGCGCACCTGGAATCGTCAACCTGCGGCTTCGAACCTGCGATGGAAATCGTCCGCCCGACCCTCGTCGTGCTCGCGACGCTGTCGATCGCCGCCATGTTCGCGTTCGCGGCGCTCGGGATCGGTGGTAGTGCGGGGACCGATGACTAGTGCTCTCGTTCCTCGAAGACATCCTCCACGGGATTCTCGATCTGCCGTACGTGCTGATCAACCTTCTGGTGGCCATGGTTAATGGGCTGATCGCCGCGCTGGCTGCGATCGCAGCCGCCGCGTTGTCGCTCCTTCCCGGCTTCCCTGAAGCTCCGTCCGCCCCGGGTGGCGTGGTCGGCGCCCTGCTCTGGTTCTTCCCGCTCGGTACGGTCCTCTCGTTCTTCGGTCTGATGGTCACCGCCTGGGTGACGTTCCTAGGCGTGAAAGTCGCCCTGAAGTGGTTCCGGGTCCTGTGAGGGCCGAGCGTCCTTGTGTCCGCAGGACCGGCCCCTCGCGTCTAAGCGAGGGGTGCCTGGAGGCCGTCAGGCCGACGCTGTTCCCTCGGCCATTCCGTTTGCTCGACCAGAACCGTAGTAGCCGCTCCGGTTCGGTCCTCTCCCCGGTCTCATCCACCCCTCGCCAGCCCGCTTTACCGCGCCGAAGGGCGCGGGGCTTGGGTCGGTCCGTATGAGGTCGTACCGGTGGTTCGCCGTCTTGGTCGCCTGTGGCCTGCTCGGGGTCGTCCTCTACAGCTTTGGCGTCCCCTACTGGCTCGTCTACATCGCCCGTGGCGTCCTCCGTCACGTCGCCTATAGCCACGGGGGCCGCTGATGGCGCTGATCATGGTCACCGGCCCGCTCGGCGCCGGTAAGAGCTTCTATGGCATCCGCAAAGCCGCGGACGCTATCGAGTCGGGCAAGTTCGTGGTGACCAACTTCGCCATGACGGACGGCTGGACGGAGAAGGTCGCCAACCGCAACGCGTTCCGCTGGCTGCTCGGTCGTCGCCGCAGGCGGCTGGCCGACCGCTGGGCGCGCAACTACTACCGCGTCGAAGACCTCGCGGAGCTGATCCGGGTGCGGGCTCGAGGTCGCGACGAGGGCCGCATGGTCGTCGTCATCGACGAGGCGCACGTCTTCATGAACGCGCGCACCTGGCGCGACGAGGACCGGATGAGGCTGGTCGAATGGGCCTCGGCCTCCCGTAAGCTCGGGGCTGACGTCTACCTGATCACGCAGGACCTCCAGAGCCTCGATCGCCAGGTGCGCGACCGACTCACTTACCACGTCACCCTTCGTAACCTCAAGCAGTTCAAAGTCCTCGGGGTCCCGGTCGTCCCCTTCAATTTCTTCCTCGCCATCTGGCAGTACCACGCGGCCGGGAAGGCGATCGTTAAACGAGAGGCTTACCGGCTCAACTGGATGGCGAGGCTCTACGACACGCACGACCTCGGGGCGTTCGCTGGCCTGGTCGACCCCGAGGACGCGATATGGCTCCCGCTTGCCCCGCCCGTGCCACCCCCCGCAGCGACCGTGCTCGCCAGCGCGACCGCCGCCGCAGGCGGCGCCGCGCGGCGCCACGACGCGCAGGAGGAAGCCCGGACGCGGCTCCTGGACGCTGATCGCCACCTGCGGGACGACGACGGTCCCGACACCGCCGAATTCGCCGCTGTCGACGAGGGGCCGGAAGGTTGACGCGGAAAGCAAGAAGCGATCGCTCCGGCCCGGCTCCCTCTAACAGCCGTCTGAGTCTCATATATGGGACTGGGGTGGCGGAGGGGGAGGCCGTGGAAGTTCAGGTTGCGGGTCGCTGGGAGTGGGCGGACGTGAAGCTCGTAGAGGAGCGGTGGCGGCGCCCGACTAGGCTCGACGGGCGCAAGGGGAGGCCGGTCCGCATAGACGACCGGGTCGTCCTCCGGCTGCGTCGCACCGGGGACATCATCCGCACGACGCCCTGGCTGATGTCGCGTAGCGCGATCTTCCGGGGTGTGCAGGGGTCGCTCTTCTCGTGAGCGTCGCGGCCGCAGGCGTCGACACCTGGTCGGTCGCCTGGTACCTGCGCGAGGAAAGCAGCGCGGTCGCGGCGATGGAACATCTGGCGACTGACCGCGGTTCCCGGTCGAGGCTCCTGCCGGAAAAGGTTGCGGGCCATCGGGTTGGCTGGTTCCCCGGCTCGCGTCTCGTCTTCGCGGAGGGTCGGCCGGGAGGCGAGGAGGGCCTCTGCGATCCTGGGGACCTCCCTGGGGTGGCGAGCCTCCTGGCCGACTCGATCCGGGATCGCGGGATCAGGCTACCGGAACACGACTATCTTCCGAACGGAATTCCGGATGGGGCCCTGCGCAGGAGCCCCTCGCTCGGGGACTCTGGCTTCGCCGGGGTGCGCCGCCTCGATTCGGCCGTCGATCTGCGATTCGAAGGCGGCGCGACTGGCCTGGCGGCGCTCTCGGGTGTGGGCGCGCTGCCGGTCCCTCGCGTGTCGAAGAAAGTCCAGCGGGAGGTGGGGGGCAACCGTGTGGAGACGGTCTGGTTCCTCGGGACCTCGGGTAGAGCCGTGCTCGGCCGCTGGTATGACAAGGGCGTGGAGACGGGGGAGGCCGACCGCGGTCGGTGGGTGCGTCCCGAGGACCAGCGCCGCTTCGCTAAAGAAGCTCGCGTGCCGGTCGATGTTGTTGCAGATACGTCGTTTGTTCGGGATTCTTTCGTCCGGCGGTTTGAGCCGCTGTGGCGCGCGTCGAAAGGGGTTCTGGTGGCATCGCATTCGGAGTTGGCCGGTCGGGTACGTGAGTTGGTCGAAGAGGGCGAGATGAGCGCAGGCGAAGCCAAGGCGGCGCTCGGTCACCTGGTGCTGGACTCCGGCGGCGAGCGGTTGCAGTCGCGGAGCACTTGGTACCGCGACCGCTCGGTCTGTCGTCGCCACGGCCTGGTGCTCGCGGACTGCGACGACGACGTGGTGTCGATCGACCTTGGCGATGTTGTAGATGAGGCACTCGACTCCGACTGTTGGGGCGTTGGATGAGGGAGATCGCTTCCGTCTGTCCGGGCTGCGGTCGTCGTGGTTATGTAGCCGTGGATTCCTGGGCCGGGTTTCCTGACTGCTCGCGGGACTCGTTCTGCGGTGATTGCGGCGGCGGTTCGGCGGTAAACGTTCGCCCCGGGCACGACCGGCGTTCCGCTCTCGGTCCGGCGCTGCTCGGGTTCGCTTTGGTTGCGGCGCCTGTCGTGGCCGTGCTTGAGATCGCCCTGCGGTGACGCGTTTCTTCAACCGCGAGATCGTCGCGGTGCGTTGGAAGTGCCGCTCCTGTGAAAGGACGGCCGTGGGCCCTCCGGACCGTCTCGCGGAGGGCTGGGTGGAGGTCGATCCGCCGCCTTGGCACGGGCCGGTAGGTCCCTACTACGCGTGCTCGGATCATGCGGCCGCTCAGTTGGCCATGGCGCGTCGTCAGTGGGCGCGCTTCACGGGGCGTGTTCACGAGGTTGACGTGGCGGAGTATGAGGCCACGAAGGCCTCCCTGAGGACTGCACTTCGCCGGCTTGAGCAGTTGCGCGGCAGCGGCCAACGAGGCGGCCACCCGTAGTGTGCTTAAGACCGTGGGCGCCGCCTCGTTCGCCGCAGCACGGTCATTCTCGCCGTTCCCGCCAGAGCCGGTGCGGTGCGAAATAGCGAAACTGGGTAGGCCTGGGCGTCAGAAGTCGTTTTTTGTGGTCGAACAACGCACGATAATCTTGGTTATGTCAACTTGGAGCGAGAGGGCCCGGGTCAGGCGGCGTTTTCGATTGCGGCTTCCAGGTCCCCCGGGCTTTCGGGGGTGCCGATCTTTTCCAGGCCGCTGGTGGACGGGCCTTCGATCGCGAACGATGGCGTGCCGCTGAATCCCAGGTGTTCGGCCTGTTTGGTCTCGGATTCGATGGTCTTTTTGTACTTGCCGCTCTTGCGTTCCTTGTTCCATTTGGCCAGGTCCGGGATTTCGGCGCGTTTGCCGATGGATTCGATGAACTTTTCGGTCACGTAGCCGGAGTTCTCCTCGCCCTGGTTGCGGTAGAAGAGCTCGATGAAGTTCCAGGCCTTGCCCTGGGCGCCCGCGGCGAGCGCGGCTTCGCCGGCGGGGACTGATTCCGGGCCGATGATGATGAACTGGCGGAAGGTGATGCTCGCTTCGCCGTTGCGGATCTGGTTTTCGATGACCTGCGGCGTCACCCCTTCGGCGTTCGCCTTGCAGAACGGGCACTGAAGGTCGCCGTACTCGTAGACCTTGACCGGTGCGCCCGGATCGCCGAGCCGCATGCCGCTCTGCGGGATCCCGCTCAGGAGCTTGGCGACCTCGCCGCCTTCGGCGCGCGTGGGTTCGCCGCCGGAGTCACCGCCGCTCGAGCTCGCGACGATGACTACGACGACAACAGCGATGATCGCCAGGAAGACACCACCGGAGGCAAGCTGCAGCAGGCGCTGCCGCCGGGCGTCGTCCACGGCGGATCAGCTGGCTTCTTCGATCGCTTCTTCGATCGCTTCGGTCGAGCCGGGCGTTCCGAGCAGTTCCAGGCCGTTGGATTTAGGCCCTTCGATCGAGAACGACGGCGTCCCCGTGAAGCCGATTTTTTCGGCCGAGGCGGTCGTTTCTTCGACCTGTTTTTTGTACTTCTTGCCCTGCCATTCTTCCTTCCACTTGGCAAGGTCCGGGACGCCCACGTATTTCGCCATCGATTCGATGAATTCGTCGGTCGCGTAGCCGGAGTTCTCCTCGCCCTGGTTGCGGTACCAGGTCTCGATGAAGGTCCAACCTTTGCCCTGGGCGCCCGCCGCGAGCGCGGCTTCGCCGGCCGGGATCGACTGCGGCCCGATGATGATGAAGTTGCGGAAGGTGATACTGACTTCGCCGTCCTTCACCTGGTTTTCGATGATCTTCGGCAGGACTTCTTCCGAATAGTCTTTGCAGACCGGGCACTGCAGGTCCCCGTACTCGTAAAGTTTCACCGGCGCGGTCGATTTGCCGAGGATCGTCGCGTTCTGCGGGATCCCGGAGAGCAGTTTTTCGACGTGCTCTTTTTCGACCAGGTTGGCGGAGTCGCCGCCCTTGTCTTCGCCGCCACCGGACCCGGCGACGACGATGATGACCACGACCGCGATGACAGCGATGGCCACGCCGATCCCCGCGAGCTTGAGCAACTGCGTCCGCCGATCGCCGCTGGCCGCCTGCGATTCGGCCGCGATGCGTTCTTCTCGGCGTTTCTCCCTGTCGCGCTGGTTGCTCATCGGTCCTCCGTGTCGTTTACGTGCGAAATCGGTACAGCCCTGCCCGCGACCCTAACCGTCCCCGCCTCCGGCCGTGCTCAGCCGTCTTCGGCGATCGGTCTGGCGGTCGCGCCTCCCCCACCGCCGAATACGGCGCCGCCGTCGGGCGTGCCGACGTAACCGAGCAGTCGCGTGATGTTCAGCAGGAAGCAGATCGTCATCAGGATCGCGTTGGCGACGCACCACTGACAGATCGCTTCGATCTTCCAGATCTCCAGATAAGTCAGGTAGATGCTGAAGCCGAAGCCGCCGAGCGTGAACAGGAAGCCGCCCAGGCGCGCGTAGTCGTTGCCGAAGAAGACGGTGCCGAGAATGAGGACCCAGCCAATGAGGCCGAAGATGGCGACGTTGATCCCGGCGATGTGGGAATAAGAGCTCTTGGCGACCGTCTCGCAGCCGCCGCCGCCCGCCAGGCAGGCGGGCGCGCCCGAGGTCGAGTCCGAGATGAAGATGTACGTGGCCACGCAGAACCCCAGCACGCCGATGAAGGCGATTGCGGTCCGAAGAATTCGTTCACTCGGGAAGCCCATACCAATCCTCTAGCTGGATAGTGCCACGTTTGGCTCAAGAGCGAATAAGGAAATCTCCCGTGAAAGGCGCCCCCCCTGCCAGGCCAACGGCGACTGGCCTTCATCCTCGCTGATCAGGCGCGCGTTCGGCAAGGTCGCGGCGTAGGCCTCCGCGACCGCGTAGGGATGGCCCGGATCGGCCTCGTCGTGGGAGGCGACGACCAGCGTCGGGACCTCCAGCCGGGCCAGGTTCGCCAGCGAGCCGAAGGGCCGCGACGCCGGCGTCTCGCGCAGCGCTCGCGCCATCTCGCCGAGATTCCGGTGCAGTTCCATGCGCTGGCGGCTGGCTTTCGACACACCGTCCCGCCAGGCCTCCGCGACGTCGCTCTCGCGCATCAGGTACTCGACGAAGCCGTCGATCCCGCCCGCTTCCAGCGCCGCGGCCAGCCCGTCCCAGTAAGCGAGCGTCGACGCGGAGATCTCTCCCGTGTAGGTCGGCCCGGCGATCACCAGTCCGCTCAGCCGCTCCGGGTGCGCGAGCGCGTACCCGACCGCGGTGTGGGCGCCCATCGAGTGCCCGCCGAGCAGGAAGCGCCCCTCGCCGACCTCCGCGTCGACCACCCGCTCGAGGTCGGCGATCAGCTCCGGGTATCCATAACCATGCGCGGCCGGGGCGGGGTCGGACTCGCCGTGCCCGCGCGCGTCGTAGGTGACGAGGCGGTGCCCCTCACGCTCGAGGAAGCGGGAGCCGTGGACGACGTAGCGGCGGCTCGCCGTCAGCCCGTGGCAGAGGACGATCGGCGCCCCCTCCCCCGCGGCGGAGCCCCGCAGGACCGGTGCCGGGCCGACCGCGAACTCGGCGTCCGCGGCGGCGGGCATCAACCGACCCCCGCGACCGCGCGCTCGAGGTCGGCGACCGACTCGTAGGTCAGGCCGGCGAGGCTCACCTTGCGGTAGCCGATCCGGCCCTCCTCGTCGACCACGAAGATCGCCCGGCGCACCAGCGGTCCGGCGACGATGCCATAGGCCTTCGCGACCGCCTTGTCCTCGTCGGCAAGCAGCGGGACGTTCAGCCGTTTCTCCTCGGTGAAGCGCTCGTGAGACTCGACGCCCTGCGGTGAGATCCCGAGCACGTCGGCGCCGATCTTGTCCAGCCGCTCCCCTTCGTCGCGATAGGAGCAGAACTGTTTCGTGCAGACGGCGGTGAAGTCCCCGGGGTAGAAGGCGAGGACGACCTTGCGGCCGCGGTATTCGGACAGGCGGTACGTCCGCCCTCCCGTGCCGGGAAGCTCGAACTCCGGCGCCATGTCTCCAACGTCGACCTTAGAGCACATCCGAAAACCCCCGCGCACGCCTGGCGGCGGCGGACCCGCGCGGATGCGGCGTCCTCAGTCGGCCAAATAGCGCCGCTATTCGGCCTCCCTGCGTCCTGGCCCCGCTTGGTCCGGCGCTCGCCAGTCGCACGCGCTGGTTTTCGGATGTGCTCTTGGCCACTGCCAGAGCTTACGGAGCGGGACCTACCCGCGTTCGATCGTCATTTTTTCGATCACGACGGGTTCGGTCGGTTTTTCTTCCGGACCGCCCAGTTCGCCGATCTTTTCGACCACGTCAAGGCCTTTGGTGACTTTGCCCGCCAGCGCGTATTCGGGCGGCAGCGTTTCGCCCTGCGGGCCGCTGACCACGTAGAACTGGCTGCCGGCGGCGCCCGCGGGGGCTTCGGCGGTCTTCGCCATCGCCACCGTGCCGAGCGTGTATTTCAGGTTCTTCGGCGGGGCCTGGACCACTTCGTAGCCGGGGCCGCCGCCACCGGTGCCGGTCGGATCGCCGCCCTGGATGACGAATTCCGGGACGATCCGGTGGAAGGTCAGTTCGTTGTAGAAGCCTTCTTCGGCGAGGTAGGCGAAGGAGTTGGCGATCGTCAGCGCTTCGGTCGTGGCGAGCGCGATGTCGAAGGTGCCGCAGTTCGTTTCGACGACCGCGGTGACCTTTTCGCCCTTCTTCGTCGTCATCTTCGGCTTCGGCAGGCTCTCTTCACGCGGTTTCGGCTGTTCCACTTTCGTGCAGCCGCTCGCGGCTTTCGTTTCCTTGCCGCCTTCTTTGCCGTTCTTTTCTTTGCTGGCGGTGGTCTTCGTTTCGTCGCTGGAGCTGCCGCCGCCGCTGCGCGAGACGACGATGATCCCGACGATCACGATCGCGAGGACGGCGAAACCGCCCAGGATGTACCACCGTTTGTCGAACTGGTCCCCACCCATTCGGTCCAGGAGAGTAGAGCAATTACGATCGAATCGATGTCAAGCCCCCCGCCGCCGCTGACGCCGTTGGCCGCCGCGGTGCTCCGAGTCGGGCGCCCGGAGCGGGTTCTCCAGGTCGCCTGCGGCGACGGCGAGGCGGCCCTCTTCCTGGCCCGCGAGTTCCCGACCGCGCGGGTGCGGGGAATCGACGCCGACCCCGATGCGGTGGCGGCGGCGACGGCGCGGGTCGGCCTGGATCCGGAGGGCCGGGTCGCCTTCAAGGTCGGCGGGCCGCGCCGCCTCCCGTACCCGGAGGACCAGTTCGACCTGGTCGCCGCGGTCGACGCGCGGCCGTCCCCGGTGGAGATCGGCCGCGTCCTGCGGCCCGGCGGGCACCTGATCCTCGCCGCGACGCACGGCGCCGCCACCGGGAGCGGCCCCTCCGGATGGCTCCTCGCCCGCGGCCTGCGCTCCCGGGGATTCGAGGAGATCGCGGCGGAGGACGCCGGGACCGGCAGCTTCGCGGTCATGCGCCTGCGTGCCGCATAGGGTGGGCGGATGCCGCCGCTCGTCCTGCTCGTCAACCCCTCGTCGGGCGGTGGCCGGGCGCTGAAGCTGCTGCCCCAGGTGGAGGCGGTCCTCGACGAGCGCCGCGTCCCCTTCCGCGTCGTCCGCACCAAGAGCCTCGAGCACGGCGTCGCCAAGGCCCTCGAGGCGGTCGAGGCCGGCGAGCTGCCGGTGGTGGTCAGCGGCGATGGGATGATCGGCGCGATCGGCGGCGCGATGGTGGGCGGCGAGACCCCGCTCGGCATCGTCCCCGTCGGCCGCGGCAACGACCTCGCCCGGGTGCTCGGCATCCCGACCGAGCCGCAGGCGGCGATCGAGATCGTCCTCGCCGGCCACACCCGGACGATCGACGTCGGCGAGGCGAACGGCCACCGCTTCCTCGGCATCGCCAGCCTGGGTTTCGACTCCGACGCCAATCGGATCGCCAACGAGAGCCGGCTCGGCGGCAACCTCGTCTACGCCTACGCGGCGCTGCGCGCGCTGGTCGCCTGGAAGCCGGCCCGCTTCACGATCGCGGTCGGGGAGCAGCGCACGCGCTTGGAGGGCTACTCGGTCGTCGTCGCCAACAACAGCGCCTACGGGGGCGGGATGTACGTGGCGCCGGACGCCGACATCGAAGACGGGGAGTTCGACGTGGTGACGATCGCCAAGGTCGGCAAGCTCCGCTTCCTGGGTAACCTGCCGAAGGTGTTCAAGGGCACCCACGTCAACAACGACGAGGTGCGGGTCGTCCGGGCCTCGCGGCTCTCCCTCAGCGCCAGCCGCCCCTTCGCGGTGTACGCCGACGGCGAGCACCTGACCGACCTCCCCGCCGACCTGCGGGTGATCCCGCACGCCCTGCGCGTGCTGGTCCCGTCGGCCGCGGCTTGAGCGCCTTCGGGGCCAAGCGCGCGCTGGCGCGGGGCATCGGCGCGGCGAGCCGGCGCTCCGGGCGCGGCGGTGGGACGACGCTGCCGGGACGGGTGCTGCTGCGCCTGGAGCCGGAGGCGATCGCGAAGCTCGGCGCGGGCCTCACCGGCGGCTCGACGATCATCTCCGCGACCAACGGCAAGACGACGACGGCCGGGATGCTCGCCGCGATCCTGGGAGCCGAGGGCCGCGCGCCGGTCCACAACCGCGCGGGGTCGAACATGACCTGGGGCGTCGCCACGGCGCTGCTCGAGCAGCGCGGCACGGAGGGCCTCTTCGAGGTCGACGAGGCCTGGGTGCCGCGGGTGTGGCAGCAGCTGCGGCCGCGCCTGGTCGTGCTGGGCAACCTCTTCCGGGACCAGCTTGACCGCTACGGGGAGATGGAGGCGCTGGCAGACGAGTGGGCGAAGGCCGTGGGCGCGGCGCCCGCCGGGACCGGCCTGGCGTTGAACGCAGACGATCCGCTGATCGCCGATCTGGGGCGGGACCCGGACACCGAGCGCCCCCGCGAGGGCACGCTCTACTTCGGCATCGAGGACCACTCCCAGGCCCTGCCGGAGCTGCAGCACGCCTTCGACGCCAAGCACTGCCGCCGCTGCGGTCATCCATACGCCTACGAGGTCGCCTTCGTCGGTCACCTGGGCCACTACTCGTGCCCGAACTGCGGCGCCCAGCGGCCGCGGCCCGACGTGGCGGCGACGCGGATCGAGCTGCGCGGGATGGAGGGCTCGGCGGCGACGGTGCGGGTCCCCGGCGGCGAGATCGAGGTCGAGCTCCCCCTCCCCGGCCTCTACAACGTCTACAACGCGTTGGCGGCGATCGCGGCGGCGATCAAGCTCGGCGTCGAGCCGGGGCGCGTTGCCGCGGCCCTGCGCGACATGCGCGCCGCCTTCGGTCGGGTGGAGACGATCCCGATCGGCGACGGCGAGGTGTCCATCCTGCTGATCAAGAACCCGGCCGGCGCCAACGAGGTCCTCCGCACCCTGAAGCTCGAGTCGAGTTCGCACTTAGCCACAACTGATGTCGATAAGTGCGAACGCCACGGCGGGGGGATCGACCTTTGGATCGCGCTGAGCGACCGGATCGCGGACGGGCGCGACGTGTCCTGGGTCTGGGACGCCGACTTCGAGGTCCTGACTGGCGCGGTGCGGCGCGTCACCTGCGCCGGGACCCGGGCGCCGGAGATGGCGCTGCGGCTGAAGTACGCGGGCTGGCCGGAGGACCGGATCGTGGTCGAGCCCGACATCGCGACCTCGCTCGACGCCGCGGTCGACGCCGCGGAGGGCCGCCTCTTCGCCCTCCCCACCTACACCGTGCTCATGGAGCTGCGAAAGCTGCTCGCCGACCGTGGCCTGGCCAAGGAGTTCTGGCAGTGAGCGCGTCGACCTCCGAAGCGGCGATCTGGCATGACGTCGAGTGCGGCTCCTACGCCGCCGACCTGCCGGTCTGGGACGACCTCGCCGATCGCTGCGGGGACCCGGTCGTGGAGCTCGGCGCCGGCACCGGCCGCCTCGCGATCCACCTCGCCCGCCGCGGGCACCGCGTGATCGGCCTCGACAACGATCCCGAGCTGATCGCCGCCCAGCGGGAGCGCGCCGCCGGCCTGGCGGTCACGCCGCTGCTTGCCGACGCACGCGGCTTCGAGCTCCCCGAGCCGGCCGCCCTCGTCATCGCCCCGATGCAGCTCCTGCAGATGCTTGCCGACCGCGCCGAGCGCCTCGCCTGCCTCGACTCGGTCGCCGCCCAGCTCCTCCCCGGCGGACGGCTCGCGGCGGCGATGGTCGAGGGCATGCCGGAGCCCGAAGAGGGCGAACCGCTCCTGCCCGACGTCCGCGAGGTCGACGGCTGGGTCTACTCCAGCCTGCCGCTGGAGGCGAGCGTCGGCCCCGAGCACATCGTCGTCCACCGCCTGCGCCAGAAGGTCTCGCCAAGCGGCGAGCTCACCGACATCCCCGACCAGGTGACGATCTGCACGCTGACCGCCGACGAGCTCGAGGCGGAGGCCGCCGAGGTCGGCCTGGTCGCGATCGAACGCCTCTGCGTCGACCCGACCGACGACCACGTCGGCTCCACCGTCGTCGTCCTGGGAGAGGAGGAGTGATGGAGCTCCGCGTCCTCAGCCTCTACCCGGAGCAGATGAACATCTACGCCGACCGCGGCAACATCCTCTTCCTGCAGCGACGCTGCGAGTGGCGCGGGATCGACTTCGAGTGGCGCGGCGCCGGGCCGGGCGAGTCGGTCGACCCGACCGCCCACGACCTCTTCTACATCGGCGGCGGCCAGGATCGCGACCAGCGCGTCGTCGCTGCCGACCTGGTCGAGACCAAGCGCGAGGCGCTGGCGATCGCGGTCGACGACGGCGCCGCCCTCCTCGCCGTCTGCGGCGGCTACCAGCTACTCGGCGAGAGTTACCAGCTCGGCGAGGAGACGCTCCCGGGCCTCGGCCTCGCCGACCTGCGCACGGTCCGCGAGGATGGCCCGCGCCTGATCGGCAACGTCGCGATCGAGACCGAGCTCGGCGGCGAGAAGCGCCTCCTGGCGGGCTTCGAGAACCACGGCGGCCGCACTTATCTTGGGACGGCGGCGCGCCCGCTGGGCCGCGTCGTCAAAGGCCACGGCAACAACGGCAGCGACGGCTTCGAGGGCGTCTGGCGCGACAACATGGTCGGCACCTACCTCCACGGCCCCCTCCTCCCGAAGAACGCCTGGCTGGCGGATCATCTGATCGAGCTGGCCCTGGAGCGCCGCTACGGCGAGCGCCCCGAGCTCGAGCCGCTCCCCGACGAGCTGGAGCGCGCCGCGCATGCAAGTGCCCGCGCGGCTGCGGGGATTTAGAGGCCCGGGGTGGGACGTGAGGGGTTCGTCGGAGTTCGGATCCCCGTCACTCCCTACGGCGCCGCCGGGACGATCACCACCGGGGCATCGTCCTTCTCCAGGTCCGCGGTGTCGAAGGAATTCGACGAGAGGCGCTCGGACTTCGGCATCGCGGCAATGAAGTCGTCGACCGGCTCGAGGAAGTTGATCTTGTCGGTCTTGTAGTGCATCGGGACGACCCAGGACGGTGCGAGGTCCTTGGCGATCTCGGCCGCCACGGCGGCGCCGATGGTGGGCCCGTCGCCGACCGGGATGAAGAGGAGGTCGATGTCGTCGAGGCGGGCGCGCTGTTCGGGGCGCAGGGCGGCCTGGCCGAAGTCGCCGAAGTGGGCGATGCGGATGCCGTCGAGGGTGAAGACGACGATCGTGTTCGGGCCGTTCTGCGTTCCTGCCACCTCGTCGTGCTCGGAGGCGATCGCGACCACGTCGCCGAGTGGCGACTCGTGCGTCCCGGCCTGGGAGCGCACCAGGGTCGGCTCGCCGTCGATGATCTCGACCCCGTTGTGGTCGGAGTGCTCGTGGGTGACGATCAGCAGGTCGACCGCGGCGGGCGGGGAGATCGCCGGGTAGTTCCACTCGATGCCTTTCGCCTCCGCCGCGGACATGTCGCCCCAGGGGTCGATGAAGACCGTCGCCGCCTCGCCGTCGAGCGTGAACGCCGACTGCCCGTGCCAATCAACTCGCATGTGACTCCTCCAGTTCGCGGATGGTCCTGGCCTGCGTGGCGAGGGCCTCGCTCGGCTCGGTGTGGGTGTAGCGCCCGCCGCGCATCAGCGAGGCGGCGGCGGCGATCAGGCAGGCGACGATCGCGAAGCCGAAGGCGGTGTCGAGCCCGTTGGCGAACGGTCCCGAGATCAGGCTCGGGAAGAAGGTGTGGCCGGTCAGCGCCGCCTGGGCGTGCTGCGGCAGTTCGTGCAGGGTCTGCGCGCCCAGCAGGTGTTCGATCGGGTTTTCGCCGAGGAAGGCGGCGAAGAGGACCGAGATCGGTGGCGTCTGGCCGACTTCGTGGGCTTTCGCGGCGGCGACGCCGTGCGCTTCGAGGCCCGTGGTCATCGCGTGCGGCAGGGACGAGGCGAGCCCGATGATCAGCAGCGTGAAGAAGATCCCCATCGAGATCACCTGGGCGGAGTTCTGGAAGGTCTGGTTCATGCCGCCGCCGGCGCCGCGGTCGCGTGCAGGCAGGCTGTTCATCACCGCGGCGCGGTTGGGCGAGGCGAACATGCCCATCGAGATCCCGTTGAAGGCGAGGATCGCGGCGAAGACGGGATAGGAGAAGTCGACCGGGAGGAAGGTCAGGGCGGCGAAGCTGGCGGCGGCCGCGACCATCCCGCCGGTGGCGAACCCGCGCGCGCCGAAGCGGTCCGACAGGTAGCCGGAGGCGGGCCCGGCAATCAGCATCCCGATCGTCAGGGGCAGCATGTAGATGCCCGCGATCAGCGGCGCTTCGGTGTAGTCGTAGCCGTGCAGCGGCAGCCAGATGCCCTGCAGCCAGATGATCAGCATGAACATCAGCCCGCCCCGGGCGACGGCGGCCAGGAAGGTCGAGAGCGTGCCGAAGGTGAAGGCACGGATGCGGAAGAGGGGCAGTCGGAACATCGGTTCCTTGACCCGGCGCTCGACCATCACGAAGGCGACCAGCGAGGCCGCCGCGAAGGCGAGCAGGACCAGGACCCGCGGGCTCCCCCACCCGGTCGGCGAGCCGCCGTAGGGCCGGATGCCATAGGTGACGGCGACCATCGCCAGGATCAGCGCGAGAGCGAAGGTCACGTTGCCCCACCAGTCGATCTTGCCCGGGTTCGGGGTCGACAGCTCTTTCAGCTTCACGTAGGCCCAGACGGTTCCGAACAACCCGACCGGCACCGAGATCAGGAAGACCAGCCGCCAGTCGATCGGCGCCAGGAGGCCGCCCAGCACCAGGCCGACGAACATGCCGCTGACGCCGACGATGTTGTTGATCCCGAGCGCCATGCCGCGCTGGTTGGCGGGGAAGGCGTCGGTGAG
>Ga0153956_1001459_pt1 | contig 20459 bp, 23 predicted proteins | sample TSFL040MetaG_FD_104704 | JGI IMG/M metagenome (GOLD analysis project Ga0153956, IMG submission 104704) | Attine ant fungus gardens microbial communities from Florida, USA - TSFL040 MetaG | ecosystem: Host-associated > Fungi > Mycelium > Unclassified | place: USA: Florida, Wekiwa Springs...
ATCTGACTGGCCTGCCCAACATCGACCGCAAGGAACGGCTGGAGGCCTTGCTGGAAGGTGCGCCGTTCCCCCTGCTCTATTCCGAGCATATTCGCGGCCATGGCGAGAAATTGTTCGCCAGCCTGTGCGCCGAGGGGATGGAGGGCGTCGTCTCGAAGCGCGCCGACGCGCCTTATCGAATCGGCCGCCGCACGCAGGGTTGGGTCAAGACCAAATGCCTGCACCGCCAGGAATTCGTCATCGTCGGCTGGACGCCCAGCGACAAGGGCCGCGGCTTTCGTGCCCTGCTGCTCGGCGTGCACGGCGACGACGGCAAGCTGCGCTATGCCGGCAAGGTCGGCACCGGCTTCTCGATGCGCACCATCGACGAGATCATGGAGCGGATGCGCCCGCTCGAGCGCAAGGAGCCCACGGTCGCGGCACCGCGTGCGGCGGTGCGCGGGGCGCATTGGATCAGCCCCAGGCTGGTTGGGGAAGTGGTCTTCACCGAATGGACCGACGAGAATATCCTCCGCCACCCGAGCTTCGTCGCATTGCGCGAGGACAAGGCCGAGGAGGACGTCGTGGCCGAGAAGCCGACGCCGCTCGCTGACGCGCCCGCCAAGGCCGCGAAGCCCGCGCGCGCCAAGGCCGGCAGCGGGGTCCGTATCTCCAACCCCGATCGCGTCATCTACCCCGAAAGCGGGATCACCAAGGGCCAGCTCGCGGATTATTACGAGCGTCTGGCGGGCCCGATCCTCGAGTGGCTGGCCGACCGCCCGGTCAGCCTGGTCCGCTGCCCGCAGGGCCGCGCCAAGCATTGTTTCTTCCAGAAGCACGATGCCGGCAGCTTCGGCGACGCCGTCAAGCACGTCCCGATCCGCGAGAAGGACGGGCATGAGGAGCCCTATCTCTATGTCGACGACGCGCGCGGCATGCTGACCTGCGTGCAGATGGGCGCGATCGAATTCCACGGCTGGCTGTCCAAGGTCGACAAGGTCGAGATGCCCGATCGCCTTGTCTTCGATCTCGATCCCGACGAGGGACTGGGCTTTGCCGAGGTCAAGCGTGCCGCTCTGCAATTGCGCGACGTGCTGGGCGAGATCGGGCTTGCGACCTGGCCGATGCTTTCGGGCGGCAAGGGCGTCCATGTCGTCGCCCCGCTCGATCGCAGCCGCGACTGGGTCGCGGTCAAGGATTTCGCGCATCGCTTCGCGCTCGCCATCAGCGAGGCGCATCCCGATCGCTTCACCGCCAACATGAAGAAGGTCGAGCGCAAGGGCCGCATCTTCCTGGATTGGCTGCGCAACCAGCGCGGGGCGACCGCCGTCCTGCCCTACACCGTTCGCGCCCGGCCCAACGCGCCCGTCGCCGCGCCGATCACCTGGGACGAGCTCGACGCCATCGACAAGGCCGGGCATTTCACCATCGGCGATGCCGACGAGCTGCTTCGCCGCCACGCGTCCCGATCGCTGAAGAATTGGGCGATCGCCGACCAGGCGCTGCCGCAGCTTTAGGGATCGCTTCGGCGGGGCGAAACGGACTGTAAGGCCCCGCCGCAAACCAAATGGTAAGACCGTTGATATTAGAAGTGCCGAATCGGGAGGATTGGGCACTCCAATGTTGCGGCGCGTACCCCCCAACGACGTCAGGCTCGGCATGTTCATCCATGCCCTCGAAGGTTCGTGGCTGCACCATCCCTTCTGGCGCAAGCGCTTCCTGCTGACCGATCCGGCCGACCTCCAAAAGCTGCAGGCGAGCGCGGTGCCGATGGTCGTCATCGACGAGGAACGCGGGCTCGGCCCCGGCGCATCGCCACCGCCTCCGCCCGCCGTCGCGCCCGGGCCGGCGCCGACCGCCCGCGCGCTTTCCGCCGCACCGCGCCGGATCGATCCGGCACCGGCGCCCGCCCGCAAGCGCAACGTGCTCGCGCCCTGTTCGGCGCGCGAGGAATTCGCCCGCGCCAACGCCATCGTCGGCCGGTCGAAGCAGGCGGTGACGCGGATGTTCAACGAAGCGCGGCTGGGCAAGGCGATAACCTGCACCTCGGTCACGCCGTTGGTCGACGAGATCACGGATTCGGTGACGCGCAATCCCTCGGCCCTGATCGGGATCGCCCGGCTCAAGAATGCCGACGAATATACCTATCTCCATTCGGTCGCGGTCTGCGCGCTGATGATCAACCTGGCGCGCCATCTCGAGATCGATGAATCGCTGATCCGCGACATCGGGCTCGCCGGCATGCTCCACGACGTCGGCAAGATGGCGATCCCGCTCGACGTGCTGAACAAGCCGGGCAAGCTGACCGATGACGAGTTCGCACTCGTTCGCCAGCATCCAGAACAAGGCTATGAAATGCTGCTGAAAGGTGGCGACGTGCCCGAGATCGCGCTCGAAGTCTGCCTCCACCATCACGAGAAATATGACGGGACGGGCTACCCGCATCGTCTCGCGGGAGAGACCATCAGCCGCTGGGCGCGGATGGGCGCGGTATGCGACGTCTATGACGCCGTCACCTCCAACCGTCCGTACAAGGATGGCTGGGCGCCGACCGAATCCCTGTCGCGGATGGAGGAATGGGAGGGGCATTTCGAGCCCGAACTGCTCGCCCGCTTCGTCCGCTCGATCGGGATCTGGCCGGTGGGTACGCTGGTCCGGCTGCGCTCGAACCGGCTCGGCCTGGTCGTCGGCGAGAACAAGGCCGACCCGACCCGCCCGCGCGTATCGGCGTTCTATTCGATCCCGGGACGCGAACTGATCGCGCCCGAGACGATGACCGTCGCCAACAGCTTCAAGGGCGACCAGATCATCCAGCGCGAGGATCCGGCCCACTGGAATCTCGGCGACTGGGATATGCTCCAGACCACCCTGATCGCCGCGGGGGCTTAATATCCCATCAGAGCAAGGACTTCCCGACGGGACCTTTCATCTTTCTTGAAGGTGCCCATCATCCGGCTGGTCGTCATATTGACGCCATGGGTGCGCACGCCGCGCCCGGTCATGCAGCCATGCGCCGCTTCGATGATGACGGCCACGCCCAGCGGCTCGAGGTGATCCCAGATGCAGTCGGCGACCTGCGCGGTCAGCCGTTCCTGGACCTGCAGGCGTTGGGCGAATCCGTGGAGGACGCGGGCAAGCTTGGAAATGCCGACCACCTTGTCGCGGGGCAGGTACGCGATCGCCGCCTTGCCGACGATCGGCGCCATATGGTGTTCGCAATGCGACTGGAAGGGGATGTCCTTCAGCAGAACGATCTCGTCATAGCCGCCGACCTCTTCGAAGGTCCGGCTCAAATGACGTGCGGGATCTTCTTCATAACCCTGGCAATATTCCTTCCAGGCACGCGCCACCCGCTTGGGCGTATCGATCAGCCCCTCGCGCGTGGGATCGTCGCCCGCCCAGCGGATCAGGGTGCGGATCGCGTCGGCGACTTCGTGCGGAACGTGCGGCTTGCCGTCGGGCTCGGGGGGTTCGGTGGTTCCGGTCATGCCGCCCGATTAGCGTCCGTCTTGGCGTGCGCATAGGCCTGCGTGCCGCGGGTCAGCACGCGATCACCCGGCAGCAGATCGGTAATGGCCAGATCGGGCAGCGTTTCGAGCCTTCGGTAAAGCGGCGCGAAATCGGTATCGAGCGTAGTGCGCAGCAACTGGTCGAAGCTGTCGATGACGAAATAGGTCTGCTGGAAATCGTCGATCCGATAGCGGGTGCGCATCACGCGTTCGAGATCGAAGCCGATCCGGTTGGGCGACGGATCGTCGAGCGCGAACAGGCTCTCGCCCCGCGACGAGACGATGCCGGCACCATAGATGGCCAGCCCCTCCCCGCTCCGCATCAGCCCGAATTCGACCGTATACCAGTAGAGCCGCGCCAATTTGTCGATGGCGCCATGGCGCAGCGCGCGCTGCCCGCCCTGCCCATAGGCCTGCATGTAATCGGCGAAGACCGGATGGGCGAGCAACGGCACATGGCCGAACACGTCGTGGAAGACGTCGGGCTCCTCCAGATAATCGAGCTGATCGGGGCGGCGGATGAAGCGGCCGGCGACGAAGCGCCGATTGGCGAGATGGTCGAAGAAGACGTCGTCGGGGACCAGGCCGGGCACCGCCACCACCTGCCATCCCGTCGCCTTGCCCAGCTTGTCGGACAATTCGGCGAAATCGGGGATGCCCGGCCGTGACAGATGCAGCATGTCGAGCCCGGCGAGATATTCGGGCGCGGCGCGGCCGGGCAGCAAAGCCGATTGGCGCGCGAACAATTTGTCCCAGGTGGCATGCTCCTGCGGCGTATAGCGCGCCCAATCCTGCGGCACCGTCCAATCGGGCGCCGCGCCTTGGGGAAGCTGATCGGAATCGACTGCACCGGCCATGACGCCAGTGTAACGCCCGAAGCGATTTGGAGGCAGCGTAATCGTCCAACGACCCGAAATCGCGGCAAAACGACGCGCTGCCGACCGCACGGCGCCGCGCCAGCACGCATTGCATCGCTAATCGCGCAAACGGCCACCATGGTCCGCGCTCGCGCCCCCGCTGGCTCCTGTTAAAACAGGGAATTAACAGGGGGCGCGCCGGCCCGCGCATTGCGGGGCGCGCGGACGGAACGACCCGGCTCCGAGCGCCTTCGCCAAGGTCTCGAATATTCACGATTGCGCGGTGGAAGGCGTCCGCAAAGCGGGCGGGCCGGCGCGCAAATTCAAAGAGCCTGCCTTTCGGCGTCTCCATTCTACCGCCTGTGGCGTGATCGCCAAAACCACAGGCCGGGCGATGTGGTAAAGCCCGATTTGGCGGATAAGAACAAACAGGGTACATTGCCACGCATCACAGCCTGAATCAAGGGAGCGAGCGATATGACGGCGACGGCCAAGCGCGGGGCGGCGGCGACCCAGTTCAAGCCCGGGGAGAGCGGCAACCCGGCCGGGCGGCCGCGCGGTGCGAAGGGCAAGCTGATCGAGGAATTCCTCAAGGCGTTGCTCGAGGACTTCAAGGAAAACGGCAAGGCGGCGATCCAGGAGGCGCGCAAGCGCAGCCCCGTCCAGTATCTGCGGCTGGTCGCGTTCCTCGTGCCCAAGGCCTGGTTCGGCGAGGAGGAGGGTGGCGAGCGGGGTCCCGTGCCGGTCGTCGTCATCAGGCGCAAGCATGAGATGGTGCGCTCGCCGCATGCGTTACGGTGAAGTCTCCATCCGTTGGTGACGTGCATCAATTGAAGCAAATCAGGCATACCCAAGGACAACGGCGCGCTGGTAAGTCCACTGTCACGGCCATTGCTGCGCCGCTCGATGTCCTGGAAACGGGCATGGCCTTTTGGGCGTCGAAGGCGTTGCTCAGCCCCGTCATTTGAGGCTTCACCAATAGATTTGCCAGTGCCAACGTGCCTCCGCGATTATGGCTCGGGGAGGAAGGTGCTGTTTCAAAAGTCGCACTGGCCTTGCTATGCCGGCACGCTTCCATCGCTGTTGCTGCCTCTCGTCTGTCGCCCGCAAGCCTAGCGCTAGCCCGTGTCACTACCGATGAGCGAGCGTTGGAGATTCCGCTCGGCCGGCAGGCCTCTCGAGGCAATAAGAAGCTACTGCGAAGAGGTGGGGCATAGATTACGGTGACACGTGCATAAATCACTATTGCTTTGGCTTCGGCCCGCGTTTGGCGGGAGCAATGGTTAGGCCGGTGCGCGCTTCCATCGCGGCGATCCAATCCGCTGATCCGACAGGGCGCCCAACGCTCTCCGCCTTGCGCAGCGGCGCGTAAGCGAGAGCTTCGTCGAACGCCTGCCCGAGAAACTGCCCGAAGTCGCCGACACGCTCCAGCGCCGGCGAAACATGCACGTAAGCGCTGCTCTCCCCGGCGAAATGCGCCGCGGTGCTCGACCAGCGCCAATCCTCCGCACGATCGACCAGGCGCGCACGGACCGGGTTCAGCGCGACATAACGGAAGGCGCTTGTCAGATGCGCCTCGTCCATGGCCACCGAGCTGAACCGCCCCTGCCACAGATGCCCGGTCACGCGCAGCCGTGCGTTGATGTAGCCGGTATAGTGACGATGGACATGCCTGAACGTCCGTCGCAGCCCGTCCTCGTCGCGCGGGACGGCGATGATGTGAACGTGGTTCGGCATCAGGCAATAGGCCCAGATCACAACACCCGCCTGGGCAGCCGCCTCCGACAGCAGATCGAGATAGAGTTCGTAGTCTCCATCCTCGAAGAACACCGGCTCCCGACGATTGCCGCGTGCAGTTACATGGTGCGGGATGCCTGGTAGAACGATGCGGGCAAGCCGAGCCATAAGGATCCTTCGCTCAATGTTGGTAGAATATACTATATTTATGCACGTGTCACCGTAATTATGTCACCGTAATTAGCGCGAAATCAGGTTCTAGTGCCGCGCCGCACCTGTTCTAAGGCCGCCAATCGTGTAGCAATCTCGCGTAGCACATCATTGGCATACAGCTTCATCGCTTCCCATTCGGCCGTTACACGGCGGAACGTGATAATATCAGCTGGAGATAAGTCGGCGGGCTCTCTCGATGCCCTGTATGCCATGTAAATCTCCGGACCGGGTCGCTTAGGCGCAGGTGACCCCAAACGCCTTTGCGGTTCCAAATAGAACATGTCGACCCTTTGGAAGAAAGGCGCTATCATCCGATCTAAATGGGCTCGCGGCGTGTTTAAGTTCATGTGTGAGCGGTTGCGTTTCCGGCTTTCGTCAAACTCGGTAATGGTCTGAAACCTCTCTATGATGTCTTTATAGTTATCCTCAGTGGCCGTGATGGCTTGGCTGATATACGTCTGGAACTTTGTTAAGTCTTCAATCTCGATTCCTGCATTCAGGCGACGATCGGCAGCGGAAACCTCTGGCTCCACCGCGACTGGTTCGACTTCCTGCCGAATTGGCTCAACTCTCTCTGTCAATATTGCCTGATCCCCCTGCGCTTCGGGTGACGCCAGTTCGCGCCTCGCCAACAATGAATCCGCCCGCACGCCGATCGCGAAGCCGATGGCGATACCTAGCAGGCCGCCCATGGCCCACGCCCAAACAGGGTCCGAGAAAATTCCCGCCGCCCAGTTCATGGCCGACTCAACTTTGGCGCTGGGGTGGTCGAAAGCGCCTCGCTCCTGAAGCCACGCCGTCGCGAAGGGGGTGACATAGACAGCGGCAATCGCTGACACGGCGCCGAAAGCCGCCCTGAATGACCAGCGCCGCAACTGATCCCGTGTGATCCCCATCCGGTCACGATGCCGTGACTCCGCTCTTTTGACCAGTCGATCCGCCTGACGCATCCCAAACGATGACACTCACCACCGTCAACGCAGGCGGATGGAAGCCGTTTGGTGCATTTACTACATAATACCGAGCGCCTCGGCCGGGCTCAGCTCGGGCAGGATGCCGGGCAGGCACGCCGCCATCAGCGACTTGCCCGCACCGGGCGAACCGACCATCAGCCCGTAGAGAACCTGAAGACCCACGATTGGCCCGCACCACCGGTGGGGAAAACGCCATTGGCCCGAGGAGCTTCGGATGATCACGAATATCGCCGACGCCGTACCCTGCCCTCCCTCGATCTTGGGCCGGCTCCAAAGGTGTACAGCTACACGCGCTTTTCGACCTCCGAACAGGCCCCGACCCAGGTCGGCGATCGTCGGGGCGACGCGCAGCACGCGGTGATGCCCGCGTGCCGACAGACCCATGAAGCCGCCGCCTGGGTCGGCAGGGCGCGACCGAAGGGTCACGGGCCCGTCACCAAACCGATGCACGCTTGACTAGCGTGAAGGAATGGCCGCCACATGCGGCCTTTCGGGGGGAGGCAATTGAGATGGTCGATCAGTCCGCACCAGCCGGCATCGGTGCAACGTCGCCTGCAGCCGAAACCACCGCTGGCCCGTCGCCGCTGCATATCCTGGAAACGGGCATGGCCTTCTGGGCGTCCAAGACCTTGCTGAGCGCGGTCGAACTCGGCCTGTTCAGCCTGCTCGGCCAGGGCTCCAAGACGGGTACCGAGATCGAGCGCGCGCTCGACCTGCATCCGCGCGCGACCTACGACTTCCTCGACGCGCTGGTCGCGATCGGCATGCTCGCGCGGCAGGGTGACGGGCCGGATGCGCTCTATGCGAACACGCCCGATACCGCCCTCTTCCTCGATCGCGCCAAGCCGACCTACATCGGCGGCATGCTCGAAATGGCCAATGCGCGGCTCTACCCTTTCTGGGCCGATCTCACGCCTGCGCTGAAGACCGCCCTGCCGCAGAACGAGATCAAGCATTCGGGCAAGCCGCTGTTTGCCGAATTGTACGCCGATCCCGATCGGCTCGAACAGTTCGTCGATGCGATGACCGGCGTATCGATGGCCAATTTCGAGGCTTTTGCCGCCAAGTTCGATTTCGCGCCCTACCGGACGATGGCCGATATCGGCGGGGCCGCGGGGCTGCTGTCACGCTCGGTAGCGCGCAAGCATCCCCATCTTACCTGCCGCAGCTACGACCTGCCCGAGGTGACGCGGATCGCCGAACGCCGCATCGCCGAGGCAGGAATGGCCGGGCAGGTCGAGGCGAAGCCGCTCGATTTCCTCGCCGATCCCTTTCCCCCGGCGGACCTGATCACGATGGGGCTGATCCTCCACGATTGGGACCTCGACCATAAGAAGATGCTCATCGCCAAGGCCTATGCCGCCCTTCCCGAAGGCGGCGCGCTGGTCGCGATCGAGAATATCATCGACGACGCGCGCCGGACCAATGCGTTCGGCCTTTTGATGTCGCTGAACATGCTGATCGAATTCGGCACCGCCTTCGATTTCACCGGTGCCGATTTCACCGCCTGGTGCATCGACGCCGGATTCAAGCGGTGCGAGATCCTTTCCTTGACCGGCCCGGCGAGCGCGGCGATCGCCTACAAATAGAAAGGACGGAGCCTGGCGGCACCGTGGCGCGTGTCCAGGGCGCCGGACATTCAGGCAAAGACTTCGGTCAGGTTCGGCCCCTTCGGATCCGGCCCGAAGCGATTGTCGCCGCGCATGCCATCGAGGCACATGAAGATCAGCAGGACGACCGACGAGGCGAAAAGTCCCAAGCCAACAAGCGTCATGCCAAGGCTCAGGCTGATCAGCATCAACGCCAGGCCGGGAATGATCGTCGCCAGCGGCAGTAGAATCCACCACCCCGATCGGTCGGTGTCGTGCAGGCGCCTGACGCCGACGGCAAGCGATGGAACCAATGTCCCCAGGCTGAAGATGGCCGACAGAAGGCCGCGGCCGGAGCCGGAGCCGCCGCCCAATCCGAGCAATTTGTCGAGGAGGGCCAGTACGAGGGAGACGATCGCCACGAACAGGAAATACATCCAATATTCCTTGCGGCGCGACCGGCCCGAAAATTCGGCGTAGCGGCGCAGCGGCATCAGCATCCATTCCATGACATTCTCCCCCCTCGGTTGAATTCCTTATCGTTCACCTCACGGTTATTCTCAGACTTATACAGCAAACCCTGACCGCAAGACTATAGGCTGCCTCACGCAAAGATTTCGCCAAGATCCTGATGATCGGGCTGCTTGGGATCGGGCCCGAAGCGATTGTCGCCGGGCGTTCCATCGAGGCACAGGAAGACCAAAAGCGCGACAAGGGCGAGGATTACCCCACCGATCATCACCGGCGCGCCGGCAGTCAGGCCAGCCGCGATCAGCAGCGCGCCCGGCACGATCGCGGCCAAGGGCAGCAACAGCCACCAGCCCGACCGATCGGTATCGTGGAGCCGCCTGATCGTGACCGCGATATTCGGCACCAGCATGGCCAGGCCGAACAGGCCGGACAGAAGGCCATTATCCGAACCGCCCATGTTCAGCCCCGCGAGCGCGTCGACCATCGCCAGAACGAAGGTGACGATCATCACGAACAGGTAGAACATCCAATATTCCTTGCGGCGCGCCCGCCCCGAAGTCCGCGCGTAGCGACGCAGCGGCAACAGCATCCATTCCATCACGTCTCGCCCCCAAATTCCCGGCTTTAGGTATCAACGACTGCAGTCGAAAGCCAGATATGTCCGCTATCGGCATTGGACCGAGGATGGATCAATTTAATAGAGCGACCCCCTTGGTAGCCGTAGCTACGCTGGGTTATTGTGAGGCAGTCCAGGCCTGCTCGATAAGCGACTGGCATGCCGCCGCTGCAGGGCCGTGACGGGATCATGCGTGCCTATCCGGGTGCGCTCACGTGGGCGGAGGGCGCAATGGCGGCGCAAGGGGAAATCGGTCATTTCGATGCCACCTTAATACGGCCGACCGGTCCGCACCCGCAGGACACCGTCAGTCAGTATCGTTTTATCGAAGCATTTTCGACCGTCATGATCCTAACGAGTCTTGCAAACCTAATAGCAAGCATTCCAATATTTATTTTTGTATCTCGCGAATTAGCGATAATTCCGCTTTCTACCTTCATTCTATATATAACATCATCCAGGCGATCCACGGCGCGGCGATATTTTGTCAACTTCCAATTCTATCGAACACCAAGATTCGCCCGCATTAGTGAATATCTCGCAACGCGGATGCATTTGTCGTGGTATATCAATATCGCGGTTCAAACAATAGTTACAATAATATGCTGGCACGCCCTTGGAACCGGCGTGAGATTCTTTATCTGGATATTAGTGTTTAGCACGCTCAGCACCACGACGTGCAACGGAGCGGTCAAGGCTCATCTTAAATATCTTATTGATGCAGGATTCAGAATCGTCGTGTTTCGCCGGTACAGCCTTGACGGTGCCGTTCGCCATAAAGGCGAAGTCATGCCGTTGTGCGGCCTGTACGGACAAGTGTTGCTGTTCACCGATGCAACGTTGGGAAACGCTTGGGAAGGCGGGCAGCATCGCATGGAGCGTTGGGTGTTTTCCGAGCAATATCAGCCCATGGTCGCCGGCGAGGAAACGGTGGAATGGCACGCGGTCGTCGATACAGAGTTGCGCTACGCCGACATCGTCCTTCTGGATTGGTCGGGCGAAATATCGGAAAACATGGTTTGGGAATTGCGGCGGGCTCTCGATTTCGTGCCGTTCCATCGAGTGATTATCATCACATCCGATAAAACGGATAATCTTGCCTCCTCCATACTCGCCGACTGCTCGGGCCGGGGCGATCCGGGCAATCTGCTTCTTCTGCCCGCTCCCAGCAACGGCCTGACAACCCTCCTGTTTCGCTTCGCCTTCATGCAGCGGATGCGGGCGCTTCGCCCAGAGCCGCGTTTCTGGCCACGCCAACCAGCATCGGAAAGGGGCAGCGGTCCATCATAATTGTTTTCAAATTATCATCGGCAGGAGCCCGCAACCAACGGCATAAACCGCGATCGGCGCATCGCGCAGCCATGCCTGTTGCTTGCCACTGAGGTTCTTCACCCCACCGCCGCCCGCTGGCGATAACTCAGCGCTTCGGCGACATGGACGCGCCCGACCGTCTCAGCCCCGGCCAGGTCGGCGATCGTCCGCGCGACGCGCAGTACGCGGTGATAGCCGCGTGCCGACAGGCCCATCGAAGCCGCCGCCTGGGCGAGCAGAGCGCGGCCGGCCTCGTCGGGCGTCGCCGCCGTTTCGAGGACGGTGCCGTCGGCCTCCGCATTGGTCCGTACGCCTTGTCCGGAATAGCGTGCCGTCTGCAGCGCGCGTGCGGCGGCGACACGGGCGCGGACTTCGGCCGATCCCTCGGCCGGCGGCGGCAGGACGAGATCGGCGGCGCTGACCGCCGGCACGTCGACATGCAAATCGATCCGGTCGAGCAAGGGGCCCGATATCTTCGCCATATAATCGGCAGCGCAGCGTGGCGCGCGGCTGCAGCCGCGCGACGGATCGCCGAGATGGCCGCAGCGACACGGATTGGCCGCCGCGACGAGCTGGACGCGTGCCGGGAAGGTCACATGGCTGTTGGCACGCGCGACCGAAACCCGACCGGTTTCCAGCGGCTGGCGCAGCGAATCGAGCACGCCGCGCTGGAATTCGGGGAGCTCGTCGAGGAACAGCACCCCGAGATGCGCCAGGCTGACTTCGCCCGGCCGCACCTTCAGCCCGCCGCCGACCAAAGCGGCCATCGACGCAGAGTGGTGCGGCGCACGGAACGGGCGGCTGCGCGACAGACGCCCATCGACCAGCGTGCCGGCAACGCTTGCCACCATCGACACTTCGAGCGCCTCGGCCGGGCTCAGATCGGGCAGGATGCCGGGCAGGCACGCCGCCATCAGCGACTTGCCCGCACCGGGCGGACCGACCATCAGCAGGTTGTGCGCGCCGGCCGCCGCGATCTCGAGCGCGCGCTTGGCGGTTTCCTGCCCCTTGACCTGCGCCAAATCGGGCCCCGCCGCCGCCGCGTCCGCTTCGCCCGGCATAGGCTGCGCGAGCGGACGGGCGCCGCGGAAATGATCGAGCAAGGCCATCAGATCGGGCGCGGCGACGACTTCGACCGATCCAGCCCAGGCCGCCTCTGGCCCCTGCGATGCCGGGCAGACCAGCCCCAGGCCGCGTTCGGACGCATGGAGCGCGGCAAGCAGCACGCCGGGTACCGCCATGATCCGCCCGTCGAGGCCCAGCTCGCCGACGACGAGGTGCTGCGCCAGGGTTTCGGCATCGATCACGCCCATCGCACCAAGCAGGCCCAGCGCTATCGGCAGATCGTAATGGGAGCCTTCCTTGGGCATGTCGGCGGGCGACAGGTTGACGGTGATGCGCTTGGGCGGAAGCGCGAGGGCGATCGCCTGCAGCGCCCCGCGAACCCGCTCGCGGCTCTCCGCCACGGCCTTGTCCGCCAGGCCGACGACGTTGAAGGCCGGCAGGCCGGGCGCGACCTGGACCTGAACTTCGACGCCGCGCGCCTCCAGGCCGAGAAAGGCCACCGTCGAAACCAGCGCGACCATGAAAAGCAGCTCCCCTCCCCGCCCTTGGTAGCCAGACTGCCGGCGGCCTGTCGAGCCGGGCGGTACCATGTGGTTCGGGGGGTGTCGACGAAAACGAACAAATCAGGTACACAGATGGCGCGCTCGAACGCGCCTAGCCTGACTGCAGGCGGGACGAAAAATCGTCGCAGCGGTAAGCTTGGTTGGTGAAAACGGCGCGTCGTCCCGGCACAGGCTGGGACCTCAGGACATTCGAGCGCTTCCGTACGGCGTGCGCTTCACCTTCCTGAGGCCCTGACCTTCGTCAGGGCGACGGGTATGGGCGCCGGCGCGAGCTTCGTAAGCCTTGCAGTCTGAGATGAACCGATGCCTAGGGTCTTGTACATGTAACACACCTCGCCCATCTGGCCCTGATGGACGCAAAGGAAGGCAAGCGCCGGATGCTGGGGCTGGTCGGCGGCTGGACGCTGGTCGTCCTCGCCGGCGTGGTCGGCCCCCTGCCCGGCCCCGGCGGGATCATCCTGTTCGTGGCGGGTGCGGCGATGATCCTGCGCAATTCGGCCTGGGCGAAGCGCCGCTACGTCCACCTCAAGCGCCGCTGGCCGCGCTTCGGCCACCGGTGCGACCATATCATGCGCCGGCCGAGCGCGCTTCGCCGCCGCGCGATCGCCGAGGGGCGCGGCGATTGACTTCGCAGCCCATTTTGCATAACGAGCCCGCCACGGACGGCCGCCGCGCAAATCGGCGGCCTTTTGATTTCGAGGATTTGAACGATGAAGCGGACCTTCCAGCCGAGCCGGCTCGTGCGCAAGCGGCGCCACGGTTTCCGTGCGCGCAGCGCGACCCCCGGTGGCCGCAAGGTGCTCGCCGCCCGCCGCGCGCGCGGCCGCAAGTCGCTTTCGGCCTGAGCACGCCGCCGCTCCGCCGCCTCGTAAAGCGCGCGGAGTTCCTGGCTGCGAATGCGGGCCGGCGCGTGCCGATGCCCGCCTTCGTTCTGCTCGTCCGCCCGCGCGACGATGGCGATCCCGCGATGGGAATCGGCCTGACCGTCAGCCGCAAGGTCGGCAATGCCGTGACGCGCAACCGGATGAAGCGCCGGCTGCGCGCCTTGACGCGCACCGTCCTGCCCGAATCCGGCCTGGCCGGTGCCGACCATGTCCTGATCGGCCGCAATGGCGGGATCGAACGCGACTTCGCCTTGCTCGACGGTGAGCTGCGCAAGGCACTGGCCAAGGCCGTGCGCGCACAGGCCGAAGCCCGTCATTCCGGCGAGAGCCGGAATCCAGGCCGCTGACCGATTCGATGTCCGCGCACGATTCCCATAGTCACCGCGACCTGGGCCCCGGCTTCCGCCGGGATGACGTGGCGAAAACCATAACGACGCTCCCCCTTATCCTGCTTGCCCGCTTGTGGCAGTTCGGGCCGTCGCGCCTGCTGCCGCCGACCTGCCGCTACGATCCGACATGCTCGGCCTATGCGATCCAGGCATGGTCGCGCTATGGGGCGCTCGTCGGCTCCTGGCTGGCGCTCAAGCGGCTGTTGCGCTGCCACCCCTGGGGCGGGTGCGGCGCCGATCCCCTGCCCTGACTGAAGTGGTTGAAAGACGTTGGATAATCAGCGTAACCTGATCACGGCGATCGTCCTCTCCGTGCTCGTCCTGATCGGCTGGACCTTGCTCCAGAAGCGGCTTGTGCCGCCTGCCGCGGCGCCATCGACGACGATCGTCGACGGCAAGCAGGTTCCGCTGCCCAAGCCGGAGGCTGCGCCCGACGCCGCCACGACGGTGCGCGACCGGGCGATCGTCCTGCGCGAAAGCCCCCGCGTCGAGATCCGCACGCCGCGCCTCGGCGGCACGATCAACCTCAAGGGCGCGCGGCTCGACGATCTCGTCCTGCTGACCCATCGGGAAACGATCGCGAAGAATTCCCCGCCGGTGCGCCTGCTCTCGCCGGGCGGGTCGGCCGATGCCTATTTCGCCGCCTTCGGCTGGACCGGCGCCGGCGCGCTGCCCGGGCCGGATACGGTGTGGACCGCCGATTCGACCGTGGTGGCCCCAGGCAAGCCGGTCACGCTCAGCTGGAACAACGGCCAGGGCCAGCTCTTCCGCCTGCGCTTCGCGGTCGACGAAAATTACATGTTCACGGTGACGCAGAGCGTCTCCAACAGCGCGCCCGCGGCACTGACGCTCAAGCCATACGGTCTGGTCAGCCGCGTCGGCGTATCGAAGGATCCGTCGAGCTGGACGATGCATACCGGCCCGGTCGGCGCGTTCAACGGCAAGACCGATTACAGCATCAACTTCAAGGATCTCGACAAGGCCGGCGCGGACGGCACCCGCTTCCAGTCGACCGGCGGCTGGATCGGCTTCGGCGACAAATATTGGCAGACGGCGCTCGTCCCCGCGCAGAATGCGGCGGTCGATGCCGGCTTCCGTGCCGGCGATGGCGGGCGCTACCAGGCGGACGTCGCCGGCGCGACGATCAACGTCGCCCCCGGCCAGACGGCCACGTCGGAGCAGCGTTTCTTCGCCGGCGCCAAGGAAGTGTCGGTACTCGACGCCTATGAGGCGGCCGGCATCCCGCAGTTCGATCGCGCGATCGACTGGGGCTGGTTCGTCTGGTTCGAAAAGCCGATCTTCTACCTGCTCGACTGGCTGTTCACGCATATCGGCAATTTCGGCGTGGCGATCATCTGCCTGACGATCATCGTCCGCGCGCTCCTCTTCCCGGTCGCGCAGCGCCAGTTTTCGTCGATGGCCTCGATGCGCAAGGTGCAGCCCAAGCTCAAGGCGCTGCAGGAACGCCATAAGGACGACAAGCCGCGCCTCCAGCAGGAGATGATGCAGCTCTACAAGGACGAGAAGGTCAATCCGCTCGCCGGCTGCCTGCCCATCTTCATCCAGATGCCGATCTTCATCGCGCTCTACAAAGTGCTGATGCTGTCGATCGAGATGCGCCACCAGCCCTTCGCGCTGTGGATCAAGGATCTTTCGGCACCCGATCCGCTGACCCCGATCAACCTGTTCGGCTATCTGCCCTTCCAGCCGCCGGGCATGCTCCATCTCGGCGTGCTGGCGATCCTGCTCGGCATCACCATGTGGCTCCAGTTCCGGATGAACCCGGCGCAGATGGATCCGGCGCAGCAGCAGATCATGGGCTTCATGCCGTGGATGATGATGCTGTTCTTCGCGCCGCTCGCGGCCGGGCTGCAGCTCTATTATGTCGCCAACAACCTGCTGAGCCTGGCCCAGCAGCAATATCTCTATGCGCGCACGCCCGGCCTCAAGGACAGTGCCGCGGCGGCGACGAAATGAGCTTCGGGGAAGAGGAGATCGAGGCCGCGCGCAGGCTGTTCGCGGGGCCCGTCTCCTTCCTGAAATCGGCGCCGTCGCTGCAGTTCCTGCCGCCGTCGGACATACCCGAAGTGGCGTTCGCCGGCCGTTCGAACGTCGGCAAATCGTCGCTGCTCAACGCGCTGACCAACCGGTCGAGCCTGGCGCGCACCTCGAACACGCCGGGTCGCACGCAGGAGCTCAACTTCTTCGAGGTCGGCGATCCGCCGCGCCTGCGGCTGGTCGACATGCCGGGCTACGGCTTTGCCGAGGCGCCGAAGGACCTGGTTCGCAAGTGGCGCTTCCTGGTCAACGACTTCCTGCGCGGGCGCGCCTCGCTCAAGCGCGCGCTCGTCCTGATCGACAGCCGGCACGGCGTGAAGGACGTCGATCGTGAGGTGATGGAGATGCTCGACAAGGCGGCTGTCTCCTACCGCCTCGTCCTGACCAAGGCCGACAAGATCAAGGCGAGCGCGCTCGACGCGGTCGAGGCGGCGACCATCGCCGAAGCGCGCAAGCATGCCGCGGCCCACCCCGAAGTGCTGTGGACGTCGAGCGAGAAAGGCGGCGGCATCGCCGAGCTGCGCGCCGCGGTGCTGGAGGCGGTGACGGCATGATCCGCCCGGCGACGCCGGAGGACGTGATTGCGCTGGCCGACCTCAAGCTCGCGACCTTCCGCGAGACATTCGTCACCGGCGGCTTCGCCATCCCCTATCCGCACGCCGACCTCGCCGCGTTCGAGGCCAAGGTCTATGCGCCCGAAGCCATTGCCGCCGAGCTTGCCGATCCGGCCTGCATGACCTGGGTCATCGAGGAGGATGGGCGATTGCTGGGCTATGCCAAGGCCGGCCCGTGCAAATTGCCGCACGAGGCGGTGCGGCCCGAACATGGCGAGCTCTACCAGCTCTACGTCCACAGTTCCGCGCAGGGCCGTCGTCTCGGCGAGGCGCTGATGCAGGTCGCGATGGACCATTTCGCCGAAACGCGCCCCGGCCTGCCGGTCTGGCTCGGCGTCTGGTCGGGCAACCACAAGGCGCAGCGTTTCTATGCGCGCCACGGCTTCGCCAAGGCGGGCGACTATCTGTTCCCGGTCGGCGCCTGGACCGACGAGGAATATATCTTCCGGCGCGGCTAGGGTCGTTTTCAGCTGCGCTGAATCGACACCAGCCCACTCCCCCGCGCCGCGGGGAGGTCGCGCCGAAGGCGTCGGATGGGGCAAGTCCGTCGACCATCGCGTGGCGTTCCGGACGGAAGCAATCGCCGGGAAGACAGCGTCGGGCCGAGCCGCTAAGGTCGTTTTCAGCTACGCTGAATCGGCACCAGCCCACTCCCCCACCCGTCCTCCCAACGGCAGTATTCTATGGGAGGACGGGTGGGGGAGTGGGCTGGCGCCGCCCTCTTTCAGCTTCGCTGAAACAGACTCTAACGCCTCCCCAAAGGGGCCGACAGCAGATGACCGAACACCATATGACGCCAGGCGAATGGCTGCTGCTCGGCGTGCTGTCGATCGTCTGGGGCGCGTCCTTCTTCTTTTTCAAGATCCTCGTCGTCGAGCTGCCGCCTTTCACCCTGGTGCTTGGCCGGGTCGCGCTGGCGGCGCTGGCGCTGCACCTCGTGCTGGTCGCGCGGGGCACGCCGTTCCGCCTCCCGGCCGGCCAGGCCGGGCCCTTCCTGCTGCTCGGCCTGCTCAACAATGTCGCGCCCTTCGTGCTGATCGCATTCGGCGAGATCCACATCGCGAGCGGGCTGGCGGCGATCCTCAACGCCACCACGCCGCTGTTCACCGTGCTCGTCGCGCACGTCTTCACGCACGAGAAATTGACCCCGGCGAAGGGCGTGGGCCTGTTGCTCGGCCTGGCCGGCGTCGTCGTGCTGACCGGCCCTGGCGCGCTGCACGGCCTTGGCGGCAATCTGACCGGCGAGCTCTGCTGCCTCCTTGCCGCCATATCCTATGGCTTCGGGGCCAATTATGCGCGGCGTTTCAGTAAAATGCCGCCGCTGACGGTCGCCGCGGCGCAGTCGACCGCCGGCATCGTCTGGCTGCTTCCGGTGGCGGCCTTGATCGATCATCCGTGGACGCTGGCGTCATTGAGCGCGCAGACCTGGGCGGCGTGGGCCGGCCTCGCTTTGCCGAGCACGGCCTTTGCCTATCTCATGTTCTTCCGCCTGTTGCGGACGGTCGGCGCGACCAATCTCGTCCTCGTCACCCTGCTGGTGCCGGTCAGCGCCCTGCTGCTCGGCGCCCTGTTCCTGGGCGAGGCGGTGACCTTGCGTGCCCTGGCCGGGATGGCGCTGATCGGGCTCAGCCTGGCGGCGATCGACGGGGGGCTATGGCGGCGCCTCCGCCCCATCTGAGGTTGCCCGTTCCGGCCGCGCATCCTATCGCGCGGCGATGCTCAAGCTGTTCATCGGCAACAAGGCCTATTCCTCCTGGTCGCTGCGCGGCTGGCTGGCCTGCAAGCAATCGGGCCTCGATTTCGAGGAGATCACCGTCCCGCTCTATGACGAGGAATGGGAGAAACGTCGCCAGGGCGACGAATTCGCCCCGTCCTCCGGCAAGGTGCCGATCCTGTGGGACGGCGAAGCGGTGGTCTGGGACAGTCTGGCGATCATCGAATATCTTGCCGACAAGGTCGGCCGCGATCGTTTCTGGCCCGAGGACGACGCCGCCCGCGCCGCCGCCCGATCGATGGCCGCGGAAATGCATTCGAGCTTCGCCGCGCTCCGCCGCGAGCACACGATGAACGTCCGCCGCCGCTACCCGCCGAAGCCGGTCACGCCGGGGGTCGCGGCCGAGATCGAACGCATCCTGACCTTGTGGGCGCAGGCCCGCGCCCGCTGGGGCAGCGGCGGCGATTTCCTGTTCGGCCATTTCTCCGCCGCCGACATCATGTTCGCACCGGTGGTGACGCGCTTCGTCACCTATTCGCTGCCGGTACCGAACTTCGCCCAGACCTACATGCTGGCCGTCCTCAAGCATCCCTTCATGGCCCAATGGCTCGAAGCCGCGCAGGAAGAGCCCTGGGTCCTCGAACAGTTCGAACAGCCGGCCGGCGCGTGACGGTGCACAGCGGATCCTGCCATTGTGGCGCGGTCCGCTTTGAAATCGATGCGGAGGTCGATCATGTCCGGGCCTGCGACTGTTCGGTCTGCAGGCGCCGCGGCGGGTTGATGTTCCGCGTTTCCCCTGGCGCGTTCCGCCTGCTCACGCCGCTCGAGGCGACCCACGTCTATCGATGGGGGAGCGGGACGGCCGAGGACTATATTTGCCGAACCTGCGGTATCCTGCCTTTTCGGAAGCCGAGCCGCCCCACCGACGAAGAGGCTATTGCCGGCGTCGCGCGGTTCGAAGGCTGGTCGATCAACGTCCGATGTCTGGACGGCATCGACCTGGAGGCGCTTCCGGTCGTTCGGATTGCGGGCAGCAAACTCGTCCTCTCTTCGTAACCGGTCATTCTGGATCCCATTCAATACGGTCTGCCGTCCTTGCGGGTGAAGCCGCCGCCCGCCGGCAAATGCATGTCGATGTCCGGATAATGGCAGTCGGTCGCGGTCGGCCGGCCGATGACGACGAACACGCAATCGGCGTCGCTTTCGTTGACGACATGATGGCCGTTGCCGTCATTCTTGGGAAATGCGCAGACGTCGCCGGGCGCAAGCGGCGCGCGCCCGTTGTCGTCGATCAGCACCGCTTCGCCGGCGATCATCACCAGCAATTCGTCCTCGCCCTCGTGCCAGTGGCGCTGGGACGAAAGGCCGCCGGGCTCGAGCCGGACGTGGCTGGCGCCAAAATCCGCGATCCCCGCGGCGGGGGCCATGCGCCGATACCAGCGGCGGGCCATCTGCTCGCGCCAGGGCGAGGGATAGCCCGTGGCGTTGGTCAGCGGGATGCTGTCGAGATCGAGCTTGGGCATGGCGCGGCTCCTTCCGCGACGACGCTAGGCAATGCGCGGCCGCCGCGCTACCGCGCTCGCCATGGATCCGGTCGAGCTTCTCCAGCGCCTCATCGCCTGCCCCAGCGTGACCCCCGCCGATGCCGGCGCGCAGGACGTCATCGCCGGTGCGCTCGAAGCGCAGGGTTTCACCGTCACCCGCTTCCTCGATGGCGAGGCGCCCGACGGGCCGATCGCCAATCTGTTCGCGACGCGCGGCGCGGGCGGACCACATTTCGCCTTCGCCGGGCATAGCGACGTCGTTCCTTCGGGCGACGGCTGGGGAAGCGATCCGTTCCTGCCGCTGATCGTCAACGGCGTGCTGCATGGGCGCGGCGCGGTCGACATGAAGGGCGCGATCGCCGCCTTCGTCGC
>Ga0153956_1001460_pt1 | contig 20456 bp, 19 predicted proteins | sample TSFL040MetaG_FD_104704 | JGI IMG/M metagenome (GOLD analysis project Ga0153956, IMG submission 104704) | Attine ant fungus gardens microbial communities from Florida, USA - TSFL040 MetaG | ecosystem: Host-associated > Fungi > Mycelium > Unclassified | place: USA: Florida, Wekiwa Springs...
CACGCTGGCGGCCGGCGCGATGCGCGGCACCCCGCCGGCGCCACAGCGTTTCGCAGCCCCCGCCCCGCCGCATGTGCTGCGCGCCGCGATGAGCCAGGACGTGGCGCTGGAGCGCGACGCGCAGGGCCTGTCGCGTGCGCTGGACACCATCGCCCGGGTGGAGCGCGCCAGCTTCGAGCCCGCGCTGCTGAACATGACGGCGGCGGCGCGGCTGGTGACGGCGGCGGCGCTGGCGCGACCTGAGTCGCGCGGCGCCCACTGGCGCGGCGATTTCCCCAACACCGCGCGCGAAGGCCTGCGCGCCTTCCTCACCCTGGCCGATGCCGAGCGCATCGCCGGTGAGGCGCAGGCCCAGCCGCGGCGCATCCGCAAATGACGCTGGCGCTGGACGCCACCCGCCCGCCGCCCGCCTTGCTGGTCGAGGCATCCGTGCGCGCGGCGCTGGCGGAAGACCTGGGCCGGGCCGGCGACATCACCAGCCAGATCACCATTCCCGCCGAAAAGACCGCCAGCGCGCAATTCGTCGCCCGCCAGCCGGGACACATCGCGGGCCTGGTCTGCGCGGAAGCGGCGTTCCGGCTGGTGGACCCGGCGGTGACATTCGCCGCGGCCAAGCCCGATGGCTCGCAGGTCGCGGCCGGTCACGTCCTCGCCACCGTCACCGGCCCGGCCCGCGCGCTGCTGACCGCCGAGCGGGTGGCGCTGAATTTCCTGGGGCCGCTGTCGGGCACCGCCACCGCCACCGCCGCGCTGGCGAAGGCGGTGGAAGGCACCGGCGCGCGCATCGTCTGCACCCGCAAGACCCTGCCCGGCCTGCGCGCGCTGCAGAAATATGCCGTGCGCTGCGGCGGCGGCTTCAATCATCGCTTCGGGCTGGACGATGCCGCCATGGTCAAGGACAACCACATCCAGGCGGCGGGTGGCCTCAAGCCCGCGGTCGAGCGGCTGCGCGCCGGGCTGGGCCACATGGTCAGGATCGAGGTGGAAGTGGACCGGCTGGCGCAGCTTGAGGAAGCGCTGGCGCTGGGCGTCGGCACCATCCTGCTGGACAATATGCCGGTGGAAGACCTGCGCCGCGCGGTGGCGCTGGCGAAGGGCAAGGCGGTGCTGGAAGCCTCCGGCAACGTCACGCTGGCCACGGTGCGCGCCATCGCCGAGACCGGCGTGGACTATATCAGTTCATGCGCCATCACCCACAGCGCGCCGAACCTGGATATCGGACTGGACTTCTAGCTGTCCCGCATCCGGCCCGCATCCTTGTAGAAGATGTGGTTGCCGATCTGGGTGGTGCGTTCCTTGGTGTCCGCCCAGACCGGCGACACCGAGATGGCGTGGAAGTTGATGGCGCCATTGGTGGCGTTCTTCAGCGGCACTTCGCCGGTCATGATGCGCGCCGCCAGAACCTGGGCCTGGTGCCAGGCGCCGGGCTGCTTGGCCTTCTTCATGTCGCCATTGCAGGCGAAGGAGAACTGGCAGCCGGTATGCTTGGCGCCTTCATAGACCACCGCGCAGATCGAATGGCCGAAATTGCCGTGGCTCATGCGGTGGAAGACGACTTCGGCGATCGCCTTCTGGCCGCCGGCGCCTTCGCCGCGGGCCTCGTAATACATCACTTCCGACAGGCATTTATGCTCGGCCAGAAGCTGGCCCATCACGGAATCGGAGGCCGGTTGCAGGTTGCGCGCTTCCACCGCATGCGTCACCGCCGGAACGGCGGCGGCCGGTGCGGCCCGGGGCGCGCTGCCGGGATGGTAGGTGAGCGAGGCGCCGATGGCGGCCGACGCGGTGGCGAGGATGATCGCCATGGCGGCGACAAGCACGCGGTCGGAACGCGAAATCGCGTCGTTGGTTTTCTGAGACATGGTCGTGAACTCGTTTCGGCTTAAGGTTCGCTTGGTCTATCTGGCTTGGTCTAATTCGCGTCCGCTGCTCTTGCCCCTTCGGAAGGCATTCATCGCATCTGCTATTTCGATTCAGGCTGTTTCGATTCCGCGTCGTCCTTCAAAAGTTCCGAATGGTTCCCAGCACCCTCTTGCGGCGGGTGTTTGCCCGTCGCGGGTGCGACTCGTCAAATAAATTTTTTCAGTAACGTGACAGGCCGTCACGCAATTGCGAAAAATTCAGCGATTCCCTGTACCGTCCGTACACGGATCACACGTCGGCGCGCGTCTTCCTTAACGCCGCCTGGGCGGCCGCGAGACGCGCGATCGGCACGCGGAATGGCGAACAGGAGACATAGTCGAGCCCCGAGTCGTGGCAGAACCGGATCGAATCGGGATCGCCGCCATGCTCTCCGCAGATACCGAGCTTGAGCTTTTCGCGGGTCTTGCGCCCCCTTTCCGCCGCAATTTTTACCAGTTCACCAACACCATCAACATCTATGCTGACGAACGGATCGCGCGCGATCACGCCCTTGGCGAGATACTCGCCCAGGAACATGCCGGCATCGTCGCGGCTGATGCCGATGGTGGTTTGCGTCAGGTCGTTGGTGCCGAAGGAGAAGAACTGCGCCGTCTGCGCGATCTCGCCCGCGCGCAAGGCGGCGCGCGGCAGTTCGATCATGGTGCCGATCAGATAGGCGGGGACTTTCCCGCGCTCCTTCCCGACGGCGTCCGCGACACCGGCGATGCGCGCCGCCAGGATGTCGAGTTCGGACTTGAAGCCGACCAGCGGGATCATGATTTCCAGCTCGACCGGAGCGCCGCCGCTTTCTTCCACCGCCAGCGCGGCTTCCAGGATGGCGCGCGCCTGCATCTCGTAGATCTCGGGATAGGTGATCCCCAGGCGGCAGCCGCGATGGCCCAGCATCGGGTTGGCCTCATGCAGCGCGATGGCGCGGGCGCGCAGTTTGCGCGTGTCGGTGCCGGCGGCGCGGGCGACTTCCTCGAACTCCTCTTCCTTGTGCGGCAGGAATTCGTGCAGCGGCGGATCGAGCAGCCGGATGGTGACCGGCAGTCCCGCCATCTCGCGGAAGATCGCCTCGAAGTCGCCGCGCTGCATCGGCAGCAGCCTGGCCAGCGCCGCCTTGCGGTCGGCTTCCGCGCCGGCCAGGATCATCTGGCGCACCGCCACGATGCGGTCGCCGTCGAAGAACATATGCTCGGTGCGGCACAGGCCGATTCCTTCGGCGCCGAACTTGCGCGCGGTGGCGGCGTCGGCGGGAGTGTCGGCATTGGTGCGCACCTTCAGCCCGCGCACCGTATCGGCCCAGGCCATCAGGGTGCCGAAATCGCCGGTCAGTTCCGGCTGGCGCATCCTGACCGCGCCCTTGAACACCTGGCCCGAGGCGCCGTCGATGGTGATGATGTCGCCGCGCCCGATCGTCACCGCGCCCGCCACCATCTCGCCGCGCGCCGCGTCGATCTTCAGCATGCCGGCGCCGGAGACGCAGGGCCGCCCCATGCCCCGCGCCACCACGGCGGCATGGCTGGTCATGCCGCCGCGCGCCGTCAGGATGCCGCGGGCGGCGTGCATGCCGTGAATGTCCTCCGGGCTGGTTTCGGTGCGCACCAGGATGACGTCACGGCCCTCGCCCGCCAGTTTCTCGGCTTCCTCGGCGGTGAAGGCCACCTCGCCGGTGGCGGCGCCGGGCGACGCGCCCAGGCCCGCCGCGATCTGTTCGCGCGGCGCGCTGGGGTCCAGCGTGGGATGCAGCAACTGGTTGAGCGCTTCCGGCTCGACGCGCGTCACCGCGACCTTCCTGTCGATCAGGCCTTCGCGCTCCATCTCGACCGCGCAGCGAAGCGCCGCCTCCGCGGTGCGCTTGCCGCTGCGGGTCTGCAGCATGAACAGCTTGCCTTCCTGGATGGTGAATTCCACGTCCTGCATGTCGCGGTAATGCTGTTCCAGCCGCTCTCCGATCGCCTTCAGTTCGTCGAACGCCCTGGGCATGGCCTCTTCCATGCTGGGCTTCTTGCCGCCCTGGCGCTCGCGCACCAGCTTGCTGATCGGCTGGGGCGTGCGGATGCCCGCCACCACATCCTCGCCCTGGGCGTTGATCAGGAATTCGCCGTACAACAGCTTCTCGCCGGTGGCGGGATCGCGGGTGAAGGCGACGCCGGTGGCGCTGGTTTCGCCGCGGTTGCCGAACACCATCGCCTGCACCGTGACGGCGGTGCCCCATTCCTCCGGGATGTTGTTCAGCTTGCGATAGGTGTTGGCGCGCGGACTGTGCCAGGAGCCGAACACCGCGCCGATGGCGCCCCACAATTGTTCCCGCACGTCTTCGGGGAACGGCTTGCCCAGTTCCTTCTCGACCCGCTTCTTGTAGCTTTCCGCGACGCGCTTCAGGTCGTCGGCGCTGAGGTCGGTGTCGAGTTCGACGCCCTTGGCGTCCTTGGCTTCGTCCAGGATATCCTCGAAGGCGGCATGGTCCACGCCCAGCACCACGTCGGAATACATCTGGATGAAACGGCGATAGCTGTCATAGGCGAAGCGTTCGTCGCCGGTCAGTTTCGCCAGTCCGGCCGTGGTGGCGGCGTTCAGGCCCAGATTCAGCACCGTGTCCATCATGCCGGGCATCGAGACCCGCGCACCGGAGCGCACGCTCAGCAGCAGCGGCTTTTCCGGATCGCCGAAATTGCCCCCGGCGGACATGCCGACCGCGCCCAGGGCGGCGGCGACCTGTTCCTTCAGGTCGGACGGATAGCTGTTGTTGTTGGCGTAATAGTAGGTGCAGACCTCGGTGGTGACGGTCAGGCCCGGCGGCACCGGCAGGCCCAGGTTCGACATCTCCGCCAGGTTGGCCCCCTTGCCGCCCAGCAGATCGCGCATGCCGGCTTCACCCTCGGCCTTGCCGTCGCCGAATGCGTAAACCCATTTCGTCATCACTCAAATCTCCAAGCGGCGCGGCCTCCGCGCCAGTGACAAAATCAGCCTTCTATGCGGGAGAAATCCGCGACCCGGTGCAGCGCCGCCCGGAGGCCCGCCAGCAGCGACAGCCGGTTGGCGCGCACGGCTGGGTCGCCGGCATTGACCTTCACCGCCTCGAAGAACGCATCCACCGGAACGCGCAACGCCGCCATCTGCTGCATGGCCGCGGCAAAGTCTTCCCTGTCCAGCGCGGGACCGATGGCGCCGATGGCCTTGGCGAGCGCGGCATGGAGCGCCTTTTCGGCGGGCTCGGACAGCAGGGCGGCGTCAACTTCGGAAATATAGGTCTTGTTGTCCTTCTTCTCCTCGACCTTGAGGATATTGGCGGCGCGCTTGTAGCCGGCCAGCAGGTTCTTGCCGTCATCGGTCTTGAGGAATGCCTGCAGCGCCTCGACCCGCGCCACCAGCCGCACCAGGTCATCCTCGTTGCCCAGGCTGAACACCGCGTCGATCAGGTCGTGGCGGGTGCCCTTTTCCTTCAGCGCGACTTTCAGGCGGTCGGCGAAGAAGGCCATCAAGTCGCCGGGCAGCGAAAGCGGAAAGCGCAGCCGGTTCTCCAGCAGGATGCGGATCACCCCCAGCGCGGCGCGGCGCAAGGCGAAGGGATCGCCGGAGCCGGTGGGCTTTTCACCCGCCGCGAAGAAGCCGGTCAGCGCATCCAGCTTGTCGGCCAGCGCCACCGCGATGGCGACCTTGTCCGCCGGCACCGCGTCGGAAGGACCGGCAGGCTTGTAGTGATCGCGAATGGCGTCGGCGACCACCGCGTCTTCCTTGTCGTGCAGGGCGTAATAGCGGCCCATCACGCCTTGCAGTTCGGGAAACTCCCCGACGACGCCCGTGGTCAGGTCGGCCTTGGACAAATGCGCGGCGCGTCTGGCCTTTTCCGCATCGGCGCCGATCTTGGCCGCGATCTCGCCGGCCAGTTTCTCGATGCGCGCGACGCGCTCGCCTTGCGTCCCCAGCTTGGCGTGGAAGACGATGCCGTCCAGCTTCTTCACCCGGTCAGCCAGTTTTGTCTTGCGGTCCTCGTCCCAGAAGAATTTGGCGTCCGACAGGCGGGCGCGCAGCACCCGCTCGTTGCCCGCCACGATTTCCTTGCCGCCGTCCCTGGCGACCATGTTGGCGACCAGCGCGAAGCGGTTAGCCATCTTGCCGGTCTTGGGGTCACGCAGCGAAAAGTATTTCTGGTGCGTGCGCATCGAGGTCTGGAGAATCTCGGCCGGCACGTCCATGAATTCGTCCTGGATGGCGCCGGCATAGACGGTGGGGAATTCCGCCAGGCCGCAGACCTCGTTCAGCAGCCCCTCGTCCGGGATCATGTCCAGGCCGTGCACGAAAGCGGCGCTTTTCACCCCCTCGAAGATGACCGCCTTGCGGTCCTCGGCATCCAGCACGACATGGGCGTCGCGCAGCTTGTCGCTGTAATCGTCGAAGCGCCGCGCCGCGATCGCGCCGCCGGACAGGAAGCGATGGCCGCGCGTGGTGTCGCCGCTTTCGATGCCCGCGAAACGGAACGGCACCACCTCGCCGTCGAAGGTGCAGAGAATGGAATGCAGCGGCCGCACCCAGCGCACCGGATCGCCCGCCTTCCAGCGCATGGATTTGGGCCAGGGAAACCTGCCCATGATCTCGGGAATGATCTCGGCCAGCACGGCGGGTGTCGGCCTGCCCTTGCGCTCGATCACGGCCAGGTAAACGTCGCCCTTGGGCGTCTTCTCGACCTTGAGCCGGTCCCTGGTCAGGCCGGCCTTCTTCAGGAAGCCTTCCAGCGCGGCGGCGGGCGCATCGACCTTGGGGCCTTTCAGTTCCTCGCGCACATCCTTCTGTTCGGCGGGCAAACCGGAAATCGCCAGGGTGAGACGGCGCGGGCCGGCAAAGGCCTTGATGCCCTCGAACAGGAAGCCGCGGTCGGCCAGCGCGCCGACCATCAGGCGTTCCAGGTCGCGGGCCGCGCCCTGCTGCATGCGGGCGGGGATTTCCTCGGAAAGGAGTTCGAGAAGAAGGTCAGGCATGGGCGCCGCGCGGAAAAACAAACCGGATGGCCCGCATGAAGCGGGCCATGACGGATGGAGGAAAACCGGAGCAAATCCGCATCAGCCGAACCTCGGCGTGTAGGCGCCTTGCGGGCTTTCCAGCCAGGCTTCGCAGCAGCCCTGCGCCAGGGCGCGCACCCGGCCGATATAGGCGGCGCGCTCGGTGACGGAAATCACCCCGCGCGCATCCAGCAGGTTGAAGGCGTGGCTGGCCTTGATGCACTGGTCATAGGCCGGCAGCGCCAGCTTCCGGCCGGTCAGCAGTTCGCGGCACTGTTTCTCGGCGTCCTGGAAGTGCCGGAACAGGATCCCGGTGTCGGCGCGCTCGAAATTATAGGCGCTGAACTCCACCTCGCTCTGGTGGAAGACCTCGCCGTAGCGGACCTGCTCGTTGAAGGCCAGGTCGTAGACGAACTCCACGTCCTGCACATACATCGCCAGCCGTTCCAGGCCGTAGGTGATCTCGGCGCAGACCGGGTCGCAATCGATGCCGCCCACCTGCTGGAAATAGGTGAACTGGGTGATCTCCATCCCGTCGCACCACACTTCCCAGCCCAGGCCGGCGGCGCCCAGGGTCGGGCTTTCCCAGTCGTCCTCGACAAAACGGATGTCGTGCAGGTCCGGATCCAGCCCGATGGCCTTGATCGAGCCCAGGTAAAGCTCCTGCACATCGGCGGGCGCCGGCTTCAGGATCACCTGATACTGATAATAGTGCTGCAGCCGGTTGGGATTCTCGCCATAGCGGCCGTCGGTGGGCCGGCGCGAGGGCTGGACATAGGCCGCGTTCCAGGGGCGCGGCCCCAGCGCCCGCAAGGTCGTGGCGGGGTGGAAGGTGCCCGCGCCCATCTGGTCGTCATAAGGCTGCAGGATCAGGCAGCCCCGGGCCGCCCAATAATTCTGCAGAGTCAGTATAAGTTCTTGGAAAGTCTTGGCTTTGGCCACGAGTCGCGCCTGTCGGGAACGGGGCGAACCTACAGGCGCCCCTCGTCCATCGCAAGCTTTGCCCCGGCGCGCAGGAGGGCGTCCGTCTCATCGGTGTAACGGCCGTCCGCCTCATGCAGAACCAGCCCCGGCAGCAGCGCGAACGGGGCGCGCGACCCCTTGCGCGCCAGCAGGATCGCGCGCTTGGCGGTCATGCCGGCGCGCGGCCATAGCGGCAGCAGATGCACGCCACGATGGCCCAGCGCGGCCAGCGCTTCCGGCGTGCGGTCGGCGCGGATGATGGCGGTGAAGAAACCGCCGGACACGGTGCGTTGCAGCCCGGTCGAAAGCCATTGGCCCAGGCCGCCTTCGTCGCTCAAAGCGCGGGCGCGGGCGGGATCGGGGGACTGCTGGCCGCCGTCATGGAAAGGCGGATTGGCGAAAACCTGGTCGAAATCGCGCCGCAGGCCGGGCGGCAGGTCGAAGATATCGGCGACCACGAAGCGCGCCTCCACCCGGTTGGCGGCGGCGTTGGCGTTGGCGCGGGCGGCGAGCGCCGCATCGACCTCCACCCCCGTCAGGGCCAGCCCCGTCACCCGGGCCAGCAGGCAGAGGCTGGCCGCGCCCGTGCCCGCCCCCAGTTCCAGCGCGGACTGGCCCGCGCCGGCGGGCACCGCGGCGGCCAGCAGCACCGCATCGGTGCCGGAGCGGAAACCGTCTTCCGGCTGTTCCACCACGACCTTTCCGTCAAGAAATGTCTGGTTCATTTTGTCTCACATGGCCTCGGGGACGGCGGCACGCAGCAGCGCCCCGGCCCGGGCGAAATCGTCGTCCGCCACCATCAGCCGGCGCGGCAGGAAGCCCATGCTGCCGTCCATGATGCTGGCATGGGTATCGAATACGAAGGATTCGATGCCTTCCTGAGACAGCAGGTCGGCGGCGTAGCTGATCACCACCGGGTCCAGGCTCTTGAGAACCGCACGCATGGCCGGATCATAGCCTGGAACGGGCGATTTTGTCGCCCGGCGACCACCCTTGCCCGTCCCATGAGCGCTTCTGTATTCTGGGCCGGTCATGGGTGGGCAGGATATCAAGGACGTCAAGCACGGCGAGGTTTCGCCGGTCGAGCGGCTGCATGCGCTGGTCGCCGGCGACATGGCCGCCACCGACAGGCTGATCCATGCCCGCATGACCTCGGGCGTGGCGCTGATCCCCGACCTGGCGAAACACCTGATCGACTCCGGCGGCAAGCGGCTGCGGCCGATGCTGACGCTGGCGGCGGCGCAGGCCGGCGGCTATGCCGGCGATCATCACGTGAAGCTGGCGGCGGCGGTGGAGTTCATCCATACCGCCACCCTGCTGCATGACGATGTGGTGGACGCAAGCGCGCTGCGCCGCGGCAAGGTCTCCGCCAACCTGATGTGGGGCAACAAGCCCAGCGTGCTGGTGGGCGACTTCCTGTTTTCCCGCGCCTTCCAGCTGATGGTGGAAACCGACAATCTGGCGGTGCTGGACATCCTGGCGGGCGCGAGCGCCGTGATCGCCGAAGGCGAAGTGATGCAGTTGAAGTCGTCGAACACCCTGTCGGTGACGGAAGACCATTACATGAGCGTGGTGTCGGCCAAGACCGCGGCGCTGTTCGCCGCCGCCGCCCATTCCGGCGCCCTGCTGACCGGCCAGCATGACGATTTCGTCAGGGGGATGCGCGCCTATGGCGAAAATCTCGGCATCGCCTTCCAGCTGGTGGACGACGCGCTGGATTATTCCGGCCGCCAGGCGCTGATGGGCAAGACGGTCGGCGACGATTTCCGCGAAGCCAAGATGACCCTGCCGACCATCCTGGCCTATGCGCGGGCCAGGGACGCCGACAGGCCCTTCTGGCAGCGGGTGATCGAAACCAACAACCAGAGCGAAAGCGACCTGGACCGCGCCATCACGCTGATCGAGCAGACCGGCTCGATCCAGGAGACGATGCGCCGCGCCCGCGCCTTCGCCGACGGCGCCAAACATGCCTTGGCGGTGCTGCCCGACAGCGGCATCAAGCGCGCGCTGGCCGACATCGCGGATTTCTGCGTCGCGCGGGCATATTAAACTTACGGTTGTGATTATTGTCGGATTTCGATAGCTTTTCCGGGCGTTCGGGGGAGGCGCAGATGTCATCTAGCGCGAGTTTTACCAACGAGTTCGGGTCCGTTTATTCGGACCGCGTTGCGTTTAACGACAAAAAGGGGTGGTTCGGCGGCGGCAGCGAAGAAGAACTCCCCATCCGCCACGTCACATCCGTGAAGATGGAAACAACGCGACGCCCCATCCTTGGCGTTATTCTCGTTCTGGTTGGATTTACGTGCTTTTCCGCCGGCAGCGCCGGTACGATCCTTGGCGGTATCGTGGCCATGCTGCTCGGGGTTCTTATGATTATCGGTTGGCCGACGGTGACCATCAATACCGCAGGTAACGATCTGAGGCGCGCGACCGGTGGCGCTTGGCAAAAAGCAGAAGCGCAAGCGTTTGTCGCAGCAGTGCGCAAATCGCTGTTCGACAAAACCTGACTTCAGGTCTGCGGCTTCTCGTATTTGAATCCCTGCTTTTCCAGGAAGTCGAACAGGCCGATGGCCAGGCCCTGCGCGCCCGCCGCCGGCATGGTCAGCCGCCCCACCACAACGCGGCTCAACGGGCCGGGCTTGGGGCCGTGATCGGCGCGGATGGATTCCAGGGTGATGGTCACGGTGCCGTTGGAGACGAAAAAGCCGGTGGCGCCCGAAGCGAAGAATTCCGGCGCGTCCGGATTGTCCCTGAAGACGATCTCGGCGGTCTTGGTCTTGTCGGCTTTCTCGGCCATGGCGGCGGCTCCTGTCAGGCTCGCCAGCCTTGGACCCGCAGGGTTAAATTCACCTTAAAGACCTTGGGGCGTGGGGCCGATATCCTGCCCCGCGCCTTCATGGACGATGCCGGTTTCCGGGACGAAGGTCGGGGCGACCCACCAGCCGGGGGCCGCCTGGCGCAATATCTCCGCCGCCCGGCGGCAGCAATCGTCGTCGGCGAAGAGGCCGAAACAGGTCGCCCCCGAACCCGACATGCGGGTGAACAGCGCGCCCGGCAGGGCGGCGATCGCCGCCAGCACCTCGGCGATCACCGGCTGGAGCGCTTTCGCCGGGGCTTCCAGGTCGTTGCGGGTGGTCTCCAGGAAGCGCAGCAGGTCGGCGGTGTCGCTGAAGCGCCCGCGCGGCAAGGGTGTTTCCACGCCGCTGCGGTCCTTCAGCGCCGCGAACACGTCGCGGGTCGGCATCGCCACGCCGGGATTGACCAGCAGCATGGCGATGCGCGGCAAGGTCTCCACCGCGCGCAGGATTTCGCCGCGTCCTTCCATGAAGGACGGCGCCGACGCGATACAGACCGGAATGTCGGACCCCAGGCCCGCGCCGATGGCGGCCAGGCCGGCGCTTTTGTCCCAAAGCCGCGCCAGCCCGCGCAACGCCGCCGCCGCGTCGGCCGAGCCGCCGCCGATGCCGGACGCCACCGGCAGGTTCTTGGTCAGGGCCAGTTTCGCGCCGCCGCCGCCCAGCGCGCGGGCGGCGCGCAGCACCAGATTGTCGCCCTCGCCGTCCAGGCCCCGGGCGAACGGCCCGTCGACAGTCAGCGACAGCGCGTCCGCCGCTTCGATCTCCAATGCGTCGCCCATGTCGGTGAACACCGCCAGGCTCTGCACCGGATGGAAGCCGTCGGGCCTTTTGGCGCCGATGTGCAAAAACAGGTTGATCTTGGCGGAAGCGCGCTCGGTGATCATGGGATTCAACCCAGGCCGTTCTTCAGCTTCTTCTCGATCGCCGCCTTGTCGTCATCGCTTTCGCTGAACGTGATGGCGTGGTTCCACTGGAAGCGGGCATCGATGCGGCGGCCCGCCTTCCACAGCGCGTCGCCCAGATGGTCGTTGATGGTGGGATCGCCCGGCACCAGCAGCACCGCCGCCTCCAGCGTCCTGGCGGCGTCGTCGTAGCGGCCCAGCTGGTAATAGGCCCAGCCCACGCTGTCGACGATATAGCCGTCATAGGGGCGCAAGCTGCGCGCCTTCTCCAGCATCGCCAGCGCTTCTGGAATCCGGCGGCCCCGGTCCACCCAGCTATAGCCCAGATAGTTCAGCATCTCCGGCTGTTCCGGCGACAGCTTCAGCGCCGCCTGGATATCGGCCTCGGAATCGTCCAGCCGGTGCAGCTTTTCCTTCGCCATGGCGCGGGCATAGTACATCGGCCAGTCGCGCTTGGACGGCGTGGCGATGACGGCGGCGGCATGGTCATAGGCGTCCACCGCCTCCGCGTATTTCTCCGAGGCGCGATAGGTATCGCCCAGCGCCACCCAGCCTTCGCTGTCCTTCGGATCGGCCGCCAGCAGCTTCTTCAGGTCGGCCACCGCATCGTCATTGCGGCCCAGCCGCTGCGCGTCCAGCGCCGCCTGGATCTGCGCCATGTGGAAGTAAGGCGAGTCCGGCGGGATGGCATGATAGATGGCAATAGCGGCGTCGAACTTGCGCAAGGTCTCGAAGCGGTCGGCCAGCAGGACCTGCGCCAGGCCCAGGTCGGGGCGCAGGTAGAGCGCCATCCGCAGATAGAGGATGGAGACATCGGCGCTCTGCGCATCGGTCAGCGAAGCGGCGATGCCGAACAGCGCCTCCGCCGCGCCGTCGGCGGGCGTGCGGATCATGCTCTCGGGCTTTTCATTCCTGGCGATGCGCACCAGGCCGGGCCGCGTCACGGTCGCCAGACCGCCGTCATTGACGTGCGAACGATAGAGCTTTTCCGCTTCCGGCGCGCGGCCCCGGCTTTCCAGGAAGCGGCCATAGGCCTCCAGCACCCGCGGCGTGGGCGCCGACGAGGCCAGCGCCTTCCGGTAGGCGGTCCCGGCGGCGGTGTCGTTGCCCAGATAATCCTGCAGCAGCGCGGTGTGGAAGGCCGCCATGCTCTCGGCGCCCTTCTGCTCGGTCAGGGCCGAGAGGTCCTTGTCCATTCCCGTCACGTCATGCTCGGCGGCAGCGGCCCAGGCATCGAACAGCGACAGGGTCAGGACGGTGAAGGGCCCCTTTGCCGATTGCGACAGGTTGCGGCGGACACCGCCATAATCCTTTTGCTTGAAGTCGATCACCGCCAGCGCCAGCCGCGCGGCGCGGTCGTCGGGCGTCGCCGCGACCACGGCCTGGGCATATTTCGCGGCGGAGTCGAAATCGCCGCTGGTGGTGGAATAGAAGAAGGACAGCGCCAGCAGCGAGGCATTGGCGGGATCGTTGCCCAGCGCGATGCCGTAATAGCGCGCGGCCTGCGGCAGGTCGTGCTCGCCGGCGGCGAAGCGCGCCGAGAGATAGGTCGAGAAGGCCTGCGCCTGGCGCGAGTCGCCGGGACGCACGGGCGCCGCGGGCTGGGTGGCGCAACCCGCCAGCAACGCGGCGGCGGCAAGAGGCAGCAAACGGCGCATGGTCACATGTTCACATAGTTGGGGCCGCCGCCGCCTTCGGGCGTGACCCAGGTGATGTTCTGCGACGGATCCTTGATGTCGCAGGTTTTGCAATGCACGCAGTTCTGGGCGTTGATCTGGAAGCGGGGGCCGGACGCCTCCTCCACCACTTCATAGACGCCCGCCGGGCAATAGCGCCGCGCCGGCTCCGCATATTCGGGCAAATTCACCGAAATGGGAATGGCCGGATCGCGCAGCACCAGGTGCACCGGCTGGTCTTCCGCATGGTTGGTGTTGGAGAGGAAGACACTGGAAAGCCGGTCGAAGGTCAGGGTTCCATCGGGTTTCGGATAGGCGATCCTGGGACTGCCGGCGGCCTTGTCCAGGGTGGCGAAATCCGGCGCGCCATGGCCCAGGGTTCCGAACAGCGAGAAGCCCAGAAGCTGGTTGGTCCAGAGGTCCAGGCCGATGAAGGGCAACGCCAGCAGCGTGCCCAGCTTCGACCAGAGCGGCTTGGCGTTGCGCACCAGCCTAAGGTCCTTCGCCACCCAGCTTCCGGCATAGGCCGCGTCATAGCCGGACAAGGTATCGTTCGCCCTGCCCGCCTTCAGCGCCGCCGCCGCCGCTTCCGCCGCCAGCATCCCGGTCTTCATCGCGTTATGACTGCCCTTGATGCGCGGCAGGTTCACGAAGCCGGCGGCGCAGCCGATCAGCGCGCCGCCGGGGAAGCTGAGTTTGGGCACCGACTGGAAGCCGCCCTCGGTGATGGCGCGCGCGCCATAGCCGATGCGCTTGCCGCCTTTCAGCACCGCCGCGATGGCGGGATGGGTCTTGGCGCGCTGGAACTCGCCGAACGGATCCAGCCAGGGATTGCTGTAGTTGAGATGAACCACAAAGCCGATGGAGCAGAAATTCTCGCCCCAGTGATACATGAAGAGGCCGCCGCCGGTGTCATTGTCCAGCGGCCAGCCCATGCCGTGCAGCACCAGGCCCCTTTTGTGCCGGGCGGCGGGAATTTCCCACAACTCCTTCAGGCCGATGCCGAACTTCTGCGGCTCGCGCCCCTCATGCAGCCCGAACGTCGCACCCAGTTGTTTCGACAGCGATCCGCGCGCGCCTTCCGCGAAGAAGGTGTACTTGCCGCGCAATTCCATGCCCGGCGTGTAGCCGTCCTTGTGGCGGCCGTCTTTCGCCACGCCCAGGTCGCCGGTGATCACGCCTTTCACCGCGCCGCCATCCACGATCACATCGTGCGCCGGAAAGCCGGGATAGATTTCCACGCCCAGGCTTTCCGCCTGCTGGCCCAGCCATTTGCACAGGTTGGAAAGCGAGACGATGTAATTGCCGCGATTGCTCATCAGCGGCGGAAGCAGGACATGCGGGATGGGAATCGCGCCGCCCCTGGTGAAGAACGCGAAGCGGTCGTCGGTCACCGGCGTTTCCAGCGGCGCGCCCTTGTCCTTCCAGTCCGGGATCAGTTCGGTCAGCGCCCGGGGATCGACCACCGCGCCCGACAGGATATGCGCCCCGATCTCGGAGCCTTTTTCGAGGACACAGACGGAGATCGTCCTGTCCAACTGCTTCAGCCGGATCGCCGCCGAAAGCCCCGCCGGACCGCCGCCGACGATGACCACGTCATAGTCCATGCTTTCGCGCTCGGCCATGAATCGCCTTGTTGTTCCTTTCTTTTCTAGCTGGCCTGACGCCCGCCCGGAAGCCTAGGATGGGGTCATGAACGACACGTTAGCCACCCTGAACTGGCTGGTGGAGGCCGGGGCCGACGAGGCCATCGCCGATGCGCCCGTCAACCGGCTGGCGGCCAAACCGGCGGTCGCGCCGCCGCCCGCGGCGCGCGCGCCGGCACCGGCGGCGCGTCCCGCTCCGGCCCGCGCGCCCGCGCCGGTATTGGACGCAGACGCCATCGGCGGCGCCCAGGCGGCGGCCGCCTCGGCCACCACGTTGGCGGAACTGCAGGCGGCGCTGGAAGCCTTTGACGGCTGCCCGCTGAAGCGCACCGCCACCAACACCGTCTTCGCCGACGGGGTCCCGGCGGGCCGGGTCATGCTGATCGGCGAAGCACCCGGCCGCGACGAGGACCGCATCGGCAAGCCCTTTGTCGGCCGCGCCGGGCAATTGCTGGACAAGATGCTGGCCGCCATCGGGCTGGACCGGAAGACCAATGCCTACATCACCAATGTCATCAACTGGCGGCCGCCGGACAATCGCGATCCCACGCCGGAGGAAGCCGCCGCCTGCCTGCCCTTCCTGCGCCGCCACATCGAACTGGCCGAGCCGGGGATCATCATCCTGCTGGGCGCGGTGGCGGCGCGGCATGTGGTGGGGATTTCCGATGGCATCATGAAATTGCGCGGCCGCTGGCTGGAATACCGCGTCGGCGACCGCATGGTGCCGCTGATGCCGACGCTGCATCCCGCCTATCTGCTGCGCCAGCCGGCGCACAAGAAACTCGCCTGGCGCGACCTGCAGGCCGTCCGCGCACGGATGGAGCAACTCGGGTTGCCGGAACCCTGAGCGCGGGCTATTCAAAGCCCAGTTGCTTCGAAGGGCCGTATCATTCGCATCGCACTGATCCTGCCGCTGGCCGCCCTGTGGGGCGCGCCGGCGCTCGCCCAACCCGCCGTGCCGCTGTCGCCGGCGCAAAGCGCGCCGCCCGCCGTCACCACCATCGCGCCGCAGCCGGTGGCGCCCGCCGTGCTGTCGCCCGAGGATGTCGCGCTCTACCGCCAGGTCATGCAGGCCGAGCGCGACGGCCAGTACGGCAAGGCGCATGCCCTGCTCGCCAAGGTCGGCGACGCTTCGCTGCAAGGCTATGCCGAGGCGCAGCATTTCCTGTCGGCCTCGCCCCGAAGCGTCAGCACCGAGGCGCTGGTGGACTGGCTGCGGCAATATCGCGACCTGCCGGTGGCCGACCGCATCTACCGCCTGGCGGTGGCGCACAACACCAGGACGGTGCGGCGCCATCACAAGCGGATCAAGGTCGCCATCGTCACCAACATTCCCGCGCCGTCGGGCGTGGGCAGCCGCAGCGGCGGCTATGAAGACCAGGAATTGCCGGAACCGTCGCCCTCCTCCGATGCCGGCCGCGGCGTGATGCCGGGCATCCTGGCCGCCATCAAGGCGGGCCAGCCCGACCAGGCGCTGGTCCTGATGCAGCAGGTCCAGGCCGGTTGCACGCCCCACGACACCGCCGTGCTGGCGCATCGCATCGCCGCCAGCTTCCGCGCCGAAGGCCGCGACGCCGATGCCTGGCGGCTGGCGACCTCGGTCTCCGATCCCGCCGTGCCGCAACTGATGTGGGATGCGGGCTTCGCCGCCTACCGCCTGGGCGACTGGGCCGATGCCGCCGCCCAACTGGAAAAACTGGCGGTGACGGCGGCGGCGCAGAACTCGCTGCGCGCGCAGGGCGCCTTCTGGGCGGCGCGGGCGCACATGCAGTCGGGCGATCCGCAGGAGGTCGTCACCCTGCTGAACTTCGCCGCGGAAATGGAGCCCAGCTTCTACGGCCTGATCAGCGAGCGGATGCTGGGCATCGACACCCAGACCGGCTTCGCCGACGCCATCCTCGACCAGGGCGACTTCCATGACCTGATGGCGGTGCCCGCGGCCCATCGCGCCGTGGCGCTGTGGCAGATCGGCGAAACCGATTTCGTCGGCCCCGAACTCAACCGCGCCTTCGTCAACAACAATGAGCGGCTCGATCCCGCCATGGCGGCGCTGGCCCGCGCCATCGGCGTGCCCAATGTCGAACTGCGCGCCAGCGAGGCCAGCGCGTCGCGCGGCATCATGCTGACCGGCCTGTTCCCGGTGCCGCCCTACAATCCCGATGGCGGCTATCGCCTGGACTCGTCGCTGGTGCTGGCCTTCGCCCGCATCGAAAGCCGCTTCCAGGTCCAGGCCACCTCGCCGGCCGGCGCGCGGGGACTGATGCAGTTGATGCCCGGCACGGCCGCGCATCTGGGCGTCGGCGATCCCGATACCTTGTACAACCCCGGCACGTCGCTGGCGGTGGGCCAGCGCTATATCGAGCGGCTGCTCGACCGTCTGGACGGCAACCTGCTGGAACTGGGCGGCGCCTATAATGCGGGGCCGCTGGCGGTGGACCGCTGGCGCACCACCAAGGCCGGCGGCAACGATCCCCTGCTGTTCGTGGAAAGCATCCCGGTGGCGGAGACGCGGTCCTATGTGAAGCGGCTGATGGTCTATCACTGGCTTTATCGCCGCCGCTTCGGCCAGGACGCCAAGAGCCTGGACGACACCGCGCGCGGGCAATGGCCGGTCTATCATCCGCCGCAGCCCATCGCGGCGGCGCCCTCAGCCAATGCCTATGGCCTGAAACTCAGCACCACGAACTAGAGTCCACATCCCGCCCGGATCGGCAGGCCGGGAAAAGCTGGCAAAACCGGGGGCAATCCGCCATATTCGTCCTGCTGATCTGTAGATCGGCAGGGGCTGTGATAACCCCTTGGTTAGGCGGCTTAAGTGCTGCCGCGAAAGCACTCCTCTACCCATGTGGTCGAGGAGGCATACGGGCATGTTCAGGGCGCAAGCCTAAAGCCGTATGCGGCTCTCCTAACCGAGGCTTATCACCTCCCCGATCACCAGGTTGGGGACAGCAATATGTTTGGACGATTTGCGAAGGCATGGCGTCCCGGCCGCAATCCCGTCCCGGCGGGGACATGCGAGGGCTGACATGGAGCGGGCCACCGGAAAACTTCAAGCCCTGCGGGCGCTCTGGCAGGAGAAGCGCGGCACACGGGCGATCCCGTCGCGCGGCGACATGCCGGTGTCGGCGCTGCGGCCCTGGCTGGGCCATCTCGCCTTGATCGACCTGACGGGGGCCGCGCCCTGTTTCCGCCTCTGCGGCACCGGCCTGCATGCCCGCTTGGGCGGCGAAATGACCAGCCGGAAACTCGACGCGGTGAGCGTGGCGCATGGCCGCCTGCTCCTGCGCGCCTGCATCGAGGAAATCTGCCGGACGCTGGCGCCCGCGCCGATGGTCCATGCGATGCGCGGCGATCCTGCGCGGACGGTCTTTCATGACTTGTGCCTTCCCCTGGGCCATGACGGCAAGCGGGCCGACACGGTGCTGTTCGCCAGCTATGCGGAGCGGAACGCCTGATGCGCCGCGACACGGCCGCCGGCAGGGAACGCAAGCGCGAGGCGCAATCCATCAACCGGCATGTGGGGCGGCAGGTGCGCCAATGCCGGTTGCGGATCGGCGCGAGCCAGGAGCGGCTGGCCGCGCATCTGGGCGTCAGCTTCCAGCAGGTGCAGAAATACGAAAACGGCGTCAACCGCATCAGCGCCGGACGCCTGATGCAGATCGCGGATTTTCTCGGCGTGCGCGTGGAGGATTTCTTCGAGGGGGTGACGTTGCGCGGTCGCCTCACGGACGACACCGCGACGGGCCGCTGAAACGGTTCAGAGCTTGGCAACCACCCGCGACGGCACGCGCAGCGCGAGCAGCACCGCATGCGCCAGCGCCCGCAGCGCGCTTTTGGGCTGGCGCGCGACATTGACGGCGCGGGCGCGCAGGGACACCAGGCGGCGGCGGCCGATACGGCGGATCATGTCGGCATCTTCCATGGCGCCGATCGCGCGATAGCCGCCCAGCCTGCGATAGAGCCGCTTGGGGATCAGCAGGCCCTGGTCGCCGTAAGGCAGCGCGAACAAGGCGGTGCGCAGGGCCGCCTTGGCCTCGGCGCGGCGGGCCTCGCCGCCGAAATCCTCCAGCGCGAAACGGAACACCGCCGCGCGCGGCCGCTCCAGCACCGCCTGCGCCAGGAAGGATTCCGCTTCCACTTCCCAGCCCGGCTCCAGCGCCGTCTCGGGATGCAGGAACAGCAGCCAGTCGCTTTTGGCGGCGGCGGCGCCGGTGATGAATTGCTGCGCCCGGCCCTTGCGGCTGTGCAGGATATGGGCGCCCGCGCCATCGGCGATGGCCAGCGTCGCGTCGCCGGAGCCCGCATCCACCACGATCACCTCGCGCACCACGCCGCGCACCGCCGCCGCGATCAGGCTGTCGAAACAGCGCGGCAGCAGGCGTTCGGCATTGACGGTGGGAATGACGACCGAGATCATGACGGCATAATGGCAAAATCCGGGTGCGGCGCAAAAGACAATCCCGTCGCAGGGTTTACGCCTTCACGCGGGATTACCGGCCCGTAACTTGCCCATTTCCGCGTCACTCAGCGGAATTCCGGTCCCGCCGCCCAGGCCACCAGCGCCTTGCGCACGCCGCCGGTGATGGGCGTGACCCGGTGCAGCACATTGGCGGGAAAGGCGATCAGGGTGCCGCGCGCGCGCGGCGCGGTGTTGACGGCATTGCCGGCGCGCACTTCCAGGTCGCAGCCCTGATAGGCGCCGCCCGCGCTGAGCTGCAGGCTGATGGTGAGCTTGCGCGGCTCCTGTCCCGGATCGCGCGGATCGCGGCCGTAATCCTTGTGCCAGTCGAAATGGCCGCCCTGCTCGCCGCGATAGACCGCGTATTGGAACGGCACCAGCCCCGACAGGTCGAAGTGGAAGAAGCGCGCGTTCAGCGCCAGCACGATTTCTTCCATGCGGCCATAGAAGCCGTCGGTCTCCGGCGTGCGTGTGAACCAGGAAACCTGGGTGATGCGGATATCCTGCTGGCCCGGCTGCGCCAGCTCCGCAGCATGGCGATCCAGCCTGTCGCCATGGCGCTCGATGGCATCGAGTTCGGCGGAGGTAAACAGGTCCTGCCAGGCGACAAGTCCGCCGATCAGTACCGGATGAGGCATGGCCGTTCTTTTGTTTTTGTTTGTTTGTGATGGCGTTCGATACATGTTGTGACAAAACGGGACCATTTGAAACCATCTCTTTTGTTATTTACTTTGTACTTGCTTTGTTCTTGTATGAGCTTATAGTCCCATCTATGACCACAGTCCTTAACGCCACTGTCCGGCCGAACGTCCTGCACGGCCGGGGCGCCATCTCCAACGCCGTGGGACGCTACGAAAAGCAGACCCGGGTCCTGCTGGACGATGGCTGGGATGACGGCTGGCGGGCCGACGACGACGCCCCGCCACCCATCCGCACCGAGGTCATCCATGACGCCACCCGCACCATCATCGCCCGCAACCAGTCGCCGGACATTTCCTTCGACCAGTCGATCAATCCTTATCGCGGCTGCGAGCATGGCTGCATTTA
>Ga0153956_1001461_pt1 | contig 20456 bp, 20 predicted proteins | sample TSFL040MetaG_FD_104704 | JGI IMG/M metagenome (GOLD analysis project Ga0153956, IMG submission 104704) | Attine ant fungus gardens microbial communities from Florida, USA - TSFL040 MetaG | ecosystem: Host-associated > Fungi > Mycelium > Unclassified | place: USA: Florida, Wekiwa Springs...
GCCGCACCGCGCGTTCCCGCAGCTCGTCCGGGTATTTCTTCGGGGCAGGCATCGCAGAAGTCCTTCCTCTCCCCAGGACGAAATCCTGGCTTGACGGACTCCGTCAATCCCGGCCTGGCTCAGGGTTCACGCAGCCGACGAGGTTGTTCTCCTGGTCGGTCATCGCCCACGGCCCGGGAGCGGCGCCGTGGTACCAGCCGGTGGAGTTGCCGAAGTAGGTCGTCTCCATCGTGCCGTTGCCGTCGTCGCGGCTGTCGGTCTCGGCGTTGCCGTAGTCGAAGCAGCAGCCGTCGTTGTAGTGCTTGCCGTTGACGAGCCAGTAGGTGCCCTCGGCCTGATCGTCGACGGCGGTCCCGCTGGGGTGGTCGTCGCGCAGGCCCATGCCCGGCTCGATGAACGTGCCGTAGACCTTGTGGCCGCCGATCGTGACCGGCGCCATCGTGGCGACCGGGAGGTTGTTGGCGCCGCCCATCGCCGGGCCTGAGAAGCCGCCGCGCGGTGCCTGCGTCAGGTCGTTGTGACGCGGCGACTGGTCGTAGATCTTCGTGATCCAGCAGGTCGTGTTGGCGCAGAACGCGTCCTGCGCCGCGGCGTCGGCGTAGCCGCCGGCGTCGGTTGCCGTCGGCTGGGTCACGCCGACGTCCCTGGTGCCGCCGTCCGACTGGCGCCGGACCTGGTAGAGCGGTCCGTCGTAGGCGGCGTACAGCGCCCGCGTCGTGCTGTGCGCCGCGACGCAGGGCGTGCCGGCCGCCGCGTAGAGGTCGCATGGACCCATCGTCCGCTCCAAGGTGGGCGGCGTCTGCGCCGCGGCGGGGCTGGCGCCGGCGGCGGCGACGCCGATCAGCACGAGGACGGCTACCGCGCTCGTGGCGAGCGTGCTGCCGCGGATCCGTCGCAACCAGGACCTGAACATGGACCTCTCCTCTGTTGTGTGTGAGGGACGAGGGCCTGCGCCGGGATGCCGATGTTCGCGATCCGGCGTCCGACATGTTCCGGAGAACCTGATCATCACGCGCCTCTCTCCTCGGACCCGCTCGCGTCGCGGCGGCCGCGCGCCGATCAGGGCGCGCCGTCTGGCCGCAGGCTCCTCTCAAACCCTCGCGGCCACGAAGACGAGTGTGGCCGCCATGGCGGCATTAGCGTTAACATTTTGATCTTGTCAAGACGATCAAATTGGCTGTATTAGCGACGATACGGCCATGTATTACGTCTTATGATCGATAATATTCGTGGCGGTATCAGTGGCCCGGGTGCGGCGAGCGCCGGTCGTCGCGGTCATTCGCGATCACAAAGCTGGAGGTCATCTGATCGATCGTCGCTGCTCGAACGAGCGATGAAGGCGTATCGATGCGGTCGCGTGCCGAGGCGCGCGACCTCGACCGGCGCTCGGACCTACGTGCTGGCGCCAGCCGCTCGCGCGACGAGCTTGCGCGGCCGCGTCAGCCGGCGCGCGCGCAGGCGGTCGGCGGTGATCGCGAGGCCGAGCACGATGCCGAGCACGATCTGCTGGTAGTAGGGCGAGACGTTGAGCACGATCAGGCCGTCCGAGATCAGCACCAGCAGGACGCCGCCGGCGGCGATGCCGACGATCCGGCCCTGACCTCCGGAGAGGCTGACGCCGCCGATCACCGCGGCGGCGATCGCCTGCAGCTCGTAGCCCTGCGCGACGCTCGGGTCGCCGAGGCCCAGCCGCGAGGCGATGACGATGCCGACGACGCCGGCGAGCGTGGCGCTGATGACGTAGGTGCTCATGATCCGCCGCGAGGTGTCGATGCCGGCGAGGCGGGCGGCTTCGCGGTTGCCGCCGACGGCGTAGATCTGGCGCCCGACGAACGTCCGCTCCAAGACGAACCAGGCCACGATCGCGATGACGACGAAGATGAACGTCGACAGCGGGATGCCGACGATCTGCGTGCGGCTGATGCCCTGGAACGTCGTGTCGGCGATCGTGACGGGCACCGACTTCGTCAGCGCCTGCGCGACGCCGCGGCCGGCGGTGTACGTCACGAGCGTGATGACGAACGCCGGGACGTTCAGCCGGGTGATGAACCAGCCGTGCATGAAGCCGACGGCGGCACAGACGAGGATCGTGATGATCAGCGCCGGCACCAGCGGGACGCCGTGGTCATCGACCAGGAAGGCGCTGAAGACCGCCGAGACGGCGGCCAGCGAGCCGACGGAGAGGTCGATCCCGCCGGTCAGGATGACGAAGCTCTCGCCGATCGCGAGCGTGCCGTACTCGGCGAGGTTGCGGCCCATCTCCTGCAGGTTCGCGCCGTTGGCGAAGGAGCTCTTGGCGGCGTAGACGCCGAGGAAGACGACCACGCAGGCGAGGACGACGCCGAGCTCGGGGGTCTCGGCGAGCCGCCGCGACAAGCGCGCGGCTCCGCCCCGCTCGTCCGCGCCGACGACGGCCTCGTCGTGCTCGAGCTCGGTGGACGGCGGGGCGATCATGCTGCCTCCTTCGTGACGGCCGAGGCGCCGACCGACGCGGCGGCGCCGATGATCGCCTCCTTGTTGAACTGCGATCGGTCGAACGCCGCGGCCAGCCGTCCGCTCGAGAGCACGACGATGCGCGAGCACAGGTGCATGAGCTCCTCGAGCTCGGACGAGGCAACGATCACGGCGCTGCCCTTGGCGGCGGCGTCGTCGATCAGCCGGTAGATCTCGGCCTTGGCGCCGACGTCGACGCCGCGCGTCGGCTCGTCGAGCAGCAGCAGCTCGGGGTCGCTGGCCATCGCGCGGCCGAAGATCGCCCGCTGCTGGTTGCCGCCGGACAGCGCGCGGATCGGCTGCTCCGGGGACTGGCAGCGGACCTTGACCGCACGCACGGTGTCGGCGGCCATGCGCCGTTCGCGCCGTGGGCTGAGATAGCCGCGCCGGCTCATGCGCGGCAGCACGGTCAGGCTGACGTTCCAGCTGATCGGCGCGTCGGCAGGATCGACTGCTGCTTGCGGTCCTCGGCGACCAGGGTGATGCCGGCGGCGATGCCGTCCTTGGCCGAGCGCGGGGCGTGGCCGGCGCCCCGCAGCGTCATCCGGCCGTCCAGCGCCGGCTGGGCGCCGAAGATCGTGTGCAGCAGCCGGCTGCGCCCCGACCCCATCAGGCCGGCCACGCCGACGACCTCGCCGGCGTGGACGTCGAGGTCGATCGGGCCGAGGCCGTCGGCGACGAGCTGCTCGGCGTGCAGGACGACGTCGCGATGCTCGCGCCGCTCGGCCGGCGACTGGGTCGCGAGCTCGCTGCCGACCATCGCCTTGACGAGCCGCTGCTCGCTGGCCTCGGCGCGCGCGAGCTCGGCGACCTTCTCGCCGTTGCGCAGCACGACGATGCGGTCGGCGATCCCCAGCACCTCGTCGAGGCGGTGGCCGACGAAGAGGACGACGCCGCCGGCCCGGGCGTGCCGGCGCGCGAGGCCGAGGACGAGCTCGGCCTCGACCGGACCGAGCGCCGAGGTCGGCTCGTCGAGGATCAGCAGCAGCGGCCGGCGCCGCCAGGCCTTGGCGATCTCGACGAGCTGGCGTTGGGCGACCGACAGCGCGTCGAGCCGCTGCCGGCTGCCGATCTCCAGGCCGAGCCCGTCGAGCAGCGTCTGCGCCTCGCGATGCAGCCGGCGGAAGTCGATCACGCCGTGGCGGGTGCCGGGGGGCGGCGTTCCGAGGAACAGGTTCTCGCCGACGCTGAGCTGGCCGACGAGCGGGAACTCCTGGGAGACCATCGCGACGCCGGCCGCCGCCGCGGCCGCGGGGTCGCCGAGCGGGAGCTCGCGGCCGCGGATGGCGATGCGCCCGAGGTCCGGAGCGACCGTCCCGGCAAGCGATCCCATCAACGTTGATTTACCGGCGCCGTTCTCGCCGACCAGCGCCACGATCTCGCCGGCGCTGAGGGTGAGCCGGTCGATGTCGAGCACGCGCACGGGCCCGTAGACCTTCTGGACCCCGGTGAGCTCGACGGCGACCCCGGGCGTCTCGCTCATGACGACGTGAGTCCGAAGCTCGCCAGCTTCTTCTGGTAGGCGGGCAGGTTGGCCTTGGTGACCAGGCCGACTCCGGAGGACAGCGTCAGCTGGTCCGAGCTGAGGTAGGGCTTGATGATCGCCATCGTCTGGTCCACGCCGAGCGCCTTCATGGCTGCTGGAGGACCATCGCCTGGATCACGCCGGACTTCAGGAAGTCGAGCGTCTTGGGCTCGGAGTCGTCGGCGACGACCTGCACCTTGCCGGCCGACTGGACGGCCTGGCCGGCGGACGGGCCGTCGTAGGAGTAGACGCCGTAGAGGCCCTTGAGGTTGCCGTCGGCCTGGAAGGCCGCGGACGCGTTCTGGAGCGCCTTGTTCGCGTCGCCGCCGTCGTTGTAGACTTGAAAGACCTTGACGCCGCTGCCCTTGACGGCGTCCTTGAACCCCTGGATGCGCTGGGTGGCGTTCAGCGCCGTGAGCGAGCCGACGAGGATCGCGACGTCGCCGCCGTCCGGCAGCAGCTGCTTCATCGCCTCGCCCGCCTTCTGGCCAGCGTCATAGTTGGGGGTGCCGAGGTACAGCGGCACGCTCTTGAAGGTGTCCAGCGGCGAGTCGATCGCGATCACCGGCACCTTCTGGCTCTCGGCCTTGCTGATGAAGCTCGAGAGCGAGGACGGCTGGATCGCCGAGACCGAGAAGCCGGTCGAGCTCTGCGACAGCAGCGTGTTCAGGATCGACAGCTGCTGGGTGATGTCCTCCTGCGTCGGCTCCTGGAACTTGGCGTCGATGCCGAGCTCCTTGTTGGCGTTCGCGACGCCCTGCTTCGCGGCGTCCCAGTAGGCGGCGGTGACGTTGACGACGACCGACGGGTTCACGCCCGCGAGGCTCTTGCCCGCGAGCGCGCTCTTGAGCTTGTCGCGCGGCTCGCCGAGCTTGACGTCGTTGAAGGCGATGTCGCCTTGCAGTGCGGCGGCCGAGCTCGTGGACGGCGCCGACGACGTCGCGGCGGACGTGGCCGACGCCGAGGCCGAGCCGCCCGTCGAGCTCGAGCTCCCGGACCCGTTGGAACTGCTCCCACAGGCGGTCGCGGTGACCGTCACCGCAGCGACCATCGCTGCCGCGACGAGGCGCGTGCGCGCGTGCGACATCTCATCTCCTCTCTTGGCTGCTGAGCGAGTCGGCGTCTCGTTTCGGTGGCGCCGACTCGTCCGACCCCGCTCGGGAGGCTCCCACTCCCGCGGGCGCAATGTCAGCGTTCACTTAGAGAATTCGTCAAGCGGTTCCTGGATTTCGTTCAATCGACGGCGGTCGTACGCGGAATGCCTGCTGGGCGGTGGTTTGCTTGTCCGCTCCACAGCTGCCGCGGCGGCTGCCGGCCGGCTGTGAGTGCGCTCGCACGGTCCGTCGCCGCGGGCGATGCTCAGCGCTTCGGCGGGGCGGTGGACGCGCGTTCGACGAGCATGGCCGGCACCGTCACGCGGCGGTCGGAGCGGACGCCGGCGACGAGCTCCTCCAGCAGCAGGTGCAGGCTGCGCTCGCCCATCGCGTTGAAGTCCTGGCGCATCGTCGTCAGCGGCGGCATCAGGTACGCCGCCTCGGGGATGTCGTCGAAGCCGACCACGCTGACGTCGCCGGGGACGCTGCGGCCGTGCTCGTGCAGCAGTCGGAGCAGGCCGAGCGCCATCTGGTCGTTGGCCGCGAAGACGGCGCTGAGTTGCGGGGCGTCGAGCAGCCGCTTGCCGAGCTCGTAGCCCGAGCGTGGGCTCCAGTCGCCGCGCAGCGGCGCATAGCCGGGGGCGCCGGCGGCCTCGAGCGCGGCCTGCCAGCCGGCGACGCGATCCTGCGCCTCGGTCCAGCTCTCCGGGCCGGCGAGGTGGTGGACGGTGGTGTGCCCGAGCGCCAGCAGATGCTCGGTGGCGGCGCGGGCGCCGGCGTGCTGGTCGACCGTGACGACGGGGACGCCGTCGGGTGGGCCGGCCTCGACGGCGACGACGGGGAGGTCGGCCGGCAGGTCCCAGAGCGCGGCGACCGCGGCGGCGTTCGGGACGATCATCAGGACGCCGGCGACGCCCAGCACGCGCAGCCGCTCGACGGCGCGCAGCACAGCCCGGCGGTTGAGCGCTTCGAGGCAGACGATCGAGACGAAGTAGCCGGTGGCGTGCGCGGCCCGCTCGATCCCGACGAGCGTCGACGCCGGGCCGAAGAGCGTGGTGTCGAAGGTCACGACGCCGAGCGTGCGCGAGCGGCCGGTGACGAGCGCCCGGGCGACGGGATTCGGTCGGTAGTCGAGCTTCTCCATCGCCGCGAGGACGCGCGTGCGCGTCTCGGCGCGCACGTGGGGTGCGCCGTTGATCACGCGTGAGACGGTCTGGTGCGAGACGCCGGCGAGCCGCGCGACGTCGTGCATCACCGCGGCCTTCCGGCGGCCGTCCCGGGCGGGCCGATCCGGCCGGCCGCTGCTCACGGTGCCGGGACCTCTGGATGAACGTTCACAACCGCTCACGATACCCTGCGGAGACGATGCTGACGATCCGCCGCTTCCTCTCGCTGCTGCTGCTCGCGGCCGTCGCCGCGACGGCCACCGCCTGCGGCAGCGCGACCAACGGCTCCGCAGCTGCCGGCGGCGCCGGCGCGGGCGACCCGCGCGCGCTGCTCGCGGACGCCTTCGCCAACGCCAAGGCGCTCAAGTCGGGCGTCGTCAGCATGCGGGCGCAGCTGTCCGGCGGCGGCCAGAAGCTGAGCGCCACGCTCGACGAGAAGTTCAGCGGCGCCGGCACGGGTCAGCCGCCGCAGATGCAGCTGAGCGGCAGCTTCGACGCAGGCGGCCAGAGCGGCAGCGGCGGCGTCGTCTGGGATGGCCGGCACGGGTTCGTCACGCTCGACGGCAGCAGCTACCGGCTGCCCGCGAGCGTCGTCAAGTCGTTCACCCAGGGCACGCAGGGCGGCGCGCCGGCGACGCTCGGGATCGACCCGAGCACATGGCTGAAGAACCCGCGGCTCGACGGCAGCGCGCAGGTCGACGGCGTCGCGGTCGACCAGGTCAGCGGCGACGTCGACACGGCGAAGCTGATCGGCGACGTCCAGTCGCTGATGGCGAAGGGCTCGGCGCTCGGCGGCGCGAGCGCCGGCGCGGGCATGCCGCAGCTCTCGGCCGGCGACCTGCAGATGCTGACCGGCGCCGTCAAGCAGCTGCACGCGACCTTCTCGATCGGCCAGGACGACCACGCGCTGCGCAAGGCCCGGCTCGACCTGCGGATCGCGCCGGCGGGCGAGGCGCTGTCCGGCAGCGTCGAGCTGACGATCAGCGGCCAGAACGTCCCGCAGACGATCACGGCGCCGACCGGCGCCAAGCCCTACGGCGAGCTGAAGCAGCAGCTCGGCGGCCTGCTCGGGATGCTCGGCTCCGCGAGCGCCGCCGAGCCGTACGCGAAGATCAGCTGAGCGCCGTCGCCGCGGGCCGCTCGACCCGTATCCTCATGCTCCTGTGACCGAGGCCGGCGCCACGTTCAATCTGCGGCGCTTCCTCTTCAGCGGGCAGGGCTGGCCGTACGTGCTGGTCCCGTTCATCGCGATCGCGATCGTGCTCGACGTCGCGGGCGCCAACTCGATCGTGATCTTCTTCGCCTCGGCGCTCGGCGTGATCCCGACCGCGGCGCTGATGGGCCGCGCGACCGAGGAGCTGGCCGCGCGCTCGGGCCCGGGCATCGGCGGCCTGCTGAACGTCACGTTCGGCAACGCGCCGGAGCTGATCATCGCGATCTTCGCGCTCAACAAGGGCCTGCAGGAGGTCGTCAAGGCCTCGCTGCTGGGCTCGATCCTCGGCAACCTGCTGCTCGTCATGGGCGCCGCGATGTTGATCGGCGGCTGGGGGCGCGAGCGCCAGAAGTTCGTCGCCGAGGCGGCAAACGCGCAGGCGACGCTGCTGCTGCTCGCGGCGGTCGCGCTGATCCTGCCGGCGCTCTACCTGCTCTCGACCGGCGGCCACCTGCCGCGGCTGGCGTCCGAGGCCACGCACTTCGGCTCGAAGATCGAGAAGATGTCCTTCGGCGTCTCGATCGTGCTGCTGCTCTCGTACGCCGGCGGCCTCTGGTTCTCGCTGAAGACGCACCGCGACGTCTTCAACCCGGAGACCGAGGACCACGAGTCGGCGGCCGGCGCCTGGAGCGTGCGTCGCAGCATCGGCGCGCTGGCGATCGCCGGCGTGGCCGTCGGCGTGATGTCGGAGATCCTCGTCGGCTCGATCGAGTCGGCCTCGGAGGGCATCGGCCTCTCGCCGTTCTTCGTCTCGTTGGTGATCGTCGCGATCGTCGGCAACGCCGCCGAGCACTGGGTCGCCGTCTACTTCGCCGCGCGCGACAAGGTCGACCTCTCGGTCGCGATCGCGATCGGCTCGAGCGCCCAGATCGCGCTGTTCGTGATGCCGGTGCTGGTGCTGCTCTCGTTCGTGGTCGGCCCGTTCCCGCTCTCGCTGGAGTTCAGCGGCCTCGAGCTCGGGGCGATCCTGCTCGCCGTGCTGATCGCCGCGCACGTCTCGCAGGACGGCGAGTCGACCTGGTTCGAGGGCCTGCAGCTGATCGGCGTCTACGTCGTGCTCGCGATCGTCTTCTTCTTCGTCTGAGCCGAAGCCGCGGCGCGCGCAGCTCGCGCGCCGCGACGGACGCCGGCGACCGGCTAGTAGTCGTCGTCCTCGTCCGGATCGGGCTCGAGCGAGTCCTCCTCGTCGGGCTCGTCCTCGTCCGGATCCTCGCGCGCGGCCGAGCGGGCGCGGCGCGTCTCGAAGGCCTCGACCAGCTCGTCGCGGCGGTGCTCGTCGACCGCCACCTCGTCGCTCAGCGCGATCCACTCGCCGCCCTCGTCGTCGTCCTCGATCAGCTCGAGGTCGACGCTTGCCGAGTCGTCCACGACCAGCACGATCTCGGTGTCGGGGTTGAAGTAGGTACCGGGGCGGGTGGCGAGCTCATCGAGGTCGAAGCGTCGGACAGCAGGCATAGGCGCGCAGCGTATCCGTCCGCGCACGGCGGCGTCACGCGCGCGGCGCGGCGCCGGCCAGGTACCCTTCACAGTGGTTGACTGACCAGTCAATCTGGAGCTGCCAAGGAGGACGATCGTGATCGACTTCACGCTGACCGAAGAGCAGCAGGCACTGCGCGAGATGGCGCACGACTTCGCCGTCAGGGAGATCCGCCCGGTCGCCTGGGACTACGATCGCGACGGCACCTGGCCGCAGGCGATCCTCGAGAAGGCGTGGGAGCTCGGCCTGATGAACTCGCACGTGCCGGCCGAGTACGGCGGGCCCGGCGTCAGCTACATGGACGGCGCGCTGATCGAGGAGGAGCTGTCCTGGGGCTGCTCGGGCATCGGCACGTCGATCGGCGCGAACGGCCTGGCGACGGCGCCGCTGAGCCTCGGCGGCTCCGAGCAGCTCAAGCGCACGTACCTCGGGATGCTCAGCGAGGCGCCGCTGTTCGCCTCCTTCTGCCTGACCGAGCCGGACGCCGGCTCGGACGTCTCCGGCATGCGCACGACCGCCGTCCGCCGCGGCGACAAGTGGGTGATCAACGGCTCCAAGTGCTTCATCACCAACGGCGGCTACGCCTCCTTCTTCACCGTCTACGCGAAGACCGACAGGGACAAGGGCCACCGCGGCATCTCCTGCTTCCTGGTCCCCAAGGACGACACGATCACGGTCGACAAGAAGGAGGACAAGATGGGGCAGCGGGCCTCGAACACCGTGACCATCACCTTCAACGACACCGAGATCCCGGCCGGCAACCTGATCGGCAGCGAGAACGGCGGCTTCAAGCTCGCGATGATGACGCTCGACCGCACGCGCCCCGGCGTCGCCGCGATGGCGACCGGCATCGCCCGCGCCGCCTTCGAGTTCGCGACGCAGTACGCGAAGGAGCGGGTGCAGTTCGGCGTCCCGATCGCCATGCACGAGGGGATCCAGTTCATGATCGCCGACATGGCGACGAAGATCCATCTGGCGCGGCTGGCGGCCTGGAACTCCGCCGTGCTGCTCGACCTGGGCAAGCGCAACACGCTCGAGTCCTCGCACGCCAAGCGCTTCGCCGCCGACACGGCGATGGAGGTCGCGACCGACGCCGTCCAGATCTACGGCGGCTACGGCTTCATCAAGGACTATCCCGTCGAGAAGCTGATGCGCGACGCGAAGATCATGCAGCTGTACGAGGGCACGTCGCAGATCCAGCGGCTGGTGATCGCGCGCGAGACGCTGCTGCCGCGCCGCGTCGAGGAGCCCGCGGCCGTCTGATGCCCGTCGCCCGCGCCAGCATCCTCGTCCCCGGGCGCGCCGTCGAGGCCGAGCAGCTCTGGTACGACCGCTCGCGCTGGGCGTCCTGGATCGACGACTTCGCGGCAGTCGTCCGGCTCGAGGACGACTGGCCGCACGCGGGCGGCCGGCGGCTCTGGCGCTCGCGGCCCGGCGGCCGCGGGCTGGTCTCCGAGCGGGTGACGCGCTTCGAGATCCGCGTCGGCCAGGATCTCGCCGTCGAGGACGAGAGGCTGCAGGGGACGCAGCGGGTGCGCTTCGAGCCCGGGCACGAGCAGACGCGGATCACGCTCGAGTACGAGCTCGCGCCGAAGGATCGGATGCCGCCGCTCGGGCGCTATCTGCTGCGCCGCCGCCTGGCGGACTCGGCGCGCCGCACGCTGACGCGATTTTCGTACGAGCTGGCCGCCGAGCGCGAGCTCGAGAGAGGACGATAGGTTCACCGACATGTTCGTGTTCAACGCCGCAGTCGTCGGCGCGGGGGTGATGGGCGGCGAGATCGCCCAGGTGCTCGCGTCCGCCGACGTGCCGGTCCTGCTCAAGGACGTCGACCAGTCACTCGTCGACGCCGGCCTGCAGAAGGCGCGCGAGGTCAGCGAGCGCGCCGCGGCCAAGCTCGTCGAGCGCGGCCGGGCGACGCCCGAGCAGGCCGAGGCCCAGGTCGCGCGCACGCTGTCGCTGATCGCCGGCACCACCTCCTACGACGGCTTCGGCGAGGTCGACTTCGCGATCGAGGCCGTGCCCGAGCGGATCGAGGTCAAGCACCAGGTCTTCGCCGAGCTCGACGCGGTGACGCCGGGGCACGCGATCCTCGCCTCGAACACCTCCGGGCTCTCGATCACCGAGATCGGCGAGATCACCAACCGGCCCGACAAGGTCGTCGGCTTCCACTTCTTCTGGCCGGCGTCGCGGATGCGGCTGGTCGAGGTGATCGAGGGCGACGACACCTCGCCCGAGACGGCGCAGGTGGCGGCCAACCTCGCGCAGCGGATCCGCAAGGTCGCGGTGCGCGCCGCCGAGTGCCCCGGCTTCGTCGTCAACCGGATCCTGCTCTCGACGGCCAGCGAGGTCTGGCGCTACCAGGACGAGACGGGCGCGGCGGTCGAGCAGATCGACGCGCTGCTGCAGGAGCAGGCGCAGCTGCCGATGGGGCCGTTCCGCGTCGCCGACATGTCAGGCCTGGACACGACGGTCAAGGTCGCGCGCGACCTGCGCGACGCCTACGGCGACCGCTTCTACGTCCACCGGGCGATGGAGGCGCTGGTCGAGCAGGGTCGGCTGGGCGCCAAGAGCGGGAGGGGCTTCTATGAGCACGCCTGACGCGCGGATCGTCGAGCGCTTCTCGCTGAAGGCGTTCGTCGAGGCCTGCCTGGTCGTCGAGGAGGGCGTCGCCGGCGTGCGCGACGTCGACATGGGGATGATGCTCGGCACCGGCATGGTGCCAGGGCCGTTCGCGCGCGCCGACCTGCGCGGGCTCGACGAGCTGCTGGCGGCGCTCGAGCGCGCCGAGGCCGAGTGGGGCGAGCACTTCGAGCCGCCGCTGCTGCTGCGCCGGCTGGTCGCGCAGGGGCGGCTCGGGCCGAAGAGGGGCCAGGGCTTCTATCCCTACCCGCAGCCGCAGCCCGGCTACGAGACGGCGCCGGTCAAGCTCGACCTGCGCGGTGAGGTCGCGGTCCTCTGGCTCGACAACCCGCCGGCCAACTCGCTCTCGCCGGAGACGGTGGACGCGCTCGCGGCGGCCTGGGATGACGTCGTCGAGCGCGGCGCGAAGGCGATGGTGCTGGCCTCGCCGAACCCGGCGCTGTTCTGCGCCGGCGCCGACATCAAGGCCTTCACGCGCTTCGACGAGGCGACGGGCCGTGCCTACCTGGAGCAGATGCACGCGCTGCTGCGCCGCTGGGAGACGTCGCCGATCGTGACGATCGCGGCCGTCAACGGGCTCGCGGTCGGCGGCGGCAACGAGATCGCGATGGCCTGCGACGTGCGGCTGGCCGGCGCCTCGGCGTCCTTCGGCCAGCCGGAGGTCAACCTCGGCATCATCCCCGGCTTCGGCGGCACGCAGCGGCTGCCGCGGCTGGTCGGGCCGGCGAAGGCGCTGGAGATGAACACGACCGGCGAGTCGATCGGCGCCGACGAGGCCTACGAGTACGGCCTCGTCAACCGCGTGCTGCCCGACCACGAGCTGTTCGACGCCGCGCTCGCCTGGGGCCGCAAGCTGGCCGGCCAGGCGCCGATCGCCGTGCAGCGGATCAAGCAGATCTCGAACGCCGGCGAGCTCGACGCCGGGCTGGCGGCCGAGCGCGACTCGTTCGCGCAGGTCTTCGGCTCCGAGGACGCGCGCGAGGGCATCGCGGCGTTCGTCGAGAAGCGGACGCCGCGCTTCCAGGGGCGCTGAGGCCGGCCGGGCCGCCGGCTCGCGCAGGCGAGCCGGCGCCAGCCGCGGCGCCTAGGGCGTCTTGCCCGACGACGTCTTCAGCGCGTACTGCGACGGCGTCGTCGGGACCGTCGGGTTGTCGATGCTGCTGAGCTTGTCGATCAGCTTGGCCCACTGGCTCGGCCCGAGCGCGGAGCCCGGCTGGTCGGACGGCGCCGTGCCGGAGCCCGCCAGCGGGCGGAAGCCGATGTGGATGTGGTCGGCGTGGTCGGCCATCGCAAGCGTGTTGTCGGCGCCCGGGTAGGTCATCAGCGAGATGATCTGGTGCGGCTTCATCGTGCCCTGCAGCGTCAGCAGCGAGCGGATCACCTGATCGGCGATCGAGCCGGGGCCCTGGTGGCCGGCGATCGGCGTGCCGTTGACGGCGGAGATGTCGACGGCGTCACCGGTCGAGTGCTCGGAGACGTTGCCGGAGACCGTCATCTCCGAGTGGCCGCACTCGAGTGCGCTGACCGTCGGGTCGAAGCCGTTGGCGACCAGGAACTCGAGCGTCGCGAGCACGCGGCGGTCGATCTGGCCGCTGCGGATGTCCTGGCGCCCGCAGGGGTAGATCGTGATGTGGCGGTCCTCGAGCACGCGCGTCTCGAGCGTCGGCTTGTCCATCAGCAGGATCTGGCCGGCGGACGGCGCGCCGGTGCCGACGCCGGCGAGCGCGAGGTCGCCCTGCGCCCGGTAGATCGCCGTCGACTGCAGCAGCTTCCAGCCGTCGAGGATCGGCTTCGGGTCGATCCGCGGCGCGCCGCTGCCGGCCGGGCGGATCTCGAAGCGCAGGTACGGGTGCGTCGGGCTCGACGCGGCGCCGACCCGCCCGAGCAGCGTGCCGGCGGGGATCCGCGAGCCGACCGCGAGGCGGTGCAGGACCATGTTCCCGGAGACGACGACCGGATCGCTCGCCTGCGCGCCGCTCAGCTGCTCGGCGCCGCCGTGCGCGGACGCGTTCCTGCGCCCCGGGAAGGCGAACAGCCGCAGCTTCGCCGCCGGCGTGCGGTCGGGCCGCGCGGCGCCGGGGATCGGCCCCGCGACCGTGCTCGGCGCCGGCGTCGCGGTCGGCGCGGCGAGCGCCGGCGCGCTCGGGTCGATCGCCGCGGCCGGAGGGGTAAGGCTCGAGTTGGGGTCGAGGGGTGAGACGGGCGTCGGCATCGGCGTCGGCGCGGTCAGCGGCGCCGGCGTCGACGACGCGGCCGGCGCGGCGCCGGGTGTCGCGGTCGGCGCGGGCGCCGCGGTGTCGGTCGCGGGCTGCGTCGGCGGCGCCGGAGCGTCGGTCAGCTGCCGGCGCGCCTGCGCCGCGCTGCGGCGCTGCGCCGGCGTCAGCGGCGCCGGCTTCGGCGTCGCGTAGGTGCGCGAGATCTTCGCGAGCTCGCCGTACGTGTACGTGTTCCCGTAGGCGTCCTCGATGCGGACGTAGCTGCCGAGCCGCGCCGAGTGGCCGATCTTCGTGACGCGCGCGTCGTTGACGGCGACGACCGGCGCGCCGGCGCGCGCGAAGATCGAGATCCCCTGGCGGCCGGCCGCGGCGTCGGCGACCGTCGCGCCGGCGCCGCCGCGCGACAGGTCGCGCTTGGTCAGCTCGTCGGCGTAGGTCGCCTTGGCGCCGACGGGGAAGATGCCCTCGGTCAGCCCCGTGAGCGAGCTGACGAGGCTGGTCGGCAGCCCGGCGAGCACCTGCGCGCGCGCCAGCACCTCGTCGACGTACCAGCCGGCGTGGTTGTAGGCGTAGATCGCGCCCTTGAGGTCCGTCTGCGCGCCGGCGGCCTTCAGGTAGCGGGCGGCGGCGAAGATCGCGTCGACCGGGTTGTACGGGTCCTTGACGCCGTCGCCGTTGGCGTCGACGCCGTACATCGCCCAGGAGCTGGGCATGAACTGCATCCAGCCGAGCGCGCCGGCGCTGGAGACGTTGAGGTTGCGGCCGTAGTCGGTCTCGACCTGGTTGATCGCCGCCAGCACCTCCCACTTGACCCCGTACTCGCTGCCGGCCGCCTGGTAGATCGGCAGCAGGAAGGGCGGGATCGTGAACTGCTGGATGAAGAAGTTCGGCACGCCGACCTTCGCGCTGCCGGGCGTGACGGCGGTCGGGTCGGGCAGGCCGCTCGTCGGCGCCTGGGCGTCCGGCGAGGCCGTGGGGGTCGGCGTCGGCGTGGGCGTGGGGGTCTGGACGGTGCCCGTCAGCGACTCCTCGTTGGCGCTCGAGTCGCCGCCGGCGCCGCTGCCCGTGTGCGAGCCCTGCGAGTGCGTGTGCGAGCCCTGGCCGCCGCGCTGCCGGCGCGTGCGCGGCGTCGCGGTGGGCGTCGGCGTGGCGGTCGCGGTCGGCGTGGCCGTCGGGGTCGGCGTCGGCGTGGCCGTCGCGGTCGCCGTGGCCGTCGGCGTCGCGTCGGCCGGACCGAGGTCGACGATCGAGCTGACGGGCGCCGGCAGGCCGGGGATCTGCAGCTGGTCGACCGGCGTGCCGTCCGGCACGGCGACGGTGATCGTCAGCTCCTGGCCGGTGACCAGCGTCACGCGCACGTAGTGCTGCTGCGTCTGCGCGGCGGCGGATGCCACGAGCACGCTCACGTAGAGCGTCGACGCGACGAGGGTGGTGGCAATGACGCGATTCATCGACCGGGGTCCCGGTGCCCCCGGGGAGTCAAGCAACCTAGCCGCGGCATCCTGCCGAGGCAATGGCGTGGGAGCGATCCTGACGAGTCTGGCGCATGATCGCCCGAATCGGACACAGCTCGCTCATTTCTAACCCTGAAGTCGAGGGTTAGTTCAAGCACCATCTCAGCTTCGCTGCGGTAGCGTCCGATCCTGCACGTGACCGCGAGATCAGGAGTGGACGCGACGATGGCGGACGAAGACGGCGACGGCCTGCGCGATCGCCTCGCTCGGCAGAGCGAGGACACGCTGGGAAAGATCGCCCAGGATCTGCTCGAGAACCCGCTCGTCAGCGGCGCGCTGGCGCGCGCGTTCACGGCGCGCGAGAAGGCGGCGCAGGCGCAGGAGGCGGCCATGGGCGCGCTCAACATCCCATCCGCGGCGGACGTCGAGCGGCTGACCAAGCGCCTGCGCTCGGTCTCGCAGCGGCTCGAGGGCGTCGAGGAGCGGCTCGACGGCGTCCAGGACGGCGTCACCCGCGTCGCCGACCAGCTGGAGGCGCTCAACCGCGGCGTCGAGCCGGGCGTCGCCGATCGGCTGCGGGCGGTCGAGACGCAGCTGACCAAGCTGACGCACGAGCTCGGCCACGTCGCGACCGCGCTCGACGCGCATCCTTCGCCCGTGCACCGCTCGCAGGAGCGGCTCGACGTCGACGCGCGCGCGGCGGCAAAGAGCGAGGGCTGAGCGCACGGCCGCCGCGGGCCGCGGCGGCCACCCGGCCGTTCGGGCAGATGCACGGTCTCGGTCGACAAGCAGGGCGACTGGGAACTACAGTGGCCCGCACATGGCCAAGAAGGACACCAAGGACACCAGCAAGTCCAAGAAGGGCAAGAGCGACAAGAAGGACAGCCAAGGCGTCCCGCAGGACGCGATCGACGCGATCCGCTCCGCGATCGAGCGGACGCTGCAGGGCTCCGCGCCCGTGCGCACGCGCGAGATCGTCGAGGAGATCGCCGCGGCCGCCAACAAGGTCAGGCACACGCTCGAAGAGGTGCACGTCCTCGACGAGCTGCGCGGCCTGCGCCGGGAGATGGAGTCGCTCGCCAGGCGCGTCGCCGCGCTCGAGCTGCATCCGAAGCCGTCCGAGCCGGAGCCGCCGGCCGCCGAGCCCGCCGCCAAGCCGGCGGCGAAGAAGGCGGCGGCGAAGCGCAAGCCGGCCGCGAAGAAGCCGGCTGCCAAGAAGCCCGCCGCCAAGCGCAAGCCCGCGGCGCGCAAGCCGGCCGCGAAGTCGTCGGCCACGGCGGCCAAGCCGGCCGCCACGTCGCCGGCCGCGAAGCCCGCGGCGGCCAAGCCGGCGCCGTCTGCCACGCCGATCGTCCCGCCCGGCGACTGATCGATGGCCGCCTCGTTCGAGTCGGCGCGCGAGCTGCGCGCGGTGATGGACGAGGTCTTCGCGATGATGGATCGCGACCCCGAGATCGGCCCGAAGCTGCGGGACGCCGACGTCCCGCAGCGCTTCGAGTTCAGCGACCTCGACGTCGTCGTCAACATCCGCGCCGCCCGCGACGGCGAGCCCGGCAACCTGCACTGGGCCTGGAGCGACGACGTCGACTGGCAGCCGAAGGTCGAGATGACGATGTCCTCGGAGGTGGCCAACCGCTACTTCCAGGGCAAGGAGAACGTCGCGCTGGCGGTCGCGCGCCGGCGCATCAAGACCGGCGGCGACGTCAAGGCCGCGCTGGCGCTGATCCCGATCACGAAGCCGATCTACGCGCAGTACCGCGACTACCTCGAGCGCGAGCACCCGCAGCTGCTGGCCTGACGCGCGCGGCGCCGCCGCCCGCCGCCGTCGGTGACACCCGCCCGCGCGGGCGACCACGAGCGTCCCGCGCCGCCGGGCCGCCGCCTCGACTCGCGCCCGCCCGCCCCGGGCGGCCACGAGCGGCCGCGACCGTCCCGGCACGCGCGGCGACTAGCGTCTGTCCCGCCGATGTCCGTGCCGCGCGCCACGACCGCCGCCGAGCTCGAGGCGCGCGTGCGCGCCGACGGGCTGCTGCGCGGCGCCGTCGTCGTCATGTACTCGGGCGGGCGCGACTCGACCTGCCTGCTCGACCTCGCCGCGCGCCTGGCCGCGCCGGTCGCGGCGCTGCACGTCAACTACGGCCTGCGCGACGCCGCCGGCGACGACGAGGCGCACTGCGCCGCGGTCTGCGCCGGCCTCGGCGTCGAGCTGCACGTGCATCGCCCGCTGCGCCCCGAGCGCGGCAACATCCAGGCATGGGCGCGCGACCAGCGCTACGCCGCGGCGGCGCGGCTGGCGCTCGCGCGCGGCGCCGTCGTCGCCGCCGGCCACACCGCGACCGACCAGGTCGAGACGGTCCTCTACCGGCTCGCCGCCGCGCCGGGCCGGCGCGCGCTGCTCGGGATGCCGGCGCGCTCGGGCGCGCTCGTGCGGCCGCTGCTGGCGGCGACCCGCGCCGACACCGCCGCCTACTGCCTCGAGCGCGGCCTCGCCTGGCGCGAGGACGCCAGCAACCCGGGCTCGCTGCGCGGCGGCATCCGCGAGCGGCTGCTGCCGGCGCTGCAGGAGCTGCATCCGGCCGCCGAGGCCAACGTGCTGCGCACGCTCGCGACGCTGCGCGACGAGGCCGAGCTGCTCGACGCCGCCGTCGACGCCGCGCTCGCGAGCGCCGGCGACCCGCCGCGCGTCGCCGCGCTGTCCGCGCTCGCGCCGGCGCTCGCGCGGCTCGCCGTGCAGCGGCTGGCCGACCGCGCCGCGCACGGCGACGCGCCGGCGATCGGCGCCCGCGCGCCGCAGCTGCTGGTGCTCGCGGCCGCCGGCGGCAGCGCCTCGCTCGACCTGCCGGGCGGCCTGCGCGCGACCGTCGCCTACGGGCGCCTGCGGATCGAGCGCCCGCGCCCGCCGCGGCTGCCGAGCGCGACGCGGCTCGCCGTCCCTGGCAGCGCCGCCTACGGCGGCGGCCGGCTGACCTGCGAGCTGGGGGCGGCGCTGCCGATCGGCGACGGCACGCTCGACGCGTCCGCGCTCGCCGCCTCGCTCGAGGTGCGGCCGTGGCGCCCCGGCGACCGCATGCGCCCGCTCGGGCTCGGCGGCTCGCGCTCGCTGCAGGACCTCTTCACCGACCGCAAGATCCCGCGCGAGCGCCGCGCGCAGCTGCCGGTCGTGCTGTCCGACGGCGAGATCGCCTGGGTGCCGGGGCTGGCGACGGGCGAGCGCTTCCGCGTCACCGGCCTGACGCGCGCGCGCGTCAGGCTGGCCTGGGACGAGGGCGCCTAGACTGCCGGGCCCTATGAGCGAAGCGATCGGCGAGATCCTCGTCCAGGCCGACGATCTGCAGCATCGAATCAAGCGGATCGCCGCCGAGATCAGCCGCGACTACGCGGGCCGCGACCTGCTGCTGATCGGCGTGCTGAAGGGCGCCTTCCTGTTCCTGGCCGACCTGATGCGGCACCTCGAGGGCGGCTGCGAGGTCGACTTCATGGCGGTCGCCTCCTACGGCTCCTCGACCGAGTCCTCCGGCGTCGTCCGGATCCTCAAGGACCTCGACGCGCCGCTCGAGGGCCGCCACGTGCTGATCGTCGAGGACATCGTCGACTCCGGCCTGACGCTCAACTACCTGCTGCGCACGCTGCAGGCGCGCGGGCCGGCGTCGCTGGAGGTCTGCGCGCTGCTGACCAAGCCGAGCCGCCGCACCGTCGACCTGCCGGTGCGCTACACCGGCTTCGAGATCCCGGACAGGTTCGCGATCGGCTACGGGCTCGACTACCAGGAGCGCTACCGCAACCTTCCCTACGTCGCGGCGCTCAAGCTGGGCGACGACCCGGCGTAGGCGGGAGGCGGCGGCACCGCAGCTTTGCGGCGCCACGTTCGTTATGGAAGGGAAAGGTCGACGGACCTACACTCGCTTTCACGCTTCGAATCCACCTCTCATTCCCCTGGTAGCCTTGGCCATCTTGATCCGCCGCACGACCCTCGCGCGTACTGGACGCGCCGGCGCATGAGTCGATTCTTCAAAAGCGCCGCCTTCCCGATCCTGATCGTGATCGTGCTGGCGTTCTTCGCCTCGAAGCTGATCTCCAGCGGCGATCAGACGAAGGCGCCGAACTTCGGCACGTTCCTGAACCAGATCGACGACGGGCAGATCGACACCGTCACGCTGCAGACCAAGGATCTCTCGGCGGACGTCACGCTGAAGGGCTCGGACCACAAGAAGTACACGATCGGCTACACGGAGAGCTACTCGCCGACGCTGATCAACAAGCTGCAGCAGGCGCAGAACTCGAAGGAGATCAACGGCTTCGACATCAAGCCGGCGCGCTCGAGCGTGATCCTCTCGCTGCTGACGTACGTCTTCCCGATCCTGCTGTTCATCGGCTTCTGGCTGTTCCTGATGAACCAGGTCCAGGGCGGCGGCTCGAAGGTGATGTCGTTCGGCAAGTCGCGCGCCAAGCGCATGTCGGTCGACTCGCCGAAGATCACCTTCCGCGACGTCGCCGGCGTCGACGAGGCGGTCGAGGAGCTGCACGAGATCAAGGAGTTCCTCGAGAACCCGAAGAAGTTCCAGGCGCTCGGCGCCCGCATCCCCAAGGGCGTGCTGCTCTACGGCCCGCCCGGCACCGGCAAGACGCTGCTCGCCCGCGCGGTCGCCGGCGAGGCGGGGGTGCCGTTCTTCTCGATCTCCGGCTCGGACTTCGTCGAGATGTTCGTCGGCGTCGGCGCCAGCCGCGTCCGCGACCTCTTCGAGCAGGCCAAGCAGAACTCGCCCTGCATCATCTTCATGGACGAGATCGACGCCGTCGGCCGCCATCGCGGCGCCGGCCTCGGCGGCGGCCACGACGAGCGCGAGCAGACGCTCAACCAGCTGCTCGTCGAGATGGACGGCTTCGAGGCCAAGGACAACATCATCATGATCGCGGCCACCAACCGGCCCGACATCCTCGATCCGGCGCTGCTGCGCCCCGGCCGCTTCGACCGCCAGATCGCCGTCGACCGCCCGGACCGCAAGGGCCGCGCGAAGATCCTCGAGGTCCACACGCGCGGCAAGCCGCTGGCGAAGGACATCGAGATCGACACGCTGGCGGGCCAGACGCCCGGCTTCACCGGCGCCGACCTGTCGAACCTCGTCAACGAGGCCGCGCTGCTGGCCGCCCGCACGGGCAAGAAGGAGATCACGCAGA
>Ga0153956_1001462_pt1 | contig 20452 bp, 18 predicted proteins | sample TSFL040MetaG_FD_104704 | JGI IMG/M metagenome (GOLD analysis project Ga0153956, IMG submission 104704) | Attine ant fungus gardens microbial communities from Florida, USA - TSFL040 MetaG | ecosystem: Host-associated > Fungi > Mycelium > Unclassified | place: USA: Florida, Wekiwa Springs...
CGATTGCCCGGCTTCGCGAAGCCGGGCAATCGAACACCGTTCCGCAAGCGATAACTGGCTGTAGGTCGACATGGCAGCACCTGTCTCAGGTGTTGCACTTCGCTTGTGAACTCAGGGGGGTCCACCGGGAGGCAGGCGTGGGACAAGAGGCTCAAAGGCCAGGCGCTGAGGCGCAGTGGACCCCGGCACAAGGCCGGGGTGACGGGGGATTTATGAATGGCGATCCGGCCTAGTGGCGATGGTTTCTCGACGGCAGGATGCCATCACCAGTTCGACGAAACTGGGCCCCGGCCTTCGCCGGGGAGGCGTGATTCCGTCTAACCGAATCCAACCCTGGACGGATCAGCGGGCAAGGATCAGCCGGCGCCTGCCGGGGTAGTTCGTCAGCGACACCAATCTGACGGCAGCGTCGGCGTCGACACCGATGGAGCGCAATGGCGGTTCCCTGAACGCGCGCGCGCACCTACATGATGGCGGGATGCCGCCCGTCACCATCCCGCCGACCAGGGATCGCCCGCTGGTCCCGACGCTCCGGCGTTTCCTCCCCTATCTCTGGCCCGCCGACGCGCCGACGCTGAAGGCGCGGATCGTCGGCGCGATGGGCCTCGTGCTGGCGTCGAAGCTCGTCCAGGTGTTCGGCGCGGCCTATACGCTCAAATATGCGGTCGACCGCATGGCCGGTGGCGACCGTGGCGCGGTGTGGATCGTCGTCGCGCTGGTGCTGGGCTATGCGGCGTCGCGGCTGTCGACGACCCTGTTCGACAATCTGCGCAACGTCGTGTTCGAGCGTGTCGGCCAGGAAGCGACGCGGCGGCTGGCGGCGACGGTGTTCCGCCACCTCCACCGGCTGTCGCTGCGCTTCCACCTCGAACGCCGCACCGGCGCGGTGACCAAGGTGGTCGAGCGCGGGACCAAGAGCATCGACACGATGCTGTACTTCATGCTGTTCAACATCGCGCCGACCGTGCTCGAACTCGGGCTGGTGCTCGGCATCTTCTGGGTCAATTTCGGGCTGTGGCTGGTCGCCGCGACGGTGGTGATGGTCGTGCTGTACATCTGGTTCACGCGCGCCGTGACCGACTGGCGCAACGCGCTGCGCACGCGGATGAACGACCTCGACACCGGCGCGGTCGCGCATGCGGTCGATTCGCTGCTCAATTTCGAGACGGTGAAGTATTTCGGCGCGGAGGAACGCGAGGCGCGGCGCTACGACGCGGCGATCAGCGCCTATGCCAGCGCCGCGGTCAAGAGCGAGAACAGCCTGGCGCTGCTCAATATCGGCCAGGCGGCGATCACCAACCTGATGCTCGGCGGCGGGATGGCGTTCGTCGTGTGGGGCTGGTCGCAGGGCCGCTTTTCGCCGGGCGACGCGGTGTTCGTCTCGACCCTGCTCAGCCAGTTGTTCCGCCCGCTCGACCTGCTCGGCATGGTCTATCGCACGATCCGCCAGGGGGTGATCGACATGGGCGCGATGTTCGACCTGCTCGATACCGGGGCGGAAGTGGTCGACGCCCCCGGCGCGCCGCCGCTCGCCGTGACCCGGGGCCATGTCCGGTTCGAGGACGTGAAGTTCGGCTACGATCCCGGCATGCCGATCCTGAAGGGGATCGACCTCGACATCGCGGCCGGCACGACCTTGGCGGTGGTCGGGCCGTCGGGCGCGGGCAAGTCGACGCTCGCGCGGCTGATGTACCGCTTCTACGACCTGACCGGCGGGCGGATCACGATCGACGGGCAGGACATCGCGGCCGTCACGCAGGCGTCGTTGCGCGCCGCGATCGGCATCGTCCCGCAGGACACCGTGCTGTTCAACGACACGATCGGCTACAACATCGCTTATGGCCGCGAAGGGGCATCGGAAGCGGACATCGTCCGCGCCGCACAGGGCGCGGCGATCGCCGGCTTCATCGAGCGCCAGCCCGACCAATACGAAACGCGCGTCGGCGAGCGGGGCTTGAAACTGTCGGGCGGCGAGAAACAGCGCGTCGCGATCGCGCGCACGCTGCTGAAGGACCCGCCGATCCTGATCCTCGACGAAGCGACCAGCGCGCTCGACAGCCGGACCGAAAGCGAGATCATGGAAACGCTGGAGGCGATCGAACGCGGCCGCACCACGATCGTCATCGCGCACCGCCTGTCGACCGTGGTCCATGCCGACCAGATCGTCGTGCTGGAAGCGGGCCGGGTCGCCGAGCGCGGCACCCATGCCGAACTGTTGCGCAAGCGCGGCTTGTATGCGGAGATGTGGGCGCGCCAGGCCCGCGAGCGCGAGGAAGCGCTGGCGGCGGAATAGCGACTCGCCCGCGCTTCTGATACGATGTTGCCGATGTCGGACAGGGGGTGGCGAGGATGCGGTTTCCGGTGATGCTGACGATGGTGCTGGCGCTCACGGGCGGCATCGCCGCCGCCGCGGGGCCCGTGGCTCGCGCGATCAAGCCGAACAGCTTTGCGACATGGAGCGCCGCCGACGGACGGCGCAGCTTCCGCGCGCTCGGCGTCACCGTGACGCCGCTGGTTCCTCGATCGAACGGCCCGCGATCCGATGATGCGCCCCCGGTCTTCATCGTTTCCGCGCCGCCGGCCCCACCGATTCGCCTCACGCTGTCCGATACGTCGGCCGACCATGACAGCTCGATCGGCATCGGCGAGATCAACAAAAGCGAGGGTCCGGCGGTGATCGTCCAGGGCTGGACCGGCGGCGCGCATTGCTGCACCCAGATCACCGCCGCCGTGCGGGTGGGCAAGGTCTTCCGCGCCGTCGACCTCGGCACCTGGGACGGCGAGAGCGTGCCGTGGCCGAAAGACATATCCGGCGACGGCATCGGCGACTTCGTGATGGTCGACAACGCGTTCCTCTACGCCTTCGGCTGCTACGCCTGCAGTTATGCCCCGCCGCAAGTGATCAACATCCGGGGCGGGCGGAGGGTCGATGCCTCCGCCGAACCGCAATTCCGACGCCTGTTCGAACGCGACCTGCAAAGGCTGCGGCCGCTGTGCGCCAAGGGCGACAACCCCGCTTGCGCCGCCTACGCCGCCGATGCCGCGCGATTGGGAAGGTTCGCCGCCGAATGGCCGTTCGTGCTGAAATCGTATAGCCGCACCGATACCTGGGACTTGCCGACCGGATGCCGCGTCGATCCGGGCGACAATGCCTGCCCGGACGCCCAGACGATCAACTATGGCACCTACCCGGAGGCCCTCCGGGCGTTCCTCAGGCAGAACGGCTATATCGGCTAGAGCACCGACCCGTTCGCCCTGAGCTTGTCGAAGCCTGTCCTGAGCGCCTGCCTTGCAGGCAGTCGAAGGGGGCTGCCCTTCTTGGCCCGAAGAAAGTGCAGTGCTTCGACAAGCTCAGCACGAACGGGGGTGAGGCGATCCCGATTTAAGACGCGGCGCCTTAGGCCAGCAAATCCCGATACTCGGCATGCCGCTCGATATAGGCCTTCACGAACCAGCATTGCGGAACGACCTTGAGGCCCCGGTCGCGCGCGGCGTCGAGCGCGCCGCGGATCAGTTTCGATCCGATGCCGCGGCCTTCGAGCTTCTTGGGCACCAAAGTGTGCGTGAAGACGATCGTGTCGCCCTCCAGCTGATACGCGGCGATCGCGCGATGGCCGTCGACTTCAAGCTCGAATTCATGTTCGGCGCGATTGTCGGTGACTTGGTCGGGCATGCATCCTCTCCGCTGGCGGCGGCATCCAATCGGCGATAGCGTGCCCCGGCGCAAGATGGAGGACAATGATGCTGAAGGCTGCGCTGGCGTTGGCGCTGGCCCCCGCGACCGCCATGGCGCAAACCGCGCCGCCGCCGGTTGCGACGAGCGCTGCGCCCGCGACCAATGCGGAAATGACGGCGATCTTCGACGCCGATCAGGCCGATCGCGAAGCGGGCGCGAAGATCGACTGGTCGGCGGTCCGTCCGCGCGATCTGGCGCGGCGGGCGCGGACCAAGGCATTGCTCGATGCCGGCGCGCTGCAAAGCGGCGACGATTATTACCATGCCGCCTTCGTCTTCCAGCATGGCGACGATGCGAACGACTATCTGCTCGCCCACACATTGGCCGTCGTCGCGATCGCGCGGGGGCGGCAGGACGCGACCTGGATCGCGACCGCGACGCTGGACCGCTATCTGCAGCGGATCGGTCAGAAACAGGTATTCGGCACCCAATATACGCGGTTGCAGGATCAGCCCTGGACCCAGGAGCCCTATGACCGGACGCTGATTTCCGACCGCTTGCGCGCGGCGTTGGGGGTGCCCGACCAGGCGGCGCAGGACCGGCGCAGACAGGAAATGGACGCGCAATACAAAGCGGCGGGGAAATAATTCGCGCATCGCCCCGCCGTGTCGGCTAGGCGGAACCGCGATGACCGATCCCGTTTCCGTCCTTCATTCGACCTTCGGCTTCCCCGCGTTTCGCGGCGTGCAGGAGGATGTGGTGACTCGCGTGCTGGCGGGGGAACGGACGCTGGCGGTGATGCCGACCGGGGCGGGCAAGTCGCTGTGCTACCAATTGCCCGCCGTGATGCTGGAGGGGACGTGCGTCGTCGTCTCACCCCTGATCGCGCTGATGCACGACCAGTTGCGCGCCGCCGAGGCGGTCGGCATCCGCGCGGCGACCCTGACCAGCGTGGACGAGAACCGGGCGGAGACGCGCGGGCGGTTCCTCGATGGCGAACTGGACTTGCTCTATATCGCGCCGGAACGGGCATCGGGCAGCGATTTCCGCGAACTGCTGGAGCGCGGCCGGCTCAGCCTGTTCGCGATCGACGAAGCGCATTGCGTCAGCGAGTGGGGGCACGACTTCCGCCCCGACTACCGGCTGTTGCGGCCGTTGCTCGATCGCTTTCCCGATGTGCCCCGGCTCGCGCTGACCGCGACCGCCGACGCCCATACGCGCGCCGACATCCTCGATCAGCTCGGCATTCCCCAGGACGGCCTGATCGTCGCGGGCTTCGACCGGCCCAACATCCGCTACGCGATCAGCCCCAAGGACAATACGACCCGCCAGATCGCCGACCTGATCGCCGAGCAGCCGGGGCCGGGGATCGTCTATGCCCAGACCCGCAGCGGCACCGAGAAGCTGGCCGAGGCGCTGGCCAGGACCGGACGCCCGACGCGTGCCTATCACGCGGGACTCGAACCGTCCGTCCGCGCCCGGAACCAGGCCGATTTCGTCGCGTCGGAGGATATGGTGATCGTCGCGACGGTCGCGTTCGGGATGGGGATCGACAAGCCCGACGTGCGCTTCGTCGCCCATGCCGGCCTGCCCAAGTCGATCGAGGCCTATTACCAGGAAACCGGCCGCGCCGGGCGCGACGGCGACCCGGCGGTGGCGCACCTGTTCTGGGGCGCGGAGGATTTCGCCAAGGCGCGCCAGCGGATCGGCGAGGTCGAACCCGCGCGCCAGCCGGGGGAGCGCGCCCGGCTCAACGCGCTCGGGGCCTTGGTCGAGACGGCGGGGTGTCGCCGCAAGCTGCTGCTCGCGCATTTCGGCGAGGATGCGCCCGATCATTGCGGCAATTGCGACAATTGCCTCACCCCGCCGGCCGCGACCGACGCGACGCGGACCGCGCAGAAATATCTCTCGGCGGTGTTCCGCACCGGGCAGATGTTCGGCGCGGGCTATATCGAATCGATCCTGACCGGCCAGTCGAGCGAGCGCAGCCTGACGAACGGGCACGAGGCGCTGTCGGTGTTCGGGATCGTCGACGGCGAGGAAGCGGCGTTGCTGAAGCCGGTCGGCCGCGCGCTGCTGCTCAAGGATGCGCTGCGCACCAATCCGCATGGCGGGCTGGAATTCGGCCCGGCGGCGAAGGCGCTGCTGAAGGGGGAGGCGGACCTGTCGCTGATCGTCCCGCCCCGGCGCGAACGGCGACGGCGCGGCGGCGCCACGGGCGGCGCCAGCCCGGTCGGCGATCCGCTGTTCGAAGCACTGCGCACCCGCCGCCGCGAGCTGGCGATCGAGGCCAAGGTGCCGCCCTATGTCATCTTCCACGATTCGGTGCTGCGCGACATGGCGGCATTGAGGCCGGACAGTCTCGGCGCGCTCGGCACGATTTCGGGTGTGGGCGAGCGCAAGCTGGCGGCCTATGGTAACGCGTTCCTGCAGGTGATACGCGACGCCGCATAGTTTTCGCGCCTCCCCGGCGAAAGCCGGGGTCCAGTAACGAGCCGGTGGCGACTGGCCCCCGGCCTTCGCCGGGGAAGAGAATGAATGGCCGACATTCGTAAAGTCGACGACAGCATTTCGGTTTCGCCGCAGATCCAGCCCGAGGATATCGCCGCGATCAAGGCGGCGGGGTTCGTCGCGGTCGTCAACAACCGGCCCGACGACGAACAGGACGGCCAGCCGGCGGGCGATGCGATCCGCGCGGCCGCCGAGCGCGCGGGACTGGCCTATGCCGCGATCCCGATCGGCCAGACCGGATTCAGCCATCCGCAGATCGCGGCGATGGTCGGGGTGTTGGAAAGCGCCGACGGCCCGGTGTTCGCCTTCTGCCGATCCGGCACGCGGTCGTGCAACCTGTGGGCGCTGGCCCGCGCGCGGATGGGCGATGCGCCCGACGAATTGATCGAAAAGGGCGCGGGCGCGGGATATGATCTGGGCGGACTGCGGCCGCTGCTCGACCAGTTGGCGGCCCAGGCGTGAGCCACGACCAGATCGTCCAGCTGGTCGGATCGGTCATCGCGATCCTCGCCCTTGCGGGTGTCGCGCGGATGCTCAAGCTGGGCCAGAGCAAGATTGCCAGCGAGGACGACGCGCGGCGCTTCGCCGAGGAGGCATTGGCCGGGTTCGAGGGCGGCCGCGCGCTGGTGTCGGGTGACGGCAGCGCGGCGCTGGTCGCCGGGCGCGGCGCGATCGCGGTGCTCAAGCGCCACGGCGCGCAAGTCGCGGTGCGGCGGCTGATCCCTCCGTTGCGCGTGCGCGAGGCGATCGAGGGCGCGACGGTCGAGACCGGCGAGCGGCTGTTCGGCCCGGTCGTCCTGTTCGGGATCACCGCCGATCAGGTTCATGGGCTGGAAGCGCCACTGACACTGGTGTAAGCAGGTAGCCGATGAACGGCACCGGCCCACTCCCCCACCCGACCGCCCAGATATGTACCCTATGGGCGGTCGGGTGGGGGAGCGGGCCGGTGCCGCCTGAAAGAACGCTGTGATCGACCTGCGCCACCTCGCCGACCTCAATCCCGTCGACTATGCGGTGCCCGGCTTCGTGCTGCTGGTGCTAGCCGAAATCATCGTCGCGCGCGTCCGCGACCGCAGCCGCTACGAACCCAGGGACACGCTGACCAGCCTGGCGCTCGGCCTCGGCAGCACGATCGCCGGCATCATGACCGGCGGGATGTTCGTCGCCATCGCGCTCTGGGTCTATCAGTTCCGGCTGTTCGAGATCGGCTATAGCTGGTGGGCGTTCCTGATCGCCTTCGTGCTCGACGATCTCGGCTATTACTGGGTGCACCGCGCCGGGCACCGCATCCGCTGGGCGTGGGCGGCGCACGTCATCCACCATTCGAGCCAGCATTATAATCTGTCGACCGCGCTGCGGCAGACCTGGACCGGCTTTTTCGGCGCGACCTTCATCCTGAAACTGCCGCTGTTCCTGATCGGCTTCCCCGTGCCGATGATCCTGTTCGTCGGCGGCATCAACCTGATCTATCAGTTCTGGATCCATACCGAAGTGATCGGCCGTATGCCGCGCTGGTTCGAGAGCGTCATGAACACGCCGAGCCACCACCGCGTCCACCACGCGACCAACCCGCGCTACCTCGACATGAATTATGCCGGCGTGTTCATCGTCTGGGACAAGATGTTCGGCACCTTCACGCCCGAACTCGACGAGGAGAAGCCGCGCTACGGCATCGTCAAGAATCTGGGCAGCTTCAACCTGATCTGGGCGGCGTTCCACGAATGGGTGGGGATCGCGAAGGACGTGTGGGCGGCGCCGACGCTGAAGGCGAAGTGGAACTATATGGTCAAGCCGCCGGGCTGGAGCCACGACGGCAGCCGCGAGACATCGGAAAGCATAAGAGAGCTGTGGCAGCAGCGCGAGCGGGAGAAGAATGCGTGGAACAAGCCGACATCGTCGTCGTCGGGGGCGGATCGGGCGGAGCCGCCGCCGCGGGCCGGCTCAGCGAAGGCGGCCGCTACTCGGTAGCGTTGCTGGAAGCGGGCGGGCGCAACACTGGCCTCATCACCCGCATCCCCGGTTTCATGGGCAAGCAGACGCCCAAGACCAACTGGGCGTATGAGACGGTGCCGCAAAGAGGGCTGAACGGCCGGCGCGGCTATCAGCCGCGCGGGCGCGGGCTGGGCGGGTCGAGCGCGATCAACGCGATGCTCTACATTCGCGGCGCGGCGTGGGATTACGACAATTGGGCGGCGCTGGGCTGCGACGGCTGGAGCTATGCCGACGTGCTGCCCGTGTTCAAGCGCGCCGAGGCGAACGCGCGGGGGGCGAGCGACTATCACGGCGCCGACGGCCCGCTACGCGTGTCGGACCAGGTCGACCCGCACCCCGGCAGCGTCGAGTTCGTCGAGGCGGGCGCGAGCCTGCAGATCCCGCGCAACCATGACTTCAACGGCGCGCGGCAGGAAGGGGTCGGGCTGTATCAGGTGACGCAGTCGGGCGGCGAGCGCTGGACCGCGGCGCGCGGCTATGTCGAGCCGGCGCGCGGCCGGTCCAACTTCCGCATCGTCACCGAGGCGACCGTCGAACGCGTGCTGTTCGAGGACGGCAAGGTGTGGGGCGTCGCCTATAAGCAGGGGCGCGAGAGCCGCGTGATCCGGGCGACGAAGGTCGTGCTGGCCGGCGGGGTGTTCGGCACCGCGCAACTGTTGATGCTGTCGGGGATCGGCGAGGCGAAGCACCTTGCCGAACATGGCGTCAAGCCGATCGCCGACCGGCCCGCCGTCGGCGCCAACCTGCAGGACCATGTGGATTATGTCGCGGCGTTCGAGGTGCCGGGACGCTATTTCCTCGGCCAATCGTTCGCCGGCAACATCTTCATGCTCGGCGAGCTGGTGCGCTGGCTGCGCAAGCGCGAGGGCGCGCTGACCTCGCCCTTCGCCGAAGCCGGCGGGTTCCTGACCGTGACGCCCGGCGCGCCCGCGCCCGACATCCAGTTCCACTTCGTCCCGATCGTGCTGGAGGATCACGGCCGCACCGCGGTCAAGGCGCATGGCTTTTCCTGCCACGTCTGCGTGCTGCGCCCGGAAAGCCGCGGCACGGTGCGGCTCGCCTCGGCCGATGTGCGCGACGCGCCGCTGATCGACCCGGCCTTCCTGACCGACGACCGCGACATGACGGTGCTGAAGGCCGGGGTGCGCGCGATGTACCGCATCCTCAACAGCCCGCCGCTCAACCGCCATGGCGCGAAGGACCGCTATCCGATCGACCTGGACGACGACGACGCGCTCGACCGCCTGATCCGCGCGCGGGCGGACACCGTCTATCACCCGGTCGGCACCGCGCGGATGGGGAGCGACGCGGACGCCGTATGCGACCCGCGCCTGCGTGTGCGCGGGGTCGAGGGCCTCTATGTCGCCGACGCCGCGATCATGCCCCGGCTGGTCAGCGGCAACACCAACGCGCCGTCGATCATGATCGGCGAGCGGTGCGCGGACTTCGTGCGGGCCGACCTGTAAATCCCTCTCCCGATGGGAGAGGGAGGGAGGAGCCGAAGGCGACGGAAGGGTGAGGGTAGACGATAGCGGATCGCGCCCCGCCCTCACCCCTCGCCGCTGACGCGGCTCGACCCTCTCCCGATGGGAGAGGGTTAGGCAAAAAAGACCGGTGACTTTCGCCACCGGCCAGGTCTGTCCGCAGGAGGAACCCCTTCTTGTCAGTTGTAGGCGCGCTCGCCATGCTCGCCGAGGTCGAGGCCTTCGCGCTCGACGTCGGGGGAGACGCGCAGGCCGGTGACCAGCTTCGCGACATGGATCGCGACGACCGTGCCGATGGCCGCCCAGACGATCGTCGTGCCGACCGTCTTGAACTGCACCCATAATTGGTGCGCCATGGCGAAATCGGGCTTGCCCGGACCGCCGAGCGCCGGGGCGTAGACGATGCCGGTGCCGAGCGCGCCGATCATCCCGCCAATGCCGTGCACGCCGAACGCGTCGAGCGCGTCGTCATAGCCGAGCCGCGGCTTGAGCACCGAGACGGCGTAGAAGCACACCACCGACGCGATCGCGCCGAGAACGATCGCGCCGAACGGGCCGGCATTGCCCGCCGCCGGCGTCACCGCGACCAGCCCGGCGACGATGCCCGAGCAGAAGCCCAGCGCCGACCCCTTGTGGCCGTTGAGCCGCTCGACCAGCATCCAGCACAGGCCCGCGCTGGCCGTCGCGACGAAGGTGTTGATCATCGCCAGCGCCGCCGATCCGTTGGCCTCCAGCGCGGAGCCCGCGTTGAACCCGAACCAGCCGACCCATAGCAGGCCGGTGCCGATCCCGGTCATCGTCAGCGAATGCGGCACGATCCGCTCGGTCGGATAGCCGATCCGCTTGCCGAGGATCACGGCCGCGACCAGCGCGGAAACGCCGGCGTTGATGTGCACCACCGTGCCGCCGGCGAAATCGAGCGCGCCCATCTTGAAGAACAGGCCGCCCGACGCCCACACCATGTGCGCGATGGGGAAATAGACGATCGTCAGCCACACCGCGCCGAACACCATGACGGCGGCGAACTTCATCCGCTCGACCACCGACCCCAGCACCAGCGCCACGGTGATCGCGGCGAAGGTCATCTGGAAACAGATGAAGACATATTCGGGAATCGCGACCCCGGCGGTGAAGGTCGCCGCGGTCGAATCGGGCGTGACGCCCTTGAGGAACGCCTTGCCGAAGCCGGAGATGAAGTCGCCCCCGCCGTCGCCGAACGCCATCGTATAGCCGTACGTCACCCAGATCAGCATCGCGAGGCACGCGACCGCGCCGATCTGCGTCATCGTCGCCAGCATGTTCTTGGCGCGCGTGAGGCCGCCATAGAATAGCGCCAGCCCCGGCAGGATCATCATCAGGACGAGGAGGGTGGAGGTCATCATCCACGCCGTGTCGCCCTTGTTGACGGTCGGCGGCGGCGTCGCCCCCTGCGCCCAGGCGGGGAGCGCGGCGCACACAGCCGCAACGGCGATCGCGCCGACCACGGTGAATTTCGTCGGTTGTTTCATAGTCACCCCCTTCACAGCGCCGTATCGTCGGTTTCGCCGGTGCGGATGCGCACCGCCTGACCGACGTCGAGCACGAAGATCTTGCCGTCGCCGATCGCGCCCGTGTGGGCCGATGCCTGGATCGCCTCGACCACCGCGCCCGCCAAATCGGAGCCGCACACGACCTCGATCTTGATCTTGGGCACCATGTTCGTGGAATATTCCGCGCCGCGGTAGATTTCGGTCTGGCCCTTTTGCCGGCCGAATCCCTTGACCTCGGTCACGGTCATGCCCGCGACGCCCACGCCCGACAGCGCCTCACGCACCTCGTCGAGCTTGAACGGTTTGATGATGGCAATGATCAGTTTCATCGCACCCCTTTCGACTATCGCGAAATATTACGTCGCAAGGGGCGTGCCAGAGTCGAAATCGCGCGATTTCAGCCCGGATCACGCAAGGAAATGTTATATGCGCGCTAAAAATTGTGCAGATGCGAAGGATTGCCTATTTGGTAGGCAAATAGGAGCGCCATGCCTTAGATCGGGGTCACCCCACCCCGTTCGTCCCCGGACTTGATCCGGGGTTGTCGAAGCACTGCCCTTTCTTCAGGCCAAGAAAGACAGCCCCCTTCGACTGCCTGCAAGGCAGGCGTTCAGGACAGGCTTCGACAAGCTCAGGGCGAACGGGGCATACTTTGCCCACGATGCCCTCAAGCGGGTGGCAGATCGAGTATTCCCCGCGCCCGCGCCAGATCATCGTCATCGACCATCACGCGGACCGGGATGAGGAAGTAACTGCCGTCCGCGATCGACGCATTGCCGTCGAACGTGACCGCATCAATCCCTTCGCTGTCGAGCCGCCCGACAATGATCATCGCTTCGTTGCGGTCGTAGCGACCCAGTTCGACCAGGCTCATTCGATGGGGCTCATTGCTGTTGCTGTTGCTGCTGCGGCGCGTGGGTCGGGTTGCGCACGGGCAGGCCGTCGATGCTCTGCGTGCGCACGGCATATTTGGCGAAGCGCACCGCCTCGTCATGCTGGCGGTGATATTTGCTCAGCGTGTCGCGTTCACGGTCGAACGTCATGTGCGGCACGCCCCAGCCGCAACTGGTCTGGACCTGCTCCACCGCCACGTCGAAAATCTGGCGCGTGCCAGGCAGCAAGTCGAAATGCGCCGCGAGATCGCCCCAGCCGGCGTCCTGCGGCAACACGGGCACGCCCCGGCCGTACAGGCGCATGATCAGCGCGGGATTGTCGAACGCGCAGAACATGATGGTGATGCGGCCATCGGCGATCAGGTGCGCGTTGGTCTCGTTGCCCGATCCCGCCACGTCGAGATACGCGACGCGGGTCGGCGACAGGACGCGGAAACAGTCCATGCCCTTGGGGCTGAGATTGATCCGCGCGTCCGCCGCGGCGGTGGCGACGAAGAAGACCGGCTGGCGCGCGGCGAACGCGATGTGCTTGTCCGACAATTGGTCAAAGAACTCGGCCATCGCGCGGCTATAGCGCCATTCCGCTCATCCGGCGATACGCAGCCCGACCCACAAGGTGCGCGGCGTGCCGAGGTCGATCGACCCCGCCTGGTTGCGCGTCTCGACCGCCGCGTCGAACAGGTTCTCGGCGCGCAGGATCACCGACACGCGCCGCCCGAGCGGCAGTTTCGCGACCGCATCGACCGTCGTCGCGGCGGGCAGGACATTGGTCTGGAGGTCGTCCTCATACTGATCGCCGACATAGCGCGCGGTCAGCGACAGCAGCGCGCCCGACTTCGGCGCCCAGGCCAGGGTCGCGCTGGCGGCATGGCGGGGGCTTTGCGCAGGCGCGAGGCGGTCGAGCGCGGTGCCGGGCGCACGGACCTGGCTGTGGCTGTAGGCGTAGGACGCGGTCAGCGCGAACGGCCCGCGCCGCCACGCCGCGCTCGCCTCGATCCCGGTCGCGGCGATCGCGTCGACATTGTCGCGGCGGCGCAGCGTCGGGGTGATCGTGACATTGGCGATCGCATCGCCGAGCCGATTGTAGAAACCGGTCAGGCTGAGCGCGACGCCCGCCGCGGGCCGCACGTCGATCCCGCCCTCGACGCCGCGCAGCCGCTCCGGCGACAGATCGGCATTGGCCTGTGTCGTGATCGGAAACACGACGAACGGCCGGTACAATTCGTTGAGCGTCGGCAGGCGGAACCCGGCATAAGCCGCCGCGCGCAGATCGGCCCAGCGCGCCGCATGGAACAACAGCCCGCCGCGCGCGGTCGCTTCGGTGCCGCTGCGGTCGGCGAACGCGTCGGTGACGGTCGGCACGCCCGTGCCGTCGCGTTCGCGGTAAAAACCGTTGGCGATCGTCCAGCGATCGACCCGCGCGCCGCCGGTCAGCACCAGCCGTCCGACCGTCCAGTCGTCCTCGACGAACAACCCGGCGACGGTCTCGCGCCCGCCCGCATTGCGCCGCGCGGTGACGAGTCCCGTGACGCTGTACGCGTCCTCGTACAGTTCGCCATCGGCCAGCCGCACGTCGCCCCCGACCCGCAGCACGTGCCCGCCGCCGACCGGCGGGCGCAGCTCGATCTTGCCGCCGATCCCGGTCGACGGCGTGTTGCGCTGGTCGAGCGTCAGCTTGAACGAGGTCGCGCTGATCACCTTGTTGGTGAAGTTGCGCGCCTGGAGATAAGCGAGCGCATCGACCTGCCAGCGCCCGTGCGCGACGAACCTGACGCTGGCGTCCTCGCCTTCGGAGCTCGAATCGGCGCCGCGAAACCGCAACGTGCGGTTGTCGCCGAACGCGAGGCCGCGCACCTGAAGCTCGGCATCCGGCCCGACCGGCATCACGCCGCGCACCCCCATCGACCAGTCGCGATAGCGCGCCGGCACGCTCGCCGCGACGCGCTGGTCGGCGGGCGTGGTCATGAACCCGTCGCCGCGTTCGACCTTGCCCGACACGCTGGCGAACCCGCGCCCCAGGGTCGGGGAGAGGCTGGCCGAAAGGCTTTCCGCATTGCGGCTGCCGTAGAACGCCTCGCCCGCCGCCAGCGGCAAATCGGCGCGGTCGGCGCTGACCAGCTCGATCGTCCCGGCGACCGCGCCCGCGCCGAACGGCCCGGCCCCGCCGCCGCGCGTCACACGGATCGCCGCCAGCCGGTCGGGGACGATCGCGTTGAACGGAAGGTAGCCGAAGAACGGATCGGCGATCGGCACGCCGTCGAGCAGCACCAGCGTCCGGCTCGACGCATTGCCGCCGAGCGCGCGCAGCGTCGCCCCCTGCGCCGACGGATTGGCCGACCGGCTGTCGGCGCGGCGGAACTGCTGGAACCCGGCGACGTCGCTCAGCACGTCCTCGACACGTCCCGACGCATCATTGGTCAGGCGGTCGCGGTCGATCACGGTGGCGCCATAAGCCGGCGTGCCGGGCGGCAGGTCGAGCCCGCGGCCCGACACGACGATGTCCTGGTCCGGCGCGGTCTGCGCCAGGGCCATGCCGGGCCAAGCCGTAACGAGAAGGAACAAAGCGCGTCGCATGCCGGCCCTCTAGCATCGCTCGACAGAAACGCGATGGCCTCTATAGCGGGCGGGATGAAGGCGATCGCTGACCCCGACAACGCACTGGGCCGCGGGCTGGCGGCGATCCGCGACCAGTTCAAGGTGCCCGCCGATTTCCCGGCCACGGTGCTTTCCGCCGCCAATGACGCGGCCAACCGCGCTCCCGCCGCGCATGCCGACCGCACCGCGATGCGCTTCGTCACGCTCGACCCCGCCAGTTCGACCGACCTCGACCAGGCCTTCGCGATCGAAACGGCGGGGAGCGACGTGCTGCTCCATTACGCCATCGCCGACGTGGCGTGGTTCGTCGATGACGGCGGCCCGATCGACACCGAGGCGTGGACGCGCGGGGAGACGCTCTACCTCCCCGACGGCAAGGCGCCGCTCTATCCGCCGGTGCTGAGCCAGGGCGCGGCGAGCCTGTTGCCCGATGGCCCGCGCCCGGCGGTGGTCTTCACCGTCCGCGTCGCGCCCGACGGCGCGGTCAGGCTGGACGGCGCCGAGCGCGCGGTGATCCGCAGCCAGGCGAAGCTGGCCTATGAGACGGTGACCGACGCCGACGTGCCGGCGGGGTTCGCCGAACTCGCGCGGCGCATCGCGGCGGCCGAGGATGCGCGCGGCGCGGCGCGAGTCGATCCGCCGCAACAGGAAGTCGACGCCGTGCCCGGCGGCGGCTTCGAACTCGCCTTTCGCCCCTATACGCCGTCCGAGGATCGCAACGCCGCGCTGTCGCTGGCGACCAACATGGCGATCGCGGACGCGCTCCAGGCGCATCACACCGGGCTGTTCCGCGTGATGGCGGAGCCCGATGACGGCGCGGTCCGGCGGCTGCGCCACACGGCGGCCGCGTTCCACCTGGATTGGCCGGGATCGGTGGCGCTGGAGCAATTCGAGCGGACGCTCGACCCCGCCGACCCGAAACAAGCCGCGTTCATGCTGGCGATCCGCCGCGCGGGCCACGGCGCGTCCTACGTCCCGTATCAGGAGGGCGTCGTGCCGTGGCATTCGGCGATGGCGGCGACCTATGCCCATGCGACGGCGCCGCTCCGCCGCCTCGCCGACCGCTATGTCGTGATGGCGACGCTCGCGATCGCCAACGGCCAGCCGGTGCCGTCGGCGGTGAACGAGGCGTTCGCCAAGCTGCCCCAGGTGATGGCGAAGGCCGACGGGCTGGCCGGACGGGTCGAACGCGCGGTGGTCGACCTGGCCGAGACGGTGCTGCTGCACGGCCAGATCGGCGACACCTTCCCGGCGGTCGTCACCGACGTCGACGAGCGCGGCGCACAGATGCAGCTCGCCGACCTGCCGGTGGTGGCGCGGGTCGCCGCCAGGAACGTGACGCCGGGCGACACGCTGCGGGTCCGGCTGGCCTCGGCCGATCCGATGCAGTGGACGCTGCACTTCGACCGGGTGAATTAGCTCGTCAGATCGCGCAACGTCGCGATCAACGTGCGGCGCGCGAGGGTGATCTTGAAATCGTTATGGCCGTGACCGCGCGCGCCGGCGAGCAGCGCGTCGGCGGCCGTTTCGAACGTCGCGGTGCCGGCCGGCCGGCCGGCCAGCGCCGCCTCGACCGCCGGGTCGCGCCACGGCATCGGCGCGAGCCCGCCGAACGCGAGCCGGGCCGACGTGATGACGCCATCGTCCACCGCGACCGCCGCCGCGACCGACACCAGGGCAAAGGCATAGGAGGCGCGGTCACGGACCTTGCGGTAGATCTGGCGGCCGGACGGCGGCGCGGGCAGGTCGATCGCGGTGATCAGCTCGCCGGGTTCCAGGATCGTCTCGATATGCGGCGTGTCGCCGGGCAGGCGGTAAAGGTCGCCGAGCGCGATCCGGCGGCCTTCGCCGCCGGCGCTCGCCGTCACCACCGCCGCGTCGAGCGCGCGCAACGCCACCGCCATGTCCGACGGATGGGTCGCGATGCAGCTCGCCGACCCGCCGAGGATGGCGTGGATGCGGTTGAACCCGCCGATCGCATCGCACCCGCTGCCCGGCGCGCGCTTGTTGCAGCGCGCGGCGGTCTCGTAGAAATAATAGCAGCGCGTGCGCTGGAGCAGGTTGCCGCCCGCGCTCGCCTTGTTGCGCAACTGCGCCGAGGCTCCCGCCAGCAGCGCGCGGGCCAGCATCGGGTAGTGCGCGCGGATCAGCGGATGGGCGGCGAGATCGCTGTTGGGCGCCAGCGCGCCGATCCGCACCCCGCCGTCGCGCTCCTCGACCGTGTCGAGCCCGATCCGCCCGATATCGACCAGCCGCTCGGGCGTTTCGACCTGGAGCTTCATCAAGTCGATCAGGTTGGTGCCGCCGGCGATGTAGCGCGCGCCCGCCGCCCCTGCCGCGAGCGCGGCGTCGATGCTGTCGGCGCGCGAGAAATCGAACGGCTTCATGCTTCGGCCACCTCCCGACCACCGGGCGCAAGCCCGGCAACTTCGGCAATCGCATCGACGATCGTCGGATAGGCCGAGCAGCGGCAGATGTTGCCGCTCATCCGCTCGCGAATCTCGGCATCGGTCAGTTCGACATGGTCGAGGTCGCCGCTGACATGGCTCGCCCAGCCCAGCGCGACCTCATCGAGCATCCCCTTGGCCGAACAGATCTGCCCCGGCGTGCAATAGCCGCACTGGAACCCGTCATGCCGGACGAACGCGGCCTGCAGGGGATGAAGGTGATCGGGTGTCCCCAGCCCCTCGATCGTCGTCACCGCGTCACCGTCATGCATCGCCGCCAGGGTCAGGCAGGCATTGATCCGCCGCCCGTTGACCAGCATCGTGCACGCCCCGCACTGGCCATGGTCGCACCCTTTCTTGGCGCCGGTCAGCCCGAGATGCTCGCGGCATAGATCGAGCAAGGTGGTGCGGACATCCACCTCGACCGCGTGCATCGTACCGTTGATGGTGATCCGCATTGCAACTTTCCTCACGAACGCGGCCAGATCGGGCACATTTCTGCGACAATTGGCGCTTAGGGGACCGTACCCCCGACCAATAACGGAACACAACGTCACAATGCGCCGATCGTTCAGCCTTGCCCTGTTGCTTAGCGGGATCGCCCCGACCGCGCTCCATGCCCAGACCACGCCGCCCGCCCCCGCACCCGTGCCGCAGGACAATGGCGCGATCAGCGACGAGCCCGACATCATCGTCACCGGATCGCGCGACCTGCCCGGCGCGGTGATCGGCGACATCCCGCCCGAACAGCAGCTCGGCCCCGCCGACATCCGCTCCTACGGCGTCAGCAGCGTGTCCGACCTGCTGACCGAGCTCGCGCCGCAGACGACGAGCGGACGCGGCGGACAGCCCGTCGTGCTGCTCAACGGCCGCCGCATCTCCAGCTTCGCCGAAATCCGCGACCTGCCCACCGAAGCGATCGCCCGCGTCGATATCCTGCCGGAGGAAGTCGCGCTGAAATACGGCTATCGCGCCGACCAGAAGGTCGTGAACTTCGTCCTGCGCCGCCGGTTCCGCGCGCTCACGGTCGAGGCCGGCGACAAATTGGCGACCGAGGGCGGGGCCAATACGCCCGGCGCGAAGCTCGACATCTTCAACATCAACCGCGACACCCGCTTCACCGTCGATACCGCCTATACCCAGACGTCGGCGTTGCTCGAAAGCGAACGCGACATCGCGCCCGTGGCGGGCAGCACGCTCGATCCGCGCCCGTTCCGCACGCTCTCGCCGTTCTCGCGCACGCTCAACCTCGGAATGGTCTATGCCCGGCCGATCGGGAAGGTGTCGACCGCGCTCAACGGCACCGCGACCTATACCGAATCGGACGGGCTTCAGGGATTTTCGGCCAGCAACCCCTCGCCCGACTTCGTGATCGGCCAGCGCAACACCGCGATGACCTATCATCTCGGCGGCTCCGCGAACGGTGATTTCGGCGGCGCGTGGCGCTGGTCGCTGACGTCGAACTACGACCGTGTCGACAGCCAGACCTTCACCGACGCCGGGGTCGACACGCCGGGCGTGCCGGCGGCCAATCGCGGCTTTTCGACTTCGAACAGCGGCGAGGTGAACGCGCTGGTCAACGGCAAGCTGTTCAAGCTGCCGGCAGGGGACGTGTCGACCGCCATCCGCGTCGGCGGATCGCTGTCGCGGCTCGACAGCCGATCGTCGCGCTTCGGCATCCTCCAGAGCGGCAGCATCACGCGCAACGTCGCCAACGGCCAGATCAACCTCGACGTGCCGATCGCCAGCAAGTCGAAGAACGTGCTGGCGTTCATCGGCGACCTGTCGCTGAACGGCAATGTCGCGCTCGACAGCGTGTCGGATTTCAGCACGCTCAAGACGATCGGCTACGGCGTCAACTGGTCGCCGATCAAGCAGGTGCGCGTGATCGCGTCGATGATCGACCAGGACGAAACGCCCTCCGCGAACCAGCTGGGCGACCCGGTGATCGTCACGCCGAACGTGCGCATCTTCGATTATGTCACCGGCCAGACCGTCACCGTGTCGCGCACATCGGGCGGCAATCCGTTCCTGCACGCCGACACCAAGCACAGCTTCAAGCTGGGCCTGACGATCAAGCCGCTCGACAAGGCCGACCTGACGCTGACGGCAAGCTACGTGAACAATTCGGTGCGCAACGCGACCGCGAGCTTCCCGGCGGCGACGGCGGCGATCGAGGCGGCGTTTTGTGATCGCTTCATGCGTGATGGCATGTCGTCCTGCATTCATCCGGTCGGCACGCTGACCGCGATCGACGCACGCCCGGTCAATTTCGCGCGCACCGAACAGTCGCAGCTTCGCTGGGGGATCAACTTCTCCAAGCCGATCAAGTCCAGGCTCCAGAAGCAGATCGAGGCGTTCCGGGCCGGCACTGGGCCGGACCCGCGTCCGGCGCTGGCGGGGCTCCGCAGTCTGGGCGACCGGCAGAGCGTGTTCGGCGGTACGTTGAACCAGGGATTCCGCGGCCGCGACGGGCAGAATGGTCCGCCCCCGGCTGGCGGCCAACCGCCGGCCGGCGGGCCGCCCGCCGCCGGCGGCGCCCCGCCGCCCGCCAACGCCACCGGCGGCACGCCGGGCGGCGGCGGCCAGCGCGGCGGTGGCGGCTTCGGCGGGCGCGGCGGTGGTGGTGGCGGGCGCTTCGGCGGCGGCGGGCCGGGCGGCGGCAGCGGGCGGATCAACTTCGCCTTCTATCACACCTGGCACTTCGTCGACCGGGTCGAGATCGCGCCCGGCGTGCCGGTGATCGACTTGCTCAACGGTGGCGCGATCGGGTCGGGCGGCCAGTCGCGGCACGAATTCGAAGGACAGCTCGGCTATTCGAACAACGGCCTCGGCACGCGGCTGTCGGTCAACTACCACACCGGCACGCGGGTGGACGGCGGCACGGTGGGGAATCCCCAGACGCTCAACTTCTCGGGCCTCGCGACCGCCAACCTGCGGGTATTCTTCGACCCGACCACGCGGCTCGACCTGATCGCCAGGCACAAATGGCTGGTCGGGATGCGCTTCGTCGTCAGCGTCGACAATCTGCTCGATTCGCGCCAGCGCGTCCGCGACGCGGCGGGCGACACGCCGGTCAGTTACCAGCCCGATTATCTCGATCCGCTGGGCCGCACGATCAAGGTCGGCATTCGTAAATTGCTGTTTTAGCAGGCTGCGGAAAAACGGGCGTATGTGGCGCTTTCCCCTTTGGGGCGAGGCCTGGCTGCGAGCGCGTCGCAGATGGCGTCGAACGATCGGGCGGCGGCTCGGCGGAGCAATGCCTTAATCTTGGCGAAGGCCTGCTCGATCGGATTAAAATCGGGACTGTACGACGGCAGGTAAA
>Ga0153956_1001463_pt1 | contig 20450 bp, 31 predicted proteins | sample TSFL040MetaG_FD_104704 | JGI IMG/M metagenome (GOLD analysis project Ga0153956, IMG submission 104704) | Attine ant fungus gardens microbial communities from Florida, USA - TSFL040 MetaG | ecosystem: Host-associated > Fungi > Mycelium > Unclassified | place: USA: Florida, Wekiwa Springs...
ATCGTGCCGATCGCGATGGAAGAAAAGCTGCGCTTCGCCATCCGCGAAGGCGGCCGCACCGTCGGTGCAGGCGTCGTCGCCAGCATCATCGAGTAAGAGCGAATAGCGAATAGGGGGTGGCGAATAGGAGTGTCTATTCGCTACTCGCCACTCACCGCTCGCATTCTAAGGAACACACGGCAATGAACGGCCAGAATATCCGCATTCGACTCAAGGCGTTCGATCATCGCATTCTCGATGCGTCGACCCGCGAGATCGTGAGCACTGCGAAGCGCACGGGTGCGCAGGTCCGCGGACCGATCCCACTGCCGACGCGCATCGAGAAGTTCACGGTCAACCGTTCGCCGCACGTCGACAAGAAGAGCCGCGAACAGTTCGAGATGCGTACCCACAAGCGCCTTCTCGACATCGTCGATCCGACCCCGCAGACCGTCGATGCTTTGATGAAGCTCGACTTGGCCGCCGGCGTCGACGTCGAAATCAAGCTCTAAGATTTTTTAGTCCCGTCCGGTCAAACGGACAGAAAGAACAGGAAGCACGCCGATGCGCTCCGGAGTGATCGCACAGAAGGTCGGGATGACGCGGGTCTTTACAGAGGCCGGCGAACATATCCCAGTGACCGTTCTGAAGCTTGGCAACTGCCAGGTGCTGGGTCATCGCACCACCGAGAAGAACGGCTATGTCGCTCTGCAGCTCGGTTCGGGCTCGCGTAAGACCGTTTATATGCCGAAGGCCGAGCGCGGCCAGTTCGCCGCCGCCAAGGTCGAACCGAAGCGCAAGGTCGCCGAATTCCGCGTGTCTGAAGACTCGCTGATCCCGGTCGGCGCCGAGATTCAGGCCGACCACTTCGTCGCAGGCCAGTTCGTCGATGTTACCGGCACCTCGGTCGGTAAGGGTTTTGCCGGCGGTATGAAGCGCTGGAACTTCGGCGGTCTGCGCGCCACGCACGGCGTGTCGATCTCGCATCGTTCGATCGGTTCGACCGGTGGCCGTCAGGATCCGGGCAAGACCTTCAAGAACAAGAAGATGCCCGGTCACATGGGTGTCGATCGCATCACCACGCTGAACCTGCGCGTCGTTTCGACCGATGTGGAGCGTGGCCTGATCCTTGTCGAGGGGGCCGTTCCCGGCGCCAAGGGCGGCTGGATCTCGGTGCGTGACGCCGTCAAGAAAGATCTGCCGAAGGATGCGCCGAAGCCCGGCAAGTTCAAGCTGGTCGGTGAGGGCGCCGCTGAGGCACCTGCGGCCGAGCAGGAAGGAGCGTGAGATGAAATTGAACGTCACCACGCTTGAGGGCAAGGAAGCCGGTTCGGTCGAGTTGTCGGAGGCCATTTTCGGTCTCGACGTTCGCGCCGATCTGATCCAGCGCTGCGTCAACTGGCAGTTGGCCAAGCGCCAGGCCGGCACGCACAAGGCCAAGGGCCGCGCTGAAATCGCGCGTTCCGGCAAGAAGATCTACAAGCAGAAGGGCACCGGCGGTGCTCGTCACGGCTCGGCGCGCGTGCCGCAGTTCCGTGGCGGTGGCCGCGCCTTCGGTCCGGTCGTGCGTTCGCATGCGACCGACCTGCCGAAGAAGGTTCGCGCTCTCGCGCTGAAGCATGCGCTGTCGGCCAAGGCCAAGGACGGCAGCCTGATCGTGCTCGATCAGGCGGTGCTGGAAGCTGCCAAGACCAAGGCGCTGATCGGTCATTTCTCGGGTCTCGGCCTGACCAATGCGCTGGTCGTCGATGGCGCCGAACTGAACAACGGATTTGCGATCGCTGCGCGCAACATCCCGAACATCGACGTGCTGCCGATCCAGGGCATCAACGTCTATGACATTCTGCGTCGTCAGAAGCTGGTTCTGACCAAGGCAGCGCTCGATGCGTTGGAGGCGCGCTTCAAATGAAGAATATCGATCCGCGCCATTACGACGTGATCGTTGCCCCGGTGATTACCGAAAAGGCGACCACCGCGTCCGAGTTCAACAAGGTCGTGTTCAAGGTCGACGGCAAGGCGACCAAGCCACAGATCAAGGAAGCCGTCGAAAAGCTGTTCGACGTCAAGGTAAAGAGCGTGAATACGCTGGTGCGCAAGGGCAAGACCAAGGTCTTCCGCGGCACTCTCGGTTCGCAGTCCGATGTCAAACGTGCGGTTGTTACCCTCGAAGAGGGCCACCGCATCGACGTCACGACCGGTCTATAAGGCGGATAGACGATGGCACTGAAGACATTCAATCCCACGACGCCGGGCCAGCGCCAGCTGGTCATGGTCGATCGTTCGGCCCTGTACAAGGGCAAGCCGGTCAAGACCCTGACTGAAGGCAAGCACTCGGCCGGCGGTCGTAACAACACCGGTCGCATTACTGTGCGTTTCCGCGGCGGCGGCCACAAGAAGTCGTATCGCGTCGTGGATTTCAAGCGCACCAAGCTTGATGTTCCGGCGAAGGTCGAGCGTCTGGAATACGATCCGAACCGCACGGCGTTCATCGCGCTGATCAAGTATGAGGACGGCGAGCTGTCCTACATTCTGGCGCCGCAGCGTCTGGCGGTCGGCGACACCGTGGTTGCCGGCAACTATGTCGACGTGAAGCCGGGCAATGTCATGCCGCTGGGTAACATGCCGATCGGCACGATCGTCCACAATGTCGAGATGAAGATCGGCAAGGGCGGTCAGATCGCCCGTTCGGCCGGCACCTATGCCCAGCTGGTCGGTCGTGATCAGGACTACGTGATCATTCGTCTGAACTCGGGCGAACAGCGCCTGGTTCACGGCCGTTGCACCGCTTCGATCGGTGCGGTGTCGAACCCGGATCACATGAATACCTCGATCGGCAAGGCCGGTCGTACCCGCTGGCTCGGCTGGCGTCCGCATAACCGCGGCGTTGTCATGAACCCGATCGACCATCCGCATGGTGGTGGTGAAGGTCGTACCTCGGGCGGTCGCCATCCGGTCACCCCGTGGGGTAAGCCGACCAAAGGCAAGAAGACCCGGTCGAACAAGTCGACCGACAAGTTCATTCTCATCAGCCGCCACAAGCGGAAGAAGTAAGGATCGCCGGACATGGTTCGTTCAGTCTGGAAGGGCCCGTTCGTTGAGGGTTCTCTGCTCAAGAAGGCAGATGCCGCTCGTGCGTCTGGCCGCCACGATGTGATCAAGATCTGGAGCCGTCGCTCGACGATCCTGCCGCAGTTCGTCGGCCTGACCTTCGGCGTCTATAATGGTCAGAAGCATGTTCCTGTCTCCGTGAGCGAGGAGATGGTGGGTCACAAGTTCGGCGAGTTCTCGCCGACCCGGACCTTCCATGGCCACGCCGGCGACAAGAAGTCCAAGAAGTAAGGCCCACAATCATGAGCAAACCAAAGCGCGAACGGGCTCTCCCGGATAACGAAGCCAAGGCAATCGCCCGCATGCTGCGCGTCAGCCCGCAGAAGTTGAACTTGGTGGCGCAGATGATCCGTGGTCGCAAGGCTTCGGCTGCACTTGCCGATCTGCAATTTTCGCGCAAGCGGATCGCAGTTGATGTAAAGAAGTGCCTCGAATCGGCGATTGCAAACGCCGAGAACAACCATGACCTCGACGTTGACGCGCTGATCGTCTCCGAGGCGCATGTCGGCAAGGGCATTGTCATGAAGCGTTTCGCACCGCGCGGCCGTGGCCGTTCGGGCCGTATCTTTAAGCCGTTCGCGCAGCTGACGATCGTGGTTCGTCAGGTCGAAGCAGAAGCCGCGTAAGGGCAGGAGAATAAGATGGGTCAGAAGATCAATCCAATCGGTCTGCGCCTCGGCATCAACCGTACGTGGGATTCGCGCTGGTACGCCGGCAAGAACGAGTACGGCAAGCTGTTGCACGAAGACATCAAGATCCGTGAGATCCTGCACAAGGAGCTCAAGCAGGCGGCCGTCGCCAAGATCATCATCGAGCGCCCGCACAAGAAGTGCCGCGTGACGATCCAGTCGGCGCGTCCGGGTGTCGTGATCGGCAAGAAGGGCGCCGACATCGACAAGCTGCGCAAGAAAGTCGCCGACATCACCTCGTCGGATGTGGTCATCAACATCGTCGAAATCCGCAAGCCGGAACTCGATGCGACCCTGGTGGCAGAATCGATCGCGCAGCAGCTCGAGCGCCGCGTCGCATTCCGCCGCGCCATGAAGCGCGCCGTGCAGTCGGCGATGCGTCTCGGCGCCGAGGGCATCCGTATCAACTGCTCAGGTCGTCTCGGCGGTGCTGAAATTGCGCGTATGGAATGGTATCGCGAAGGCCGCGTGCCGCTGCACACGCTGCGCGCCGACATCGATTACGGTGTGGGTACCGCGTTCACGACCTTCGGCACCTGCGGTGTCAAGGTCTGGATCTTCAAGGGCGAGATCCTCGAGCACGATCCGATGGCCCAGGACAAGCGGATGGCGGAAGGCGACTCGGGTCGTCCGCGCCGCGACGCTGCCTGAGCGTTCACTTAGAGGGATTGAGGCGTTAAGCCATGATGCAACCAAAGAAGACCAAGTTCCGCAAGGCGCACAAGGGCCGTATTCACGGCGTTGCGTCGTCTGGCGCGACACTGGCTTACGGCCAGTTCGGCCTGAAGGCGATGGCCCCCGAGCGGATCACCGCACGTCAGATCGAAGCTGCCCGCCGTGCACTGACCCGTCACATGAAGCGCGCCGGCCGCGTCTGGATTCGTGTTTTCCCGGATCTTCCGGTGTCGTCGAAGCCGGCCGAAGTCCGAATGGGCTCGGGCAAGGGTTCGCCGGAATACTGGGTGGCGCGGGTGAAGCCGGGCAGGCTGCTGTTCGAGATCGACGGCGTGACGCCGCAGATCGCGAAGGAAGCGATGACGCTTGCCGCCGCCAAGCTGCCGATCAAGACGCGCTTCGTGTCGCGTATTGCCGAGTAAGGATTGAGCCATGGCTGAAATGAAGACCAGCGATATCCGCGCGATGAGCCAGGATCAGATGGACGATGCCGTTCTGAACCTGAAGAAGGAGCGCTTCAACCTGCGCTTTCAGCGCGCCACCGGGCAGCTGGAAAACACCGCGCGCCTGCGTGAAGCTCGCCGCGATATCGCACGTATCAAGACGATCGCCGCGCAGAAGCGCGACGGCAAGTCGAAGTAAGGGGCCGCACATGCCGAAACGTACTCTGCAGGGCGTGGTCGTCAGCGACAAGCAGGCGAAGACCATCGTGGTGCGCGTCGACCGTCGCTTCACCCACCCGATCTACAAGAAGACCATCCGCCGCTCGAAGAACTATCACGCGCACGATGAGAACAATCAGTTCAAGCCGGGCGACACCGTGTGGATCGAAGAGAGCAAGCCGATCTCGAAGTTGAAGCGCTGGACCGTGGTCCGGGGCGAACAGAAGACAAACGCTTAAGCGCAGTTTCGCGCATTCAGAAAGAGGACGAGGTGCATCAATGATTCAGATGCAGACCAACCTCGACGTGGCCGATAATTCAGGCGCACGCCGTGTTATGTGCATTAAGGTGATTGGTGGTTCCAAGCGCCGTTATGCCTCTGTTGGCGACGTTATTGTCGTTTCCATCAAGGAAGCCATTCCGCGTGGAAAGGTGAAGAAGGGCGACGTCATGAAGGCCGTGGTCGTGCGTGTCCGCAAGGACATCCGCCGTCCGGACGGCTCCGTCATCCGCTTCGACCGCAACGCCGCCGTGCTGATCAACAATCAGTCCGAGCCGATCGGTACCCGTATTTTCGGGCCGGTGCCGCGTGAGTTGCGCGCCAAGAACCACATGAAGATCATTTCGCTTGCGCCGGAGGTGCTGTAATGGCTGCCAAGATCCGCAAGGGTGACAAGGTCATCGTGCTGACCGGCCGCGACAAGGGCCGTACCGGCGAAGTGTTCGAAGTGCGCCCGACCGAGGGCAAGGCGCTGGTTCGCGGCGTCAACCTGGTCAAGCGTCACCAGAAGCAGTCGCAGACGCAAGAGGGCGGCATCATCTCGAAAGAGGCGCCGATCCAGCTGTCGAACATTGCCATCGTCGGCAAGGACGGCAAGCCGACCCGCGTCGGTTTCAAGATTCAGGCTGACGGCACCAAGGTGCGTGTCGCCAAGCGTTCGGGAGCAGAGATCGATGGCTGAGACCGCTTACACCCCGCGCCTGCGCGCGGAGTATGACAAGAGCATCCGTGCCAAGCTGATCGAGCAGTTCGGCTACGAGAACGTGATGCAGGTTCCGCGGCTCGACAAGATCGTCCTCAACATGGGCGTCGGCGAAGCCGTCAACGACCGCAAGAAGGCTGAGACGGCCGCGGCCGATCTGTCGCTGATCGCCGGCCAGAAGGCGATCGTGACCTATTCGCGCGTCGCCATCGCGACCTTCAAGCTGCGTGAAAACCAGCCGATCGGCGCCAAGGTGACGCTGCGCAAGACCAAGATGTACGAGTTCATCGATCGTCTGGTGAATGTCGCACTGCCGCGTGTCCGCGACTTCCGCGGCCTCAACGGTAAAAGCTTCGACGGCCGTGGCAATTATTCGCTCGGCCTCAAGGAGCACATCATTTTCCCGGAAATCGATTTCGATAAAGCCGGGGATGCGCCGCTGGGCATGGACATCACGGTGTGCACGACCGCACGCACGGATGATGAAGCCCGCGCTTTGTTGACCGCTTTCAATTTCCCGTTCCGGCAGTGAGCAGCCTTCGAGCTTCTCAAACGCGGTAACCCAGGAGCCAAGCATGGCAAAGAAGAGTTCAGTCGAAAAGAACAACCGTCGGAAGAAGATGGCCGCGAACGCCGCGCCGAAGCGTGCGCGCCTCAAGGCCATCATCGCCGACAAGGAAAAGCCGATGGAGGAGCGGTTCGCCGCCACCCTGAAGCTTGCGGAGATGCCGCGCAATTCGTCGGCCGTCCGTATCCAGAATCGCTGCGAAGTGACGGGCCGTCCGCACTCGGTCTATCGTCTCAACAAGCTCAGCCGTATCGCGCTGCGTGAACTCGGCTCCAAGGGCCTGGTTCCCGGCCTCGTGAAGTCGAGCTGGTAAGGGGAGGTCGCACATGTCCACGCACGATCCGATCAGCGATCTCATCACCCGCATCCGCAATGCGCAGATGCGTACCAAGTCCAAGGTTTCGACCCCGGGCTCCAAGATGCGCGCCAACGTGCTCGAAGTTCTCAAGAGCGAGGGTTACATCCGTGACTTCGCCTCGATCGAGCATGCCAATGGCCGCTCCGAGCTTGAGATTGAGCTGAAGTATTTCGACGGCGAGCCGGTCATTCGCGAAATTTCGCGCGTGTCCAAGCCCGGACGCCGCGTCTATGTCTCGGTGAAGAACCTGCCGCGCGTTCGTAATGGGCTCGGCATCTCGGTTCTGTCGACGCCGAAGGGAATTATGGCTGACCACGCCGCGCGTGACGCGAATGTGGGCGGCGAAGTTCTCTTCACGGTGTTCTGAGGAAGGAAGAGAACATGTCCCGCGTAGGCAAAAAGCCCGTCGCGATCGCCTCCGGCGTGACCGCGAATGTTGAAGGGCAGACCGTCAAGATGAAGGGCCCCAAGGGGGCTCTGCAGTTCATCGTGCACGACGACGTGTCGGTGGAAATGAAGGATGGCGCGATCACCGTCGCGCCGCGTTCGGAAACCAAGCGCGCGCGTTCGCTGTACGGCACCGCTCGCGCCCAGATCTCGAATCTGGTCGAAGGCGTCACCAAGGGCTTCGAGAAGAAGCTCGAAATCACCGGCGTCGGCTACCGCGCCGCGCTGCAGGGCAAGAACCTTCAGCTCGCGCTCGGCTACAGCCACGACGTGGTTTACGCGATCCCGGAAGGTATCACGATCACCGTGCCGAAGCCGACCGAAATCAACGTCGCGGGTATCGACTCGCAGCGCGTTGGCCAGGTCGCCGCTGAGATCCGCAGCTATCGTCCGCCGGAGCCCTATAAGGGCAAGGGCGTGCGTTATGCCGACGAATTCATCTTCCGCAAGGAAGGCAAGAAGAAGTAACGGAGCGGGTCATGTCGAAACTCAAGATTACGAATGCCCGGCGCAAGCAGCGCGTTCGTCTGGCCATTCGCCGCAATGCCAATGGTCGCCCGCGTCTGTCGGTGTTCCGTTCGTCGAAGCACATCTATGCGCAGGTCATCGACGACCTGAAGGGCGAGACGTTGGCGTCCGCCTCGTCGCTGGAAAAGGGGCTTCGCGACGGTGGCAAGACCGGTGCGGATGTCGATGCGGCGCAGGCGGTGGGCAAGCTGCTCGCCGAGCGCGCCGTCAAGAACGGCGTCAAGGAAGTCATCTTCGACCGTGGGCAGTATCTGTATCACGGCCGTGTCAAGGCGCTGGCAGATGCCGCTCGCGAAGGCGGGCTGAGCTTCTAAGCGAGTTGGCATTCATCGAATTGAACGGACACAGAAGCGCAAGCTTCGCAAGGATTGGAAAACACCATGGCAGGTGAACGCGAACGCGGCGGACGCGACCGGGGCCCCCGGGAAGAGCGTGATAGCGAATTCGTCGACAAGCTCGTCCACATCAACCGCGTGGCGAAGGTGGTCAAGGGCGGCAAGCGCTTCGGCTTTGCAGCTCTGGTCGTGATCGGCGATCAGAAGGGCAGGGTCGGATTCGGTCACGGTAAGGCCCGTGAGGTGCCGGAAGCGATCCGCAAGGCAACCGACAGCGCCAAGCGCAACCTGACGCGCGTGGCTCTGCGCGAAGGTCGCACGCTGCATCACGATATCGCCGGCCGCCACGGTGCGGGCCGTGTCTATCTGCGTGCAGCTCCGGCCGGTACCGGCATCATCGCCGGCGGTCCGATGCGCGCGGTGTTCGAAACGCTCGGCATCCAGGACGTGGTCGCCAAGTCGGTCGGTTCGTCGAATCCGTACAACATGGTTCGCGCCACGTTCGATGCGCTGAAGCATCAGGATTCGCCGCGTTCGGTCGCAGCTCGCCGTAACCTCAAGGTTTCCACCCTGCAGTCGCGCCGCGTTGGCGGTGACGCTGAAGTGGTTGCCGAGTAAGATAGCTTTTCGGAGTAGTCACGATGGCCAAGGCCGCCAAGACCATCAAGGTGGAGCAGATCGCCAGTGCGATCCGCCGTCACCATTCGCAGCGCTCGACCCTGGTCGGCCTGAAGCTCAACAAGATCGGTCGCGTCAGCGAGCTCCAGGACAGCCCTGAGGTTCGCGGCATGATCTCCAAGGTGCAGCACCTCGTCCGCGTGGTCGAGGACTAAGGACTTTCACGTCGTCTCAGGTCGGTCCTCTGATGGCCGTACGGACGACACTGCTTGTTCGGCAAATCCGGTCGGATGACCGTTACGGACGGGCAGGGCGAAACAGGAAACAGAACGATGAAGCTCAGCGATATCGCCGATAACGCCGGCTCCCGTAAGAAGCGTATGCGTATCGGCCGTGGCATCGGTTCCGGCAAGGGCAAGACCGGCGGCCGTGGCGGCAAGGGCCAGACCGCACGTTCGGGCGTGCGCATCAAGGGCTTCGAAGGCGGTCAGATGCCGTTGCATCGCCGTCTGCCGAAGCGCGGCTTCAACAATATCTTCCGCCTCGACTTTGCCGAGATCAACTTGGACCGCCTCCAGGACGCGATCGAGAGCAAGAAGCTCGATGCGGCCAACACGATCAATGCCGAAGCCCTGGTGAACGCGGGCGTCATCCGCCGCGCCAAGGACGGTATCCGTGTTCTCGGCCGCGGCGAGATCAAGGCTAAGATCAACCTCGAAGTCGCAGGCGCGTCGAAGTCGGCCGTCGAGGCGATCGAGAAGGCCGGCGGCAAGGTGACGATCCTTGCGCCGAAGAAAAAGGAAGACGGCGAGGCCGCCTAAGACCTGCGCGCCGCCTGCGTCCGCAGGCGGCCTTGCATGGGCCTCGGTTAGGTTTTATCTCAGCTTGATTCTATCAATGCCGAGCACCGAATAACGTCCGGCCTCGCCGGGTGTCTCCGATCCAGGGACGCGCCGGTTCAAGAGGTACGGGAGAAAGTCCGACATGGTCTCTGCCGCAGAGCAACTCGCCTCCAATCTTAATTTCGCCGCGCTCGGCAAGGCCGATGAACTGAAGAAGCGCATCTGGTTTACGCTGGGTGCGCTGCTTGTTTATCGGCTCGGTACCTATATCCCGCTGCCCGGTATCGATCCGTCGGCATGGGAGCAGGTGTTCCGCCAGCAGTCCGGCGGCATTCTCGGCATGTTCAACATGTTCGCGGGCGGCGGCATCAATCGCATGGCGATTTTTGCGCTGAACATCATGCCGTATATCTCGGCATCGATCATCATCCAGCTTCTGACCACGGTGTCGCCGCAGCTCGAAGCCCTCAAGAAAGAGGGCGAAGCGGGCCGCAAGACACTGAACCAGTATACCCGTTATCTGACCGTCATCCTGGCTGCCTTCCAGTCCTACGCCATCGCTGCGGGCCTGCAGAGCGCCGGCAATGTGGTCAGCGAGCCCGGCCTGTTCTTCCTGATCTCGGCGGCGGTAACGCTGACCGGCGGCACCATGTTCCTGATGTGGCTGGGTGAGCAGATCACCTCGCGCGGCATCGGCAACGGCATCTCGCTGATCATCCTGTCGGGCATCGTGGCGGAGCTGCCGTCGGCGATCGCCAACATGCTTGAACTCGGCCGTCAGGGCGCCATGTCCACGGGACTGATCCTGGTGGTGATCGTGATGGCTGTCGTCGTGATCGCCTTCATCGTGTTCATGGAGCGCGCGCAGCGCCGCCTGCTGATCCAGTATCCGAAGCGCCAGGTCGGCAACAAGATGTTCGAGGGACAATCCTCGCATCTGCCGCTGAAGCTGAATACCTCCGGCGTCATCCCGCCGATTTTCGCTTCGTCGCTGCTGCTGCTGCCGGCGACCATTGCGAGCTTCAATGCAGGGAAGGGGCCAGAGTGGTTCCAGACCATCACCACGCAGCTCGGCCACGGTCGTCCGCTGTTCCTGGTGATGTACGTATCGTTGATCGTGTTCTTCGCGTTCTTCTATACGGCGATCGTATTCAACCCGACCGAGACCGCAGACAATCTGAAGAAGCATGGCGGCTTTATCCCGGGCATCCGTCCCGGTGAACGCACCGCCGAATATATCGATTATGTGCTGTCGCGCATCACCGTGATCGGCGCGGCTTATCTCGCGGTCGTCTGCCTGATTCCGGAAATCATGATTTCCTACGCCGCCGTGCCGTTTTACTTCGGCGGTACCTCGCTGCTCATTGTAGTTAGCGTGACAATGGATACAGTTGCCCAGGTGCAGGGCTATTTGCTGGCGCACCAATATGAGGGGTTGATCCGTAAGTCGAAGCTGAGGGGCCGGCGTAAATGAGACTTATTCTTCTCGGGCCGCCGGGGGCGGGCAAGGGAACACAGGCGCAGCGTCTCGTGGCGCGCCACGGGATCGTGCAGCTTTCCACGGGCGATATGCTCCGTGCGGCAGTGGCTGCCGGGACCGAGGTCGGTCTCAAGGCCAAGGACATCATGGCCGCGGGCGGCTTGGTGCCCGACGAGGTGGTGATCGGCATCATCTCCGATCGCATCGAACAGCCGGATGCAGTCAACGGCTTCATTCTCGACGGCTTCCCGCGGACCGTGCCGCAGGCGCAGGCGCTGGACAGGCTCTTGAAGTCCAAGGGACTTTACCTCGACGCTGCGGTTGAACTACGCGTCAATGAAAGCGCGCTGATCGCGCGCGTGGAAAGCCGTGTCGCTGAAATGACGGCTCGCGGCGAGACGGTGCGTGCCGACGATACGCCGGAAGTGCTGTTGAAGCGCCTCGCTGCCTACCGTACGTCCACCGAGCCGTTGATTCACTACTATTCCGAAAGGCGGAAGCTGGTGACCATCGACGGCATGATGGCCATCGACGAAGTGACGCTGGAGATCGACCGCGTGCTGGGCGCGATTCGCGTCAGCGTAACGTCGAAGCCGGCGCGCAAGACCGCGAAGAAGGCTGCGACCAAGAAAAAGTCGGTTGCGCCGAAGAAGGTGGCTGCCAAGGCCAAGCCGGCCAAGAAGGCGGCAAAGGCCAAAAAGGTGGTAAAGGCTCCGGCCAAGAAAGCCAAGGCTGCAAAAAAAGCGGTCAAGACATCTGCTGCCAAGAAGGCCGTGAAGGCGCCGAAGAAGGCTGCCAAAACGGGTTCCAAGGCAAAAGCCGTTAAATCCACCGGGAAATCTGCCAATAAGGCGGTCAAAACGGTGAAAAAGGCAGCCAAGAAGTCGGCCAAGAAAGCCGGCAAGACATCCGCCAAGTCCGTGCGGAAACTCGCGAAAAAGCGAGCCAAACGATAGGGGCGGTTGACGTAACCGAGTCGAGTCCTTAAATACGGCCCTCATCCAGTCGGAAGATTCCAGACGATGCCGGGCCCCAAATGAGTTGAGGGACGGGCGTCGTATTCGCGTTTGTGAATGCCCGCCCGACAAATTGAAGATAAAGCCAGTTCATGATCGGCTGGTGACAGGAGAGAAGTTGTGGCCCGTATCGCCGGTGTAAACATCCCGACCAATAAGCGCGTTCTGATCGCGCTGCAGTACATTCACGGTATCGGCCAGAAGAATGCCGCCGATATCATCGAGAAGGTGAAGATCACCCCGGAACGTCGCGTCAATCAGTTGACCGACGCCGAAGTGCTCCAGATCCGTGAAGTCATCGACCGGGACTATCTGGTCGAGGGCGACCTCCGTCGTGAGACGGGCATGAACATCAAGCGCCTGATGGACCTCGGCTGCTATCGCGGCCTGCGTCATCGTCGCGGCCTGCCGGTTCGCGGCCAGCGTACGCATACCAATGCGCGCACCCGCAAGGGGCCGGCCAAGGCGATTGCCGGCAAGAAGAAGTAATTTGCGCGAATAGTGAGTGGCGAATGGCGAATAGGGGAACCTCTATTCGCTATTCACCATTCGCTGTTCGCTGTTTTTGGTGTAGCCGCTGGCATTACGGCGGCGTCGATATCTTGAGAAAGGTCTGACATGGCAAAGGAAGCCACCCGCGTCCGTCGTCGCGAACGTAAGAACATCGCTTCGGGCATCGCGCATGTGAACTCGTCGTTCAACAACACCACCATCACCATCACCGACGCGCAGGGCAACACGATTGCCTGGTCCTCGGCCGGCACGATGGGTTTCAAGGGCTCGCGCAAGTCGACCCCTTACGCCGCGCAGGTCGCCGCTGAAGATGCATCGAAGAAGGCGCAGGAACACGGCATGCGCACCCTCGAAGTCGAAGTGGGTGGTCCGGGTTCGGGTCGTGAGTCGGCCCTCCGCGCGCTGCAGGCCGCCGGCTTCACCGTCACCTCGATTCGTGACGTGACCTCGATCCCGCATAACGGCTGCCGCCCGCGCAAGCGCCGCCGCGTCTGATCCCTATCTGAGTTGCGGGCGGCTCGGCTGCCCGCAATTGCGTTCGACGTAGTTTTACGCGGACTGATTCCGCGATCTCCAAGCCAGAGAATTCGATGGCCATGGGTGACACAGTGACGATTCAGAAAAATTGGCAAGAGCTTATCCGCCCCAACAAGCTGCAGGTGACCCCGGGCAGCGATCCTTCGCGTTTCGCGACCTTGGTCGCTGAGCCGCTTGAGCGTGGTTTCGGTCAGACCCTCGGCAACGCGCTGCGCCGTATCCTGCTGTCGTCGCTGCAGGGCGCTGCCGTGCAGTCGGTGCACATCGACGGCGTGCTGCACGAGTTCTCCTCGATCGCCGGCGTGCGCGAAGACGTCACCGACATCGTGCTGAACGTGAAGGACATCTCGATCAAGATGCTGGGCGAAGGCCCGAAGCGCATGGTCGTGAAGAAGCAGGGGCCGGGCGTCGTCACCGCCGGTGACATTCAGACCGTCGGCGACATCACCGTCCTCAATCCCGACCTGCAGCTCTGCACCCTCGACGACGGCGCAGAGATCCGCATGGAGTTCACGGTGTCGGGCGGCAAGGGTTATGTCGCTGCCGAACATAACCGTCCGGAAGATGCGCCGATCGGCCTGATCCCGGTCGACAGCCTGTATTCGCCGGTGCGCAAGGTCAGCTACAAGGTCGAGAACACCCGTGAGGGCCAGATCCTCGACTACGACAAGCTCACCATGACCATCGAGACCAACGGTGCGCTGACGCCCGAGGACGCCGTGGCTTACGCTGCGCGCATCCTGCAGGATCAGCTCAACGTGTTCGTGAACTTCGAGGAGCCCCGCAAGGAAGTCGCTCAGGAAGTCATCCCGGACCTCGCTTTCAATCCGGCCTTCCTCAAGAAGGTGGACGAGCTCGAGCTCTCGGTGCGTTCGGCAAACTGCCTGAAGAACGACAACATCGTTTACATCGGCGATCTCGTGCAGAAGTCGGAAGCGGAAATGCTCCGTACCCCGAATTTCGGCCGCAAGTCGCTGAACGAGATCAAGGAAGTGCTGGCCCAGATGGGTCTGCATCTCGGCATGGAAGTGCCCGGTTGGCCGCCGGAAAATATCGACGAGCTGGCCAAGCGCTTCGAGGATCATTACTGAGGGCGAATGGCGAGTAGGGAGTAGCGAATAGGGATCCTATTCGCCTTCGCTATTCGCCACTCACCTTCTGGGCGAACGCAGGCGGCCCACCTGCAACATGATGTCCCGACAATTGTCGCGGCAAACTGAATAGAGGACTACTTCAATGCGTCACGGCAAGGTTCATCGCAAACTCAACCGCACCGCCGAGCACCGCAAGGCGATGTTCGCCAATATGTGCGCGTCGCTGATCAAGCACGAGCAGATCGTCACCACGCTGCCGAAGGCGAAGGAGCTTCGCCCGATCGTCGAGAAGCTCGTCACCCTCGGCAAGAAGGGCGGCCTCGACAAGCGCCGCCAGGCCATCAGCGAAATGCGCGACCAGGATCAGGTCCGCAAGCTGTTCGACGTGCTGGCCAAGCGTTACGCCGATCGTCAGGGCGGCTACACCCGCATCATCAAGGCCGGCTTTCGTTACGGTGACAATGCGCCGATGGCCGTGATCGAATTCGTCGATCGCGACGAAGACGCCAAGGGCAAGGATTCCGGCCCGGTGCAGGGCGGCGAAGCCGACGCGGCGTAAGCTTTCGTCGCAATTGAATACGAAAACGGCGCCTTTGCGGGCGCCGTTTTTTATTGGTGTGTGATTGATCCGAGCCGGGACACCCACATCGTCATTGCGAGGAGCCCTTGCGACGAAGCAATCCAGTCTTCGCTTGTGGCCTTCTGGATTGCTTCGCCCTAACGAATTGGCTTCGCCAATTCGCGAGGGCTCGCAATGACGGAACGTGAAGGCATGCGATGGCTCCGCTACGTATGCACCGTCAGGATCGGATTCATCACGAGGCCGAAGCTCCGCAACTGCCCGAGCAGTTCGCGATAGCCGAATGCCTGGCAGCCCGATGCGAAGCCGACCTTGCGCGGCGGCGTCTGCAGCAGCGAATAGGCGGCATAGGCTTGCAGCATGCCGGTCTGTTTGTAGTTGCAGTTGCCGTGGATCACGCAATGCGCGCGGCCGAGCGGACCCGACGCATAGACGGAATCGATCGACGTATTGATGCGCGGGTTTTCGCGCGGCGGCATCGTGGCCTGCATCGTCGCGGCGATGTCCCCGAGCGCCTTCTCCTGCTGGTCGGGCGGCAGCGGCTTGATCTGCTCCTTCACCATTTGGGTGGTCTGCACGACGCCTTCCATCACCGGGCGTGCCAGCACGCCGCCCATCACCCTGCAGTTCGCGACACGCGGGTCGTTCTTGAACCACACCGGATGCGCGGTGCCGCCCCAAGGCACGGCGATCGCCGTTTCGTGCTGGCCGGGCACCGCCACGTCGGCGCGTGCGGTAACGTCCCATTCGACGAACTTGTTTTGCTCAAGGTAATACCAGTTGGCCTTGAGGATGGTGAAGATCGTCTGCGTCGAGGCGTAGGTCGGGAAGCCCTTCCAGAACACGAGGATGTCGAGCGTGTCGAGGCCGGGCGTTTCCAGGCAGATATTCGCGGCGATCTCTCCGGTCGTGTACATCTGGGCGAGATTGGGGGAGAGCAGCAGGTTCTTCTTCGCGAAGGCATCGCCCCAGGTCTTCTGTGCGTGCAGCACCCAATCCTGTTCGCCGGTCGTGTCGGTGTAGTGGCAGCCCGCTGCGAGACAGGCTTCGACGACTTCGCTGCCATACTTGATGAACGGGCCGACCATGTTGCTGACGACGCTGGCGCCTTTGAACAGTTGCGTCAGCGCCTCGACGTTGTGTTCGACGCCGACCACTTCATAGTCGGCCGTTTCGATGCCCGGAATCTTGTCGACCACCGCCTGCACCTTGGCCTTGTCGCGGCCGGCTGCGATGAAGGGGATATTGTATTCACGTAGATATTCGCACACCAGCCGTCCTGTGTAGCCGGATACGCCGTAGACCACGACGGGTCGCTTGTCGCTCATGATGTCGTCCTCCCGATGTCGTTGTGATGGTGCGTTGTCGTGTCGGATGCCGAAGGTCAGGTTCCCATGCCGCCGTCGACCGGCAGGCCGATGCCCGTGATGAAGCGCGCTTCGTTGCTGCAGAGAAACACGGCTGCGTCCGCAATTTCAGCGATGTCGGCGAGGCGGCCGAGCGGTGTCTGCTCGACCACGGATGCGACCGCGGCATTGACGTCGGCGGCGAGGCCGAGCGCGGCGATGTCGGTCGCAAGCTTCACACCCATCACGGTGGGCGTGAGACCCGGATAGATGCAATTGACCCGCACGCCGTAACCGAGCTTGCCGGCCTCCACAGCGCCGATCCGCGTCATGCGATCGACGGCGGATTTGGTGGCCGAATATCCCGCGATCGACGGGTAGGCGATGGTGGCCGCGACCGAGGCGATGTTGACGACAGCGCCGCCGGCGCCGGCCGCGCCGCCGGGCTTCATGGCGCGGAATGCGTGTTTCATGCCGAGGCCGGTGCCGACGATATTGACGTCGCACATGCGGCGCATGTCCTCGGCCGTGATATCGATCAGCAGCGAGGTGAGTTCGATGCCGGCGTTGTTGATGAGAATATCAAAGCCGCCGAGTTCGCTGACGGTTGCGGCGACGGCCTTTTCCCATTGCGCGTCGTTGGTGACATCAAGTTCGACGAAGCCGGTCTTGGCGCCTGATTTGGCGATCTTGCCCGCGGTTTCCTTGCCGAGATCCGCCAGGACGTCGGTAATCATGACCGATGCGCCGGCGTTTGCCAGTGCAATCGCGATGGCTTCACCGATGCCGCGCGCACTGCCGGTGACGAGGGCCTTTCGGCCAGACAGACTCTTTCCGCTCATTGACCGGTTCTCCCTTGTAAACGGTCCATCGTTCTCAAGGTCGGCCTCGTTGCGGTGATTGTCGGGAAGGTTCCGCAGGCGATGTCGTTTTCTTGACGATTGACCAATTTTATTTTGACGATCGTCAAATAAAATCTTGACGAATGTCAAGCGTTCGTTTTGGCTGCGACAGTGATTTTTTTAACCGGGGTGGGCATTATCGGCGTGCAGGGCGACCGAGATACCGAGTCGCGGGATCAAAGAGTTTGCGGATGACGGGTCAATTGCTGGCAACGAAGATGCGGAAGGAAGCTCCCGCACGGCGTGCAGTCCGGCCGCCTGTCGACAAGTTCAATGCGCGGCGGGTTGAGCTGGCTGAGGCCGCACTCGCGACCTTGGCGGAAGTGGGCTACGCGCGGACCAGCCTGCGCGAGATCGCGCAGAAATCCGAATTCACGCACGGTGTGCTGCACTATTACTTCACCGACAAGTTCGACCTGATCTGCTGCAGCGTGCGCTACTACAAGGCGAAGTGCGTCACCCGTTACGATCAGATCACGGCGACGGCGCGCAGCCACGCGGAATTGCTCGATGGCTTTCTCGACAAGCTCGGCGAAACGATCCGGACCGAAGCGCATATGCATCGCCTGTGGTACGACCTGCGTGCGCAAGCGCTGTTCGAAGATGCGTTCCGCGACGATGTTACGGCGATCGACAAGAGTCTTGAAGACATGGTGTGGCGGATCATGTCGCGTTATGCCGAGCTGAGCGGTAAGCAGCCGGCGGTGTCGCCGGAAGCGCTCTATGCGCTGTTCGACGGGTTATTCCAGAAGTGTCTGCTGAGGCATCTGTCCGGCGATGCGGATGCCGTGACGGACTTGCAGGCCGAGTTGCGGACATTGTTTCCGATGATCGGATAAGCGCCCCCGAAGCGTATGGGCGACCGTTACGCCATGCGCGCCTGTCATCACCCGCGTGAGCGGGTGACGACAAGCTGAGGCTGTTGCAAAGCGCGTCCAACCTACGAGGCTGTGAAGCTGTTGCTTTCAGCCGTAGGGCGGATGACGGATGTCATCTGCCGCCGTCGCTTGCCACAAGCACCGCGGCGGATGGGCGTAGCCCATCCGCCCTACGGCTTCATGTAATCGGAAAAGTCCACAGCCGGTGCGTAACTTCACCGAAGCGAATGTCGGAACAAAAAGGCGGCGCGAAAGCGCCGCCTTTCTCATTTGAAGCAGGGGACTGAGGGCATTCAGTCCCGGGCCGGGAAGGCTACAAGCAGCGCCGTGCGCTTACCAGGCGACCTGGGTGCGCAATGCGAACACGTCGTAGTCGGCGCCGGTGTTGACGGTGCTGTTGACGGCGTACTTGTCGACGGTGCCGTGGATCCAGTCGAACATGAAGCGCATGTTGTCGTTGACGTACCAGTTCACGCCGACCGTGGTGTTCTTCAACTCGCCGCCGCGCAGAAGGACGCCGTCGTTGAGGCTGGCATAGCTGTAACGCACGGCCAGTTCCCACGCGCCGAGATCGCCGGTGGAGAAGTTGACCGGGCGGGCCGGGGAGACACCACCGAAGGCGCCGGACGACACGCCGTATTTGTGCTGCTCGCCGGTGAGGACGTAGCTGGCCTGGCCGTAAGCACCGTTGAAGCTGTAGTCGCCGAAGCCGCCGGTGCGCTTCACGTTGAAGTCGAAATATTCGCCCGAAGCCAGGAAGCTGCCGTATTTGACGGCGGCTTCACCGCTCAGAACGCGCGCGTTGTCGACGTTGAAGGCGCTGGCGTTGAGCAGGGCGTTGGTGGCCGGATCGACGCGGACTTCGATACGGTCGCTCAGGCCGACGGTGCTGTTGATGCCGCCGGTCGGTGTGGCGAGATACAGGGCATCGAAGCCGACCAGGACGGTGGCGACCTGGTTGTTGACCGGCAGGCCGACGGCGCGGAAGGTCGCGGCGAGCGGTGTTTTTGCGGTGTGGGTGGTGTTGGCGCCGGTCGCCGGGCCGGTCACGTAAGCGCCGACCCAGTACTGATCGCCGAACACCTGGCCACCGAAGGCAGCGCGGTTGTCGCCGGCGCCGAGGCTGGTGGCGAGAGTCTGCGCTGCCGAGCGCTCAAGGAACAGGATGTTGTTCGAGGAGGTGGCTTCTTCCAGGGTATAGGGAACGTCGATGTAACCGCCCTGGATCAGCAGGCCCTTGACGCCCTTATAAGCGACATAGGCGTTGTTGAGGCCGACGGTGCCGTCGGTGGTGCCGCCGCCATCGACGATCACGCCCCATTCCCAGTCGCGGTTCAAGGTACCGATCAGGCCGAGGCGGGCACGGCGGGCGTTGACGCCGTCATTCGCGCTCTGGAGCGGCGTGGAGCCCGATTTCGGCGAGAACGAGTAGGCGGCCGTGTCGAGGTGCAGGCGGCCGGTGATGGCCACGCAGTTTGCCCCGTCGGCGGTGCAGAAGGTCGGACGGTTGCCCGGCATGGTCAGGCGTGCATCGAGATACGGCACGGCCTTGGTGTGCATGGCGGCGTTGGCATTGGCAAAGCTCTGTGCCTGCTTCTGCGTGGCACTGGCGTGCTTCTCAGCGGCAGCGGCCTGCTTCTGAACGCTGTCGAGTTTCTTTTCCAGCGCACGGAGTTGCGCCTTCAGAGCGGCGACGTCGTCGCTCGTCGCCTGCGCATGCGCCTGGCTCGAAGCGGCGAGAATGCCGACAACGCCGAGCGCTCTCAAGAATTTGTTTGTCGCGAAAGACATGGATGACCCCTGTAAAGGCAAAATCCGACGCGCCCCGCGAATTGCTCCGCAGGTGGTGATGAGCGTGGATTTTTGTTTGTGAACTTGCGTAAGGAGAAATCTCGGCGGCACGCGCCGATGAGACTTTCACTTTAAACAAGCGAGCCTGTTGAACTCGCGGTCAACCTAGGCAAACTCTGCGACAGTTCTGTAAAACGCGTAGCGTATTGTGGTGAACGCGCCGCAGTGTCGTTTTTGGATCACATATTGTTGTGTAAGTTAACTATCTTAGGAAGTTAGTTGAGCAAAAAAGCGCACCTGGTGATGCGCTTTTTAAATGTCTACGCCGCGGCGCGGGAATCTGCCTGCGGCACGTTGTCCATCATCGCCCCTCGTTCGTCACCAGCCTTCGAGCACGATCTTGCCGTGCGACTTGCCCGATTCGAGCAGCGCATGGGCGCGCTTGAGATTCGCGGCATTGATCGTGCCGAACGTCTTGTCGAGAGTCGTGCGCAGCACACCCTTGTCGATCAGGTCGGCGA
>Ga0153956_1001464_pt1 | contig 20430 bp, 16 predicted proteins | sample TSFL040MetaG_FD_104704 | JGI IMG/M metagenome (GOLD analysis project Ga0153956, IMG submission 104704) | Attine ant fungus gardens microbial communities from Florida, USA - TSFL040 MetaG | ecosystem: Host-associated > Fungi > Mycelium > Unclassified | place: USA: Florida, Wekiwa Springs...
AATCGCTTGATGACCTATGGGCTGCTTATTCGGCCGATCCGGATTTACACCTGGTTTACAGCAGTAAAAACATATAACAGTTAATAAAAGCTCACTTTCATAAAGCCCGGTACATCAGTATTGGGCTTTGTTATTTAAATCTGTTAGTTTTATACACAAATTATTCCCTGATGATTCCATTTAAAAACATCGCGTTAGCTGCATTATTTTGCATAAGTGAACACATAGCATTAGCGCAAAATGGCTTAACCAAAAAGGATGCAGCCACACTGGCTGACAGTGAGCTGAAAGCACAGATGGCCGCGCAAAAACCTAAAGCCGAAGCTGAGCGGACTGAAAGGCAGATCAGGTATAAAAACTTCAAAATGAAGTTTACCACGCAGATATTTGGCAATAAACCTGCCGATGGCCGAAGCCTTTTTATATCCCTACATGGCGGTGGTGGCACAACTGCTAAAGTGAACGATCAGCAATGGGAAAATCAGAAGAAATTATATAAACTAAAGGAAGGTGTGTATTTCGTGCCGCGGGCGCCGGTTGATGCCTGGAATATGTGGCATGACTACCCAATGGATGAGTTGATTGCCGAGCTGGTAAAAAGTGAGATGGTACTGGATGATGTAAACCCCGACAAAATATATGTAATGGGTTATTCGGCCGGGGGCGATGGCGTTTTTCAGCTGGCTCCTCGCCTGGCCGATTACTGGGGAGCTGCTGCAATGATGGCCGGCCACCCGGGCGATGCGCAGATATTGAACTTGAAAAATTTACCTTTTGATGCTTTTGTTGGCGGCAGGGATTCGGCTTACCATCGTAATGAACTGGTAGCCCAATGGGGAACCCGCTTGGATAGCCTGCAAAAAGTTTACCCAGGTAACTTTATTCACGACCTGCATGTGTACCCGGATATGCCGCACTGGATGAATCGCAAAGACACCATAGCCTTAGATTGGATGCCGATGTTTAAACGAAACCCTATCCCACGCGACGTGATCTGGATACAGGATGACATTCTGCGTGATCAGTTTTATTGGTTGGGTACCGATGTAGCTACCGCAAAACAAGGACAAAAGGTACGAGTGAAAAGAACCGGTAATAAAATTGACATAATAGACAACCAGGATGAGGTGCTTTATATTTACCTGAATGATGACATGCTGAATATGGATAAAAGGATCAGTGTGATACTAAACGGTAAAAAGGTATTTAACCATAAGGTATTACGCAAGGCGGATATTATAAAACAAACCGCAGCAGCCCGCCTGGATAAAGGCCTGATATTTAGCGGAAAGCTAATTATTAAAAATGGCCAGGTAAGCAGCATTTAATTTCATAACGTAAGTAAGTTATTACAATAAGCAGTTGGCAACGTAAAATCTTCATTTATTCATTATTATTGAAGCTTATATGCGCTTAATTGCCGCACCCCTATAACCAAAATATTGAACCAACACAAAACAATGAAGATCAAACATCTTTTATTTACTCCGATACTGTGCTTTAGTACGGCATTTGCTCAAAAACAACCCGATCTGGTACATTATGTAAACACGCTACAGGGTACCCATTCTGAATTTAAATTAACCCGTGGTAACACCTATCCTACTACGGCGCTGCCATTCGGCATGCATACCTGGACACCGCAAACTGGTAAAAACGGCGATGGTTGGAAATATCAGTATCAAAAAGATCATATTCGCGGCTTTCAGCAGGCACACCAATGCAGCTCATGGACGCGCGACTATGCTGTTTTCTCAGTAATGCCAATGAGCGAGCTGATGGTTGATGAAGATAAACGCGAAGCTAAATTCAGCCACGCCAATGAGATCGCCAAGCCCAACTATTATAAAGTTGAGTTTGATAATAAGATCACCACAGAGATATCACCGTCTGAGCGCGGTGCGCATTTAAGATTCACTTATCCGTCTGGCCAGAAAAGCTATTTGGTGTTAGATGGCTATATCCGTTTAAGCGGCGTTAAAATCGACCCAAAAGCTAACCGCATTACCGGCTGGGTAAACAATGGTGAAGGCTTTAAAAAAGGCTGGAAAAGCTATTTTGTGATGCAATTTGACCAGCCTATAAAAGCCTGGGGTACCTGGGATAATAAAACTAACACCATCCATGCCGACTCTACAGAGGCGCAAGGTATGGGCCGGGGCGCTTATGTGCAGTTTAAAAATGGCGCAAAGGTACAAGTTAAAACTGCTTCGTCATACATCAGCCCTGAACAAGCTGAGCTTAACCTGAAACGCGAGCTGGGTAATGACAAAACCCTTGAACAAACAAAAGCCAATGCGGCGGCAATTTGGAATAAATCTTTAAGTAAAGTTATGGTTGAAGGTGGTACCGAAGCTGATAAAGCTACCTTCTATTCCTGTTTCTTCCGCGCCAGCTTGTTCTCGCGTAAGTTTTATGAATTGGATACTAACAATAACCCGGTGTATTTTAGCCCGTATGACGGCACCGTGCACCCGGGCTATATGTTTACTGATACCGGCTTCTGGGATACCTTCCGCGCACAGTTCCCGCTGAATACTTTGCTGCAAACCGAAATGCACGGCCATTATATGCAGGCTTTGATAGATGCATATAAACAGTGCGGCTGGTTGCCGTCGTGGTCGTTTCCGAGCGAAGGCGGCAGTATGGTGGGTAATCACGGTATCTCATTATTGGCTGATGCCTGGGCTAAAGGTATTCATACCTTTGACCCTAAAGAAGCCTTAGAGGCCTACCTGCATGAGGCCACTAACAAAGGCCCATGGGGACCGGCAAACGGCCGCGAAGGCTGGAAAGAATATTATGAGTTAGGCTATGTGCCATACCCCACCTACCGCGAGTCGACAGCTAAGACATTGGAATATGCCTACGACGATTGGTGCGGTTACCAACTGGCTAAAATGACCGGCAATCAACATTATATGGACATTTTTGCACGCCAAATGTATAACTACCGAAACGTTTACAACCCTGCTACACACTTTATGGAAGGCAAAGGCCCTGATGGTAAATGGAAACCAGACTTTGACCCTATTGAATGGGGCGGCCCGTTTACCGAAGGAAACTCGTGGCATTATACATGGTCAGTTTTTCATAACATCCAGGACCTGATCAACATGATGGGCGGCGATGCTAATTTTAATGCCAAGCTGGATTCTGTTTTCTCTGAACCCAATAAAGTTAAGGTAGGTACCTATCGTGGCATGATCCATGAGATGACAGAGATGGTTGCAGCAAATATGGGCCAGTATGCACATGGTAATCAGCCAATCCAGCATATGATCTATTTGTACGATTATGCCGGCGAACCCTGGAAAGCCCAGTTTCACGCTCGCGACGTAATGTATAAACTTTATAATGCTACCGAAGATGGGTATCCGGGTGACGAAGACCAGGGACAAACTTCGTCATGGTATGTGTTAAGTGCTTTGGGTATGTATAGTGTTACACCGGGGACCAATCAATACGCTATTGGCAGCCCAATGTTTAAAAAGATCACCCTGAACCTGGAGAATGGCAAGAAATTCGTGATCAACGCGCCGGCTAATGACAAAGACCATGTGTACATTCAGTCGGCAACCTTAAACGGACAGGATTATACCAAAAACTTCATCACTTATGACGACCTGACCAAGGGCGGCGAGTTAAAGCTGGTAATGAGTGATAAGCCGAATAAAAGCCGTGGCACCGGCACTGACGATAAACCATATTCATTAAATAAATAAGATGTTTATTGCAGGCTGTCAGCCAGGCGTTCAGCTCATGGCGCAGGGCTATAGCCTGCAATATTAGCGTTTACCGGTGTTGTTGATTTTCATTATCATACCGCACCGAATGCTTCCACGCTGTCTATCAGTGATTTTTACCAATGCTAATCTATACCTGATGAAAAAAATAATCATTTTTGCTATTACTTGTCTGTTGTTTGCCGACGCTTATGCGGGCAAACCTTCTATTACCAAAGCGCCTTATGGCGAAATTAATGGTCGGCGGGTATTTCAGTATACACTTACTAACAGCAACGGCATGCAGGTTAAGGTAATTAATTATGGTGCTACCATTACGGATGTCATTACCCCGGACAAAAATAAAAAAATGGGCAATGTAGTGTTGGGCTTTGATTCGCTTAAACAATACATGGGCCGGGATAATGCTTTACTGGGCGCAATGGTTGGCCGGGTGGCAAATCGCATTGTTAATAAAAAATTTACGCTGGATGGTAAGGAATACGTACTGATGTCAAACATCCACGGCGGGCCAAAAGGTTTTGACAAACAGGTTTGGAACATCGAAGAGATGCCCGGTAAGGATGTTGCCTTAAAGCTTACATACTTTAGCAAAGATGGCGAGATGGGCTATCCGGGAAATTTGAATGTTATGGTGATATATACGCTTACCAATAATAATGAGCTGAAGCTTAATTACAGCGCAACAACCGATAAAGCCACGCCAATAGTACTGACCAATCACACTTATTTTAACCTGGCAGGAAACACCGATAAAGTATCCAACTGGCAATTAACTATTCTCGCGGACAAATATCTGGAAGCTGATAAAGACGTAATGCCAAGTGGTAATTTGCTGGATGTAAAAGGTACACCTTTTGATTTCACCCAACCTAAAACCATCGGTAAAGATATAGCAGCAACCGGTAACGGTTATGATCTGAGTTATGCCTTACGCAATAAATCGGGCAAAATGGCCCTGGCCGCTACCGCTTACGAACCAACCAGCGGCCGGCAGATGCAGGTATATACTACTGAACCTGGTTTGGTAGTTTATACCGGCAATCATTTAAACGAACGAATTATTGGCCGTAACGGTGAGCATTTTACTAAATGGGGGGCTTTGTGTTTAGAAACTCAGCACTATCCTGACGCGCCCAACCATTCCAATTTCCCTAATGTGATATTGAGACCCGGCGAGACTTTTACTTCAGAAACTGTCTATAAATTTTCGGCGATTAAATAAATTTTAATCGCCAACTTAAACTAATACACATTATACATGAATCTTAAAAACTTGATGATACTTGGGCTGGTACTCTCTTTTTTAGGCTTTTGACATACCTGGGGCTAATTGGCCAATAATAATAACTCATTAATATAATTACTATAACCCAAATTGTCAGTGTAGTTTTGAGGTTTGCAAAGATGTTAAGTCGAAGATAAATATCGGCTTTCGATGAGGAAATGACGACCGGCAGATCAACTTTCTCCAACATGATAATCACGCGGTTACATAAAACACAAAGGCCCCACGAATTACTCGTAGGGCCTTGTATATATCAAAGCTGATTGGCTTAAATTATCCTTGTTGTTGCTGACGTTTTTCGGCGGCTAATGGCAGGCTTGAAATATAAAGAACAATACCAATACCAAAAGTAACAAAACCACCATAGGCTAATCCGGCCGATGCGCTGATGCCGTTGCTTGAGTCGGCTGGGTTTAAAGCGTGATCAGGAGTTAAAACAAATGATCCGACTACTATTAATATACCAATTAATGTAATTATTAATCCTAAGGTCTTTTTCATGTCTTTATAAAAAAATTACTGCGCAAATATATAAACTTTGCTCTTTAATCACATATCTAAAACAATTCTTTTACTTCTTAACTTTCTATTAACAGTAATTTATTTTCACGGTTAACGTTAAGATGCCCCACACCTACACTTTTTTTAAATTAAACATTAAAAATCTACTCTATATTTCAGCATTTTTAATGGTAATTATTGTTTTTCCGTTAAACGACGCGCTGGCCCAGGGTGCCGTTACCTACGAGCAAAAATCAATTAAAGACAGCCTGCCCAAACTACGCCGTGCCAGGCGCAACCCTGACAAACATTTTGGCCGTGCTGCTATTGAGCTGGGCGCAGCCGAGATACTGCCCTGGACCTGGGATAAATTCCTAAAAAAAGCCGACTATGCCAATATTACCTGGAAAACTGTAGGCAATAATTTCAAACCCAACAGTTGGACCTGGGACGACGATAATTTTCAAACCAACCAGTTTGGTCACCCCTTTCATGGCAGCCAGTTTTATAATGCATTCCGGTCAAACGGATACAGTTTTTGGGAGTCGGCACCGGCTACCGTGATAGGCAGCTATATTTGGGAAAGTACTGCCGAGAACCAACCACCGGCAGTAAACGACCTGATCAATACCAGCTTTGGCGGTATAGTTTTAGGTGAGATGACGTACCGACTAGCTAATAAGATCGCTAATAATCAACAAACGGGTTTCAGACGGCAATTGAGTGAGACATTTGCTTTGCTGATAAACCCGGCAAACGGTATTAATCGCATACTGGATGGCAAATGGGGAAAACCCGCCCGTAACCTGCAACGCGACTCTTCACAGATAACCGCAGAGTTTGACGTTGGCGCCCGAACTTTTAATCGCGAAAGCTCCAATATTCTTCATAATAAAAATTACGGCTGGTATGGGCATGCCAAATTACTTTACGGTACAGCTTACAAAGATTATGAAACGCCATTCAGTAATATTGCTATAAACGTAGAAGTTGGAAAAGACGACAGTTCGCTGGTTAACATGGTTAGTGTTTATGGTTCGTTAAAAGGTTGGGAAATTAAATCGAACGAAAAACTGCAGCATTTGCTGGTACTTTCGGCCAATTATGATTTTTTACATAACTCGGCTTTTTTTTACGGCGGGCAAAGTGTTAAGGCTAACTTTTTGTCTGAATATGATCTGAGCAAGAAAACAAAGATCACCAGTTCATTCGGAGCCGGGCCCATATTGCTGGCTGCTATTCCCGACCCTTATTTACGCCTGCCACATGGCCGTAATTACGATTACGGGCCGGGTGTCGCTTTTAACGCGGGTGGGCAGTTAGTGCTGCTTAACCGGTTAACCTATGGCATTAACTATCGCGGCGGCTGGACAGTAACTGAAAATGGGCACCCCTCCCATTATTTCCTGCATGCAGTATCAAGCGAGATCACACTAAACGTTATTAAAGGTTTTGCATTCAGTGCCGAATCGGGCTATTTTGCTTTGCATGGAGTATATAAAGACTACGCTAATGTCGACAAAAACTATCCTTACTTAAGGCTATCAACCCGGTATACTATGAGTTTTTGATTTTGCGGAAAATAGTAAAGGGTTATTCCGGGTGTTGTTCTGCGGCTAGCCTTTTTTCAATGCGACGGTCAGGAATGAGCCAAATCAACGCAACCGCCACATAAAATGCAAAACTAAGATATGTGTTTAACCAGGCGCAAGCTATCCCCAATAAGTAAAACAGTGTTGATATTTTGCCTTTTTGATCATTACCAACTGCAACAGCCAGGGCCGAGTTTTTGCCTTCATGCTTTATCAGCATTATAACCAGAATTAAATAGGCTATTGAGTTCATCAATAAAACAAAGCCGTATAACACAACAGGTCCTGTAGCATTCAATGAGTTTTCACCCATCCAGGCTGTCGCAAAGGGCACTACTGACAGCCAAAATAATAAATGCAGATTGGCCCAGAGCACCGATCCATTTATTGACCGCACTGCATGAAACATATGATGATGATTGTTCCAGTAAATTCCCACATAAATGAAGCTCATAATATAGCTTATAAATACAGGCCACATTTCTTTCAGGTCAGCTAACTGGTGATAACCATGCGCGGGTACTTTCATTTCTAACACCATAATGGTAATGATGATGGCTATCACCCCGTCGCTAAAGGCTTCGATCCGGCCTTTACCCATGTTTACATTTATTGGTCGCATAACATTTAACTGCAAAATAATCATTAAAAAACATGCAGATTACTAATTTAATTATTCATCACCAAGCACATTCAAATTAATCACGGTAAAGTATAATACCAACACGTGTTTATCGGTGCGATGGACAACTAAAAATGTTAAAAAAAATGTAACAAAAATGTTGCAGCATGTTTTTAAATACTATATAATTGTTAACAATAAACTATTTGATACCCCTATATAAACCAAAATGAACAAAGAAAGATCGCCATCGCTTTTTTTGCCATTGCTTACAGCTGTACTGTTACTTTTTGTTGTTCTTACAGGAATAACTGAGGTAGCTTGTTTAGCAAGTTATGCAAGCAAATCCAATCAATCACCCAACTTAACCAACAAAACAAATTTAGCGCCTGCAATTGATAACAGCGGTCAAACAGTGTTATCTGAAGTTAGCGTGGCTGATGTATTACCTAAATAGCTATTTATTTTCGCTATAAGGCATTTATTATCCATTAAAAGGGTTGTTTCGCTTAGCGGATAACCCTTTTCGTTTGATCATTTATCCGTTTCAGTTTCAATAGTCTGAATAATCTGCCGGGTACAAGAACAGGCTCTCGGCTTTGGATACATTTTTTTGATATTCAGGCATTTTCCCTAAAGCTTTAAAACGCTCGTCGTCAAAAAACTTTTTCCATTTGTCTTTATTATCCTGCAAACCGTTAAAGGTGGTCATATACATAAGGTTAGGCATATGGCTGCCGGCAATAACTTCGGCATAAAATATGGCGTTGAAATCATAACCTTTAAATATGCCTATCTCATTACCTGCATTAAACATTTTAACTTTGCTGGCATTGTATTTTTCTGTAGCGCTTTCGTAGCTGCGTAGTTCATAAATACGGTCGTTTTTTTCTGCTGTAAGGTTAGGCACGCCCGGTTGGGGTGCGCCAGGAAATGCACGTAAGACAATGGTCTCTATCCTGGTGTACGACGGGTCATTTGCCGGGGCTTCGAGGTAGTCTTTTCCAGCATTCAGGTAATTTTTGTCGCTCAATATTTTTTGATCGGTTGTTTCCAGCGCATCCCAGGTTTTGTAGGGTACAAAAACATATAGCTTTTTATCCACGCTATCTTGTTTTAATACTTTAAACACACCCACATTTTTTACTCCGGCCTTATGCAAAGCCGGGATATAAGCATTCTGAAAATAGGCATCCAGGCGGCTTTCCTGAGTCTGGGTTTTAAAGTGATATATTTTGATTTGATAATAATATTGCGAGGTTGCTTTGGCGCGCATAGCAAAAGTTAAGCAGGTTGTAAATACAAACAGTGCTATTAATACAATGGGGCAGTTTTTATATCTCATTTTTAGTTAATTTATTCTCTTATAAAGTTTAAACGCGGCAGGCTTACAATAAGTAGTACAAAGGCCGCAGTTACCAGTTTCAATAGGTTAGCATCAACGCCTACACTTAGCGTAAGCGCCAATATCAATTGGAATATGACAGCGCCAGCCAAAACCAGCAACAGGCTTATCCATACCGAGGTTATCTGCCGCCAGTTGATCAGCGTTTCAGCAATGATCACCGAACCCAGACCCACTATCACAATACCAATTCCCATATTCATATCGGCGAAACCTTGAAATTGAGTAATGAGGTAACCGCTTACCGCCGTCAGCGCGTTAGCTAATGCCAGGCCAATGATCTTCATCCGCTCGGTGTTTACGCCCAACGCACGGATCATTGATTCGCTGTTTCCCGTAGCGCGCATGGCTATGCCGAAGTCCGTTTTTAACAGGTACCCAATTAGCAATGTCATGATCATTACAAACACCAAAAGTATCACTGCAGTATTCTGCGTAAGATCGGCCAGTAAATTTAACCCTGAGAATATGGATAACGTACCGACGAGGGGTAAATTGGAACGTCCCATTACAGTCAGGTTAATCGAGTACAAGCCTGTCATAACCAAAATACCGGCCAGCAAGGGATTGATCTTTAATTTGGTATGAATAAAGCCTGTAATAGCCCCGGCTAACCCTCCCGCTACAAAAACGGCCGGTAATATTAAATAACCTGACACATGCCGGGTTAATAAAATAGCCGTTACTACTCCGCCCAGCGTATAACTACCATCGGTAGTGATATCAGGTATATTGAATATCTTCATAGAGATGTAAATACCTAATGCTATCCCTGAAAAGCATAGCCCCTGCAATAAAGCGGTAAGGTAAAAACTCATTATTTTATAGCTTCAAAGTTTGATGGTATAGCAATATTGTATTTTTTTATCGCCGCCGCATTGTATACACGTTTTCTGATATTTACCATTTCCGGTTTCAGCCCATCGGTTTTGTGGGTTTTCAGATATCGGGCAGCCTGCTCGCCGGCCTGGTATCCCCATTGATAAATATCGGCACCAAAAGCAGCTACGGCACCACGCTGCACTAAACCGGCTTCGCTGGTAAATACAGGCACATTGGCAGCATTGCAGTTTTTAAGGATAGTTTCAAACGAGGCAAAAACCGTGTTATCCGGATTGGCAAAAAAAGCATCTATCTTTTTTTCCAGCAAAGCCTGGGTAATCAATTGCGCATCCGCAGATGTATTTAAGGGCAAGGCCGCTAAAGTAACGTTAAGTTTACCGGCTAATGATTTTATCCGCTGCATCGCATCGGCCGACTGCGGCTCGGCTTCGTTATAAATCATGCCTACTACCAGCTTTGCTCCTTTAGGTTTCAGTAGTTTGGGGATGATGCTGAAAGATGTATCGATATAAGCCAGATCCTCAACCACGCCAAATAAATTGGCCGGAGCCTTACCGTCGGCACCAATAACTTTCATGCGCTCAGGCGTTGGCGACACCATCTCAAAAATGGGAATGGTTTTGGTGTTTTGTACTGCGGTTACAGACGATAATGTGGTACAGGTTGCCAGCAGGTCAACTTTTTCTGACACGAAATAGTTTACAATCTGCGTCAGCGTAGGTATATTACCCTGTGCATTTCGGTATTCAATCTGGATAGTCTTTTTGTCTTCGCTAAAGCCTTCTTTCTTCAAGGCGTCAGTAAAACCTTTGCGGGCTTGAGCTATAGTTGCATCTTCAAAAGCATCAACAAAACCAACTACAGGGCCGTTATTGGGTTTGTTTGAGCTACATGCAGATACAAAAATGGTTAGTAATAATAGCGGCAGGTACTTTTTCATTTCACTAAGGTAGAGAATCATTACAGATCTCTCAAAAATCTTTTAGCCACCTGGTTCAGATCTGTACTGCCCTGGTTGTAGTTACGCATAATAATAATTGAGTATCTCGAGTCCAGATTAACCACAAACTGAGCGGTATAACCGGCTACATACCCATCGTGTTCTATGGTATTTCGGTTCATGCCTGAAGATATCATTAAACCAAGTCCGTAATTATAACTTTCGCTTGATATATCCTGCATTTTACGTATGCTGCTTTTGGTTAATAATTGTGGTTTAACAATAAATGAGCTTACAAATTTAGCCAGGTCTGTCGGTGTAGAATACAAAGCACCATCCGGGATATTATACCCCATGTTTGATTGCTGCCTGTATGGCCAGCTAACATCCACCGCTCCCGACGTATTCCATAAACCTACTGCCAAATTTTTTACCTTATCGTCGGGTACAACAAAAAAGGTATCGTGCATGTGTAAGGGTTCGATAATTCTGCGCTTTATCATCTGCAAATAAGGTTCGCCGCTTGCTCTTTCCAAAGCAAGGCCTAATATAGCAAAACCTATGTCTGAGTATAAAAACTGGCTGCCGGGCTTTGAATCAAAACGTGTATGCGGCAGGCATTTCAGTAATAAACTCCCCCATTGCTCTGCCGGGCCCAGGTTGGCCATCACCATGTTTTCAGGCTCGCGTTTAAGCCCGGATGTATGTGAAGCCAGTTGTTTTAGCGTTATTTTGTGTTTGGCAGAATAACCTTGTATTTCTGCAACCTCGGGTACGTATTTCTCTGCCGGGTCGTCAAGGTTTATCTTTTTATCTTCAACCAACAACATCATTAAAGTAGCGGTAAAGGTTTTGGTGATAGAGCCAATACGATAAAGCGTATTCGTATCGGCCGGGATATTTCTGTCCTTATCAGCCTTACCGTAAGCCTCTGCCCATATCACTTTGTTGTCCTTTACAACAGCTGCCGATATGCTGCCGCCCAGATCATCCCACTCTACATCCTTTTTTAAACGGGCGCTTAATTCAGAAATCATTTGATGTTCATGACCCGTTAATTGCGAAAACCCAGTTGCTGGGAATGCCAGGATACTAAAAGCAACAAAAACAAACTTTTTCATGGATAAGGGATATAAGATTAAATATACCGTCATTTATATAATTTACAAATTCATATAATTTAGTTTTCATTACTTTAGCCTTCATGACATCTATCGTATCAAAACTACCTCAGGTAGGCACCACTATTTTTACTACCATGTCGGCATTGGCGGCTCAGGTTGGCGCCATTAACCTGTCGCAGGGCTTTCCTGATTATGAATGCTCGCCCAAACTTATTGAACTGGTTAACCGCGCAATGAAAGAAGGCTACAACCAATATGCGCCTATGGCAGGTAATAAGGCACTGCGCGATGAAATATCGCTTAAAGTACAAAAATTGCACAATGCTGCTTACAACCCTGATACTGAGATCACTATTACTGCCGGCGGCACACAAGCTATTTTTACCGCCATAAGTGCCATCATTCATCCTAATGATGAGGTAATTGTATTTGAACCAGCATTTGATTGTTATGCCCCTGCTATCAAGGTAATGGGCGGCGTAGTAAAATCGCTTGAACTGGAACCGTCAAATAATTATCGTATTGACTGGGATATGGTAAAAAAGCTGATTACCAACCGTACACGGCTAATTATTTTAAATTCACCGCATAACCCTACGGCAACCATTCTGCATCAGGAAGATATCGACCAGCTTAGCGCCATAGTGCGCACCCAGGATATTTTGATTTTGAGCGATGAGGTTTATGAACACCTGATATTTGATGGTGAGCAGCATCATAGCATGGCCCGCTACCCCGAACTAAAAGAAAAAAGTTTTGTAGTGGCCTCCTTTGGTAAACTTTTTCATGCTACCGGTTGGAAAGTTGGTTATTGCCTGGCCCCCCAGCATTTAATGAACGAGTTTAGAAAGGTACATCAGTTTTTGGTTTTCAGCGTTAGCTCGGCGGTGCAACAAGCTATGGGTCAGTATTTAAAAGACGAAGATACTTATATGTCGCTATCTCAATTTTTTCAACAAAAACGCGACTATTTCAGAAAAGGATTAGCTGAAACAAAATTTAAATTACTACCCTCATATGGTTCATATTTTCAGTCGGTTAGCTACGGCCACTTAAACCAGGAAAACGATATAGAGTTTGCAATGCGGTTAACCAAAGAGGCCGGCGTGGCGTGCATACCAACTTCGGTATTTTACACCAGGGGTACTGATCATAAAGTTTTGAGGTTTTGTTTCGCTAAAAAACAAGAAACTTTGGACAACGCCGTTAATAGATTGTTGGATTTTAAACTTCAATAAAAATAATCGCCTATAGTTAATCATCATTGCCGAACCATTATTTGCTATGGAAAATTTAAAAATCACTGTATTTCAAGGTTATTTGTTTTGGGAAAAGGTAGACCAAAACTTACAAAACATAACGCTGCGGCTCGGTAATATCCGCGAAAAGACAGATCTCATCATTCTGCCCGAAATGTTTAATACCGGCTTTACTATGAATGCGGCCGAACTGGCCGAACCCATGGGCGGTAAAACTATGCAATGGATGCATAAAATAGCCAGGCAATTTGAATGTGTGGTAACCGGCAGCCTTATTATTACCGATGGCGAAAAATTTTATAACCGGCTGATCTGGATGCAGCCCGACGGTGTTTGCAACTACTACGATAAACGACACCTGTTTGCGCTGGGCAAAGAGCACGAAACCTATACCCCAGGCACTAAAAAACTCATAGTTACACTAAAAGGCTGGAAAATTTGCCCGGTTATTTGTTATGATCTGCGTTTCCCGGTATGGCTGCGTAATGTTGATGCAGCTTATGATCTGCTGCTTATTGTAGCTAACTGGCCTGAGCGCCGCGCATTGCATTGGCGTGCCTTGATACCAGCACGTGCGGTAGAAAATCAGAGTTATGTAATTGGCGTTAATCGTGTAGGGCATGATGGTAATGAAATTTACCACTCGGGCGATTCGACCTGTATCGATCCTAATGGCAATACCATTTACTACAAGCGTGATGAAGAAGATGTGTACACCTTTACAATTATTGGCGATGAAGTAGTAAAAATTCGGCGGCAGATGCCATTTTTGCGCGATGCCGACAATTTTAACCTTATTTAACTAACCAGCCTGCTTATGAAGTGGTAAACTTTATTATTTTGCAGCTTTAACTAATTTGCTCTTGAATGTGATAAAAATTCCCCGCGCCCTGTTATTTGGTTTGATGGCTTTAAGCCTCAATGCGTTGGCACAAAAGAAAAAAGATTATACAGGGTATGTTAACCCGTTTATAGGCACCGGTGGCCATGGGCATACGTACCCGGGTGCGGTTGTGCCTTTTGGAATGGTGCAGCTTAGTCCGGATACCCGTTTAGAAGGTTGGGATGGCTGTTCGGGTTATCATTATACTGATTCGGTAGTTTACGGGTTTTCGCATACGCACCTGAGCGGCACAGGCATTGCTGATTATTGCGACATTTTGTTTATGCCCACTACCGGCGCACCCCAGTTTAAAAACACTAATTACAGTTCGCCTTTTCAAAAAAAGAATGAGTTCGCTTCGCCGGGCTATTACAAAACCAGGCTGGATAAATATAATATTGATGTCGAACTAACGGCTTCGACGCGTGCAGGCATGCATCGATACAGTTATCCTTCAACCAAAGAGGCCAATATTATTATCGACCTGAAACACCGCGACCAGGTTTTAAGTTCATGGGTTGAGATTGTTAATGATCATGAAATTCGCGGCTACCGCGAATCGAAAAGCTGGGCCAGCGATCAGCATGTGTACTTCTACGCTAAATTCTCCAAACCCTTTAAAGCCTATGGTATAGCCATTAACGACCAGTTGCAGGAAGGTTTAAAGAAAGCCGAGGGTAAAAATCTGAAGCTATATATTCGTTTTGATAATCCGGGTCAGGTAATCTCTAAGGTAGGTATATCGGCGGTTAGTGCCGATGGTGCCCTGAAAAATCTGAATACTGAGATGCCGGATTTTGATTTCAGGAAAATTCAAAAAGCCGCTAAAACGCAATGGATTGATGCTTTAGCCAAGATCGAGGTTGAAGGCGGCGCGCCTGAAGTTAAACAGGAACAACAAATGTCGGCCGAGGCAATGGCTTACGGCTACGGCCGCCAGCCTGGTAAAAAAACACCGCCGGCTGTTAACTATGGTAAGATAAAGCGGGTAATATTTTATACTGCTTTGTACCACGCCATGTTATCGCCAAATATTTATAGCGATGTGGATGGTCAGTATCGTGGTATGGATCAGAAGATACATACCGCCGATGGTTTCAATTACTACACCGTATTTTCTTTATGGGATACCTTCCGAGCCGAAAATCCGCTTTTAACACTTATCGACAGGAAACGCACTTCTGATTTCATCAAGAGTTTTCTGGCGATATATGACCAGCAAGGCTTGCTGCCTATATGGTCGTTAGCCTCAAATGAAACGTATTGCATGATCGGCAACCACTCTATCCCGGTTATTGTAGATGCCTACGCCAAAGGTATCCGCGATTTCAATGCAGAGAAGGCTCTGGATGCCATGAAGGCGTCTGTTAACAGAAATCAATTCGGGCTCGATTCTTATCGTAAAAACGGGGCAGTATTGGCCGACAACAACCAGGAATCAGTCTCAAAAACTTTGGAGTATGCTTACGACGATTGGTGCATAGCCCAGTTTGCTAAAATGCTGAATAAACCGGTAGACTACAATGAATTTATTCAACGCGCTCAATACTGGAAAAATGTTCAGGACAAAGACAGCGGCTTTGCACGCGCCCGCAAAAACGGCGGTTGGTTTAAACCCTTCGACCCCAATGAGATAAATCATAACTATGTAGAGGGTAATGCCTGGCAATACTCATTCCTGGCGCCGCAGGATGTGAACGGCTTGATAGAGCGCATGGGCGGCAAAGCCAAATTCAGTGCTAAACTAAACGAGTTGTTTACTACTACAGCCCCGCTTACCGGCATCAAACAACCCGACGTGAGCGGACTGATCGGTCAGTACGCACATGGTAATGAGCCTAGTCATCACATGGCCTATTTATTTAATTTTACTGATGATGCCGACAAAACACAATTCTTTTTAAACCGTATCATGACCGAGCAATATACCGACAAACCCGACGGACTGGCGGGCAACGACGATTGCGGACAGATGTCGGCCTGGTATGTAATGAGTGCTTTGGGTATTTATAATATAGCACCCGGACAACAGCAGTTTCAGATAGGCTTGCCGCAGTTTGAAAGTGCAGTTGTGCATTTGGAGAATGGCAAAAAGTTTACCGTCCTGAATTCGGGCAGCTCGGTAGCGCGCAATAATATTTATCTGCAAGGCATCAATCTTAATAAAAAAGCCTATAACAAACTATATTTAAACTACGACGATATAGCCAATGGCGGCGAGTTCGAGGTGTTTACAGGCAGATTGGCTAACCAAATTTTTATGCAGGACCTGGAAAAATCAACCCCAGGTATCACTGATAACCTTATTGTGCCAAACCCTGTCATCACGCAACTTGAAACTTTTGCACCGCCAACACTGGCCGAGGTGAAAAGCAACGATACGCAGGCAGATGTGATCTATTACACTACCGACGGCTCTATACCTACAAAATCATCATCCGTTTATAGTAAGCCCATTCCGGTAACAGCAAAAATGACCATCAAGGCCATTGCGGTGCGCAACAATAAATCAAGTTTTGTAACAGAAGCACATTTTTAACGTCATTTAAGCATGGCCTATAACCAACAACTGGCAAACCGAATCTGCGAAGCACTGATAGACCGTGGGGTTGAAGATATTGAGGAAAAGAAAATATTTCGCGGCTTATGTTTTATGGTGAAGGGCAAAATGTGCCTTTGCGTGAGCGGCGATGAAATGATGTGCCGCATTGGCCCTGAATACCTTGAAGCTCTTGAACTGCCCGGCATTCGCGGTATGATACGCAATGGCAAACCTTTGAAAGATTATATTTTATGTTAGTCCTGATATTATGAAAACAAAAAAAGAATTTGACAGTTGGGTTGATAAATCTTTAGCGTTTAATAAATTTGCCAGGGCCACCAAAAAATAAATCTTAAAATTGATAGCCGCCCCTCTCCTAAAATTTAACTGTTAAAATTACGTTGTTTACCTGTTTACATACATGCTCATGTAAATTGAGCCAATAATTTTTGATCTTTACCGAATGTTCAGACGTATAAAAAACAAATACCTGAGATACTTTACCATATTTATCTACTTTGTTATCATCTTTTTTTGTGCTGTTGAGTTAAACTTTTTGTGGCTTTTCGGCTACTCACCGGATATGAATGATATCAAAACCCCCACCCTTTCAGTAGGTTCGCAGGTTTATACGGCCGACGGTAAATTAATAGGCGAATACTATCACGAAAACCGCTCACCTGTTGAGTATAAAGAGATATCGCCCAGCATCATTAATGCACTGATAGCCACTGAGGATGTACGCTTTTATAAGCATGGCGGTGTCGACTTTTATTCATTTTTTACCAGTATACTCTCAACTGCCAAAGGCGACAAGCGTGGTGGCAGTACTATTACCCAACAATTGGCTAAAAACCTGTTTTCTACGCGTAAACGTAAGTCGCAGGGCGTTTTGAGGCATATACCAGTAGTACGTACATTGGTTTCAAAATGTAAAGAATGGTTAACGGCTTATAAAATTGAACATCTGTATACCAAACAGGAAATATTGACGCTGTATCTGAACACCGTTCCGTTTGGTAATAATTCTTTTGGTATAAAAACGGCTTCGCTTAAATTTTTTGACAAGACACCTGATGAAGTAACGCCTGCCGAGGCAGCAACGCTGATCGGTATGCTGAAAGCAACGTCCACTTATAACCCTATCAATAATCCTGAACGTTCACTTGAGCGCCGCAACACGGTTCTAAGCCAGATGCAGAAGTATGATTACCTGAGCAAAGCCGATTTTGATAAATATTCTAAAGCGCCAATCGGGCTGAACTTAAGTTACATAGAGAACGATTCGCATGGCGACTCTTATCTGCGCGAAGCTGTTGAGCGCTGGCTAAAAAAATGGTGTAAGGACAATGATTATGATCTGTATGAGGATGGCTTAAAAATCTATACTACCATTGATTCCCGTCTGCAACGATATGCAGAAGAAGCCGTTGCTGAAAAGATGAAAATGCTGCAAAGACGTTTTGAAAACATATGGGGTAAGAAAAACCCCTGGCGCGACTCGAAAGGTATTGAGATCAAGGATTATATACTGAAGAACGAGCAGAGGTTGCCGATATACAAAATGTTGGCGACTAAATATCACGGCGATACCACTCAGATACAAAGCTATTTTAAAAAGCCTAAGCGCATGAAAGTATTCACCTGGAAAGGCGAACAGGATACCACTTTCTCAACTATCGACTCCATAAAATATTACGCCCGTATCCTCAATACCGGCATGATGACCATCGAGCCCTCAACCGGAAAGATTAAGGTTTGGGTGGGCGGCATCAACCACAAATACTTTAATTACGACCACGTAAATCAGGCTAAACGCCAGGCTGGTTCAACCTTTAAACCCTTTGCTTACCTAACCGCGCTTGATAACGGTTATACCCCTTGCGATAAATTTACAGATCAACCGGTATCTATTAAGTATGCAGATGCCGGTAAAAACCAGGTTTGGGCGCCAAATAATGCCGATTTCCGTTTTAGTTACCAGGAAATGTCATTGCGCTGGGCCATGGGTAAATCTGTTAACTCCATTACTGCGCAGCTTACTGAAAAAGTTGGCTGGGATAAAATTGTGCAGTACGCCCACCGGGTGGGTATTGAAAGCTCGCTAAAGGCAGTACCTTCTGTTTCTTTGGGTTCAAATGACGTGTCGGTTTATGAGATGGTGCGTGCTTACAGCACTTTTCTGAATAAAGGCCAAAAAATCGATCCGTTACTGGTTACCAAAATCACTGATCATGATGGCAATGTCATCCAGGAATTTACTGTAAAAATGGAGCAGGTTATCAGCGAAGAGGTTGCCTGGTTAATGTTATATATGTTTCGCGGCGGTATGGAAGAACCTGGCGGCACATCGCAGGCTTTGTGGGAGTATAACGGTCTTTGGAAAAAAGACAACCAGATTGGCGGCAAAACCGGTACTTCATCCGACTATGTGGACGGCTGGTACATGGGTATAACTAAAGATCTGGTAACCGGCGTTTGGGTTGGTGCTGATGACCGAAGCGTACACTTTACTACCTCTGAAAGCGGTGAAGGCTCGCACACTGCCCTGCCTATTTTTGGAAGTTTTATGGAGCGTGTTTATGCTGATAAAGAATCAGGCTATACTTACGGACCTTTCCCAAAGCCATGGGTTAAAATCACCAAGGAATATAATTGCCCATCGCCAAGAATATCTGTTGACACCGCAGAAACCGATAGTTTAACCGCACCTGTTGATTCATTAGCGCCGCCGGCAACAATTAATCCTGAGGTTACTCCGGGTGCTAATGACCAGCAATAAATATTAAAGTCTATTTATTAAATTAGCGGCGAGGTATAAATCCATGAATCACAACTTCTCCGCTGTAAATAAATTGATCAAATATCTATTCGTCTTAATCGGTTTTATTGGACCCTTCTTTATAACTCAATCAGCCCGCGCACAATATTTTGGGCAAAATAAGGTTCGGTATAAAAACCTGAAGTTCAAGGTTTATAAAACCCCGCACTTTGAGCTGTATTATTATCTCAAAAATGATAGCATGATCAGGCGCTTTGCGCAGGAAAGTGAATTATGGTATACGCTGCACCAGCAGGTTTTCAGAGATACTTTCCGTAAGGCTAACCCTATTATTCTGTATGCCAACCACCCAGATTTTCAACAAACAACTGCCATTGATGGCGAAATTGATGTAGGTACCGGTGGTATTACCGAAGGGCTGAAAAACCGTGTGGTAATGCCGGTTATGGAAAATAACCAGATGACGCGCCACGTTATTGGTCATGAGCTGGTGCACGCCTTCCAGTACCACATTCTGTTAGGTCACGAGGACAACAATTACGAAAACATTAATAACCTGCCTTTGTGGATGATCGAGGGCATGGCCGAGTATCTTTCGCTAGGTAAAAAAGATGCTTATACCGCCATGTGGATGCGCGATGCTTACCTGAACCACGATATCCCGACGGTAAAGGACCTGACCGAGAGTAATAAATACTTTCCCTACCGTTACGGCGAGGCTTTCTGGAGCTTCATTGGTTCAACTTATGGCGATACTATTATTACACCATTCTTTAAAAATACAGCGCGTTTCGGTTTAGCTTATGGAATAAGGCGCACATTTGGTTACGATGATAAGACTTTATCCAAGCTTTGGAAAAACTCCATTGAAGCCACTTACAAACCTTTTTTGAAAGATACGGT
>Ga0153956_1001465_pt1 | contig 20423 bp, 17 predicted proteins | sample TSFL040MetaG_FD_104704 | JGI IMG/M metagenome (GOLD analysis project Ga0153956, IMG submission 104704) | Attine ant fungus gardens microbial communities from Florida, USA - TSFL040 MetaG | ecosystem: Host-associated > Fungi > Mycelium > Unclassified | place: USA: Florida, Wekiwa Springs...
CAAAAGATTCGAAGCGCAATGTGCAAAAGCCGGGGACGAAACGGGGACGGAATTGTGCCGGCCAAATCCACGGTCACTTAGACTCTAACCTTAAGAATCTAAATTAGGATTTGAAGGAAGGGGGTGCTTGCGGATAGACCGTCCCTCATCACATTGAACGTGCCTGCAGGCAGCCGTGACGCACCGCCAATGTTCAGATCGAACCCGTTCTGCATCCTGATAGAGAGCAAAGCTTAGCAATGTATGAATGGGCCAAAGCCGCGCATATCATCGCCGTGATCGCCTGGATGGCAGGAATGCTCTATCTGCCTCGCTTGTTCGTTTATCACTGCGAGGCCGAAGCCGGATCGAAGCAGTCCGAGACCTTCAAGGTGATGGAACGCCGGCTGCTCAAGGCGATCATCAATCCGGCGATGATCGCGACCTGGATTCTCGGTCTTTATCTCGCCTGGTCCGGCGGCTGGCTCATGTCCGGCTGGTTTCACGCCAAGTTGCTGCTGGTGCTGGCGATGTCCGGCGTCCATGGTGTCCTGGCCGGCCGGGTGCGTGATTTCGCCCTTGACCGCAATACGCGCAGCCAGAAATTCTATAGGATTATCAACGAGGTGCCTACCATCTTGGTGATTTTGATCGTGATTCTGGTGGTGGTGAAGCCGTTCTGACATCAATTTTGCAACCTTCGGCACTTTCGGTGATCTTGCGCGTTAGCTGGATGTCCCATATGTTCATAACTCTCCCACCCGACGCAGGCGTTGCGGTTCGACGCGGCTTTTGAATTCGCCGGCCGCCGCATCAGGCTTGAAGCCTCTTCAGCACCTTCATTGCTCAAGACTTCGTTGCCGGGAACCTGCGGGCTTTCGTGACATTATCGGCGTCCGCATTTTCTCCAGCAGCTTGCTTCCCTCCTCCGATTTCCACAGGACCACCCCCCATGCGGGAAATGAAACTTCAAGACCTCAAGGCCAAGACGCCAGCCGAGCTCGTCTCGTTTGCGGAAGAGCTGGGGGTCGAAAATGCCAGCACCATGCGCAAGCAGGAGCTGATGTTCGCCTGCCTGAAGCAACTCGCTTTGCAGGAAACCGATATCATCGGCGAAGGCGTCGTTGAGGTTCTTTCCGACGGCTTCGGCTTTCTCCGATCATCGGACGCCAACTATCTTCCAGGCCCGGACGACATCTATGTGTCGCCGTCGCAGATCCGCCGTTTCGGCCTGCGTACCGGCGACACCGTCGAAGGCCACATCCGCAGCCCGAAAGAGGGTGAGCGTTATTTCGCGTTGCTCAAGGTCAACACGCTGAACTTCGAGGATCCCGAGAAGTCCAAGCACAAGGTCAATTTCGACAACCTGACGCCGCTGTTTCCGAACGAGCGATTCCGCCTCGAACTGGAAGATCCGACCCGCAAGGATCTGTCGCCGCGCGTCATCGACATCGTTGCGCCGATCGGCAAGGGCCAGCGCGCCCTGATCGTGGCGCCGCCGCGCACCGGCAAGACGGTGCTGATGCAGAACATCGCGCATTCGATCACGGCCAATCATCCGGAATGCTATCTGATCGTGCTTCTGATCGATGAACGCCCGGAAGAAGTCACCGACATGCAGCGTTCGGTGAAGGGCGAGGTGGTGTCCTCGACCTTCGACGAGCCGGCGACGCGCCACGTCCAGGTCGCCGAAATGGTGATCGAGAAAGCCAAGCGCCTGGTCGAACACGGCCGCGATGTCGTCATCCTGCTCGACTCCATCACCCGCCTCGGCCGCGCTTACAACACGGTGGTGCCGTCCTCGGGCAAGGTACTCACCGGCGGTGTCGACGCCAATGCGTTGCAGCGTCCGAAGCGCTTCTTCGGCGCCGCGCGTAACGTGGAGGAGGGCGGTTCGCTGACCATCATCGCCACCGCGCTGGTCGATACCGGCAGCCGCATGGACGAAGTGATTTTCGAGGAATTCAAGGGCACCGGCAATTCGGAGCTCATCCTCGATCGCAAGGTGTCGGACAAGCGTACCTTCCCGGCGATCGATATTTCGCGCTCGGGCACGCGCAAGGAAGAACTCATCACCGATCCGCAGCTGCTCAAGAAGATGTATGTCCTGCGCCGCATCCTCAATCCGATGGGCACCATGGACGCCATCGACTTCCTGCTCGACAAGCTGCGCAACACCAAGAGCAATTCGGAATTTTTCGATTCGATGAATACGTAAGAGCGTCGTGAAGCGAATCGAAAAAGCGCCGCTGCGAAGCGGCGCTTTTTTTCGATAGGGTCGCACTTTGTCCCTCATGGCGAGGAGGCGCGTAGCGCCGCTCGAACCATGAGTTGGCTTGGCTCCGGCGCTTGGCGCCATCCTTCGAGACGCGCGCAATGCGCGCTCCTCAGGATGAGGGCGGAGCAAGAATCCCGTTGCGCCGGGTCGCTGCCGTCGTCAAATAGACCATGCATTCGCGCGACCAGACCATCTACGCACTGTCTTCCGGACGGCCTCCGACCGCCATCGCCATCGTGCGTGTATCGGGGCCAAATGCCGGCATCGCACTTGAGCGCCTTGCAAAGACATTGCCGGTGCCCCGCATGGCGATGCATGTGCTGCTCACCGACGACAAGCGCGATCCCATCGATGACGCGGTGGTGCTGTGGTTTCCCGGCCCGGCCAGTGCCACCGGTGAAGACGTTGCCGAATTCCATATTCACGGCGGTCGCGCCGTGCTTGTTGCGCTGTTCGCTGCGCTCGCCTCCATCGACGGTCTGCGACCGGCTGAGCCCGGCGAATTCACCCGGCGCGCATTCGAGAACGGCAAACTCGATCTCACCGAGGCGGAAGGGCTCGACGATCTCATTCATGCCGATACCGACCGCCAGCGCAAGCAGGCGTTGCGGCAACTCAAGGGCCTTTTGGGTGACCGTGCACGCAACTGGCGTCAGCAGATCATCGAGGCGCTGGCGCTGGTTGAAGTCGGCATTGATTTTTCCGACGAAGGCGACGTTTCGGCCGAACTGATGGCGCCGGCGCTGGAGAAGGCCGCGGCGCTTCGCTCCGAAATGGAAATCGTGCTCGCCGCCCAGGGCCGCAGCGAACGGCTGCGCGATGGCCTTGTCGTTGCCATCGCCGGCCAGCCGAATGTCGGCAAATCGACCTTGATGAACCAGCTTGCCCGGCGCGATGTCGCGATCGTCTCGCCCCATGCGGGGACGACGCGCGATGTCATCGAGGTGCAACTGGAGCTCGATGGCTATCCGGTGACGGTGATCGACACGGCGGGCATTCGCGAGACCGCCGATCCGGTGGAGGAGGAGGGAGTCCGCCGGGCGCGGGCGCGGGCGGGCGAAGCCGATCTGGTGCTGTGGCTGATGGACTCGGCGGACGCGGCACACCCGGAAGGGTGGCTGGCATCCGGCGACGCGCCGGTCTGGCTCATTCGCACCAAGACGGATATCGCGCCGGGTGAAGTGAACGGCGGCGCGATGTCGATCTCGGCCACCCGCGGAGACGGCCTGCCGGAACTAATGTCGGCCTTGGTCGATTTTGCATCGCAATATTTCGGACAGGGAGAAGCCGGTGTCATCACCCGCGACCGGCAGCGAAATTTGTTGCAACGCACAATGGAATTACTGCGTCATGCTGCGCTATCGGCGCAACAGGGTGACGAGCTGGTTGCGGAAGATCTGCGTGCCGCCGCATATCAGCTCGGGCGGTTGCTGGGTCGGGTCGATGTCGAGGATATCCTCGACAGCATTTTCCGGGATTTTTGTATAGGTAAGTAAAAATTCCTAAATAGATGTTTCACGTGAAACAGAGTAATACATTACTTCCTTCCGCGCACACTCCATCCTCATTCTGAGGAGCTGCGTAGCGGCGTCTCGAAAAATGGCCATACGCGCGGAGCCAAGCCATCTCATGGTTCGAGACGGCGCTTCGCGCCTCCTCACCATGAGGAACCGAGCTAGGATACGTTAAGTGCACCGAGTGTTTCACGTGAAACACCCCTGATAGAATCTCCTTCAATCTTGTCCACAGCCGCGCTAGAAGCTGCGGCCATGCAGGACACATTCGACGTCATTGTCATCGGTGGGGGACACGCCGGCTGCGAGGCCGCTGCTGTTGCTGCGCGCATGGGCGCGCGGACCGCATTGGTAACACATCGTTTCGCGACCATCGGTGCGATGTCGTGCAACCCGGCCATCGGCGGTCTCGGCAAGGGGCACCTTGTCCGCGAGGTCGATGCGCTCGACGGATTGATGGGGCGCGTCGCGGATGCCGGCGGCATTCAGTTTCGCATGCTCAACCGCAAGAAGGGTCCGGCCGTTCGCGGGCCGCGGACCCAGGCTGATCGTAAGCTCTACGCCGCCGCCATGCAGGCGGCGATCGTTGAAACCGAAAATCTCAGCGTGATCGAAGGCGAGGCGGACGATCTGCTGACGGTGGACGGTCGGGTAACCGGCATCCGTCTCGCCGATGGCCGCGCGTTTGCCGCTGGAGCGGTGGTCATCACGACCGGCACCTTTCTTCGCGGCCTGATCCATCTTGGTGAGCGGAATTGGCCGGCCGGTCGGATCGACGAGGCGCCGGCCCTCGGTTTGTCGAAAGCGTTCGAGCGGATCGGCTTTACGCTCGGCCGTCTCAAGACCGGAACCCCGCCGCGTCTCGACAGCAGGACCATCGACTGGTCGGCGGTCGAAATGCAGTCGGCCGATGACCCACCCGAACCGTTTTCGGTGATGACCGACCGCATCACCACGCCCCAGATCCAGTGCGGCATCACCCGCACCACGCCGGCCACCCATGAGGTGATCCGAGCCAATGTGCATCGCTCGCCGATGTATTCCGGCCAGATCAAGAGCTCCGGCCCGCGCTATTGCCCGTCCATCGAGGACAAGATCGTTCGCTTCGGCGACCGCGACGGCCACCAGATCTTTCTGGAGCCGGAAGGTCTGGATGACGACACGGTTTACCCCAACGGCATTTCGACCTCGCTCCCCGAGGATGTCCAGCTCGCCATTCTGGCTTCCATTCCGGGCCTTGAGCGGGTCCGGATGATCCGGCCGGGTTACGCCATCGAATACGATCATGTTGATCCGCGCGAACTCGAACCGACATTGCAGGCGAAGCGCATGCCCGGTCTGTTCATGGCCGGGCAGATCAACGGCACCACCGGCTATGAAGAAGCCGCCGCCCAGGGTCTTGTCGCAGGTCTGAACGCAGCGCTGGCGGCATCAGGCGGGGCTCCTGTCGTGTTCGATCGTGCCGATGGCTATCTCGGCGTCATGATCGACGATCTGGTGACCCGCGGCATCACCGAGCCCTATCGGATGTTCACCTCCCGGGCCGAATATCGCCTGACCTTGCGCGCCGACAACGCCGATCAGCGCCTGACCGGCAAGGGCATCGCTCTTGGCTGTGTCGGCAGAGCCCGGATCGCGCGTCATACGGCGAAGATGGATGCGCTGGCGGCCGGCAAGGCGCTGGCGAAGTCGCTGTCCATCACACCGAACGGGGCTGCGAAGCACGGTCTGGCCCTCAATCACGATGGCCAGCGCCGCTCGGCTTTCGATCTGTTGTCCTATCCGGAGACGGAATGGACTACGGTGACCCGGATCTGGCCCGAACTCTCGGCCATTGACCCAGCTATCGGCGCCCATATCGAGATCGACGCCAAATACGATGTCTATCTGAAGCGCCAGACCGCCGACGTAGAAGCGTTCCGCCGGGATGAGGGGCTGCTGCTGGCGGATGTCGATTACGACGCCGTGCCCGGTCTTTCCAACGAAGCGTGCGCCAAGCTGAAGGCGGCTCAGCCGCGGACGGTGGGGCAGGCGGGTCGGCTCGACGGCGTTACGCCGGCTGCCTTGGCGATCCTGACAGCCTATCTGCGCCGGGAAGCGCGCAAGGCAGTCGCGAGCGTCGCCTGATCTGTTTCACGTGAAACAGACAACGGTAAAGTCACATTGCGCGCAGGTCATTCCGGGGCACGGTTTCAGCGAAGCTGAGGCCGTGAACCTGGAACCTCATAGTGGCTCACGTTGCGAGATTCCGGGTTCGCCCTCCCGGCTGGGCCGGGAAGACGCCCCGGAATGACGATTGGGGGAAGCGCTTCTTGTTGTGAAATCTCTCTGATGATCGTCCGCCACCAGCCAAAGCGATAGCCGCCGTCATGGACTCGGGGTAAGATCAAACAAGCACGGTCTTTTCGATCTTGATCGTCATTGCGAGGAGCGCAGCGACGAAGCAATCCAGAATCGTAAGCGAAGAAAGAACTGGATTGCTTCGTCGCGTTGCTCCTCGCAATGACGGCGATGAAATCGGGCTCAACGCCTCCCTTAACCATCCCGTATCTGATCCATGGCACAGCGCTCCCAGCCATCTGCTCCCGCTCCTCGGCTCGATGCCGATAAGAAAGAAGCCCTGCACCTCACGCCTGTTTCACGTGAAACGGAAGCGCGGCTCGATCGCTATGTTGTGCTGCTGTTGCAGTGGCAGGCTAAAACCAATCTCGTTTCGCCGGCGACGCTTCCAAATCTCTGGACGCGCCATATCTCGGATTCGCTGCAGCTTCTGAAGCTCGCGCGGGATGCCCGCATCTGGCTCGACTTCGGCAGCGGGGGCGGCTTTCCCGGTGTGGTGTTGGCCTGTGCCATGGGTGATGTCGGCGGTCATGTTCATCTCGTCGAGCGCAACGCGAAAAAGGCGGCGTTCCTGCGCGAGGCGCTGCGCGTGACGCAAGCCCCCGGCACGATTCATCTCGCGGACATCGGGGATAGTGTGGATAGTTTTCCCGACCACGTCGATTGCATCACCGCGCGCGCCGTCGCATCGCTAGATATCATCCTCGGTTTCGCGGCTCCCCTGATGAAGGATGGCACCAAGGCGTTGTTTCTGAAGGGTCAAGATGTAGATGCGGAATTGACTGAAGCTACTAAATATTGGAATATAAGCCCACGCCTGCATCCCAGCCTCACTGGCGGACAGGGCTGGATCGTCGAATTGGACAAGATCGCGCGGCGCGACCCGTCCGCAGAACTTATCATGGCCCACGCAAATGACCGTAATTGATCAAGAGTATCAAGGAGATACGACAAGCCAGCTGCCCGGCCACCCGCGCATCCTGGCGCTGGCCAATCAGAAGGGCGGCGTCGGCAAGACCACCACGGCGATCAATCTCGGCACGGCCCTCGCCGCGATCGGCGAGCGCGTGCTGATCGTCGATCTCGACCCGCAGGGCAATGCGTCCACGGGCCTCGGCATCGACCGTCGCGACCGCAACTGCTCCACCTATGACGTCCTGACCGGTGAAGCGCCGCTGCGCGATGCCGTTGTAGTAACCGCGGTGCCCCGCCTGCACATCGCCGCCTCGACCATGGATCTCTCCGGCCTCGAACTGGAAATCGGCTCGGCCCGCGACCGCGCATTTCGCCTGCGCGACGCGATCGGCGAACTCAACAACAATGTCTCGCCGGGCTCGGACTACACGTATGTCCTGATCGATTGCCCGCCGTCGCTGAACCTTCTCACCGTCAATGCGATGGCCGCGTCGGACGCGATTCTCGTTCCGCTGCAATGTGAGTTCTTCGCGCTCGAAGGTCTGTCGCAATTGCTGCAGACGGTGGAGCAGGTGCGTTCGACGCTGAACCCGAACCTCACCATCCACGGCATCGTCATGACCATGTTCGATGCGCGCAACAACCTGTCGAACCAGGTGGTCGCCGACGTGCGCCAGTTCATGGGCAGCAAGGTCTATGACACCATGATCCCGCGCAACGTCCGCATTTCGGAAGCGCCGTCCTACGGCAAGCCGGTGCTGGTCTATGATCTGAAATGCGCCGGCAGCGACGCCTATCTGCGCCTCGCCACCGAAGTGATTCAGCGCGAGCGCGATATCCGCACCGCGCATTGAGGCGGTTTGTAGGGTGGGCAAAGGCGCGTAGCGCCGTGCCCACCAACTACTCAGCCATGGTGGGCACGCTTCGCTTTGCCCACCCTACAGACGATTTCGAGTTCCGAGTTTTGGAGTGACCCATGAGTTCAAGGGGATTGGCGATGGCCGATGAAGCGCGTTCGCGGCTCGGCCGCGGTCTGGCAAGTCTGATCGGTGACGTCGGCGGCGAGGCCGCGCAGACCGAGCGGCCGTCGCGTGCGCAGCGCAAGGTGCCGATCGAATTCATTAAGCCCAATCCGCGCAACCCGCGCCGCACCTTCGCCGATGCGGAGTTGGGCGAACTCGCATCGTCGATCAAGCAGCACGGCGTGATCCAGCCGATCGTGGTGCGTCCCGTGAAGGGCGCGAACGACCGTTTCGAGATCATCGCCGGCGAGCGCCGCTGGCGCGCGTCGCAGCTTGCCGGTCTGCACGAAGTGCCGATCGTGCCGGTGGACGTGACCGATGCCGCGGCGATGGAAATCGCCATCATCGAAAACGTGCAGCGCGAAGACCTCAATGCGATGGAGGAGGCGCAGGGCTATCACGCGCTCGCCGAGACCTACAAACACAGCCAGGACGACATCGCGAAAATCGTCGGCAAGAGCCGCAGCCATGTCGCCAACATGATGCGGCTGACGAAACTGCCGGAAGACGTGCAGGCGCTGATCGCATCGAACCAGTTGTCGAACGGCCATGCCCGCGCGCTGATCTCGCTGCCCGATCCTTCCGCCGCCGCGAAGCGGGTCGTCGCGGAAGGCCTGAGCGTGCGCCAGACCGAAGCGCTGGCCCATGACGAAGGCGTGCCGGAGCGCGCGCCGCAGAAGCCGCGGTCGTCGCCGAAACTCGCGAAGGATGCGGATACGATCGCGCTGGAGAAACGTGTCAGCGACGTGCTCGGCCTGAAGGTGAGCGTCGATCACCGTCATCCCGGTGGCACGGTGATGATCAAGTATCGCGATCTCGATCAGCTCGACGAGATTCTGAAACGGCTGGATAAGTAACGCCTTCGGATGAACTATACTCCGCCCTCATCCTGAGGAGCCGCGCAAAGCGCGGCGTCTCCTTGCGAATGGCAAAGCCATTCGCTGGGGATGGCTACAAACTGCGAGCCAGGCCAGCTCATGGTTCGGGACGCCCGCAAGAGCGGGCTCCTCACCATGAGGGGCGGAGTGTGAGGCAGGCAGCCTATCCCCGCCGCCGTGCATTCACGGCGATCGACATCAGCGCCCTCTGCGCGATCACCGCGCCGAGGGCGTTTTGTTTGCGGACGTCGAGAGCGGCCACCGCGAGTTGATCGATCACGGTGGCAAGCCGGCGCGTGGTGAAGTTGCGCAAGGCGGCTTCCACCGCGCCCTTGCGCGAAAAGTGCAGGCGCGGAAATCCCGCCTCGGCGGCGGCCGATGCGGAGCTGCCGGCTTCCACCAGCAGGCTCGCTTTATGCAATGCCGCGGCCTGGCGCTGCGCTGCCATCATGATCATGCCGGGATAGGTGCCGGCGATCATCGCCTTGTTGAATTCGGTTTCGACCAGCGTCGGATTGCCGGCGAAGGCGCCGTCGACGATCGGGTCGATCTTCAGTTCGGATGCGTCGGCGACGACGGCCATCACATCGTCCAGCGTCACTTCACCCTTGCCGTGTGCGAACAGCATCAGCTTGCGCAGTTCGTTGCGCGAAGCCTGACGGTCGCCGCCGAGCAGCGACATCAGCGTTGCCCGCGCATCGCTCGCCATGCGCAGACCGCCGAGGCGCAATTCGTCGTCGATCAGTTTTGCAAGGTCGCGCTCGGTGTCAGGATAGCAGGCGATGGCCACCGCCGTCCTGGCGCGCTCGCAGGCTTTGCGCAGCGGCGCTTCCGGCCGCAGCTCGCCGGCCTCGATGACGATCCGGCAGTCGCGGATTTGCATCTCCGCCAGCGTATCGACGCCGCTCGCGAAATTCTTCGAGCCGGCCCGCACGCGGATGGCGCGGCGGCCGCCGAACAGCGGCACCGTCATCGCTTCCTCGACAAGGCGCGCGGGCTCGGCGGCGAGGTCGTCGCCATCCATGCGCACCAGCGAGAACGGATCGTTGGGATCGTCGACCGCCGATTTCACCAGCGCCTCGGCACGCTCACGCACGAGGCCGGCATCGGGGCCGTAAAGCAGAATGATCGGCCGGGCATGATCCGGCCGGCTCAGGAATGCGTCGATGTCTTTTCCGCGAAGCGCGACCAAGGTGATGTTCCAGACTTCGACTCGCTCGGTCCCTCATGGTGAGGAGCGCGCACTTGCGCGCGTCTCGAACCATGAGATGGCTTGACCCGGAGCTTCGTCATCATCCTTCGAGATGCGGCCTGCGGCCGCTCCTCAGGATGAGGGCAGAGTGCGGGGCTGTTTACGACCCCTTGTAGAAGAACGACGCCAGCCGCGTGTTGATGTTGTCGGCGATTTCCGCGGCCGCGCGGTTCTCCGCGTCGCGATAGGCGCGCGAGCGGGCGAAGCGCTGCTGCTGGGCCGGAATGTCGTAGGTGACGCGGGAGAAGGTGGAACCGGTCATCACCTGCTTGCCGGTGGCGATTTCGATCAGGCCGAAGGATGCATCGATGCCGTAGTTCTCGTTGGTAGGCAGCGCGGTGTTCGGGTCGACCATCAGCGAGGTCCGGCTCGGATTGAAGCGGATCTTCAGCGTGTAGAGCGGCGGTGCTCCGGTGGCGGCGCCATACATCTTGAACATCAGCGCGTTGCGGATATCGACGCCGACGCGCGCCTGCGGCGATGCATTCGGATAATCGAGCGGCGGCACTTCCACGCTGGCGAGCTTTTCGCGCAGCGCCGGGGAGCCGTCCATCGTCTTGGCGGCATACATCGGCTGGAAGCAGCCGGCCGTAAGTGCGCCGAGGGCGACGACGGCCGCCAACCGGGCAGCGATTCGGAACTTAGCCGACAACATTCACGATCCTCTGCGGCACCACGATGATCTTCTTGGGCGGCTTGCCGCCCAGCGCCTGTTTTACAGCATCGAGGGCCAGAGCGGCAGTCTCAATTTCGGAGCTGGGCGCTTCGCGCGGAACTGTGACTTCTCCGCGCTTCTTGCCGTTGACCTGCACCGGCAGGGTGATCCGGTCCTCGACCAGCAGACCGGCCTCGACCTGAGGCCAGGACGCCTCGGATACCAGGCCGCTCTGCCCCAGCACCACCCAGCATTCTTCCGCCAGATGCGGCATCATCGGGGCGAACAACTGCACCAGAATGACGGCAGCCTCGTTCAGCGCCCAGCACATGTCGGGCGCGGGAGTTCCCGGCTTGGCCAGCGCTTCGCTGAGCACGTTGGCGAATTCCCGGATGTAAGCGAGGCAGACATTGAACTGCAGCCGCTCGACGCCGGTGGAGACCTTGTCGAGCGCGCCATGGGCAGCCTTGCGGACGGCCTGCGCCTCCGGGCCGAATTGAGCCGGCTTCGCCGGCGGCACCGACTTGGCGTGAGCTGCGGCGTCATTGATCATGCGCCACAACCGCTGCACGAAGCGCGAGGCGCCCTTGACGCCTTCCTCGCTCCAGATCACGTCGCGATCCGGCGGCGAGTCCGACAGCATGAACCAGCGGGCGGTGTCGGCGCCGTAGGTGCCGATGATGTCGTCGGGGTCCACGGTGTTGCGCTTCGACTTCGACATCTTCTCGATGGAGCCGATCTCGACGGACGAACCGTCCGTCAGCAGCGTCGCTTTGCGCGTCGTGCCGTCACCGGTGATGTTGATCTCCGCAGGCGAAGCGAAAGTGCCGTCCTGCTTCTTGTAGGTTTCGTGGACCACCATGCCCTGTGTGAACATGCCGGCGAACGGCTCGTCCATCGCGACGTGGCCGGTCGCTTTCATCGCGCGGGTGAAGAAGCGGCTGTACAGCAGATGCAGGATCGCGTGTTCGACGCCGCCGATATATTGATCGACAGGCATCATGCGGTTGGCGACATCCGGTGTGGTGGGCGCATCGACATTCCACGGATCGGTAAAGCGCGCGAAGTACCACGACGAGTCGACGAAGGTGTCCATCGTGTCGGTTTCGCGCCGCGCCTTGCCGCCGCATTGCGGACAGGTGGTGTGCTTCCAGGTCGGATGATGGTCGAGCGCGTTGCCCGGCTTGTCGAAGGTCACATCCTCCGGCAGCACGACGGGCAGGTCTTTCTCCGGCACCGGCACCACATCGCATGTTTCGCAATGGATGATCGGGATCGGGCAGCCCCAGTAGCGCTGGCGCGAAATACCCCAGTCGCGCAGGCGGAAATTCACCTGGCGCTCGCCCACCGGCGCGCCGTTCAGCACGGTCGCAGCCAGTTTCGTGGCGACAAGCTCTTTCGCTTCTTCGGGGGCCAGGCCGTCGAGGCTGATGAAAGCGTTTTGCGAATTGATCATGCGGCCGTCGCCGTCATAGGCGACATCGGTCACGCTGAAGGTCGCTGAGTCCGCCTCCGGCGGGCACACCACGGGCGTAACGCCAAGACCGTATTTGTTGACGAAATCGAGGTCGCGCTGATCATGCGCGGGGCAACCGAAGATGGCGCCGGTGCCGTACTCCATCAGCACGAAGTTGGCGACGTAGACCGGCAGCTTCCAGGTCGGATCGAACGGATGCACCGCCTTGATGCCGGTGTCGAAGCCCTGCTTCTCGGCGGTATCGATCACTTCCTGCGCAGTGCCTTGCCGCTTCACGTCCGCGATGAATTCGGCGAGCTTAGGATTGGTCTGCGCGGCGGCGACGGCCAGCGGATGATCCGCCGCGATCGCCATGAACTTGGCGCCGAACAACGTATCGGGGCGGGTGGTGAAAATCTTCAGCTCGCTGAAACCACCCGGCGTGCCGCCTTCCGTCGCCAGTTCGAAACGGACGAGCAGACCTTCCGAGCGACCGATCCAGTTGTGCTGCATCAGCCGGACCTTGTCGGGCCAGCGATCCAGCGTCTCCAGCGCGTCCAGCAATTCCTGCGAATATTTGGTGATTTTGAAGAACCACTGGGTCAGTTCGCGCTGCTCGACCACGGCGCCGGAGCGCCAGCCGCGGCCGTCGATCACCTGCTCGTTGGCGAGCACGGTGTGATCGACCGGATCCCAGTTCACCTTGGATTTCTTGCGTTCGACCAGACCCGCCTTGAGGAAGTCGGTGAACATCTTCTGCTGATGCTTGTAGTAGCTGGGGTCGCAGGTCGCGAATTCGCGCGCCCAGTCGAGCGACAGGCCCATGGTCTGCAGCTGCTTCTTCATCGACGCGATGTTGTCGTAGGTCCAGGCTTTCGGCGCCACCTTGCGCTCGATGGCGGCGTTCTCCGCCGGCAGGCCGAAGGCGTCCCAGCCCATCGGATGCAGCACGTTGAAGCCCTTGGCGCGCTTCAGGCGGGCCAGCACGTCGCCCATGGTGTAGTTGCGGACATGGCCCATATGGATGCGTCCCGACGGATAGGGGAACATCTCGAGCACGTAATATTTCGGCCTGATATCGTCGTTCTTGGTGGCGAAGATCGCCTTGTCGTCCCACACGCGCTGCCAGCGCGGTTCGGTCTCGCGGGCGTTGTAACGTTCGTTGCTCATGATGTTCTTGAAATCCGCAGGCCGGCTCGGGCGCTTGTTCGTTGCTGGACGCGCTGGCGAGGCCGCAAACCGATGCAGGCGCGGCCCAAATCGCGTGAAATGCGTCGGGACTAGGCCATAAAAGACCGCGTTGGGTCAATGGTTTAAGACGGAAAAGACAGTTGGCCGGAAGCTTTGGCGCGGTTCATCCGGCTAGCGAGACGGCGGTGCCGTAGGTCCGGACGAAGCCATGTTCGACCACGGTGTTGCGACCGCGCCGCTTGGCCGCATAGAGCGAGGCGTCGGCGGCTTCGATCAAGTCCCGGGACGTGTCCAGATTGGCCGGTACGGCCGAAGCAACGCCGACGCTCACGGTGACGCGGTGATGCATGCTGGTGGCGTGCGCGACCGCCAAATTCCAGATCGCGAGACGCACCATTTCGCCGATCTGGATGCCGCGGGCGACATCGGTGTCCGGCAGCAGCAGGCAGAATTCCTCGCCGCCGTAGCGGCCGGCAAAGCCCGACACGCGATCGGCAAGAGCGGCCAGCGCCTCGCCGACACGGGCCAGGCAGGCGTCGCCTTCGGGATGACCGTAATTGTCGTTGAACAGTTTGAAATAATCGACGTCGATCATCAGCAGCGCCAGATCGTCGCCGGATTGCTGGGCTTTCAGCCATTCGAAATCGAGCCGGCTCTGGAAACCACGGCGGTTGGCGAGGCCCGACAGCATGTCGACCGACGCCAGCACGGTGAGTTGTTCGTTGCTGGCGCGCAGCTCGCGCTCGCGGCCGCGCAACTGCGCCGCCATGCCATAGAAGGCGCGGGCCAGCGGGATGAATTCCGCCGGCAGCCGGTTGCCCGGAACGCGCGCCGACCAGCCACCGCGCCCGAATCGTTTCGCCATGGTTTCCATGGTCCGGATCGGCTTGATGATCATGCGTTCCGCGACCACCAATGCGCCGAACAGCACGAGCAGACAGACGACGGCGAGCTGGATATAAGCGGTGCGAATGTCGTGATCCGCACCGGCCGATACGCTTGCCTCATCGATGCTGACGATGAGCTGCGCATTCGTGCCGGGAATGGTCGCGAAGGACACGGCGCGCGACGTGCCGTCATCGGTCACGAACGACAGCGAGCCGGACTCGCGCTGCGAGTTGCGCAGGTCGGCTTCGATCAGCGGCAGCACCGCGAGGTCATCCATCGGGCGACCCACGGCGTTCGTATTGCCTGCAGGCGCAGCCAGCACCGTTCCGGCGTGGTCGACGAGCAGGGCCGTGACACCCGGCCGTTCGCCGAGATTGCCCATCAGCTTCGACATCCAGTCGAGATTGATCGCGGCAAGAATGACGGCATCGTCGGGCTTGGTTTCTCCGGGTGCAAGATAGGCGGCCATCACGGTCGGAAGCTTGCTCAGTCGGCCGAACACGTAGTCGCTGACGGTGAATTCGCCCGTGGCCACGGCCTGTTTGAAATAGGGGCGATCACGAAAGCTGACATTGGCCTCGATGAGCTCCGGCCGGGTCGAGCACTTGGGGGTGCCGTCGAGGGACGCGACCGTCAGGCTGCGCAGCCATGGCATGTCGTTGCGCAGGCTTGCGCGCATGATCGCGCAGCTTCGATCGACCTGCGCCGCGGTCGCATAAATATAGGCGGAGGATTTCAGCACGGCTTCGACGGACGCGAACACTTCACGCTGCGCGTCGGCGCTGTGCTTGGCGATGTCAGCGAAATTGCTGGACGCTTCCGCAATCTGCGCGGCGCGCGTCTCCTGCAGCGAGCGGATGCGCTCGGCCATCAGCGGTCCGACCAGAACCAGCGCGAACAGCATCAATCGGGCACGAATGCCGAGGGCTGCCCTGAGCCTGGCCTTGTTGCGGTTGATACTGATGCGTGACATTTTCGTTCCTGGAGCCCCCTGCGATCATAGGTAGGGCAAAGCGTTCAAAAAGCCTTTCGCAGAATCGTTAAAGTGCGAAGGATTTCACGAAAGCTCGCGTTTTGGTTGAAAATAATTCCGTGCACGGCGCCGCTGCGTTAACGCCTTCTTCACCACCCGCCGGACTGGCCGCCGTCGAGGCCGAAATTCGCCGTGCTTGCAAGGAAGCCCGCCGCGAACGGGGTTCCGTGAATTTGATTGCAGTTTCGAAAACGTTCGAAGCCGATACGATCCGGCCGGTCATCGATGCCGGCCAGCGGATGTTCGGGGAAAACCGCGTGCAGGAGGCCAGGGGAAAGTGGCCGGCATTGATCGCGGATCAACCCACGATTGCGCTGCACCTGATCGGGCCGCTGCAGTCCAACAAGGCGAAGGAGGCGGTGGCCCTGTTCGATGCGATCCATTCGGTGGACCGCCCGTCGCTGTGCGACGCGCTCGCCAGGGAGATCAAGGCGCAGCAGAAATCGCCGCAACTGTTCGTCCAGATCAACACCGGCGAGGAGCCGCAAAAAGCCGGCATCGCGCCGGGCGAGGCGGATCATTTCCTGGCCCGCTGCCGCGACCATTGGGGCCTGCGGATTTCCGGCCTGATGTGCATCCCGCCGGTCGATGAAGCGCCGGCGCCGCATTTCGCCCTGACCGCAAAAATCGCGGCCCGCAACGGGCTGGTGCAATTGTCGATGGGCATGAGCGCCGATTTCGCCACCGCCATCCAGTTCGGCGCCACCCATGTGCGGGTAGGATCGGCCATCTTCGGGCATCGGTAAGGAGAACGTCACGGCCTTCTTTACCTCTCCCCACCGGGGAGAGGTGAACAGAGCATCGCTGCGACATTGAGTGATTCTCACCCGATCACGATCTCCGTCTCCGGTCCCAGCCGCTTCAGCAGCCGCAGCATCGCGCTTTTGCGCATGGCGACGCAGCCTGCGGTCGGGCCCCAGTTCTCCCTTGCCAGATGCAGGAACACCGCGCTGCCGCGCCCCGCGATGCGCGGCCGGGTGTTCTGGTCGATCTCGATAATGAAGTCGTAGAGATGATCCGCGCGCGCCAGCCGGTCGCCGTCGGTGCCGCGGTCGAGCCGGATCGGCTGGTTGTAGCGGCGGTCGCGCGGATCTTCGCACCAGCCGTCGAATGGCGAAATGATGCGGGCCGGCAGGTGGGTCCGCGGACGCGGATGGCGGTCGGCGCGCCACCACAGCCGGATCGGGTGGAAGACGCCCCGCGGCGTTGCGCCGTCGCCTTCACGCTTGTTCGCCTTGATTCCGCCGCGGCCCAGCGCGACGGGTATGGTTGTATGATCGACGGTCAGCCACCCCCGCTGCGGATGTCCCGCCGCGGCACGGACAAGCAGGCGCTTTGCCGGCCGATCACGCAAGCTTGTTCGATAAGTGCCTGAATTAACGACGTTTCCCACCATAATTCGCCGCTTCGCCTTGGCTGTTTACCGCAAATGTTCTATTTCGCGCTGCAAAATCACATTCGTTGAGAATGCTGAATTTTTTGCGCTAGACTATGCGGCAGTCCCGAAACCGTGATGATTTCCACTTCATCATCGGATATCGGCCGCCAAAGCCGCAGCAGCCGTCCAAAGGATTGTCGCAATGCCGAATGCCCGCAAGATCTTGATCGTGGACGACGACACCGATCTGCGCGATGCGCTGATCGAACAATTGTCGCTGCATGAGGAGTTCGAGGCCTCCGCCGTCGATACCGGCGCCAAGGGTGCCACCGCGGCCAAGACCAATTCGCCCGATCTGGTGCTGATGGATGTCGGTCTGCCCGACACCGACGGCCGTGAAGTGGTGCGCAGCCTGCGCAAGGGCGGCTTCAAGGCTCCGATCATCATGCTGACCGGTCACGACACCGATTCCGATACCATTCTCGGTCTGGAGTCCGGCGCGAATGACTATGTGGCGAAGCCGTTCCGTTTCGCCGTGCTGCTCGCGCGCATCCGCGCGCAGTTGCGGCAGCACGAAGCCAGCGAGGATGCGGTTTTCACCGTCGGTCCCTACAGCTTCCGTCCGGGCTCGAAGATGCTCACCGGCGCCAATGCCAAGAAAGTGCGGCTCACCGAGAAGGAAACCGCGATTCTGCGTTTCCTCTATCGCGCCGGCCAGATGCCGGTTTCGCGCGAGACGCTGTTGCAGGAGGTCTGGGGGTACAATTCCGGCGTCACCACGCATACGCTGGAAACGCATATCTATCGGCTGCGCCAGAAGATCGAGAAGGACGCCGCCAATCCTGAAATCCTGGTGACGGAAGCCGGTGGCTACAAGCTGGTGCCGTGATACGAATAGTGGACCGATTCGCCTCCGGCTCTCCGTCTTGTTCTGCGCGTTCGGTCCACGCGGACTTTCATGTCGATCGACGATGACGTCTCTTTGCTCGTGCGTGTCCCGACCCTGCACCTGCTGGGGCGCGATGCCTTGCGCGTGATCGCCATCGGCTCGGAGCAGCAGGAATTTTCGCGCGGCTCGGTGCTGTTTCGCGAGGATGAGCAGGCCGATTGCGGTTACGTGGTGCAGAGCGGAGCGTTTCGCATCAGCGCCGGCGACGGCAGCGGTCATGAGGTGATCGCGGAGCGCGGCACGCTGATCGGCGAACTTGCCTTGCTGGTGTCCATGCCGCGTCGTTCGACGGCGGTGGCGACCGAATATGCGAGCGTGATCCGGATCACACGCAGCCTGTTCCAGCGCGTGCTGGACAGCGATCCCGACGCAGCGCTGCGCCTGCGCAACGATATGGCCGCGCGGGTGAACGAACTGGCCGGCGATTTCGTGTCGGTGCGGACGAAGCTGGGCTGACGGTACTCTGTCCCTCATGGTGAGGAGCGCGCCACTTGGCGCGCGTCTCGAACCATGAGTTGGCTTGGCGCTGAGTCTGCGGCCATCCTTCGAGACGCCGCTGGCGCGGCTCCTCAGGATGAGGGCGGTGGACTACACATCCATCACCACCGTCACCGGCACATGATCTGACGGACGCTCCCAGCCGCGGGCGGCGCTGAGCACCTTGAAATCGCGAATCGACTCCTTCAGCGCGGGCGACACCCAGATGTGATCCAGCCGGCGTCCGCGATTCGACGCTGCCCAGTCCGCGGCGCGGTAGCTCCACCATGTATAGATCTTCTCGGACAGCGGGATGCGCTCGCGTGCCACGTCGATCCAGTTGCCCTCGCTCTGCACCGCCAGCAGCTTCTCGCATTCGATCGGCGTGTGCGAGACGATCTTCAGCATCTGCTTGTGCGACCACACATCGTTCTCATGCGGCGCGACGTTGAGATCGCCGACGAGAACATGCCGCGCGTCACCGCGCGGATGCAGCGGGTCGCAACTGCGCATCTCGTCGAGGAACGAAAGCTTGTGCGCGAATTTCTCATTGGCGTCCGGGTCGGGAATGTCGCCGCCGGCCGGCACGTAGAAATCGTGCACGATCAGCGGCGCAGCGAATCCCGCCTGCGCGCCGAACGCGACCGAGATGTGGCGCGAATCAACCTTGTCGCAGAACACGCGAATGTCGGTGGATTCGAACGGCAGCTTCGAGACGATGGCGACGCCGTGATAGCCCTTCTGCCCGTTCAGCGCGACGTGATGGTAGCCGAGCTGTTTGAAGCGCTTGAGCGGAAACGCATCGTCGGGACACTTCGTCTCCTGCAGGCACAGCACATCCGGCCGCGCCTTCTTCAGGAAGTCTGCGACCAGTTCGATGCGCAGGCGGACGGAATTGATGTTCCAGGTGCTGAGAGTGAGACGCATGGGGGGACTTGTATCCCGGATGGAGCGAAGCGCAATCCGGGATTCAGCGCGTCCACATGTTGCCGGTCCCCGGATTACGCTTCGCTCCATCCGGGCCACGACGTTCCCACAAGGGGGGAAGGGAAGGAAGAGTCTCTAGTTCGCGCTGTTGGTGGGATAGCGGGTGAAATCGATCTTGAACAATCCCGGATCGAACTTCTTCGTCGTGTCGAGATTGTAAATTGCGACTGTGGTGTCATAGCCCTGCGGGTCGGTGATGGTCCACTGCTTGAGCTGACCGTCCTTGGTCCCGATCATCAGCATCAGGCGCGAGGTGCCGACCGCGGCGTTGCGTTCCTCGATGATGACCGAGGTATAGAGTTCGTCCGACGTCACCGCGACGACATTGGTATCCTTCATCAGATCGATGCGATCCGAGAGCAGGTAACGCAGTGGTGTCTGCGACAGCGGGTAGATGTCCTGCGTGGCGAGCTTGGTATCGCGCACCGCCAGCGACTGGCCGTCGGAGACCATCGCGATGGTTGTCGGTGCGTCGTATTCGAACCGCACCTTGCCCGGCTTCTGAATGAAGAAGTCGCCGGTGGTGCGGGCGCCGTCGGGGCCGACCTGCACGAAGTTGCCGCTCAGCGTGCTGAGATTCGACAGATAGGCGCTGACCCGTGCGGCCGCGGCCTTCTGACCGGCATCGAAGGTCATGAAGATGCTCGCCGGCACGTTGCGGCGCGGATCGGGGATCACCGGATTCGGCGGCGTGGTTTGTTTCGGCTGTTGCGCCTGTACGGATGCCGCCGGCCGGTTGGCGGCGAATTCCGACGCAGCGACCTGAAAGGAACCGTTGCGTGCCTTCGGCGCCGGACGCGGCAGCGGCGTCGTCTGCGCGGGCGCTGCCGCCATCATGAGGCCGACAGCAAAAACCGCGGCGATGCCGGTGCGCAGCGGAGCGTTGCGGTCGGCGTGATCGGTGTCGCGTTTCATCAAAACGTCGTCCTGCTCGGCGATGCCGGCGCATTCTAGCGCGCTTTGCGTTGGGGTGGATATCGTGTCGGCGCTGGGATCCTGCATCCGTCGCGCGTCCGAAGGAGCGACTTTCGCCGCATGCGCCCGCGGTAAACCGGCGCTGTGGCGATTTCGCGACCCCATTTGCGCCTCCTGCGCGTGTTTGTTCCCGAGTTCCGTCACGCCCTCAATAACCGCTCTCTTCTTCCGCAATCAGGATCTCGCGCTTGCCGGCATGATTCGGCTGGCCCACGATTCCTTCGTTTTCCATCCGTTCGATCAGCGATGCCGCGCG
>Ga0153956_1001466_pt1 | contig 20418 bp, 18 predicted proteins | sample TSFL040MetaG_FD_104704 | JGI IMG/M metagenome (GOLD analysis project Ga0153956, IMG submission 104704) | Attine ant fungus gardens microbial communities from Florida, USA - TSFL040 MetaG | ecosystem: Host-associated > Fungi > Mycelium > Unclassified | place: USA: Florida, Wekiwa Springs...
ATCCTGCAGCGCCTGCGCGAGCGCGACGCGATCCTCGGCACGCGGGCCTGACGCCTCGCGCGTCAGCCCGACGATTTCACCAGCAGGTGCTTGGCCAACACGCCCTGCCATCGCCCGATGCCGCGCGCCAGGTGCAGCATGCCGAACAGCAGGAACGCGCCCAGCGCGAACACCAGCGGCAGCGCGACCAGGGGCGGCAGGAATACCTCGCCGTCCCAGTAGAAGCCGCCGTCGAACATGCCGTAGTGCGCAAGCACCATCATCACCGGCGCGAACATCAGGGCGAGCGAGATCGAAACGCCGGCCACCGCCACCGTGAAGTAGACGATGCCGAGCGGCAGCATCAACAGCATGTAGAGCAGGGTCGACCAGGTGCGCGGGTCGGTGAACATCTCCGCGATGCGCCGGCGCACCGTCGTGCCGCGGCTCGCATACACCGGGCGCCGCGGCATGCGTTCGCCGAGCATGACTTCGATGATGCGCCCCTCGACCAGCGCCAGCACGCGCACCGTGCCGAAGAACAGCACCGCGAACACGACGCCGAAGATCAGGATCGACAGGCCGATCGACAGAGAAACGCCGGTCACCGCCCAGGTGAAATAGAAGATCCCGGTCGGCAGCGACAGCAACATGTAGAACAAGGCCGCATAGGCGCGCGGATCGGCGGCGATGCCGAAATAGCGGCCCAGCGCGCTCTTGCGCGGCGGCGGCGGCGGCGCGCGCAAGGCCTGCTCCACTTGCTGCTCGGTATCGACGTAGATCGCGGCGACTTCCGCCGGCGCGCCGTAGCTGTTGGCGATCTTCGCCAGGGTTTCGGCCTCGCCCTGGCCCGGATGGTCGGCGAGTTCGGAACGCAGGTGGTCCTCGGCGTCGTAGAGCGCATCCTGGATCAGCGCCGGATCCGCGCCGCGCAAGGCTGCGCGCAGCTGGTCCAGGTATTCGGCGATCGTGCGTGGCGCGGGCGTGCTCATGAGGACGGTTCCTCCAATACGGTATTCACGAAATCGCGGGTCGTGCTCCAGGCATAGCGCCACTCCTCCAGCACGCGGCGCCCGAGCGGCGTGATGCGGTAGTAGCGGCGAGGCGGCCCGGCCACCGACGGCTCGACCTCGCTCGCGAGCAGGCCCGCCGCGTCGAGGCTGCGCAACACCGGATACAGCGCGCTCTGCTTGCCGCTGAGCACGCCCTCGCCGGTTTCGTCAAGCTGCTTGGCGATCTGGTAGCCGTACATCGGCTTCTTCGCGCGCGCGAGCACCGCGAGCAGCACCAGCGAAACGATGCCCGCGCTCAGCTCCTTGTGGAATTTCCACAGATGGGTTTCGGTATCGACCATCGCCCTTGCCCTTCACTTGCCTGTAGGCATGGGTCGATCATAGTGTTGACTTCATACTAGTGGATGCGCCGGAAGTCATGCGGGCGCCGGATTCGCGAGATGGGCAGCCGAATCGCGAAGCCGCAATGGCGGACGCAAAAATGCCGGGCGAACGACTCGCCCGGCATCGTGGATGCCTCGAACGGAAACCTGCGCGGCGCATCGCGCGCGCAGGGCATGGCTCAGCGCGAGGGCGCCTCGCTCCACTTCGCGACGCGGCCGTCGCGGTCGAACTCGACGCTGCCGCCGGAATCGTCCGGGAAGTACATGACGTCGCCGAACACGCCGGCCTTGACCGTGCCCGGCACGCCGAGCAGGGCCTTGACCTGGCTCCAGGTCATGCCGACGCGCAGCGACGCCCAGTTGTGGCGATCCTGCCAGCGCGGCGCGGCTTGCGGCGCAGCCACCGGCGCCGCAGCGGGCGCGGCGACGACCGGCGCCGGCGCGGGCGCGGATGCGGGCGCCTGGGCAGCCCGCCGCTCGAGATCGGCATTCTTCTGCTCGAGGTCGGACACGCGCTTCTCCAGCGCGCGCAGGCGGGCTTCGATCGTGCTGTCGGGCGGCGACGCCGCGCTCGTGACCACGGCGCCCGACATCGCCGCGACGAACACGGCCGTCCCCAACCATCCGATGCGCGACATGCGTGATCTCCTCGCCTGCAGGACTGCGGCATCGCGGTCGCGATGCGGTTCGACAACCTGCCGCATTCTAGCGCCATGCCCTCGCGCGCAATCAAGCGCGCCGCGGGTCATGCCGTCGCCGCGTCCGCGGGTTCCGCTTCGTCGTCGTCCTCCGCATCGGCGACGAAACGCCCCTGCCCGTCGAGTTCGGCGAACAGGCCGCCGAGCGCCACGAGTTCGTCGTAGCGGCCCTGCTCGACCAGCTCGCCGTCCTTCAGGACCAGGATGACGTCGGCATTGCGCACGGTCGACAGGCGATGGGCGATCACGAACGTGGTGCGGTTCTGCGTGAGCGTGTTCAGCGCGCGCTGGATACGCGCTTCGGTCGCGTTGTCGAGCGCGCTGGTCGCTTCGTCGAGGATCAGGATCGGCGCATCCTTCAGCATCGCGCGCGCGATCGAGAGGCGTTGGCGCTCGCCGCCGGACAGCGAACGTCCGCGCTCGGCCACCAGCGTCGCATAGCCTTCCGGCTTGACGACGACGAAGTTGTGCGCCTCGGCCGCCTGCGCGGCGGCCTCGATTTCCGCGTCGGTGGCGTCCGGCTTGCCGATGCGCAGGTTGTCGGCGATCGAGCGATAGAACAGCCCCGGATCCTGGAACACCACCGCGATGTGCTCGCGCAGGCTGTGCAAGCCGACGGTGCGCACGTCGATGCCGTCGATCGTGATGCGCCCCTCGCTCGGGTCGTAGGCGCGGTAGAGCAGGCTGAGCGCCGTCGTCTTGCCGGCGCCGGTCGGGCCGACGATCGCCGCGGTGCCGCCGGCCGGGACGCGGAAGCTCAGGTGCTTCAAGGCCGGATGCGAGGCGTCGTAGCCGAACGAGACGTCGTCGAACACGACCTCGCCGCGCACGTCGGCGGGCAGGTCCGGCGCGCCGGGCTGTTCCTGCAGCACGCCGCGCGTATCGAGCACGGCGAAGAAGTCGCCGAGCGAATGCGTCTGGAAGAACAGGCCGGAGATGAATCCGGCGAACTGCTCCATGCGCCCGATCAGCATCATCGCGAAGCCGACGAAGCTGACGATCTGGCCGACGCTGACCTCGCCCTTGCCGTTCAACGCGGTACCGAGCGCGAAGATCGCGACGATCGTCAAGGTGCTGGCGGCGCGATTGGCGACCGCCAGCCAGGCCCAGCCGCGCAGCACCGGATACTGCGCGGTGAGTACTTTCCTCACCATGTTGTTGATCGCGGCGACCTCGGCCGAGATGCGCGAGAAACTCTGCACGACCATCACGTTGCCGAACACGTCGCCGACGCGCTCAGAAATCTCGTGGTGCAACTGCTCGACCTCGCCCTGCGCCTTGTGCGTCTTGCGCATCGCGATCGCGTTGAACACGGCGAAGCTGACCATCAACGCGATCATCAGCACCGCGAGCTTCCAGTTCATGTGCAGCGCCAGCGGCACCATCACGATGATCGACAGCGCGGTCGCCAGGTGGTCGCGGAAGAAGCCGAGCCACAACTGGAACAGGTTGCTGCTGCCCGAATGCATGATGCGCAGCAGCCGCCCGGTGTGGTGGCGGCCGTGGAACGACAGCGGCAGGCCGATCGAATGCTCGAAGAACTGCGCGATCACCGCGAGCCGGCGCCGGTGCGCGAGCCGGTCCGCGTGCAGCGAGACCAGCACGCTCGCGGCGACGCCGGCGAAACCGATGCCGGCCCACCAGGCGATGAAGCGCCACGCATCGCCGTGCCCTTTCGCGGCGAGGGCGTCGACGACGCGGCCGAACAGCCATGGCTCGAGGAAGTACACGCCGGCCAGCGAGAGATTGGCGAGCGCGAGCACGATCGCCAGTTTCCTTTCCGGCGCCAGCAGGGCGATGACGCGATAGTAGATGCGCAGGATCGGCACGCGGGCCTCCAGCGGACGAAGGCGCGCATGCTAGCAAAGCCGGCGTTGGCGATTGCATAACATCGTGACGGCTATGATCCGTCGACCCACCGCCCGCCCTGGAGGCTCCGCCGATGACCCGCCGACTTGCCGCCCTCGCCTTCCTGCTCGTCCTCGCCGGCTGCGCGACCGCGCCGCGCGGCGGCCCCGGAGAAGCTCCGCCGGCGGCTCCGGTCGTGCCGGGCAGCCGCTACGAAGCCGAAGCCGGGCGAGATCCCGCCAGCATCGCCACGATGCGCGCGGCGCCGGCGCCGGCCACCCCGGAGCTCGAAGCTGGCAAGACGCAAGCCGGCGACCACGGACGCCTGATCGCGCGCGGTTACGTGCGCATCGGCACCGGCTATTTCCCGGACACGCGCGGCGATGCGCAGGCGATGCGCGACGAGGCGATCCGCCAAGGCCAGTCGGTCGGCGCGGACCGCGTCCAGCTCTACGCGCCGGCGGCGGACGCGCCCGTGCGCGACTGGATCGCAACCTACTACGTGCGCCTGCAGCTGCCGTTCGGCGCGACGTTCCGCGACCTCGGCGGCGAGGAACGCGCGACGCTCGGCACCGATGGCGGCGTCGCCCTCGGCGCGGTCATCGGCGGCACGCCGGCCTCGCGCGCGAACCTCATGGCTGGCGACATCGTGCTCAAGTGCGACGGTAAACCGGTCACCGATCGCGCGGGTTTCCAGGCCATGCTGAAGGCGCGCGCCGGCCATCCGGTGACGCTGACGATCGTGCGCAACGGCGAAACCTTGCAGCGCGTCGTGCGCCTCGGCGCGATCGCCGCAGGCACGCGCGAATGACGCAAACACGAACGGCGGGCACAAGGCCCGCCGTTCGTGTTGAAACCGCAAGGACGCCGCCGGCAGCGGCGCCCTTCGACGCCGGCCTCAGGCCGCGCCTTCTTCCTCGACCGCCTTCATCGACAGGCGGATGCGGCCCTGCTTGTCGACCTCGAGCACCTTGACCTTGACGATGTCGCCTTCCTTGAGCTTGTCGGAGACCTTCTCGACGCGCTCGTTGGAGATCTGCGACACGTGCACCAGGCCGTCCTTGCCCGGCATGATCGTGACGAATGCGCCGAAGTCCATCAGCTTGGCGACCTTGCCCTCGTAGATGCGGCCCGGCTCGACGTCGGAGACGATCTGCTCGATGCGCTTCTTCGCCGCGTCGCCCGCTTCGCGGTTGACCGAGGCGATGACGACGGTGCCGTCGTCGCTGATGTCGATCGTCGCGCCGGTTTCCTCGGTGATCGAGCGGATCGTGGTACCGCCCTTGCCGATGACCTCGCGGATCTTGTCCGGATGAATCTTCATCGTGATCAGGCGCGGCGCGTACTCGCTCATCTCGGTGCGCGAGGCGGTGATGACCTTGCCCATTTCGCCGAGGATGTGCAGGCGACCCTTCTGCGCCTGTGCCAGCGCGACCTTCATGATCTCCTCGGTGATGCCGTCGATCTTGATGTCCATCTGCAGCGCGCTGATGCCATCGGCGGAACCGGCGACCTTGAAGTCCATGTCGCCGAGGTGATCCTCGTCGCCGAGGATGTCCGACAGCACGACGAAGTTGTCGCCTTCCTTCACCAGGCCCATCGCGATGCCGGCCACCGGCGACTTCAGCGGCACGCCCGCGTCCATCATCGCCAGCGACGAACCGCAGACCGAGGCCATCGACGAGGAGCCGTTCGACTCGGTGATCTCGGAGACCACGCGCACGACGTACGGGAACGCTTCCATCGTCGGCTTGACCGCCTGCACGCCGCGCTTGGCGAGGCGGCCGTGGCCGATCTCGCGGCGCTTGGGCGCGCCGAAGCGGCCGGCTTCGCCGACCGAGAACGGCGGGAAGTTGTAGTGGAACAGGAACGGATCCTTCGACTCGCCTTCCGGCGCGTCGATGATCTGCGCGTCGCGCGCGGTGCCGAGCGTGACGACGACCAGCGCCTGCGTCTCGCCGCGCGTGAACAGCGCCGAGCCGTGCGTGCGCGGCAGCACGCCGACGCGCACGGTGATCGGGCGGACGTCGTCGAGCTGGCGGCCGTCGATGCGCACCTTGGTCGCCAGCACGCTGTCGCGCAGCGTGTGGTACTCGAGCTCGCCGAATTCCTTGGACAGCTCCGCCGCGTTCCAGCCTTCGGCTTCGATGCGGCCGGCGAGGCCCTTCAGCACGTCCTGCTTGATCGCGGCGATCGCGTCGCGGCGCTGCAACTTGTCGCGGATCTGGAAGGCCTCGGCGAGCTGGTTGCCGACCGCTTCCTTGAGCGCCGCGATCGCCGCGGCATTCTTCTCCGGGGCGGTCCACGACGACGGCTTGGTGCCGGCCTCGACGGTCAGCTCGTTGATCGCGTTGATGACGTGCTGCAGCTGGCGATGACCGAAGGTCACCGCGCCGAGCATCACGTCCTCGCTGAGCAGCTTGGCTTCGGATTCGACCATCAGCACGGCGTTCGAGGTGCCGGCGACGACGAGGTCGAGATCGGAGGTCTTCAGTTCCGTCGCGGTCGGGTTCAGCAGGTACTGGCCGTTCGCGTACCCGACGCGGGCGGCGCCGATCGGGCCCTTGAACGGGATGCCGGCGAGGCTCAGCGCAGCCGAGGCGCCGATCATCGCGACGATGTCGCCATCGATTTCCGGATCGAGCGAAACGACCTGCGCGATGACCTGCACTTCGTTCTTGTATTCCTCCGGGAACAGCGGGCGCACCGGACGATCGATCAGGCGCGAGGTCAGCGTTTCCTTCTCGGTCGGGCGACCTTCGCGCTTGAAGAAGCCGCCCGGGATGCGGCCGGCGGAATAGAACTTCTCGACATAGTCGACGGTGAGCGGGAAGAAATCCTGCCCTTCCTTCGCCTTCGCGGCGGCGACCGCGGTGACCAGCACGACCGTACCGCCCATGCTGGCGAGGACGGCGCCGGATGCCTGGCGGGCGATTTCGCCCGTCTCCAGCGTCACCGTCTGATTACCGTACTGGAATGACTTGGTTACTTTCGCCACGTTGGTTGTCCTGTCTGATAAGCATGCCCCCCATGGGGCATGCTTCATTTGAAAAGTGCGGCCATGGATGGCCGCTCTGGAGTTTCATGCAGCGTAAAACGCAATCCCCCCGTGAGGCGGCTCACCAACAGCGTTCATGGACGAACGCACGGGCAAACCGCGGCCACGGGGGGCTGGAAAATTACCGACGGAGTCCGAGGCGCTCGATGAGCGTCTTGTAACGCTCGCCGTCCTTCTTCTTCAGGTAGGCAAGCAGGCTGCGGCGCTGGTTGACCATCTTCAGCAGGCCGCGACGGGAATGATGGTCCTTGCCGTGGTCGGCGAAATGCTTGGACAGGTGCTCGATGCGCGCGGACAGCAGCGCGACCTGGACTTCCGGCGAACCGGTGTCGTTGGTGCCACGGCCGAAGTCGGTGATGATCTTGGAAGTCTGTTCAACGGAAAGCGACATGATGGATACCTTTTGCTGGAACGTTCGGCGCGGTTCGGCCTGTCGAAAGCACGATCCGCGTTAAGGGAGGTGTTTGAAAAAGCCGCTCATTGTAACTGTTTTCGCGCCCGTGAGGTGACTGGAAGGCAACCGCCGCCGTGACGACGCGACGTACGCGCGCCGACGCTCAGTCGCCGGGCGGCATCGTTCCGGCATCGAATCCACGCACCGGGCGCAGTCGGCCGGCACCGCCCTCGGCCAGTGCCACGGCCCGGCCTGCGGCATCCAGGGCGACGCACGATCCCGGCGGGCCGGGCCACTCGATCGCCTGCCCCTGCCGCAGCCGGGTGGCCTGGCCGGCATCGAGATGCACCTGCGGATAGCCGGCAAGACCTTGTTCCAGCGGCAGCAACAGCGCGTCGAGCGCATCCCGGCCAGCCGATCCGGCTAGCCGCGCCAGGTCGTCCAACGTGTGCATGCGCGGCTCGAGGAACGGCTCGACCCAGAGACGGCGCAACGCGGTCAGGTGGGCGCCGCAGCCGAGCGCCTCGCCGAGGTCGCGCACGAGGCTGCGCACATAGGTGCCCGAACCGCATTCGACGTGCAGGCGCAACCGTCCGCCGTCGCGTTCGACCAGCGCGTAGCGGAACACCTCGACCTCGCGCGGTGGCGCCACCACCTCCTCGCCGCGGCGCGCGCGCCGATACAACGGCACGCCAGCCTGCTTGAGCGCGGAGTAGATCGGCGGCACCTGTGTGATGCGCCCCGTCAGCGGGGCCAGCGCGGCGCGGATCGCCGCGTCGTCCAGGTCGGGCACCGGTCGCTCCAGCAGTACCTCGCCCTCGGCGTCGTCGGTCGTGGTCGTCGCGCCAAGCCGGGCTTCGGCCGCATAGGCCTTGCGCGAGCCGAGCAGCAGGCCGGCGATCTTGGTCGCTTCGCCGAAACAGATCGGCAGCAGGCCGGTCGCGAGCGGGTCGAGGCTGCCGGTATGGCCGCCCTTGTCGGCCCCGAAGAGGTGCCGCGCCCGCTGCAGCGCCGCGTTCGAACTCAGGCCCTGCGGCTTGTCGAGCAGCAGGATGCCGCGCACGTCGCGCCAGGATATCTTCGACTTGGAACCACGTTGTTTTCCCCGCACGGGCTTGATCGACACGGCACGCGACATTGCCCGCGCATTTTACCGTCCAGGCGACTCAATGCCGCCCGCCGCCGAACGCGAGGAACAGGAAGAACCCGGCGATCATCACGACCGCGACCAGCCCGCGCACGATCCAGTGCACCTGCCCGGCCAGCAACCAGGTCGTCGCGACCTTGCCGCCGGTCCTGGCTATATCGGCGGCGTTGGCGCCGTTGATCGCACGGCCGCCCTGCGCTGGCGCGGCGATCGGATAGCCGCAGCCGGGACACATGGGCGCCTTGTCGGATACTTCGCGCGTGCATTCGGGGCCTTTCATCAAGGCCATCGCAAGCTCCTTCGGTTGTTCACGATCCGGCCGCACGGAACACGATTTCGACGCGGCGGTTCTTCTGCCGGCCTTCGGGGTCGTCGCTGCCGTCGGCATGCGTATTCGGCGCGACGGGTTGCCTTTCGCCGAAGCCGTGCACCTTGAACGTGCGCGCCTTCGCCTTGTCGCGGTCGGCCAGATAGCGATACACGCTCTCGGCGCGCCGCATCGACAACGCATCGTTATAGGCGTCGTCGCCCTTGCTGTCGGTATGCCCGTTCACGACGACGCTGCGCGTCGGAAAATCGACGAGCAGGACCGCAATGCGGTCGAGCACCGGCAGCGCATCGGCGCGCAGGTCGTGCTTGTCGAAATCGAACAGCACGTCGCCCGGCAGGTCGACGACGATCGCACCGCCGGAATCCGGACGCGCGTTGAGCTCGCCGAGCAGCCGGCGCGTTTCGGCCAGGCGCGCCTGCGGCACGTCGGCGAGGCTGAATTCGCTGCGCGGTACGGCAGTCGGCGCGAAGGTCGATTGCGGACTGCCGCCGCGTAGCGTGGTCGGCGTCGTCGCGTCACGCCATTGCGTCGTCGGCACCGAGACCTCGCTCCAGCTCGAATGCTGCTGGCCGAGCTTGCCCGGCACCCGCTCGACGGTCAGTTCGGCAGTCGCCGGCAACGACAACACGAGCAACAGGACGCCACCGGGAAGGCCGCGTCGCCACGCGGTCGAACAGGACATCGTCGACACGGCCGGTCAGGACAACGGAATCGTCAGGCGCATGCCCGGGCCGAGGTGGGTATCGCCCTCGTTGCCCTCGTTGAAGACCAGCTTGACCTGCTTGGACTGCGGCGAAACGCGGCCGATGAACACCAGCCGCCCCTGCATGGTCTTGTTGTTCTGGATGTCGAGCCAGGGATTGTCGTCCGGCCGCTGCAGCGGGAAACGCTGGCCGTTCTCGTCCTCGAGATAGGTCGGCGAATGCCCCCAGGCCAGGCGCAGTGTGTCGAAGTGACCGGAATACGAGGCACTGATCGTTACCAGGGTGACGTCCTCGGCGACCAGGATCTCCTTCACGCGCACGACGACGCCCACCTCGGCCGTCGCCTGCACGTTCGCCGGAATCTTCAGCTTGGTTCCCGCAACGGAGTCGTCGGTCACGGAGGTCGGTGTCGGGTCGTCGGCCATCGCCGGCAACGCTGCAGCGCCCGCGAGCAAACCCAGCGCGAGAATGATGGAACTCTTCCTGGTCGTCGTCATGACGTTTCTCCCCGGCAAATGCGAAAGCGCCTGCAACCGGCGCATGGCAAAGCCTATGGAAACATCATCAGGAAAGGATTAACAACGCGTTCGGATGTCGTGACGCGATCGACGGCAGTCCCGTCGAGCGTGTCACGAATCGCAACTTCAGGCGCGCTCATCGCCGCGCAGCAACGATTCGATGCGCTCGCCCTTGTCGACGGAGTCGTCGTAGCGGAAGCGCAACTCCGGAACGCGGCGCAGCTTCATCGTGCGCGACAGCTCGCGCCGGAACTCCTTCGCCAGCTCGTTCAGGCCCGACACGGCTTCCTTGGCGGTCTCGCCGAGCAGGGTCGTCACGTAGATCGTGGCGACGTCGAGATCCTTGGTGACCTCGACGTCCGACACGCTGACCGAGGGCAGCGCGTGGTCACGCACGGCCGCGTGCACGAGCAATGCGATCTCGCGGCGGAGTTCGGCGGAAACGCGGTCGGAACGGGTGAAGGATTTGGCTGGCATCGGGTCGGCGACGAGGGGAAAGGAGTGGGAAACGAGTGGAAGCCGAAGCCGGAACGTATCACTCGTTCCCGCTCCTCTCCACTCGTTCCTTGCTTCACAGCGTCCGGGCCACCTCGATTCGCTCGAAGCACTCGATCTGGTCGCCCGGCTTGATGTCGTTGTACTGCTTGACGCCGATGCCGCATTCGGTGCCGTTGCGCACTTCGTCGACGTTCTCCTTGAAGCGGCGCAGCGATTCGAGTTCGCCCTGGAAGATCACCGTGTTGTCGCGCAGCACGCGGATCGGCTTGTGGCGCTTGACCATGCCCTCGATGACCATGCAGCCGGCCACCGCGCCGAATTTCGACGAACGGAACACGTCGCGCACCTGGGCCGTGCCGATGATCTCCTCGCGCACCTCCATGCCGAGCAGGCCGGTGGCGACCTGCTTCACCTGGTCGATCACGTCGTAAATGATCGAGAAGTAGCGCAGGTCGAGGTTGTTCGACTCGATGATGCGACGCGCCGACGCATCCGCGCGCACGTTGAAGCCGATGATGACGGCCTTCGACGCCGCGGCCAGCGTGGCATCGGATTCGGTGATGCCGCCGACGCCGGACGCGATCACGTTGACCTTGATCGCGTCCGTGGTGATCGCCGTCAGCGATTCGCGCAGCGCCTCGGCGGACCCCTGCACGTCGGCCTTGACGACGAGGTTCAGCGTGAGCTGGCCCTCGCCCTGGCCCATCTGCGCCATGATGTCTTCCATGCGGTTGCCGGCCTGCTTGACCAGGCGCGTCTCGCGGCGCTTGTGCTGGCGCTGCTGCGCGACGTCCTTGGCCAGGCGCTCGTCGGCGACGACGACGAAATCGTCGCCCGCCTGCGGCACGCCGGACAAGCCGAGCACCTGCACCGGAATCGACGGGCCGGCCGATTCGACCTGCTTGCCCGATTCGTCGAACAGCGCGCGCACGCGGCCGTATTCGACGCCGCAGACGAGGAAGTCGCCCTTCTTGAGCAAGCCCTGCTGCACCAGCACGCTCGCCACCGGGCCGCGCCCCTTGTCGAGGCTGGACTCGATGACCGCACCGCTGGCGCGGCCGTCCGGCACCGCCTTGAGGTCCATGACTTCGGCCTGCACCGAGATCGCGTCGAGCAGGTTGTCCACGCCTTCGCCGGTCTTCGCCGACACCGGCACGAACTGCACGTCGCCGCCCCACTCTTCCGGCACGACTTCGTGCTGGACGAGGCCCTGCTTCAGGTTGTCCGGGTTGGCTTCCGGCTTGTCCATCTTGTTCATCGCGACGATCAGCGGCACCTTCGCGGCGCGCGCGTGCTGGATCGCCTCGATCGTCTGCGGCATGACGCCGTCGTCGGCCGCGACGACCAGCACGACGATGTCGGTCGACTGCGCGCCGCGTGCGCGCATCGACGAGAACGCGGCATGGCCGGGCGTGTCGAGGAAGGTGATGACGCCCTTCGGCGTATCGACGTGGTACGCGCCGATGTGCTGGGTGATGCCGCCGGCCTCACCCGAAGCGACCTTGGTGCGGCGGATGTAGTCGAGCAGCGACGTCTTGCCGTGGTCGACGTGGCCCATGATCGTGACCACCGGCGGGCGCGTGGCCTGTTCGCCCTCGACCTGCTGCGAGAGCAGCGTGGTCTCGGCGCTGGTGTCCTCGGCCGCGACGACCTTGTGGCCCAGCTCTTCGGCGACCAGCACCGCGGTATCGTGGTCGATCGCCTGGTTGATCGTCACCATCACTCCCATCTTGAACAATGCCTTGACGATGTCGGCGCCCTTGATCGCGAGCTTCTGCGCGAGATCGGCGACGGTGATGGATTCGCCCACAGAGATCTCGCGCACCACCGGCGCGATCGGACGCGAGAACGCGTGCGACGAGCCCGAGCGCGACTGTTCGACGACGCGGGTCTTCGGCCGCTTGCGGCCGGTGCGGCGCGCGGCGCCTTCCTGCGACAGGTGCAGTTCGTTGCCGAAGTAGCGCGGCGCGCCGGCATCGCCGCCGCCCTCGTCGCGCATGCGGTGCGAACCGTGCTTGGGCTTGTTGCGGTGCGCGGCGTTGTCGGCCGGCGCCGCTTCGCGGGCACGGTCGGGACGCGGGGCGCGATCGGCCTCGCGGGCCGGCGCGGCAGGAACCGTCGCTTTCGCGTCGACCTCGACCTTCGGCTCCGCCGGTGCGGCCGCTTCCTCCGCGCTCCTGCGCTTCTCCTCTTCCGCCGCGGCGCGGCGCGCCTCCTCGGCGGCACGCTGCTTGGCGTCCTCTTCCTGGCGACGGCGTTCGGCTTCCGCCCGCGTCTGCTCCTCGGCCTCGCGCTTGAGCTGCGATTCGCCGAGCTTGCGGATCGCATCCTCGCGTTCCGGGTCGACCTGCGCCTGCGCGTCTTCCTCGATGGCGCTGCGCTTGACGTAGGTGCGTTTCTGGCGCACCTCGACATTGACGGTCTTGGCGGTCGCGCCGCGCTGGCCCGGAACGACGGTGATTTCGCTGACCGTACGGCGCTTCAGCGTGATCTGGCGCGGCGACGAGGCAGCCTCGACCGGCGCTTCCTCCTTCTTGCCGTGCGTGCGGCGCAGGAAACCGAGCAGTTTCACCTTCTCGGTGCTGCTGATGACCTGTTCCGGATCGGAAAACTTCATGCCCGCCTCGCCGAGCTGCGCAAGCAACTTGTCGATCGGCGTGCCGAGGACCTTGGCCAGTTGTTTGATCGTGACGTCCGACATCGATTTGGTACTCCTCGGCCCTGCGACGCTTCTGCGACTTTCCGCGACCCTGCACACCAGCGGTCGTACTGCTGCCTTCATCCCGTCACGGCGGACCGCGCCACGCGCGCTTGCCGCCGCCCCGCCGTGCGGGGACGCAACCTCGCGTTATGAGGTCGCGGTCTCGCGCGCCGCCATGATCAGGTTGGCGGCGCGATCCTCGTCGATGCCCTCGAGGCCGAGCTCCATGAACTCGTCGGTGGCGAGATCGGCAAGGTTCTCGCGCGTGATGATCCCGTGCGAGGCCAGTTCGTACGCGAGCGCCTCTTCCATGCCGTCGACGGCCAGCAGATCCTGCGCCGGCTGGTTCTCGTCGATGCCTTCCTCGACCGCGAGCGCGTCGGTGAGCAGCGCGTCGCGCGCACGCGCACGCAGCTCCTCGACGATGTCCTCGTCGAAGCCCTCGATGCCGAGCAGTTCCGCGGTCGGCACGTAGGCGATTTCCTCGACCGTCGAGAAGCCTTCCTGCACGAGGATCTGCGCGATCTCGCCGTCGACCTCGAGCTTGCCGATGAACAGCTCGCGCGCCGCCTCCTGCTCGGCTTCGCTCTTCTGGCGCACCTGGTCGGCGGTCATCACGTTGAGCTGCCAGCCCGAGAGCTTGCTCGCGAGGCGCACATTCTGGCCGCCGCGACCGATCGCCTGGGACAGCTTGTCCTCGGCGACCGCGATGTCCATCGAGTGCTTTTCCTCGTCGACGATGATCGACTGCACTTCGGCCGGCGCCATCGCGTTGATGACGAACTGCGCCGAGCTGTCGTTCCACAGCACGATGTCGATGCGCTCGCCGTTCAGCTCGTTCGACACCGCCTGCACGCGCGAACCGCGCATGCCGATGCAGGCGCCGATCGGATCGGTGCGGTGGTCGTGCGCGAGCACGGCGATCTTGGCGCGGTCGCCCGGATCGCGCGCACAGGCCTTGATCTCGACCAGGCCCTGACCGACTTCCGGCACTTCGAGCTTGAACAGCTCCATCATCAGTTCGGGTGCCGTGCGCGAGACGAACAACTGCGGTCCGCGCGGTTCCGAGCGCACTTCGTACAGGTAGCCGCGCAGGCGGTCGCCGGCGCGCACCGCTTCGCGCGGGATCGCGCGGTCGCGCGGCACGAACGCCTCGGCGTTGCCGCCGAGATCGAGGAACACGCTGCCGCGCTCGACGCGCTTGACGATGCCGGTGATCAGCTCGCCGACGCGATCCTTGTACGCGTCCACGACCAGCGCACGCTCGGCTTCGCGCACGCGCTGGACGATGACCTGCTTGGCCGCCTGCGCCGAGATGCGTCCGAAATCCGGATTCTCGATCGGCTGCTCGACGAAGCCGCCGACGTCGACGCCGGGCGCCTCGTCCATCGCGTCCATCATGCGGATCATGCGATCCGGCGATTCCATGACGACGTCGTCCGGCACGACTTCCCAGCGGCGGAACGTCTCGTAGTCGCCGCTCTCGCGGTCGATCGAGACGCGTACCGACACGTCCTCCTCGGCATACCGCTTCTTCGCGGCAGACGCGAGCGCGGCCTCCATCGCCTCGAAAATAACGCCTCTCGGCACGCCTTTCTCGTTGGCGACCGCATCGACGACCAGCAGCAAGTCTTTACTCATATCCAGCTCCTTCGCGACCGCCGGGGCGGCCGGAATGACTCCAATGATCCGGTTTCACGATCCCGCGCCCGCTCGGGACGCCAAGGACATCGCACATGCACTTCGTTTCGGTCCCGCTAGTTCTTCTTCCTGCGTCGCGCCGGCAGCTCCAGCCCCTTCGGTTCGGGCTTCGCCGGCACCAGGCCCAGCGCCGCGTAGTCCGGCACCAGGCGCGCCTTGGCGATGTTCGCATGCGCGATCGCCACCGGCGTGCCGTCCTGGTCGATCGTGATGCGGTCGCCGTCGACCGACCGGATCGCGCCCTGGAAGCGGCGGCGGCCGTCGAGCGGCAGGTTCACGGTGATCTTGGCCTGCTCGCCGATGAAGCGCTCGAAATGCTCCAGCGTGAACAGCGGCCGCTCCAGTCCCGGCGACGACACTTCCAGCGTATAGCGGCCGGCGACCGGGTCGTTGACGTCGAGCAGCGCGGAAATCTCGCGGCTGGCCCGTTCGCAATCGTCGATCGTGACGCCACGCTCCGGCTCGTCGATGTACACGCGCAGCAGGCTGCCGCCCGCGCTCGTGCTGAATTCGATGCCGACGAGCTCGAGCCCGAGATCGGCGATCGCTGGCGCCAGAAGTTCGTTGAGTTCCATGGAGCGTGATTACCTCTGCAATCGTCCCGATCGCCAAGGGCGAAGCGCCGCCCTAGATGTGGGCACTTCCCGCGAAAAGCAAAATCCGGAAACAAAAAATGGGCACGAGGCCCATTCCGTAGTTCGCCGTTGTGTCGCATCCAACATCGGCGAGCTGCCTGGAGGCAGCCGGCGCGTCCTGCGCCTGATGTTACCTCAGCGGTCGTCCTTGATCGCGAAAATCAAAGGCGCCCGTCCATGGCCGCGCTTTTCAAACCAAGAAAAAGGCCGCTCGAGGCGGCCTGTTCCTTTGACCTCGGTGAAACGTGGTAGCGGGGGCAGGATTTGAACCTGCGACCTTCGGGTTATGAGCCCGACGAGCTGCCAGACTGCTCCACCCCGCACCGAGCTGCGCAGTCTAGCGGGAGTGTCGATCTCCCGCAAGATGCAAACAGGCTTTTTCGCGCACTTTCTTCCGTACACCCGCCGCCGTCGCAGGCGAACGGCAACTCATTGCACGTTGAAGGCGCGGTTGCACAGGTCCAGCAACGGCCCCCACGCGAGGCCGAGCGCCAGCAAGGCCAGTCCGTTCAGCGACAGCACCCAGCGGAACGAACGGTCGCCCGGCAGCAGCAGCGGCGAATCGTCCCGCGGCGCATCGAAGTACATGACCTTGACCACGCGCAGGTAGTAGTAGATGCCGACGATCGCGAACACGATCGCGACGATCGCGAGCCAGAGCTGGCCGGCATCGATGGCTGCCTTCAGCACCATCAGCTTGGCGAAGAAACCGAACAGCGGCGGCACGCCCGCCAGCGAGAACATCGCGATCGCCATGACGCCGGCGTACCACGGGTTGCGCTGGTTGAGGCCCTTGAAGTCGTCGATCTCCTCGGCTTCGAAGCCGGCGCGCGCGAGCAGCATGATCATGCCGAACGCGACCGCGGCCATCAGCGCGTAGCTGATCATGTAGAACATCGCGGCGGCGAAGCCGGTCGGCGTGCCGTTTACGAAGCCGAGCAGCAGGAAGCCGATGTGCGAGATCGTCGAGTACGCGAGCATGCGCTTGAGGTTCGTCTGCGCGATCGCGAACACGTTGCCGATCGCCAGCGACAGCACCGCGAGCACGGCGAGCATCAGGGTCCAATGCTCGTGCATGCCGCCCATCGCGCCCTCGAGCAGGCGGTAGGTCATGCCGAACGCGGCGAGCTTGGAGGCGGAACCGACGAACAAGGTGACGCCGGTCGGCGCGCCCTGGTAGACATCCGGCAACCACATGTGGAACGGCGCGGCACCGAGCTTGAACGCGGCGCCGACGACCAGGAAGACGAGGCCGAACGCGAGCAGGACGCGGTGCGGGCTGCCCGCCGAGAAATCGGCAACCGCGTGGATCTTGGCCAGATCCAGGGTGCCCGTCGCGCCGTAGATCATCGACATGCCGTAGAGCAGCAGGCCCGAGGCCAGCGCGCCGAGCACGAAGTACTTGATCGCGGCTTCCGACGAAACGGACGAATCGCGATTCAGCGCGACCAGCGCGTACGAGCTCAGGGTCAGCAGTTCCAGTCCGAGATAGACCGTGACGAGGCTGCCGGCCGACACCAACAGCATCATGCCGATCGTCGCGAACAGCAGCAGCAGGTAGAACTCGCCGATGAACAGCTTGCGGTCGCGCAGGTAGTCGCGGCTGTAGACCATCACCAGGCCGGTCGTCAGCAGCACGAACAGTTTCAGCACGGTCGCCACGCCATCGCGCAGGAACATGCCGTTGAACGCCGAGATGCCCTGCCCCGTTTCCGGCGCATCGCGCCAGACCAGCGCTCCGGCCACCACCAGCGCGAGCAGCGACAGCCAATGGGTGACGCCGCGCTGCGCTGGCTTCAGGAACAGGTCGACCAGCAGGATGAGGCAGGTCGCGCCGAGCAGCACCAGCTCGGGCAGCATGACGAGGAGGTCGTTTGGACTAAATGGAATCATGATGCTCGGGCTCGGAGGATACGCAAGCAAATCGATCGCTGGCGCATCAATTGCTGAAAACAGAACTGGCTGCAGCGTTGAACTTCAGCGAAAAGCTTCCGCACGGATGGACGAGCGTCATTGGCGTAGCCGCAACCGCGCCTGCGCCAAGCGCGGTCGTGTGGAATATCGTCTGCTCTATTTTTACGCCATTGGCATCGAGCGCATCGAAGTACAGAAACGGAGTTTTCGGACCATTGGTCGTATTCTTGTAGGTCAACGTTGCGACGCAGAAACCTCCGGTCTGATCGGCGATCGAGAGTTTTTGCATCTCGATGCCGTTCCAGGTCATCGGCAAGCCATCCGTATCGGGAGTGCCGCCATTACTCTTGAAGAATCGCTCCAGCGGCTTGGTTTGACCGTTCGGAAGGGTCAGTTGCGCCGTCGTCGCGGAATTGAACTTGATCTTGATGATCCCGTCGTTGCCGTCGAGATGCTCCTGCGAGTAGTTGCAGACGATGCACTGGCCATCGCGGTATTTGTCGAGTGTGCCTTCGAAATACGTGCCGTCCTGCTGGAGCGCATTGGAAGACAGATACCAGAGCGGTTTGCCGTCCGCATCGTAGGTATACACCGCGAGCGCCATGATGTTGCCGTTGATTTCGATGTTGTAACCGGTGCCGCCATCATTCCGGTTGACCCAGAAACCACTCTCGGGCGTGATCGCATGCGCAACAGACGCGCCGGCAAGCAGAGCGAGCGCGCACAGCGTCGAAATGGAATGCTTCATTGCGAAAATCTCCATGTTGGCGTTCAGGCTTTGGCCAAGCCGAGCTGCTGGACGATCTGCAGCACCGCGGGTTCCATCAGGTCGGTCAGCGGCTTGGGATACACGCCGACCGCGAGCACCGCCACCGCGAACGCGCCGAGCACGATCCATTCGCGCGCGTCGAGGTCCTTCATCTTGGCGACCTTGTCGTTGCCGACCTCGCCGAAGATCACGCGCTTGACCAGCCACAAGGTGTAGGCGGCGCCGATGATCAGCGTGAACGCCGCGAGCAGCGCGATCAGCGGGCTGTCCTGGAACGCCGCCAGGATCACCATGAACTCGCCGACGAAGCCGCTGGTGCCGGGCAGGCCGCAGTTCGCCATCGCGAACAGCACCATGAACGCCGCGAACCACGGCATCACGTTGGCGACGCCGCCGTAGTCCTTGATCATGCGCGTGTGCAGGCGGTCGTACATGACGCCGATGCACGAGAACATCGCGCCGGAAACGAAACCGTGCGAGATCATCTGCACCATCGCGCCCTGCACCGCCAGGCGCGCGCCGAGCGGATTGCCGTGCGTACGCACCAGCGCCAGCGCGATGAAGATGCCGAGCGTGACGAAACCCATGTGCGCGATCGACGAGTACGCGATCAGCTTCTTCATGTCCTCCTGCACGAGGGCGACATAGCCGATGTAGACGATCGCGATCAGCGACATCGCGATGACCAGCCACGCGTATTCCTGGCTTGCATCCGGCGCGATCGGCAGCGAGAAGCGGATGAAGCCGTAGCCGCCGACCTTCAGCATGATCGCGGCCAGAATCACCGAGCCGCCGGTCGGCGCTTCGACGTGCGCGTCCGGCAGCCAGGTGTGCACCGGCCACATCGGCACCTTGATCGCGAAGCCGGCGAGGAAGGCGAAGAACAGCCACGCCTGCTCCTTCGTGCCGAGCCCGGCATGCGCGAACGCCGCCAGCGAGAACTCGCCGGTCTTCATGTGCAGGTAGATCAGCGCGACCAGCATGAAGATCGAGCCGAGGAACGTGTAGATGAAGAACTTCAGCGTGGCGTAGACGCGGCGCGGACCGCCCCAGATGCCGATGATGATGAACATCGGGATCAGCATCGCCTCGAAGAACACGTAGAACAGTAGCGCGTCGGTGGTCGCGAACACGCCGATCAGCAGGCCTTCGAGCGCGAGCATCGCCGCCATGTATTGCGACACGCGCTTCTCGATCGGCCCCCACGAGCCGAGGATTACCAGCACGCTGGTGAACGCGGTCAGCACGATCAGCGCGATCGAGATGCCGTCGACGCCGAGCGCGTAGTTCGCCTTCAGCGCGGCGATCCACGCATGGCTCTCGACGAACTGCATCGCGGGGCCGGCCGGCTGGTAGCCGGTCCACAGCGGGACCGACAGCACGAAGGTCGCCAGGGTGACGGCGAGCGACAGCCAGCGGGCCGTGTTCGGCTGGCGTCCCACGGCGAGCACGACGATGGCGCCGATGATCGGCAGCCAGATCAGGAGACTGAGAAGATGCGAAACGGGCATGGTCTGGTTCGGTCCTGAGTCGATCAAAGCGCCGCGTGGTTGACGACCCACCACACGCCGCCGAGCAGCGCGATCAGGCCGAGGATCATCGCGAAGGCGTAGTGGTAGAGGTAGCCCGACTGCAGCCAGCGCACCGTCGCGGACGTGCGATCGACCACGGCGGCGGAGCCGTTGACGATGACGCCGTCGATCAGGCCTGCATCGCCCCCCTTCCACAAGCCGCGACCGAGCGCGACACCGCCGCGCGCGAACACGGCCTGGTACAGCTCGTCGATCCAGTACTTGTTGACGAGGATCGCGTAGACCGGCCGCAACGCGCTCTTGAACTTCGCGGTGACGCCGGGATTGAACAGCCAGATCCAGGTCGCGACGGCGAAGCCGGCCAGCGCCGGCCAGAACGGCGACGACGGCACGAAGCTGTGCAGCACCATCGCGAGCGGGCCGTGGAACTCGTGCGCGAGTTCGCCCAGCACGTCGTTCGCTCGATTGACGCGGATCGCGCCACCGAACCATCCGCCGAATACCATCGGTCCGATCGTGCTCCAGCCGACCAGCACCGACGGGATCGCGAGCAGCACCAGCGGCAAGGTGATCACCCACGGCGACTCGTGCGGCG
>Ga0153956_1001467_pt1 | contig 20413 bp, 20 predicted proteins | sample TSFL040MetaG_FD_104704 | JGI IMG/M metagenome (GOLD analysis project Ga0153956, IMG submission 104704) | Attine ant fungus gardens microbial communities from Florida, USA - TSFL040 MetaG | ecosystem: Host-associated > Fungi > Mycelium > Unclassified | place: USA: Florida, Wekiwa Springs...
GGCCGAGCCGACGCGGCTGACCGACAGGCCGACGTTGATCGCGGGACGGATGCCCGCGAAGAACAGGTCGGTTTCGAGGAAGATCTGGCCGTCGGTGATCGAGATCACGTTGGTCGGGATGTAGGCCGACACGTCGCCCGCCTGCGTCTCGATGATCGGCAGCGCGGTCAGCGAGCCGCCGCCGTTCGCGTCCGACATCTTGGCGGCGCGCTCCAGCAGGCGCGAGTGGAGATAGAAAACGTCGCCCGGATACGCCTCACGGCCCGGCGGACGGCGCAGCAGCAGCGACATCTGGCGATAGGCGACCGCCTGCTTGGAGAGATCGTCGAACACGATCAGCGCGTGCATGCCGTTGTCGCGGAAATACTCGCCCATCGCGGTGCCGGTATAGGGCGCGAGGAACTGCAGCGGCGCGGGGTCCGACGCGGTCGCGGCGACCACGATCGAATAGTCCATCGCGCCGTTCTCGGTCAGCGTGCGGACGAGTTGCGCCACCGTCGAGCGCTTCTGGCCGACCGCGACATAGACGCAATAGAGCTTCTTCTTCTCGTCGTCGCCGGCGTTGACCGTCTTCTGGTTGATGAAGGTGTCGATCGCGACCGCCGACTTGCCGGTCTGGCGGTCACCGATGATCAGCTCGCGCTGGCCGCGGCCGACCGGCACCAGCGCGTCGATCGCCTTCAGGCCCGACTGCATCGGCTCGCTGACCGACTGGCGCGGGATGATGCCCGGCGCCTTCACTTCGACGCGGCTGCGCTTCTCGGCCACGATCGGGCCCTTGCCGTCGATCGGGTTGCCGAGGCCGTCCACGACGCGGCCGAGCAGGCCCTTGCCGACCGGCACGTCGACGATGGTGCCGGTGCGCTTGACGGTGTCGCCCTCGCGGATCTCGGCGTCCGAGCCGAAGATCACGACGCCGACGTTATCGGCTTCGAGGTTGAGCGCCATGCCCTGCACGCCGTTGGCGAATTCGACCATCTCGCCGGCCTGGACGTTGTCCAGCCCGTGGATGCGCGCGATGCCGTCACCGACCGAGAGCACCTGGCCGGTTTCCGAGACTTCCGCCTCGGTGCCGAAATTGGCGATCTGGTCCTTGATGACCTTCGAGATTTCTGCGGCGCGGATATCCATAACTAGAGCCTTTAGCCTTTCCTGCTGATCGCGTGTTCGCGAATCAGCCCTTCATTGCGTGCGCGAGGGAGTTCAAACGGGTCTTGATCGACGAATCGATCATCTGGCTGCCGATCTTCACGACCAGCCCGCCGAGGAGCGAGGGATCGACCGACAGATCGACGGTGACGTCGCGGCCGATGCGGGTGCGCAGTTGCTGCTTCAATGCATCGACCTGCTTCGCGTCGAGCGGATGCGCCGAGGTGACCTCGGCGGTGGTCTCGCCGCGATACGAGGCCGCGAGGCCGCGGAACGCGCGGATGATCGCGGGCAGCTCGGCGAGGCGGCGGTTCTGCGCCAGCACGCCGAGGAACCTGGTGGTGGTATCGTCGAGCTTCAGCGCCCCCGCTGCGGCGGCGACGCCCTTGCCGGCGTCGCTGCGGCTGATCAGCGGGCTGGTGGTCAGCGCCTTGAAGTCGGCCGACTGCGCGATCGCGTCGCGCACCGTGTTCAGGCTCGATTCGACCGCCGGGATCGCCCTGGCGTCGCGCGCCAGTTCGAACAACGCGGTCGCGTAACGGCCGCCCAGGCTGGCCTGAATGCTGCTGCCCTGATTACCGCTGGATGTCTCCACGCGATTCGTTTCCTCGTTCACAACGGGTTTTGGTGCCATACGAAAAGAGGGCCGTAATCGGCCCCCCTGATGGGTCGCCGCGCGGTTAGCATCGGGTGGCGGGGGATGCAACCCGTGTGGCAGCCTCGCTGCACGATGCTAGGAGCGCGCGGTCGAATCAGCCCGGGAGTGATCCGTTGGACGCCAAGACCGAAGCCCGCCGCGCCGAACTCCACGCCGCCGAGGCGAAGGCGATGGCGCTGCTCGACACGATCGAGCGGCAGGGGCTGATCGCGCCGGGGCGCACCGAGCGCGAGGTGGAGCAGGACATCTACGCGCTCGCCGCGCGCGAGTTCGGCGTCGAGAAGCATTGGCACAAGCGCATCGTGCGGGCGGGCGCCAACGGGGTCTGCACCGCGCGCGACAATCCGCCGGTGCTGACGATCGCCGAGGACGATCTGGTCTATTGCGATCTCGGCCCGGTCTTCGAGGAATGGGAAGCCGATGTCGGGCGCAGCTATGCGCTGGGCGACGACCCGGCGAAGCACAAGCTCGTCGCCGATCTGCCGCTCCAGTTCGATCGCGTGAAGGCGCATTTCGATGCAAACCCGGACATCACCGGCGACCGGCTCTACGCTTTCGCCTGCGAAAGCGCGGAAGCCGCCGGCTGGCGCTTCGGCGGGGTGATCGCCGGGCATATCGTCGGCGAGTTCCCGCACGCGCATTTGCCCGGCGAAAAGGACTTCTATCGCATAAATCCCGAAAATACCGGCCGCCTGCGCGATCCCGATCCGCTTGGGCAGGCGCGTTTCTGGATCCTGGAAATCCATCTCGTGGCGAAGGACGGCAGCTACGGCGGGTTCTATGAGCGCCTGTTGACCTGATCGCTTTGGCCGCAAGCCGCGGGATGTGACCGCGCCGCGGCACGCCTATATCCGCTGCATGACGACCGAAATCGCCACCGACATCGAGACCGCCTGGGCCGCGTTCGAGCGGCGTGATCGCGCTTATGACGGGCGTTTCGTGGTCGCGGTGAAGACCACCGGCATCTATTGCAAGCCGAGCTGCCCGGCGCGGCATCCGCGGCGCGAGAATATCGCTTTCCATCCCGATGCCGCCTCGGCGCGCGCCGCGGGCTTTCGCGCCTGCCTGCGCTGCAAGCCCGACGAGATGGGGCGTGACCGCATCGCGGTGGCCGAGGCGATCGCGTTGATCGAGGCGGCGGAGGAAGTGATCCCGCTTGAAACCCTCGCCGAGCACGTCGGCTACGCGCCGCATCATTTCCACCGCCTGTTCAAGCGCGCCACCGGCGTGACGCCCGCCGCTTACGCCCGTGGCCTGATGGCGCGCCGTGTCGGCGAGGCGCTGCGGCAGGAAGCGAGCGTCACCAACGCGATCTACGGAGCGGGCTATTCCGCGCCGAGCCGGTTTTACGAGGGCGGGGCGAAGCGGCTGGGCATGACGCCGAGCGCCTGGGCGCGCGGCGGGGCGGGCGTCACGATCCGCTGGACGATCGCCGACACCAGCCTCGGCCCGATGCTCGTCGCCGCGACCGACAAAGGGCTGTGCCGGATCGCCTTCGACGAGGACGAGCGCGCGCTGCACGACCTGTTCCCCAAGGCCGAGATCGCGCCCGGCGGTGCGGCGCTGGCCGAGCTGGCGGCAAAGGTGGTCGCCGCGGTCGAATCGCCCGAGCGCGACCAGGATCTGCCGCTCGATGTCCGCGGCACCGCGTTCCAGGAGGCGGTGTGGCAAGCGCTCCGCGAGATTCCGCTGGGCGAGACGCGCAGCTACGCCGAACTGGCCGCGCTTGCGGGCAACCCCAAGGCGGTGCGCGCCGTGGGCAGCGCGTGCGGCGCCAACCATGTCGCGATCGCCATCCCCTGTCACCGTGTGCACCGCGCAAGTGGCGAGATCGGTGGCTACGCTTATGGCGCGGACCGGAAGGTGGCGCTGCTCAAGAGAGAAGGTGCAGCGTGATTTGCGTCGCCCGTAGATTCAATTCTATGACGTCCGTGCATTTCCAGGGATAGGTTTCGGCAGGTGAGATCGTTCTCCCGCGAAAGCGGGAGTCCAGGGTTCCAGGCGCGGCCCGTGCAGCTCTGGACCCCCGCCTTCGCGGGGGAACAGACAGTGCGATCAAAATAAATTTTACCCTGCGAGTTGCACATTGAACCAGTCTATCGCACGGCGTCTTAGGCTTTCAATACACCGGCCGCCGCGCTAGCCTGCTCTCCAACAGGGAGCACATATGCAGCCGATCGAGCCGAATACCCAGGGCATTATCCGACACCCCGCGATCCGGCTGCTGATCGCGATCCTGATGCTCGGTATCACCACGTTCGTTGCATCGGCCGCGGCGCGATTCATCGACATCAAGGGCGACGCCTGGCGCAGTGTCGCCGCGTCCTGCGTGGTCGCGGCGATCTTCGTCGCGATGTATGCCGGGTTCTGCCGCTGGATCGAGCAGCGCCCGGCAGTCGAGTTCGCGCCGCGCGGGGCCGGGGTGCAGATACTGCTCGGTCTCGTACTTGGGACTGCGATCTTCTCGGCGGTCGTCGGGGTGATCGCGCTGGGCGGCGGCTATCAGGTGCTCGCGACGCGCGGGCCGGTGGTGCTGGTGCCCGCGCTGGCGATTTCGGCTGCCTTGTTCGGCGGGCTGCATCTCGGCAATCACAACGCGACGTGGTTCGCGGCCGTCGCGATCGCGTTCGAGGCCGGCATCCTGCTCGCCGGGCTCTACATGATCACGCGGACCCTGTGGGCGCCGATCGGGCTCCACGCGGCGTGGAATTTCGTCGAGGGCGGGGTCTATTCGATCCCGATCTCGGGCGGCAATTTCAACGGCCTGCTGGTGCCGCGCATCACCGGCTCGGACCTGCTGACCGGAGGTGCGTTTGGTGCCGAAGCGTCGCTTCCTGCGATGGGCGTAGCGACGGCCGCGGGCCTGATCCTCGTCTGGATCGCCTGGAAGCGCGGCCGGTTCGTGCAGCCCCTGTGGGTGCGCCGCCGTCAGTCGGCCGCCGGAGCCGCCTCGCAGGCATAGACCAGCTTTTCGTTGGGAAGCGGCGGCATCGCGGCGCGGATCGCCGCCTGCTGGTCGCCGAGCTTGCGAATCGCCGACTGATCGGCGGTGCAGGCCTTCACATTGCCCTGCGCGCGCAGCTTGCGGGCGTTGGTCATATCGTCCTCGCCCAGCATGTAGCGCGTGTTCGAATAGGTCTTCGTCGCCGGATCGAAGTCCAGCACCGAGACGGTCTGGTCCTCCGACGGCACCAGGATGCGTTCCCAGCGCGCGCCGTCGGGCGCGTATTGCGTGCGGCCGTTGATGCAGCCGTCGGGCGACCAGCCGAGCTTGACGTCGTCGGTCGGCGAGACGGTCACGCGGCTACGGCCGGGCTGCAGGCGGCAGAGGAAGTGCGTCGCCGCCAGCGCCGGCGTGGGCGAGGCTTCGGGCACCGGATTGCCCGCGGGCAGGCTGACGATCGTGCCGGGGCGCAGGAAGAAGACGACCGCCGAAGCGACCAGCAACAGCCCGCCGCCTGCCGCGACCCAGATCGCCTCACGCCGCCGGTCGCGCATCTCGAGCATGCCCGCTCCGCCGATCGTCAGCGCGCCCGCCACGAGCAGCACGGCGGCCAGCGCCATGATGTTCTCGCGGTTGCGCTCGGCTTCGTCGCGCGCCTTGGCGAGCGCATCCTCGCGCGCGATATCGGCTTTTTCCGCGGCTTCACGCCGGGCGGCGGCGGCATCGGCGCTGGCGCGCGCATCGGCGTCGCTGTCCTGGCGCAGCCGGTCCTCGATGCTGGTGCACGGCGATCCGACCGACTGGTATTTCTGCTTCGCCTCGCCGAGGAAACCCGCGAGTTCGCTGTCGGCGATCGCGAAGCCGAAATTGGCGTCGCCCGCTTCGCCCTGGGTCAGCGCGGAATTGATCCCGATCACGCGCCCGCACGGATCGAGCAACGGGCCGCCCGAATTGCCGCGCGCGATGTTCGCGGTGTGGAGCAGCACCTGCACGCCCGACATGGCGCGCAATCCCGAGAACACGCCTTCGGAGCGGATCGGAGCCTGCGGCGTGATGTAGTCTGTCGCCGAGCGCGCGGTGGCGAGATCGACATTGCCGGGATAGCCGAGCGCCACGACGTTGCCGCCGTCAGCTACCGGGCCGGAATAGAGCGTCGCGGGCGGCAGGGAAGCGCCGGTGAATTCGAGCAAGGCGAGGTCGCGCCCGGCGTCGAACGCCACCACTTTCGCTTCGTACGAGCGGCTGCCGGCCGACGGCACCACGCCGATCACGACATTGCCGGGGTAACGCTGGGCCAGTTCGACGACATGCGCGTTGGTCACTACGCGATTGGGCGAGACCGCGACGCCGCTGCCATGCCCGAACCCGACCACCTCGCCGTCCACCGTCGCGATCGTGACGACGCGGACCACGCTGCGCGCGGCGGCGGAGATGTCGTCGGCGCGAGCTATCGACGGTAGAGCAAAGAGGGCGATCAGAAGCAGGATCAGGCGGCGCATGCGCGGTTTCTGGCAGCATCGCGCCGCGTGCGACAGCGGAAAATCGCCGCGCGCGACGATCCGCCGCTAGACGAAGCTGTACGGATCCACATCCACCACCACGCGCACCTTGCCCGGCCAGTCGAGCGCGCCCAGCCAGTCGCGGATCACGTCCTGCACGTCCAATGCGCGGCGGGCGTGGACGAGCAGGCGGTAGCGGTGGCGGCCGCGCAGCATCGCCAGCGGGGCGGGGGCGGGGCCGTAGACGTGCATGTCGTCGATCTTCGGCGCCGATCGGCCGATCGTCAGCGCGGTCTCGTGCGCGGCCTTCTGGTCCTCCGAACTCACCACGATCGCGGCATAGCGGCCGAACGGCGGCGCGCCGGCCTCGCGCCGCGCCTCGGTCTCGGCTTCGTAGAAGGCGTCCGAATCGCCCGACACCAACGCCTGCATCACGCGCGCCTTGGGGCTGTGCGTCTGGATCAGCACCTTGCCCGGCTTCTCGCCGCGCCCCGCACGGCCGGAGACCTGCATGATCTGCTGGAAGGTGCGCTCGGCCGCGCGCAGATCGCCGCCGTCGAGGCCGAGATCGGCGTCGATCACGCCGACCAGCGTCAGTTCGGGGAAGTGATAGCCCTTGGTCACCAATTGCGTGCCGACGACGATGTCGATCTCGCCCGCTTCCATGCGGTTGACGAACTCGGCGGCCTTGGCGGGCGACCAGATCGTGTCGCTCGTCACCTGCGCGACGCGCGCCTCGGGCCACAGCAATGCCACTTCGTCGGCGATCCGCTCGACGCCGGGGCCGCAGGCGACCAGCGTGTCCTCGTTGCCGCATTCGGGGCAGGCGCGCGGCACCGGCTCGACATGCCCGCAATGGTGGCAGGCCAGCCGCCGCACCAGCCGGTGCTCGACCATCCAGGCGGTGCAATTGGGGCATTGGAAGCGGTGCCCGCAGGTGCGGCAGAGCGTGAGCGGGGCATAGCCACGCCGGTTGAGGAACAGCAGCACCTGCTCCTTGCGTTCCAGCGTTTCCTCCACCGCCTGCACCAGCCGGGGCGACAGCCAGCGGCCGCGATCGGGCGGCTCGGCGAGCAGGTCGATCGCGGCGATCTCGGGCAGTTCGGCGGCGCCGTAGCGGCCAGGCAATTTCAGCTCGGCATAGCGTCCGGCCGCGACCTGCTGGCGCGTCTCGATCGCCGGCGTGGCGGAGGCGAGCACCACCGGGCATTGCTCGAACAGCCCGCGCATCACCGCCACGTCGCGGGCGTGATAATGCACGCCCTCCTCCTGCTTGAAGCTCGTCTCGTGCGCCTCGTCGACCACGATCAGCCCGAGATTGGCGTAGGGCAGGAACAAGGCCGAGCGCGCGCCGACCGTCACCAAAGCCTGCCCCGCCGCGATCTGGCGCCAGGCGCGGCGGCGCTGCGACTGGCGCAGGCCCGAATGCCACGCCACCGGCTCGCAGCCGAAGCGCGCGTGGAAGCGTTTCAGGAACGGCTCGGTCAGCGCGATTTCGGGGAGCAGGACGAGCGTCTGCCTGCCTTCCGCGATGGCGGCGGCGATCGCCTCGAAATAGACCTCGGTCTTGCCCGATCCGGTGACGCCGTCGAGCAAGGTCGGCTGGAACGCATGCGCGCGGACGTTGGCGACCAAGGCATCGCTGGCGAACGCCTGTGCCGGGCTCAGTTCGGGCACCGCATGGAGCGGATCGGGAAGGGGGAAGGGGCTGTCGATATCGACCTCCACCGCCTCCAGCGCGCCGGTCTTGACCAGCCCGCGGATCACCGCATCCGAGACATCGGCGATCGTCGCCAGCTCACGGATCAGGCCCTGGCGGTCGCCGATCCGCTCCAGCGCCTGCTCGCGCTGCGGCGTCAGGCGATCGGGCGTGGCGCCGGTCGCGCGATATTCGATGATCGTGCGCCCGCCTTCCAGCGCCGACGTGGAGGCGAGCGCCATCCGCGCCACCGCGGCCGGCGTGGCGAGGTAGTAATCGGCGGCCCATTCGATCAGGCGGCGCAGCGGTGCGGTCAGCGGCGGGGCGGGCAGCACGCCGACCAGATTGCGCAGCCGATTGTCGCCGACCTCCGCGTCCGACGGCATGCGCTCGGGTTCCCACACGATCCCGACCAATTGGCGCGGCCCGAGCGGCGCGACGACGATCGATCCCGGCTCGACCGCCATGCCGTGCGGCACGCGGTAATCGAGCGGGCCCAATGCGGAATTCATGACGAGGACGCGGGCGCGGGACATCTGCGCGGCGATATAGGGGGTAGGAGCGAGGGCGTCACGTCGCTCTCTTCCGTCATGCCGGACTGTTCCGGCACCCACCGCTCCGCAAGAGCAGCAACGGCCGGGTGTCGGTACGGTAGGCCCCGGAACGAGTCCGGGGTGACGGTGGAAGCCAGGATGCGTTACACTCTTCCAATGATGCCCAACGACCAGCTCGATGCGATGATGGGCCGATTCCACGCCCGAGGTGGCGGCGGTGTCGCGTGAGGTGATCGCCGAGCCCGCAATCCGTGCGCTGATCGATGCCGCGGGCGAAAGGCGGACGGTCATCAAGTCGATCTCGGCAAAGCAACGTCCGAGGCAGCCGAAGACCTAGTTCGTTCTCGTCATCCCGGGCTTGACCCGGGATCCCGCTTCTTCTGCAGCGAAAATAGCGGGACCCCGGCTCAAGGCCGGGGTGACGAAGGTTGGAACGAGGTCTAGGCTGTGCCAAATCCTTCGGAGACGCGCCATGCCGCCCCTTCTGCTCCTGCTTCAGGCCGCGCTCGCCGCGCCTGCGCCGCAAGCTTGCCCGGCGAGCTTCGCCTATACCGCGCCGTTCGCCGCCTGGCCTGCTGCCAGGGCGTCCGACGCGCCGTTGATCGGACAGGCTGTCGATATCGTCCCTGCGCCGGTCGCGCAGGCGAAGTTCGTCACGCCGCCCGACCGCGCCGCGAAGCCCGGCACGGGAGCGATCGTCGCCGGGTTCGCGGTGAAGACGGCGGGCGTGTATCGCATCGCCGTGGGCGGTCCGGGCGCGGCGCCCAAAGGCATCTGGATCGATGTGGCCGCCAACGGCCAGACGCTCCGCTCGGTCGCACATCAGGAAGGGCCGGCCTGCTCGAACATCGCCAAGGTCGTCGATTTCGATCTGCCCGCAGGCCATTACACGCTGCAGCTTGCCGGCATCGCCGATCCCGCCCAGTTGGTGCGCGTGCTGATCCTGCCGCGCTGATCCGCCGATGGCGCTCGCGGAAGACTATGCCCGGCATCTCGCGCGCGACCGGCGGCGGTCGCTGCATACCGTGCGGGCCTATCAGGCGACCGCCGAGCGGCTGACGGCGTTTCTCGGCGCGCATTGGGGCGCAGCGGTGGACCGCGCGGCTTTGGGCAAGGCGAGTGCCGCCGATCTGCGCGCCTATCTCGCCTTCCGCCGCGCCGCAGGGCTGGGCAATGCCTCGGCGGCGCGCGAATTGTCGGCGGTGCGCGGGTTTCTCGCCTTCGCGGCGGGCAAGGAAGCGGTGCCGCGGATGAAGGGGCCGCGCGTCAAGAAAGGCGTGCCGCGCCCGATCGCGCCGCAGGAAGCTGTGGCGCTGGCCGAGGATGTGTCGGAGCTTGCCGCCGAGCCGTGGATCGGCGCGCGCGACTGGGCGGTGCTGCTGCTGCTTTACGGCGCGGGGCTGCGCATCGGTGAGGCGGTCGGGCTGACCGGCGCGGTGCTGCCGCTCGGCGAGACGCTGAGCGTCACCGGCAAGCGCGACAAGACGCGGATCGTGCCGTTGCTGCCCGAAGTGCGCGCGGCGATCGAGGCCTATACCGACCTGTGCCCGTGGCCACTGCCGCGCGACGAGGCATTGTTCCGCGGCGCCAAGGGCGGGCCGCTCTCGCCGGCGATCGTGCGTCGCGCGGTGCAGGGCGCGCGGGGGCGGTTGGGCCTGGGCGAGCGCACCACGCCGCACGCGCTGCGCCACAGCTTCGCGACGCACCTGCTCGGGCGCGGCGCCGATCTGCGCGCGCTGCAGGAACTGCTCGGCCATGCCAGCCTCAGCTCGACCCAAATCTACACCCAGGTCGATGCCGCGCATCTGATGGACGTTTATCGCAACGCCCATCCGCGGGCTTGAGGGCGGCTTTTGGGTGGAAAGCAGCCGCCGCTGGCAATGTTGGAAAAGACTTGAGAGGATGGTGCAGCCGCGATGCGGCTGCTCTTTGACACGTTCATCTCTTTGTCCACGGACTGCCGCTTCGGTGCCGCGTCACCGCCGCCTGGGCGGAGCGCGGGAGGCGCGTCTCTGCCGCCCAGTGGTGCGTCTCCGCGGCGTATGCGGCGCGAAGGCGCCGCGTCACTGCCGCGAAGGTGCCGCTTCGCAGGTGCAAGACTCGCAAATGCGGATTCGACTCTCAACATTCACAACGTTCGCGCGGCCTCGCGCGATAAAGGTGCGACTTTTGCGACGTTAGAGTCGATTCGGTGCTCCGGGATCACGCCTCCCCGGCGAAGGCCGGGGCCCAGTTGCAGGCCGTCCGATGCTGGGCCCCGGCCTTCGCCGGGGAGGCGTATATTAATTCAGGTCGATCAGATTCTGGCGCACGAACCTGCCTTCAGCGCGCCGTGACCTTCGCCTCGATCGCATCCCAGATCATCCCCGCAACGTCCGTCCCGTCGAACCGCTCGATCGCGACGATGCCGGTGGGGGAGGTGACGTTGATCTCGGTCAGCCACTTGCCGCCGATCACGTCGATGCCGACGAACAGCAGTCCGCGCTTCTTCAGTTCCGGGCCGAGCGCGGCGCAGATCTCGCGCTCCTCGGGCGTCAGCGCGGTCTTCTCGGCCGATCCGCCGACCGCGAGGTTGCTGCGGATCTCGCCCGCGCCGGGCAGGCGGTTGATCGCGCCCGCCACCTCACCATCGACCAGCACGATGCGCTTGTCGCCCTTGGCCACGTCGGGGAGGAAGGCCTGGATCATGTGCGGCTCGCGCCAGGCGGTGTTGAACACCTCGATCAGCGCCGAGAGGTTGGCGCCGTCCGAGCCGACGCGGAAGATCGCCTTGCCGCCGTTGCCGTGCAGCGGCTTGACGACGATGTCCTTGTGCTGCGCCAGGAACGCCTTGGCCTCGTCGAGACTGCGCGTGACCAGCGTCGGCGGCATGAAGCGCGCAAAATCGAGCACGAAGACCTTTTCGGGCGCGTTGCGTACGCTGACCGGATCGTTGACGATCAGCGTCCGGTCCATGATCCGCTCGAGCAGGTGCGTCGCGGTGATGTAGCCGAGGTCGAACGGCGGATCCTGCCGCATCAGCACGACATCGGCCTGCTCGCCGAGATCGAGACGCACCGGTTCGCCGAAGGTGAAATGGTCACCCTGAACGCGCTGCACCGTCACCGGATGCGCCTGCGCCCAGACATGCCCGTCGGCGTAGTTGAGCGCATCCGCGGTGTAGTGGAACACGCGATGCCCGCGCGCCTGCGCCGTCAGCATCAGGGCGAAGCTCGAATCGCCGGCGATGTTGATCGATTCGAGCGGGTCCATCTGGACGGCGACGGTGAGTGGCATGTGTGTCCCCTATGACCGTCACCCCAGCGAAAGCTGGGGTCTCATGCGGCTTGAGATCCCAGCTTTCGCTGGGATGACGAAGATGTTCGAGCGGGAGTTAGTGTCGCGCTCTCTCATTGTCACCCGATCCACGCATTCTCGATGTGCCGCGGGCGCGTACCGGGCGCGAGCAGGATCACATCGACGCGGATATCCTCGCCCTCGGTGGCATAACGCGGCATCAGATATTCCGCCGCCGCCGCGACGCGCGACAGGCGGCGCTCGTCGATCGCGAAATCGAGCTCGGCGGCGGTGGCGCGGGTCTTCACCTCGACGAAGGCGATCAGCGCCCCCTTCTTCGCCACGAGATCGACTTCGCCCGCCGGCGTGCGCACGCGCCGGTCGAGGATGCGCCAGCCCCTCAGCCGCAGCCACCACCCCGCCAGCCGCTCGCCGCGCCGGCCGGCGGCCTCGGCGACGCGGCGGTCACGCATATCTCCCCTCCCTGCAAGGGAGGGGTCGGGGGTGGGTGCGAGCGCAGCGAGCTCCTCGGGCCGACCCACCCCCAACCCCTCCCTTGTCCAGGGAGGGGAGAAAATTTGCGGCGAAGTTCACCCCTTCATCTCCAGCGCCCGCGCGTAGAGCGCCTTCCGATCCAGCCCGAGTGCCTTGGCCACCTCACCCGCCGCCTTCGAAGCGGGCAGGCGGGTCAGCGCTTCGGCGAGCATCGCATCGGCGTCCGCCTCGCTGGCCGGCTCGGCTTCACCGGGCGGGGCGACGACGATGACGATCTCGCCCTTCGGCGGCACATCGGCATGGCGCGCGGCGAGCATCGACAGCGTGCCGGTCACCGCGTCCTCGAATCGCTTGGTGATCTCGCGCGTCACCGCCGCCTCGCGGTCGCCGAGCCCCTCGGCCAGCGCCGCCAGCGCCGCGCCGAGGCGCGGGCCCGATTCGTAGAAGACGAGCGTCGCACGGACCGCGGCCACTTCCGCTATGGTTGCAGCGCGCGCGCCGGCCTTGCTCGGCAGGAAGCCCATGAACAGGAAGCGGTCGGTCGGCAGCCCGGCCAGCGTCAGAGCCGCCACCGCCGCGCACGGGCCGGGAATCGTCACCACCGCATGCCCCGCGGCGCGCGCCTCGCGCACCAGCTTGAAGCCGGGATCGGAGATCAGCGGCGTGCCGGCGTCGGATACGAGCGCCACCGCCTCGCGTCCCATTCTGGCGATCAGGCGGGGGCGGACATGCGCGGCATTGTGATCGTGATACGGCGTCATCGGCCGCTTCGTGCCGATGTGGCGCAACAGGCCGGCGGTGACGCGGCTGTCCTCCACCGCGATCACGTCGGCGCGGGAAAGTATGTCGGCGGCGCGCGGAGACAGGTCTCCGAGATTGCCGATCGGGGTCGCGACGATGTAGAGGCCGGGCGAGAGAGGATCCATCGGGAGCGATCATGGCAGAGGCGAGCATCACACCGCAACGGGCAGGCACGCTGTTCCGCATCGCCGCTCTGGCCGCTGCCATGCTGGTGGCGGGATGCCAGACGATCGTGCCGCGCGGCCCCGCCGAACCGGGGCCGGCGCGTCCGCAACCGGTGCGTCCGCGCCCGGAGCAGCAGCCACCGCGTGTCGAGCCGGGCATCCCGCAGGATCTCGAGCGTCACCGCGTCGCGTTGCTCGTGCCGATGACCGGGCCGAATGCGGGCGTCGGGCAGAGTCTGGCCGACGCGACCCAGCTTGCCCTGCTCGACACCAAGAGCGAGCGCGTGCGGATCACGACCTACGACACCGCCGGCGGCGCGGCGGCGGCGGCGCAGCACGCGCTGGCCGACGGCAACCAGTTGATCCTCGGCCCGCTGCTGGCCGACGACGTGCGTGCGGTCACGCCGATCGCGCGCGCCGCCAGCGTACCGGTGGTCAGCTTCTCCAACGATGCGAGCGCGGCCGGCAACGGCGCGTATTTGATGGGCTATGCCCCGGCGCAATCGATCGATCGCGTGGTCGGCTATGCGCGCAGCCAGGGCGTGAGCAACTTCGCCGGACTGGTGCCCGGCGGCGTGTATGGCCAGCGCGCATCGACCGCGTTCCTGCGCTCGGTCGAGAGTGCGGGCGGGCAGGTGGTGACGTTGCAGACCTATGACCGCAGCAGCGCCTCGATCGGCGGCGCGATCGCCAAGATGGCGAAGGATTCGCCGTATCAGGCGGTGCTGATCGCCGACGGCGGGGCGACCGCGGCGGCGGCCGTGCCTTTGTTGCGCAAGAACGGCGGCGCGGGTGCGCATGTGCTCGGCACCGAATTGTGGAATTCGGAAACCTCGATCGCGAGCAAGCCTTCGCTCAACGGTGCCTGGTTCGCGAGCGTCTCGAACGGTCTTTACCGCCAATATGCGACCAAATACCGCGCGCGCTTCGGCACCGCGCCGTACCGGCTGTCCAGCCTGGGCTATGACGCGGTGCTGCTGACGGTGCGCATCGCACGCGACTGGCCGATGGGCACGCGCTTCCCCGAGGACCGGCTGCACGATGCCGGCGGTTTCGCCGGGATCGACGGCGCGTTCCGCTTCGGTCGCGATGGTGTCGCCGAGCGCGCGCTGGAGGTGCAGGAGATTCGCGGCGGCACCACCGTGACGGTCTCGCCTGCGCCGAGTGGCTTCGGCGATCGCTAGCCGCGGCCGGACGGCCGATTTTCAGGCAGTCACGATCCGCGGCAGGATCGCATCGAGCAGAAGCATCCCCGCCCCGGTGACGCGCAGGTGATCGCCGTCGCGGGCGATCAGGCCCTGCGCGGCGAGCCTGGCGATTTCGGCTTCGTCGACGAGCCGCGAAAGCGGCGCCTCTCCGAGCACCGCGATGCGGGCAAGGTCGATCCCTTCGTCGAGCCGCAACCCCATCAGCAGCGCCTCCTGCGCGCGCTGGGACGGTGTGAGGCGTTCTTCACTTTGCGTGCCATGGTCATTGCGTGCGACCGCGTTCAGCCAATTCTCCGGCTTGCGATGGCGCTGGGTCGCCAGCCCGCCGCGCCGGCCATGCGCGCCGGGGCCGATCCCGGCATAATCGCGGTAACGCCAGTAAGCGAGATTGTGCCGGCTTTGCTGGCCGGGGCGGGCGTGGTTGGAAATTTCATAGGCCGGAATGCCCGCGGCGGCGGTGATCGCGCGCGTCGCCTCGAACAGGTCGGCGGCAGAGTCGCCATCGGGAATGGTCAGTCGTCCGGCAGCGGCTTCGGTGGCGAAGCGCGTGCCGGGCTCGATCGTCAGTTGATAGAGGGAGAGATGTCCGGTGCCGAAACCGAGCGCCCGATTGAGTTCGCTTTCCCAGGCTGCGAGCGACTGATCAGGGCGAGCATAAATCAGGTCGAAGCTAACGCGATCGAACGCACGCTGCGCGGTGTCGAGGGCAGCCAGCCCTTCCTGCACGCCGTGCGCCCGGCCGAGGAAGCGCAGCGCCTCGTCGTCGAGCGCCTGCAGCCCGAGCGACACGCGGTTCACCCCCGCGGCCGCCAGATCGGCGAAGCGTGCCGCCTCTACCGAGGACGGATTGGCCTCCAGCGTGATCTCGATATCGTCGGCGAAGCCCCAGGCGCGCTCGGCCGCGCCCAGTACCGCCGCCACCGTCTCGGGCGGCATCAGCGAAGGCGTACCGCCGCCGAAGAAGATCGAGCCGAGCTTGCGCCGCGGCAGCGCTGCCGCCTCATAAGCGAGATCGGCGAGCAGCGCATCGCGCCACGCCGCCTGATCCACCTCGGGGCGGACATGGCTGTTGAAGTCGCAATAGGGGCATTTCGAGACGCAGAACGGCCAATGGACATAAAGCGCGAGCGGCGGCGTTTCGGCGGGGTTCATCGCGGCTCCATATGGTCGCGGTGTCGCGAGGAGGAAAGAGAATGCGTGGCGCAATGCTTGCACTGGTTCTTTTGACCGGGCGCGCCTCCGCCTCCGAGGCGCAACGCGTGGTCGAGCCGCGCGCCGTTGCCGGCAACACGCCGCGCGGTGATGCCTTGCTACGTCAGGCGATGCTTGACGGGCACAATGCTGCGCGTGCCGCCGTGAGTGAAGCGCCGTTGGTGTGGGACGGACATCTTGCAGACGACGCAGGGGCTTACGCGGATGTTCTGGCCCGCACCCGACGCTTCCAGCACGCCGAGCAGCCACAGGGGCCAGGCCGCGAGGGCGAAAATCTCTTCACCGGCACGCGCGGCGCCTATTCCTATCGCGAGATGGTCGATCTGTGGGTCGCCGAGCGGAGGGATTATGTTCCGGGCATCACGCCGCGTTTCAGCCGCACCGGCAATCCCGGCGACGTCGCGCATTATACCCAGATCGTCTGGCGAAACACGACGCGCATCGGATGCGGTCTCGCCAGCAACGCAACGGATGATTATCTCGTTTGCCGCTATGCGCCTGCAGGCAACGTCATCGGCGAGCGGGCGTTCTGACGCTCGGCGAGGGAGAACGAATGAGCAAGCAAATGATCCTGACCGTTGCCGGGAACGATCGTCCCGGCCTGACCCAGCGTCTCGCCGACGCGGTGATGAACGCCGGCGGCAACTGGCTGGAGAGTCGGCTGGTCCGGCTGGGCGGGCAGTATCTCGGCGCGGTGCTGGTCGATGTGCCCGAGGCTGCGGTCGACTTCTTGGTCACCGCGTTCGAGGCATTCGAGAAGGAAGGCTTCTCGATCGCTGCCCGCCCGGTCACCGGGGACGCGATCGATGGCGGGCAGGCGCTCGCTCTCGAACTCGTCGGGCAGGATCGACCAGGCATCGTGCGCGAGGTCACTGCGGTGCTGACCCGGCTTGCGGTCAATATCGAGGAACTGGAAACCGATCTCGAACGCGGCGCCGAATCGGGCGCGCGGCTGTTCCGCGCACGCGCCGAGTTGCGCCTGCCGCGGGGGCTGGATCAGCGTGACGTGACCGGGGCGCTGGAAGCGATTTCCAGCGAGATCATGGTCGATCTGAAAGTGTCGCCGTCCGACTGAGCGGCCTTAGAATACCGCCGCGACCAGTTGTCGGAACGCATCGGCGCGATGAGTGAGGGGCGTCTTTTCCGCCGCCGCCATCTCGCCGAACGTCTGCTGATGCCCGTTAGGCAGGAAAATCGGATCGTAACCGAAACCGTTCTCGCCGCGCGGCGGCCAGACGAGCGTGCCCTCCACGCGGCCCTCGAACCATTCGACATGGCCGTCGGGCCAGGCGAGCGCCAGCGCGCAGACGAAATGCGCGTCGCGGGGGGGCTGGTCGAGCTTCGCCAGATTGTCCTCGACCAGCTTCATGGCGAGGCCGAAATCCTTGCTCGGTCCGGCCCAGCGTGCCGAGAAGATGCCGGGATCGCCGTTCAGCGCATCGACGCACAGGCCGCTGTCATCGGCCAGTGCCGGCAGTCCCGACAGGTCCGCCGCCTGCAGCGCCTTCAGCTCGGCATTGGCGACGAAGGTCGTGCCGGTTTCCTCGGGTTCGGGCAAATCCAGTTCACCGGCCGAGACCGGCTCGACACCATAAGGCGCGAGCAATTCGCGAATCTCGCGCACCTTGCCCTTGTTGTGGCTGGCGATCACCAGCTTGCCGGGCTGCAGCTTGCGGATCGCCTGCGACTGATCGCCTTCGCCGCTCACCGGCCTACGGCTTTCGCTTGCGCTGCGAAGATGTCCGCGCAGCCGATCCGCGCGAGGCGGAGCAGGCGGAGCAGCCCTTCCTCGTCATAGGTCGCGCCCTCGGCGGTGGCCTGCGCCTCGGCGATGTTGCCGTTTTCGAGCAGCACGAAATTGGCGTCGGCGTCCGCGTTCGAATCCTCGTCATAATCGAGGTCGAGCACCGGCGTGCCCTTGAAGATACCGCACGATACCGCGGCGACTTTCTGGGTCAGCGGATCAGTCGTCAATTTGCCTTCGGCCAACAGCCCGTCGATCGCGAGCCTGAGCGCCACCCACGCGCCCGAGATCGAGGCGGTGCGCGTGCCGCCATCGGCCTGGATTACGTCGCAATCGAGCGTGATCTGGCGCTCGCCGAGCAGCTTCAGGTCGGTGACGGCGCGAAGCGAACGGCCGATCAGCCGCTGGATTTCCTGCGTGCGGCCGGACTGCTTGCCCTTGGCCGCCTCGCGACTGCCGCGGGTGTGCGTGGCACGCGGAAGCATGCCGTATTCCGCCGTCACCCACCCTTCGCCCTTGCCGCGCAGCCAGGGCGGCAGGCGTTCCTCGACCGAGGCCGTCACCAGTACCTTGGTGTCGCCGAAGCCGATCAGCACCGATCCTTCCGCATGGCGGGTGAATTTCGGCTCGATGGTGATCGCGCGCATCTGATCGGGGGCCCGGCCGCTGGGGCGCATGCAATATTCCTTCGCTAGTTCTCCCGCGAAAGCGGGAGTCCAGAGTCAGGAGCGGTATCGCCCGTGATTCCTGGACCCCCGCTTTTGCGGGGGGAACGGTTGGACTGGCTGCCTAGACTTTCGCTTGGACCGGCGCCAGCCTAGATGAACGCTTATGACCGCCCCTTCGATCACCGAACTCACCGATCGCGCGCGGGACGTGTTCCGGCTGGTGGTGGAGAGCTACATCGAAACCGGGGTGCCGGTCGGCTCGAAGGCGCTGGCTTTGGCTTCGGGGCTCAACCTCTCGCCCGCCTCGATCCGCAGCGTGATGCAGGATCTGGAGGAACTGGGCCTGCTCGCCTCGCCGCATACCAGTGCCGGGCGGATGCCGACCGAGAGCGGCCTCAGGCTGTTCGTCGACGGCATGATGCACGCGCTGGAGCCCTCAGCCGAGGAGCGCGCGGCGATCGAGGCGCGCGCCGGGCGGATGGGGCCGGTCGAGGAGGCCCTGGCAGCGACCACCGCGACGCTCTCGGGCCTGTCGGCCTGTGCCGGGCTGGTGATGGTGCCCAAGCGCGAACTCGTGCTGCGCCAGCTGAGCTTCGTGCAACTGTCGCCCGACAAGGCACTGGCGGTGCTGGTCAGCGAGGACGGATCGGTCGAGAATCGCGTGATTGATCTGCCGCCGGGTATGACGCCTTCTGCCTTGGTCGAGGCGGGCAATTACATGACTGCGATGCTCGCAGGGCAGACGCTCTCGACTGCGCGGCAGCGGATCGAGCGCGAGCTTTCGGCAGGTCGTGCGGCGATCGACGCTGCGGCGCGCGCGCTGGTCGAGCGCGGGCTCGCGATCTGGAGCGAGGACGGTGATCGTCGTCCCGTGCTGATCGTGCGCGGGCAGGGGCGGCTGATCGATGCCGCCGCGCTCGCCGATCTCGATCGCGTGCGCGACCTGCTCGACGATCTGGAAGGCAAGCAGGAGATTGCGCGCCTGCTCGACAGCGCGGCGGCGGGCGACGCCACGCGCATCTTCATCGGCGCGGAGAACAAATTGTTCGCGCTGTCGGGATCGTCGGTGATCGCCAAACCGTTTCGCGGGACGGACGGCCGCGTGGTCGGCGTGGTGGGGGTTATCGGGCCGACGCGGTTGAACTATGCGCGCGTCGTGCCCATGGTGGATTTCACAGCAGCAACACTCGCCCGTCTGATGGGCTGACAACGAGAAAACGGGAATGATCGAAGACGAAAAGTTTGACGGCGTGGATACCGCCGAGGCCACTGATCTGCGTGATGAGACCGCGGCCGAAGCGCCAGAGGTCGCCGAGCACGATGCCCTGGCCAAGCTGAAGGCCGAACTGGCCGAGGCCAGGCAGGTGACGCTTTACGCGCAGGCCGAGATCCAGAACGTCCGCCGCCGCGCCGAGAAGGAAGCGGCCGACGCGCGCACTTATGCCGCGACGAGCTTCGCGCGCGACATCCTGTCGGTCGCCGACAATCTGGAGCGTGCGCTGGCGGCGATCCCCGCCGAATTGCGGGAGGACGACAAGTTCAAGGGACTGGTCGCCGGGCTCGAAGCCACCGGCCGCGAGCTGGCGGGCGTGTTCCAGCGCCACGGCATCACGCGCATCGCGGCGATGGACGAGACGCTCGATCCCAACAAGCATCAGGCGATGCTCGAAGTGCCGAGCGACAAGGCGCCCGGCACGATCGTGCAGGAAATGCAGGCCGGTTACATGATCAAGGACCGTCTGCTGCGGCCTGCGCTGGTGGGCGTGGCGAAGAAGGCGGAGTAAAGCCGATGACGCCGCGCCACGATCTTCCGCCGGCGTCTGGAAAGGGAGCAAGGCGCGCGGTCTTCGCGGACCGGCCACGCCATGATCCGGTGCTGTCTGAAGTACCTCGGTTGTCGGGTAACATGCGCGGGGCGATCGAGCGGCTGTTCGCTGCAAGGCGCCGCCCGAAGAGTAAGCCCGGCGCGACTGGTGAGACGTGCCCGGTTGAGCCGAATCGGCCGCTGAATTTGTCGGGCGGCGCGGCGGCCGCGCTGGAGTTCGACGACTAGCTGCGCCTAAAAGGTGGCATGAACGCGAATCTCACCGCCGATCGCCCGACCTTCGTCTCGCATCTCGAATGCTCGTTTACCGGCGAGCGATACGAGGCGGATCAGCCTCACGGCCTGTCGAGCGCGGGGAAGCCGCTGCTGGTGCGCTACGATCTCGATGCGATCCGCTCCTATCTGCCGCGCCGGATGCTGGAGGCACGCGCGACCGATTTGTGGCGCTGGCGCGAATTGCTGCCCGTGCGGCGCACCGAGAGCATCGTCAGCCTGGGCGAGATCGAGACGCCGCTGA